>Ga0164243_10004348_pt1 | contig 22264 bp, 22 predicted proteins | sample OricompcompostOP_FD_108781 | JGI IMG/M metagenome (GOLD analysis project Ga0164243, IMG submission 108781) | Organic Plus compost microbial communities from Emeryville, California, USA - Original compost - Organic plus compost (OP) | ecosystem: Engineered > Solid waste > Mixed feedstock >...
AGATCGGCAACGGCGAGGGCGCCAACCTCGTGATCGGCCGTCACTACCGTGCGCAGGTCGCCGACTGGAACCACGACCGCGCCCTGACCGTCTTCCGCAACCTGCTCGAGCGCGAGCGCGGTGCCTTCTGGACGTTCTGCATCTTCACCGGCGACCGCTACCTCATCGGCGCCAGCCCCGAGCGTCATGTCAGCGTCGAGGGCGGTCAGGTGCGGATGAACCCGATCAGCGGCACGTTCCGCATGCGCGGGCTCGAGACGACCGCCGACCGCAAGCGTGAGCTGCTGAGGTTCCTCCAGGACGAGAAGGAGATCTACGAGCTCTTCATGGTCGTCGACGAAGAGCTCAAGATGATGTGCGACATCTGCCACGAGGGTGGGCTCGTGCTCGGGCCGTTCCTCAAGCCCATGACGCACCTCGTGCACACCGAGTACCTGCTCGCGGGTCGCACCCACCGCGACATCCGCGAGGTGCTGCGCGACTCGATGTTCGCGGCCACCGTGACGGGCAGCCCGGTCGAGAACGCCTGCCGCCTCATCACGCAGTACGAGCCCGAGGGTCGTGGCTACTACGGCTCTATCGCGGCGCTCGTGGGCCGTGACGACGACGGCCTGCCGATGGTGGACGCGCCCATCCTCATCCGCACGGCCGACGTCGACCTCGAGGGACGCCTGAAGGTCTCGGCGGGCGCCACGCTCGTCCGCGACTCCGACGCGATGTACGAGACCACCGAGACCTGGGCCAAGGCCTCGGGCATCCTGAGCGCCTTCGGCCTCGTCGAGGCCGCGTCCGTGCCGGCCGAGGGCTTCGACGCCTTCACGCGTGACGACGAGGTGCTCATCGCCCTCGGCTCGCGCAACCAGCGGCTCAGCCAGTTCTGGCTGAACGACCAGTCAGGGGTGGCCCCGTCGCCGACGCTGCAGGGTCAGCGGGTCGTGATCGTCGACGGCGAGGACGACTTCGTCAACATGCTGAGCCACATGTTCGGGGTTCTCGGCATGACCGCCGACGTCGTCCGGCACGACCAGTACCTCTCCGGCGACCTCGACGGCTACGACCTCGTGGTGGTCGGCCCGGGCCCCGGCGACCCACGCGACGTCGACGACGCCAAGATGCGGGTGCTGCACGGCGTGGTCACCGAGCTGCTCGACACCGGCCGGCCGTTCCTGTCGGTGTGCTTGGGCCACCAGGTGCTGTGCCACCAGCTCGGCCTCGACGTGGTCTTCAAGGACATCGTCTTCCAGGGCACGCAGAGCGAGCTCTCCGTGCTCGGTCGCCCCGAGACGGTGGGCTTCTACAACACCTTCGTCGCTCGCGAGCCGGCCCGTGGCCTGCCCGCGGGCATCAGCGTCGAGGCCGACCCTGAGTCGGGCGACATCCACCTCGTGGCCGGCCCGCACTTCCGCGGCGTGCAGTTCCACGCCGAGTCGATCCTGACCCAGCACGGCGCTGCCATCCTGCGCGACCTCGTCACCGACCTGATCGGCTGAGCCACGCCTCAGCGAGCCGGTGAGCCGTCGGCGGGCGCGGGCACGGTGGTCGACGGCGGCCGTTGGCGCCACCGGGTGATGGCGACTCCGACGAGGCACACGACGCCGCCGACGGTGGCGAGGACGGCCGGCACCTCGTCGAGCACCACCCACGAGACGAGCGCCGCCACGACGGGCACGAGGTAGGTCGTCGAGGCTGCCTGACCCGTCGAGATGCGCTGCAGGGCGTACGACCAGGTCGTGAAGCCGATCGCCGTCGGGAAGACCCCGAGGTAGACGAGCCAGGCGACATCGCTTGCCGAGGCCGCCCCGAGCTCGCGCACCAGTCCGGGGGCGAACGGCAGGCAGACGACGGCACCGACCACACAGCCCAGCCACACCGACATCGCCGGCGCCACGTGGGCGAGAGCCGGCTTCTGGGCCAGTGCGCCGACGGCGTAGAACACCGCGGCAAGAGTGCACAGCAGGACGCCGGTGGTGCTGGCAGTCTCGACCGCTGTGGTGTCGTGCTGGCTGCTGATCGCGATGATCGCGACGCCGACGAAGGCGATCGCCATGCCGGCCACGAGGGGGCGCGGAAACCCTTCGTGCAGCAGCAGGCCCGCGAACAGCGCCACCAGGATCGGGCCGATGTTGACCAGCAGCGCCGCGGTGCCGGCGTCGAGGTGGCGCTCGCCTGCGTTGAGCGCGACGTTGTAGGCACCGAACCACACCACGCCGTAGGCCACGACGAGCAGGAGCGGTCGTCCTCTCGGCACCCGGTCGAGACGGGGTCGAGCGATGGCCGTGAGCACGGTGGCCCCGACGAGCAGACGTCCGAGGCTCAGGGGGCCGGGCGAGAAGGTGTCGCCGAGCGCACGGATGCCGACGAAGGCCGAGGCCCAGAGGACCACCGTCACCAGCAGTGCGACGAACGACAAGTCACGTTTCCCGGTCACGGTGTCACGGTAGTGACATGTGCCCGGACGCACGAGGGCCCCGGCGTCCTCCCGCCGGGGCCCTCATGCGCTCAGCGGGGGTCAGCTGGCCTTGCCGCCGTCGGAGTCGAGCGTGACCTCGGCGGTGGCGGTCTTGCCGTCGCGACTGTAGGTGACGGTGACCTTGTCGCCCGGGCGGAAGTTGCGGATGGCCGCCACGACGGCATCGGAGCTGGACGTCGGGTGTCCTTCGATCGAGGTGATCACGTCGCCGACCTTCAGGCCGGCCTTGTCGCCGCTGCTGCCTGCGGTGACCTCCTCGATCTGGGCGCCGATGCCGGTGATGGCGTCCTCGGAGACCGCCGGCGAGACGGTGACGCCGATGCGGGCGTGCTCGACCGTCTTGCCGTCGACCAGCTGCTCGGCGACGCTCTTGGCGAGGTCGACCGGGATGGCGAAGCCGAGCCCGATGGAGCCCGACGTCGCGGCGGTGGTTCCGTTCGAGCGGATCGCGGCGTTGATCGCGATGACGCGCCCCTGGAGGTCGACGAGCGGGCCACCGGAGTTGCCGGGGTTGATCGCGGCGTCGGTCTGCACTGCCGGGAACACCGTGGGGTTCGCCCCGGTGCCGTCCGACGACTCCACCGGACGGTTGAGCGCGCTGATGATGCCGCTGGTGACGGTGCTCTCGAGCCCGAAGGGCGAGCCGATGGCGACGACCTCCTGGCCGACCTTCAGCTCGCTGGAGCTGCCGAGCGTCGCCGGGGTGAGGTCGGTCTTGCCCTCCACCTTGATGACCGCGAGGTCGGTGACGGGGTCGCGGCCCACGATGGTGGCCTTGCCGTTGGTGCCGTCGTTGAACGACACCGTGACCTGGCCGTCGTCGACACCGGCCTCGACGACATGGTTGTTGGTGAGGATGTCGCCGTCGCTGCTGATGATGATGCCCGTGCCGGAGTTGGACTCGGCCTGGCCACGCACGTTGATCTGGACGACGGAGGGGAGCACGCTCTGCGCGACCCGCTCGACGTCACCGGCGGGGGTGTTCTTGCTGGAGCTGTCGCCGGTGAGCGAGCTGACGGGGGCCTGGTCGTCGTCGTTGAGGCCGTTGTAGATGGCAGCGCCACCAGCGCCGCCGGCGGCACCGAGGAGCACCATGGCGAGCGCGGCAGCGGCAAGTCGGCCGCCCCGCCTGCGTGCACGCGGGGGCTGCTGCGGAGGCGTGCCGTCGCCCGCCTGCTCGAGATGCGGGATCTGGGTCGTCGCGGCGGCGGCCGCGGCGCTGTCGGCCGGCGGCTCGTAGCGATGTGTCAGCGTCGGGTCGACGTGGCTCTCGGCAGCCGCCGGTGGCGTCAGGGGCTGCCCGGGTGTGTAGGCCGCGGGCTGCACCGGAGCAGCGGGCTGCTGGGGCTCGGGCGGTGCGGCCGCCGCAGGCACCTCGGGTGCAGGAGGTGCGGCAGCTGCAGGGGGCTGGGGAGCCGGGGCAGCGGGCGGCGTCGGAGCGCCGGGCTGCTCGGTCGGCTGCTGTGCGGTGTCGGCCGCAGGGGTGACAGGGGACTCGCCGGCAACGTCGGTGGGGCCTTCAGGGGTGGTCGGCTGCTCGGCGTCCGGGCCGCGATCGGCCGGGGGTGTGTACGGACGCTCAGCGAACGGGTCGTGGTCATCGGTCATGAAGATAGATTCTCGCGCATCACTGAGACAGGTCTGAGAGGCGCGTATGAGCGCAGGAAGAAATCAGTCCTCGCCAGTGCCCGGCAGCCTCATGGTGAACACCGAGCCGCCGGACTCCGGAGACGTGGCCTCGACGGTTCCGCCGTGGCGTTCGGCCGCGCGACGCACGATCGAGAGGCCGAGCCCAGAGCCTGGAAGGGTTCGCGCCTCGCTGGAGCGGTAGAAGCGGTCGAAGATGTGTGGCAGGTCGCTCTCGGCGATGCCGGGTCCCTCGTCGGCGACGGTCAGCACGCCTTCGGCCATCCGCACCCGCACGGTGCCGTCGGTCGGGCTCCACTTCGCGGCGTTGTCGAGCAGGTTCGTGACGGCGCGCTCGAGCAGCTGTGGCTCTCCGAACACCATCCAGGAGGAGATCTCGACCTCGAACGTGACGGCGGGCGCACGCAGCCGGACCCGCTCGACGGCCTGGTTGACGACGTCGGCGACGTCGAGCGGCTCGGGGTCGCGGTGGATCGGCTCGTCGCGGGCCAGCTCGACGAGGTCGCCCACGAGCGTCGTGAGCTCCTCGAGCTGCGCGCTGACGTCGGCCATGATCTCGTGGCGCTGGGCGGGGCTGAGCGAACGGTCGGGGTTGTCGGCGGCCTGGCCGAGCAGCTCGATGTTCGTGCGCAGGCTCGTCAGGGGCGTGCGCAGCTCGTGGCCGGCGTCGGCGACGAGCTGGCGTTGACGCTGCTGCGAGGCGTCGAGCGCGATGAGCATGGCGTTGAACGACGTGGTGAGCCGTGCGAGCTCGTCGTGACCGGTGACCTCGATCGGGGTGAGCACGGTGGTGCGGGCGACCCGCTCGGTGGCGGCGGTCAGGCGTCGCACGGGGCGCAGGCCGTTGGTGGCCACGACCCACCCGGCGAGGCCGGCCACGGCGACGCCGGCCGTGCTCGTCAGGCCGAGGATGCGGCCGAGCCGGCTCAGGGCGTGCTGCGTCGACTCCATCGACTGCGCGAGCACGAGCGCGGTGCCGTCGCCGGCCTGCACGGCGACCATGCGGTAGGTCGTGCCGTCGAAGCGGACGGTGCGCATCGACTGGTTCGTCTCGCCGATGGACACCTCGACCTCGTGGTAGTCGAAGGGCAGGGGGTTGTCGCTCGCGCGGGTGAACAGGCGCCCTCCGCGCACGACGCCGATCTTGACGTCGCCCAGGGCGAGCACGTCGCGCGAGGTGCCCCTGATGGCCGGCTCGGTGAACCCGGCGGTGACGGCGGCGTTGGCCCGGCGCAGCATCGACTCGTCCAGGGAGGACTCGAACTCGGCGCGGACGGTGACGAAGACGATGGCGCTCACGGCGCCGAGGGTCACGGCCACCGCCAGGGTCGTCAGCACCGCGACACGCAGGGCGAGCGACATCCGCGCCGTGAAGCGCTGCAGCACGCGGTGGAGCGCTTCGATCACGGAGGCGTCTCGCGCAGGACGTACCCGACGCCACGGACGGTGTGCAGCAGGCGGGACTCGCCCTCGGCCTCGAGCTTGCGTCGCACGTAGCCGACGTAGACCTCGAGGGAGTTGGCGGTGGTCGGGAAGTCGAACCCCCAGACCTCCTCGAGGATGAACGCCCGCTCGAGCACACGCTTGGGCCGCTGCAGGAACAGCTCGAGCAGGGCGAACTCGGTGCGCGTCAGCGAGACGGGTCGGTCGCCGCGAGTGACGTCGCGGGTGGAGGGGTCGAGACGCAGGTCGGCGAACACGAGGGGCGCCTCGTCGGGCTCGACCTCGGCGGCGCGCGCCGAGCGACGCAGCAGCGCGCGCACCCGAGCGAGCAGCTCCTCGAGGGCGAAGGGCTTCGTGAGGTAGTCGTCGGCTCCGGCGTCGAGCCCGTCGACACGGTCGGAGACGGCATCGCGGGCCGTGAGCACCAGGATCGGGACGTCGTTGCCGGCGTTGCGCAGCGCCCGGGTGGCCTCGAGGCCGTCGAGACGGGGCATCATCACGTCCATGATGATCGCGTCGGGAGCGATGGCCGACGTGCGGGCCAATGCCTCGGCGCCGTCGGAGGCCAGCTCGACCTGATAGCCGTTGAACTCGAGTGAGCGCCGCAGCGAGTCGCGCACGGCGCGGTCGTCATCGACGACAAGGATCCGCATGGCCCCAGTGTGCACTGGTTGCCTGAGACACGGCTGAGGTCTGGCGAAGTCGTGTCGCGTGTCCGTCGTGTCGCAGGTGAGGATGGTGACATGTCCCTCCTGCGCGTCGCGGTGCTCTCCGACACCCATGCACCGAGGTTCTGGAAGGCCTGTCCACCCCGTGTCGCCGCGCATCTGGCGACCGTCGACCTCGTACTCCATGCGGGTGACGTCTGCGTGCCCGCAGTGCTCGACGAGCTGACCGCCTTCGCCCCGGTCCACGCGGTGAGTGGCAACAACGACGGTCCCGAGGTGCAGGCGTGGGGTGCGCCCGAGACGCTGGTGCTCGACCTGGCCGGAGTGACCGTCGCCATGGTTCACGACAGCGGCGCGGCGCGGGGTCGCAGCGCACGGATGCGTCAGCGCTTCCCCAACGCCGACCTCGTGGTCTTTGGTCATTCGCACATCCCGTGGAGCACGCAGGACGACGGTCAGTGGCTGTTCAATCCTGGGTCGCCGACCGACAAGCGGCGCCAGCCCCACGGGACGATGGGCCTGCTGGAGCTGGCGGACGGCCGAGTGCGCTCGGCCACGATCGTCGCCGTCAGCTGACCGCCGCGGCTACCGCGGGGCGAGCAGGGAGCGGGCGGCGTCGGCTGCCCTGGCTCCGTAGGTGCCGCCGAACAGGGTGGCGTGAACGAGCAGCGGGTGGAGCTGGTGCAGTGCCACGCGCTCGCGCCAGCCCTCGGCGAGGGGCACGGCCTCGTCGTAGGAGTCGAGCACTCGCTGCAGATGTGGGGCGCCGAAGAGGGCGAGCATTGCGAGGTCGGTCTCGCGGTGGCCGCCGTGAGCGGCCGGATCGATGAGCCACACGGCGCCGTCGGTGCTCCAGACCAGGTTGCCCGACCACAGATCGCCGTGGAGGCGTGCGGGTGGCTCGGCTGGTCCGGCGAGCTCGTGGATGCGACGCATGACGGCCTCGATGGCGTCGGCCTCGTCAGTGGTGAGCGCGCCACGGTCGCGCGCCGCTCGCAGGTACGGCATGACCCGTCTGGAGGCGTAGAACTCCGGCCAGGTGGGCAGCGGCCGGTTGGGCAGCGGTGCGGTGCCGATGAACCCGTCGGTGTCGGCGCCGAACGTCGGGGCGCCGGCCGCGTGGGTGGTGGCGAGTGCGCGCCCGAGCATCTCGGCGGCCTCGGCGGACGGGCGTCCGGTCTCTACCCAGGTGAGGATGAGGCAGTCGTCGGCCACCGCGAGCACCTCGGGCAGGTGGGCGCCGTCAGCCTCGGCGAGCCATCGGAGGCCGGCGGCCTCGCGGTCGAAGAACCCCGTGGGGGCGTGAGGCCGGGTCTTGATGACGGCGCTGCGGCCATCGGTGAGGCGCAGGCGCGTGGCCGTGCAGATGTCGCCACCGGCGACGGGAGTGGTCGAGACGACACCGTGACCGAGGAGCGCCTCGGCGCGCGCTGCGGTGCCTGTCATCCGTGCCATGACTCAGACGGTACCGGGTCCTTGCCCACGCCCCGAGATTTGCCGAGTCAACCACTACCTCGGGCGTGCTCGGTGGTGGTCTACTCGCCAGATCTCAGCTGTTCGACGATGGCGTCGCAGGTGCGCTCGACGGTGGCCAGCACGGCGCGGAAGCCTTCGTCGCCGCCGGTGTAGGGGTCGGGCACCTCGTCGTCGCCAGCTCCGGCCTCGGGGTCGAACGAGCGGAACATCCGCAGTTGCTCGTGCGCGTCGACGGTGGGCGCGAGCTCGAGCAGGTCGGTGTGGTTGCTGGCGTCCATCGCGAGCAGCAGGTCGTTCTCGGCGTACCAGTCGGTGCTCACCGTGCGGGCCCGGTGGCGTGACGGGTCGTAGCCGGCGGCGCTGAGAGTGGCGGCCGCGCGGCGGTCCATCGGCTGGCCGACGTGCCAGTCGCCGGTGCCACCCGAGACGACCTCGACACGGTCGTCGAGGCCGGCTCGGCGGAGACGGTCGTCGAGCACGACATGGGCCATCGGCGAGCGGCAGATGTTGCCCAGGCAGATGATCGCGATGCGGTAGGTCACTTGCGGGCGAAGGCGCCGAGCACGGCGTTGACGACCGAGATGACGATCGATCCGAGCACGGCCCACCAGAAGCCGTCGAGGGTGAACGCCACCCCGAACTGCGAGGTGATCCACTCCGTGAGCAGCAGGAGGAGGGCGTTGATGACAAGCAGCGCCAGGCCGAGGGAGATGATGATGAACGGGAGCGACAGTGCCTTGAGGACAGGCGCCACGAACATGTTGATGACCGTGAACACGACGGCGACGACGAGCAGCGTCACCACCCGCGCTCCGGTGGAGTCGGCGGACTCGCCGATGTTCATGTGCTCGCCGAGCAGCCCAGCGGCCGCGGCGAGGGCCGCGGCGCTGAGGATCCAGGTGGTCAGGAAGCGTTCCATGGCCTGATTCTCGCATCCACCGTCACTCGGGGCGTCGACGTACGAGGTGTGGCGGCACGGCGTACGGCGAGTGGTGCGACCGAGGGTCGCGTTCGCACAGGCGGGTGATGAAACCGGCCACCGCCGGAAGCTCCTCGTCAGTGAGCAGGTCGGTGAACTCGCGACGCGCGATGTCGAGGACGACGTCGGTGGCCTGGGCGAAGGCGTCGAGCCCGTGGGGGGTGGCCTCGATGTGGACGACTCGACGGTCGGAGGTGCTGCGCGCGCGTGTGATCAGCTCCTGGCGCTCCATCGCCTTGAGCAGGTTGGTCACCGAGCCGGTGCTGTAGAGCAGTGCGTCCCCGACCTGGTTGACGGTGGCCGAGCCGTCCGTCTCCTCAAGCGCATGGAGGGCGGTGTACTGGGCCAGGGAGAGGCCCGTCTCGGCCCGCAGCGTCCGCTCGAGCTGCTGCTGCACGTGGTTCGAGGCCAGGAGGAAGTCGGACCAGACGGCGAGCTCGTCGGGGGAGCCGCGGTTGCCTGGGGCCGTCGCAGGACTGCTCATGATGCGACTCTACGACCGGTTCGTTCTTCCGGCAGGGCGAGCGAGAGCGGGCATGACCTGACGCTCCGGTTCGGTTGAGCGATCGCGACGGCCGCGAGTACGGTGGTGATAGATGTGACGCCAGTCACATTCGCAGCATCTCGCCGGAGTCCACCACCCTGTGACGACGGCGGGCCACTTCGTTTCCGGCGCGGCCATCCCGTCGCCGGTCGATCGAGGGAGTCGCATGAGCACACCCATCCCGGACCGCATCGACGCCGAGGAGCCGTTCGTCCAGCTGCTCACCCCCGCCGGCGAGCGCGTGACGCATCCCGACTTCGCCTACGGCGGCGATCTCGACGACATCCGCGGCCTCTACCGCGACCTCGTCCTCGCCCGGCGCATCGACACCGAGGCCTTCGCACTGCAGCGTCACGGCGAGCTCGGGCTCTGGCCCCCGTCCCTCGGCCAAGAGGCCGCCCAGATCGGCTCCGGCCGGGCGCTGCGTCCCCAGGACTTCGCCTTTCCCAGCTATCGCGAGCACGGCGTCGCCTGGTGCCGCGGCATCGATCCCGTGCAGCTGCTCGGCATGTTCCGTGGCTCGGAGATGAGCGGCTGGGACGCGGCCGAGCACGGCTACGGCCCGCCGAGCATCGTCATCGGCGCCCAGGTGCTGCACGCCACGGGCTACGCGATGGGGCTCCAGCTCGACGGCGTCGTCGGCACCGGCGACGCCGAGCGGGACGCGGCCGTCATCGCCTACTTCGGTGACGGTGCCACGAGCCAGGGCGACACCAACGAGGCCTTCGACTGGGCCGCGGTGCACCACGCCCCGGTTGTCTTCTTCTGTCAGAACAACCAGTACGCGATCTCGGCGCCGGTGGCCCGGCAGTCGCGGGTGCCGATCGTGCGGCGGGCCGAGGGCTTCGGCTTCCGAGGCCTGCGGGTCGACGGCAATGACGTCCTGGCCTGTCACGCCGTCACCTCGGCGGCCCTGCAGGTCGCCCGCGGGGGTGGCGGCCCGGTGCTCGTCGAGGCGGTGACGTACCGGATGGGCGCCCACACGACGTCCGACGACCCGAGCCGCTATCGCGATGCGAGCGAGGTCGAGGCCTGGCGGGCGAAGGACCCCCTCGATCGCGTGCGCCGTCACCTCGAGGCGCAGGGCACGGCGTCCTCCTTCTTCGAGGGGCTCGACACGGAGGCCGAGGCGCTCGGCACCCGGCTGCGTGAGGTGTGCCGTGCCCTTCCCGAGCCCGTCCTCGCCGACCAGTTCGACCGGGTGTTCGTGGAGACGCCACCTGACCTCGTCGCCCACCGTGAGGAGCACCTCGCCTTCCGTGCCTCGTTCGAGGAGGTCGTGGCATGAGCACGATGACGATGGCCGCGGCGCTCAACGCCGGTCTGAGGGCGGCGCTCGAGAGTGACGAGCACGTGCTGATCATGGGTGAGGACGTCGGGCGCCTCGGCGGCGTCTTCCGTGTCACCGACGGCCTGCAGAAGGACTTCGGCGAGAGCCGGGTCATGGACACGCCCCTTGCGGAGTCGGCGATCGTCGGCACGGCCGTGGGGCTGGCGTTCCGCGGGTATCGCCCGATCGTCGAGATCCAGTTCGACGGCTTCGTCTACCCCGCCTACGACCAGATCGTCAGCCAGGTGGCCAAGCTGCACCACCGCACGGCCGGCCGCACCCGGATGCCGATCGTGATCCGGATCCCGTTCGGCGGGGGCATCGGGGCGATCGAGCATCACTCGGAGAGTCCCGAGGCGCAGTTCGCGATGACCGCGGGCCTCAAGGTCCTCTCGTGCAGCGACCCGCACGACGCCTACTGGATGGTGCGGCAGGCCGTGGCCAGCGACGACCCGGTGGTGCTGATGGAGCCCAAGCGTCGGTATTGGGACGCCGGTGAGGTCGACACCGACACGACGACACTCGGGCTGTGGTCGTCGCAGGTTCGGCGCAGCGGCCGTGACGTCACCCTCGTCGCCTACGGCCCCATGGTGCGCACCTGCCTCGAGGCCGCGGAGGCAGCACAGGAGGACGGCCGCGAGCTCGAGGTCATCGACCTGCGCACGCTCTCACCGCTCGACCTCGGGCCGGTCGTGGAGTCGGTACGGCGCACGGGACGCGTCGTCGTCGTGCACGAGGCGTCGCGCACGCTCGGCCTCGGTGCCGAGGTGGCGGCCCGCCTCGGCGAGGAGTGCTTCTTCTCCCTCGAGGCGCCGGTGGAGCGTGTGACCGGCTATGACCTCCCTTATCCACCGAGCCGGGCCGAGGACGACTTCCTGCCCGGCATCGACCGCATCCTGGACGCCGTCGACCGCACGATGGCGATCTGAGGTGAGCGCCGTGAGGGAGTTCTGCCTGCCGGACGTCGGCGAAGGCCTCACCGAGGCCGAGGTGGTCACGTGGCACGTCGCGGAGGGAGACGCGGTGAAGGTCAACGACGTGCTGGTCGACATCGAGACGGCCAAGTCGATCGTCGAGCTGCCGAGCCCGTTCGAGGGCGTGGTCGGCCCGCTCCTGGTGGACGAGGGCCAGACGGTGCTGGTCGGCACGCCCCTCGTGAGCATCGGCGTCGTGGCGACAGGTGAGGACGAGCGGCAGTCAGTGCTCGTGGGCTACGGACCTCGCACCGGCCCGGCCGTGCGCCATCATCGCCGAGCGGCCGCTGCGCTGGTGCCCGATGCGCCGTCGCCGTCCGCGCGGCCGCTCGCGAAGCCGCCGGTGCGCAAGCTCGCCAAGGACCTCGGGGTCGACCTCGCAGACGTCCCGCACGACGGTGAGGTGATCACCCGTGCGGATGTCGAGGCCTGGGTCGCGTCGCGGGACGCGACGTCTGGCGAGACCCGGGTGCCGGTCAAGGGGGTGCGTCGGTCCACAGCGGAGGCGATGACGGCCTCGGCGTTCACGGCGCCGCACGTCACGGAGTGGGTCACCGTCGACGTCAGCCGCACGGTCGAACTGGTCGAGCGGCTGGGGGCCGACTCGGCGTTCCGCGACGTCAAGGTGTCGCCGACGCTGCTGGTGGCGAAGGCCGTCTGCCTGGCGCTGCGGCGCACTCCCGAGCTCAACGCCCGCTGGGACGACGCGGCGCAGGAGATCGTGCTCTCGCATCCGATCCACCTCGGGCTGGCCGCCGCGACGGAGCGCGGGCTGCTCGTCCCCGTCATCCGAGACGCCGACTCGATGGCCTTGCCCGAGCTGGCTGGGGCCATCGCCGAGCTCACGGCCACGGCTCGCGCCGGGCGCACGCAGCCGTCCCAGATGAGCGGCGGCACGTTCACGCTCACGAACATCGGCGTCTTCGGCATCGACGGCGGCACACCCATCCTCAACCCCGGTCAGTCGGGCATCCTGGCCATGGGCGCGATCGCTCGGCGACCGTGGGTGGCCGACGACGACACGGTCGTGGCGCGGTGGGTCGCGACGCTCGCAGTGAGCTTCGACCACCGCATCGTCGACGGTGAGCAGGGGGCGCGTTTCCTGGCCGACGTCGCGGCGTTGCTGCACGACCCGGGCATGGGGCTGGCCTACTGACGCGGACCTACGATGGGTCGATGGACCAGGCCGCCGATCGACGTCGAGTCGGCACCGGGGCGGTCTGGTCGGTCGCCGTGGCCATCTACCTGCTCGCCGTCTTCCATCGCTCGTCCCTCGCCGTGGCCGGCCTGGCCGCCTCCGAGCGCTTCGACATCACGGCCGCGCAGCTCTCGACCTTCATCGTCCTGCAGCTCGTCGTCTATGCCGGCATGCAGGTGCCGGTCGGCCTGCTGCTCGACCGCTTCGGGTCACGGCGGATGCTCGTCGGCGCCATCCTGGTGCTGACTGCCGGGCAGACGGCCTTCGCGTTCGCCGAGACGTTCCCGGTCGCGCTCGTCGCCCGCGCCTTCGTGGGGGTTGGCGACGCGATGACCTTCATCTGCGTGCTGCGACTCGTCAACGCCTGGTTCACCCCGCGGCGCATCCCGCTCGCCACGCAGCTGACCGGTCAGATCGGCCAGCTGGGCGCGCTCGCGGCCGCCGCGCCGATGACGTGGGCGCTCGGCACGCTCGGCTGGACCCGGTCGTACCTGATCGCGGCGATGGCCGGGCCGGTGCTGCTGGTGGCGCTCCTCGTCGTCGTGCGTGACACCCCCGACGCCCGGGTCGCCCGCGGACCGGCGATCGACCTCGCCGAGATCAGGGCGAGCATCGCGGCGTCCTGGGCGCATCCGGGCACACGCCTGGGGTTCTGGGCGCACTTCACGACGATGTTCAGCTCGACCACGCTCGCGCTGCTGTGGGGCTACCCCTTCTTCGTCCAGGGCGAGGGGCGGTCGTCCTCGACTGCGGGCGCGCTGCTGTCGTTGCTCGTGGTGTCGACGATGGTCGCGGGCCCGGTCATGGGCCACCTGGTCTCGCGGCAGCCGTTCCGCCGCTCGACGTACGTGCTGACCGTGGTCTGGGCGATCGTCGGCGTCTGGACCGTCGTGCTCGTGTGGCCGGGGGAGGCGCCGTTACCGGTGCTGGCGGTGCTCGTGCTGGTGGTCGGCATCGGCGGACCGGCGTCAGTGGTGGGCTTCGACCTCGGACGCACCTCGAACCCGGCGCACCGGCAGGGCAGCGCGATCGGGCTGATCAACCAGGCAGGGTTCCTGGCGACGCTGCTGCTCGTCCTGGCGATCGGCTTCGTGCTCGACTGGCGCACGCCGGGCGACAGCACCGACTACAGCCCGGCCGCGTTCCGCTGGGCGATGTCGTGCCAGTACGTCCTGTGGGCGATCGGGCTCGTCCAGCTGTGGCGCTATCGCCACCGGGCCCGCCGGCGGCTGCGTGACGACGACCCCGACGAGTTCGCCCGTCAGGCGCCGGTCAGGCGGCGTCGGGCTGACGGACCAGCATGACGTTGGTGGTGCCGTCGCTGGAGAGCTCGCCGACCTTCTCGAACCCGCGCCCGTGGTGGAACGCGAGTGAGCCCTCGTTGGTGTCGTAGACCTCGAGGGCGATCGGGAGGTCCTGCTCGACGGCGTCGTAGAGCTTCGAGGCGATGCCCTGGCGACGGTGGGTCTCGGCGACGACGATGCGGTCGAGGTAGACGTAGTCGTCGTAGCGGTTCTCGAACCAGTGGTAGCGGCTCGACTGGTAGGCCGTGCGAGGGGGCAGCGTGATGACGAAGCCGGCGATGTCGCCGTCGTCGTCCACGACGAGTGCCTGGTCGGCCATCTTCACCAGAAGGGAGAGCGATTCACGGTCCAGAGGACCGACACCCTCCAACGCGTTCTGGTTGAGGTCGACGATGGTGTCAAGGTCAGTGTTCTCGATGTCTCGGATCATTGCCCTCTACGTTACGTCAACCTGACTCAGGGGTCGAATTGTCTGCCAACGGCTGTCTCGGATGCCGCCCACACGACCTCGGCCAGGGCCTCGTCCCGGGCGGTGCCGCTCGGGGACACGAGCGTGGGCCTTCCGTGCAGGCCGCCGAGGCCCTTCGGCCCGAGGTACTCGCCCCCGTGCAGGGTCGGGTCGGTGGCGGCCATCAGCAGTGGGAGGGCACCCATTGCGGCGCTCTGGCCGAACGGCCGGGAGACCTGGTGCAGGCCGCTGGCGACGAGCGAGCCGCGGCCCATGGCAAGGCCCGTGCGCGTCAGGTTGGTGGACGCGAAGCCCGGGTGCGCGGCGACGCTGACCATCCCGAGGCCCGATGCCTTCGCTCGGCGGTCGAGCTCGAGCGCGAACAGCAGGTTGGCCAGCTTCGACTCACCGTAGGACTGCCAGCGGCGGTAGCGACGGGGTGAGCCCTCGGGGGTGAAGGAGCGCAGGTCGATGCCGCGCACGGAGCCGTGGGCGAGCGACGACACCGAGACGACGCGGGCGGTGGGCGTGAGCAGGGGCCACAGCAGTGCCGTCCACAGGAAGTGGCCGAGGTGGTTGGTGCCGAGCTGCAGCTCGAAGCCGTCGGCCGTGCGTCGGGACGGCGGGATCATGATGCCGGCGTTGTTGACCATGATGTCGAGGCGGTCGTGTCGCGCCGCCACGTCGTCGGCGGCCCGGCGGACGTCGGCGAGGTCGGCCAGGTCGAGCGGCACGACGGCCACCACGGCGCCGGGCACCTCGTGGCGCAGACGGGCGAGAGTGTCCTCGGCCCGGCCGGCGTCCCGGGCCGTCACCACGAGCTCGGCCCCGTGGCGTGCGAGCTGCAGTGCGGTGTGGAACCCGAGCCCGCCCGTCACGCCGGTGATGAGCGCGCGTCGTCCGCCCTGGTCACCGATGTCGTCCGCGCTCCAGCTCATCCCGCCACCCTAGACCGCCCGCCCACCCCCGCCTCGCCCCCAACTTTTGGACACTTGCGGGGCATTCTTGCGTCAGAAACGCCCCGCAAGTGTCCAAAAGTTGGAGAGGGTCCAGCGGTTGGCGTCAGGCGGTCTGCTTGGCGCGGCGGCGGCTGATGAACGTCCAGATGGCGAGGGCGGCACCGACGGCCGCGGCGAGGGCGGCGATGCCGCGCCCGGTGTTGGCGCGACCGAAGCCGTCGACCGCGGCGTAGGCATAGCTGGCGTTGTCGACCCGCTTGTCGAGCGGTGTGCAGGCGAGGGTCATCGACGGCGGCGCGTCGGGGAGCAGCCCGATGAGGTGCCACTCGCCGCCGTCGGACGTGACGGTGATGTCGAGCCCCGCGGCGGGCACGTCGGTGGGCTTGTCGTTCTTGCCCTCGGTGGCGCGGCAGCTGATCTGGCGCTCGGGCTGCTGGATGTCGGTGAACACGGCGACGGTGCGGTTCTCGGCGCTGATCTTGCCGCTCAGGGGCTTGACGTCTGCGGCTCGCACGCCGTCCCAGGCTCCTGCCGCGACGACGGTGGCACCGACCCACCCGCCCAGGGCGAGCAGGAGCGCCGCGAGATACCAGAGCGGGTTGACGGGTCTGATGGCTTCCTCCTGGTCGATGCTCAACGCCGACGGTATCGCGGCTGGGGCGAGTGGATCGTTGACAGCGGGGCGTGTCCGTCACAGACTGATTGGTTGACCCCTCAATCAACGGAGGCGGCACCCATGGACGTCATCCTTCTCATCGCCAGGCTTCTTTTTGTCTTCCTCTTCATCGGGTCGGCCTTCGGTCACCTGACGCAGGCCACGGCCATGGCCGGCTACGCCGGGGCGAAGGGCGTCCCGTCGCCGAAGCTCGCGGTGCAGGCCAGCGGCGTCGCGATGCTCGTCGGCGGGCTGTCGATCCTGCTCGGCATCTGGGGCGACCTCGGCGCGCTGATCATCGCCGTGACGATGGTCGTCACCGCTGTGATGATGCACGCGTTCTGGAAGGAGGCGGACGCCCAGGCGAAGCAGATGGAGATGATCAACTTCAACAAGGCGCTCTCGCTCGCCGGCGGCGCGCTCGCGTTCTACGCGCTCTTCCACTGGGACATCGTCGAGTGGGCGATCACCGGCCCCCTCTTCAACTAGCTGCTGCGGTAAACCACAAGCCAGCCGTGGCGCGTCGAGCCGAGCTGACGTCCGCTCAGAACGCGGCCTCGTCGAGCTCCATCACCGAGCCGTCCACGTTCTCGGCGATCGCCCGCTCGCCGGCCAGCTTCGGCAGGACGTTGCGGGCGAAGAACTGCGCTGCGGCGACCTTGCCCTCGTAGAAGGCCTTGTCGGACGCCGACACCTCGCCGCCGAGCTTCTCGAGCGCGACCTCGGCTCCCCGCAGCAGCAGCCACGCGACCAGCACGTCGCCGAGCGCGTAGACCAGGCGGGTCGTGTTGAGGCCGACCTTGTAGAGGTTGGTCACCTCGCCCTTGCCGTCCGTCGGATCGGACGCGGCCAGGTCGGCGAGTGTCGCGTTCACGATCGCCTGGAGGTCCTCGAGCGCCGTGGCGAGCAGCCCGCGCTCGACCTTGAGGCGTCCGTTGCCGGCCTCGCCCTGGGCGAAGGCCAGCATCTCGAGCGCGATGTGCGTGAGCGCCTGGCTCTTGTTGCGCACGATCTTGCGGAAGAAGAGGTCCTGGCCTTGGATGGCCGTCGTGCCCTCGTAGAGGGTGTCGATCTTGGCGTCGCGGACGTATTGCTCGATCGGGTAGTCCTGCAGAAAGCCCGAGCCGCCGAAGGTCTGCAGCGACTCGGCGCCCAGCACCACCCACGAACGCTCCGAGCCGTAGCCCTTGACGATGGGGAGCAGCAGGTCGTTGACGGCCTTGGCGAGCGAGACGTCCTCACCCGCAGCCTCCTGGATCATGATCGTGTCCTGCCACGTCGCCGTGTAGAGCATGAGTGAGCGCAGGCCCTCGGCGAACGACTTCTGCGTCAGCAGCGACCGGCGCACGTCCGGGTGGTGGGTGATGGTGACGCGCGGCGCGGTCTTGTCCGACGAGCGGGTCATGTCGGGGCCCTGCACACGCTCCTTGGCGTACTCGAGGGCGTTGAGGTAACCGGTCGAGAGCGTCGCGATGGCCTTGGCGCCGACCATCATCCGTGCGTTCTCGATGATGCGGAACATCTGGCTGATGCCCTCGTGGACCTCGCCGAGCAGCCAGCCGCGGGCCGGCTCGCCGTCGCCGAACGTCACCTCGCACGTGGTCGAGACCTTGATGCCCATCTTCTTCTCGACGTTGGTGACGTAGACGCCGTTGCGCTCGCCGGTGAGCTTCCCGGTGTCGAGGTCGAAGTGGTGCTTGGGGACGAGGAAGAGGCTGAGTCCCTTGGTGCCCGGGCCGCCCACTCCCTCGACGCCCTGGGGGCGGGCCAGGACGAGATGCATGATGTTCTCGGCCATGTCGTGCTCGGCGGAGGTGATGAAGCGCTTGACGCCCTCGATGTTCCAGGTGCCGTCCTCATTGGGGATGGCCTTGGTGCGGCCGGCGCCGACGTCGGAACCGGCATCGGGCTCGGTGAGCACCATCGTGGCGCCCCATCGGCGATCGACCATGTGCTGCGCGATCTTCTGGTCACGCTCGGTGCCGTTCTCGTGCACGACGCGGGCGAAACCAGGGCCGGCGGAGTACATCCACACGGCCGGGTTGGCGCCCAGCACGAACTCGGCGCTGGCCCAGATCAGCGAGTTGGGGCCGCGCTGGCCGCCGAGCTCCGCGGGCACCTGCAGGCGCCACCACTCGGCGTCCATCCAGGCCTGGTAGCTCGCGGCGAAGGCGGGGTTCATGGTGACGGACTTCGTGGCCGGGTCGTACACCGGCGGGTGGCGGTCGGCGTCCTCGAACGAGGTAGCCAGGTCTTCGCGGGAGAGGCGGTCGATCTCGACGAGGATGCTCTTCGCCGTGTCGGTGTCGATCTCCTCGAACGGGCCGTGGCCCAGGATGTCGCCGCGTCCGAAGAGCTCGAAGAGGTTGAACTCGACGTCACGCAGGTTGCTCTTGTAGTGGCTCATGCCAGCACGATCCTTTGGGAGTGAGCGTTTACTACTGACTAGTAACTTAAGTATCTACCCGTCAGTAACCGAACTCAAGTCCAGAACGTGTGACGCTGCCCGATCCCCCAACTTTTGGAGACTTCCGGCCCATTCTTCATCCAGAAGTGGGCCTCAAGTCTCCAAAAGTTGGGGGCTTGTTGCGGTCAGTGCTTGGTGCGGAAGTCGGCGAGGTACTGGGCGAAGACCTCGCCGCGCATGGTCGAGGCCTGGGCCCACGACTCGATGTCGAGGGTGGTGTCGAAGTCGGACGAGGCGGCGACCTGGACCGACCGCTTGATCGCCGCGTTGAGTGCGATGTCGCGCGAGCCGTAGAGGGCTGCGAGCTCGGTGGCCTTCGCGGCGGCATCCTCGACGAGGAAGTTCGCGAGCCCCATGCGGTAGGCGTCCTCCGCGCCGATGACCTCGCCCGAGAGCAGGGCCGCCATGGCGTTGCCGACGCCGATGCGCTGCGTCAGCATCCATGAGCAGCCGCCGCCGGGGTTCAGGCCGATGCTGGCGAACGTCGGGCCGAAGCCGGCGCGCGGCCCGGCCACGATGACATCGCAGGCGAGCGCGATGTTGAGCCCCGCGCCGACCGCGACGCCCTGGACGGCGGCGATCGTCGGGATGGTGAGGTCGCGCAGCCCGAGGAACGCGGAGTAGACGTTGTTGCGCAGGTGGTCGCGCAGGACGTGCACGGGGCGGGTGGTGTCGCCGAAGAGGGACGTCAGGTCGGCTCCGGCGCAGAACGCCCGGCCCTCGCCGGTGACGATGAGGACGCGGGCCTCGGTGTCGGCCTTGACGGTCTCGACCGCGGCGGCAAGCTCGCCGAGCAGCTCCAGGTCGAGGGCGTTGCGGCGTTCGGGGGCGTTCAGACGCAGGGTTCGGACAGGGCCGTCCGACTCGATCAGCACGAGACTCATGCTCCGGAACCTACCGGGTCGTCAGCGGTCGGCGCATCGTCGCGGCGTGTGCGCTCACACGGTCAGTGGGTCGGCCGATTCTGTGGCGTCGACGGTGATGGGGCCGCGGTCGAGGTGCAACGACGGCATCAGGAAGCACAGCACGAACGCGAGCAGGGCGAGGGGCGCCGCGGCGAGCATCGTGAGCCCGAAGGCGTCCTCGAGGTCGAGCCCCTGTCGTTGCAGGACGTTCAGGCCGACGCCCGACAGTGCGACACCGAGCACCGAGCCGACCGACTTGTTGAACGAGACGAAGCCGGTCGCCTTGCCCATCTCGCTCGTCTCGATTCCGGACTGGGACGCGACGAGCAGGCCTTGCAGGGCGAACCCCTGGCCGATGCCGAAGCCCAGGAAGAACACGGCCATCAGCACGTACGGCGTGTCGGCCGACAGGGTGGACAGCATCACCAGGCCCACCGCCGTCAGGAGCGTCCCGAACAGGCAATAGGGACGCACGCGGCCCGAGTGGCTGATCATCACCCCGCACACGATCGTGGCGCTGAGCCAGCCGCCGATCTGGGGCAGCATGAGCATCCCGGTCTGCGCCGCGCCGAGGCCACGCAGGTCCTGCAGGTAGACGGGCAGGAGGATGACGGCGCCCATCATCGAGAGGTTCACCAGCAGGTTGGCCCCGTTGGACGTCGCGAAGAGGCGTGACCTCAGGGCCGGCGAGGCGAAGAGGGGCCGGCGGACGCGACGCTCGGCGGAGATGAAGACCGCCATCAGGACGAGCGACATCGCGATCGTCATCGGTGACACCCATCCAGGCACCGACGGCTCGCCGATCTGGGAGACGCCGACGAGGAACGCCACCGCGGTGAGGCTCAGGAGCATGGTGCTCAGCCCGGAGTCGCGCGCCAGCGAACGGGTGATGGTGCGCTGCAGCGAGACGCACAGCATCCCAGGGCGATGACGCCGACGGGCACGTTGATCAGGAAGATCACCCGCCAGGAGATCTGGTCGGCGATCGTGCCGCCTAGGAGCGGGCCGGCGATGCTGGCTCCGGCGAACGCCGACATCACGTAGCCCTGGTAGCGGCCGCGCTCGCGTTCGGTGACGGTGGACGCGATGACGGTCTGCGACAGCGTCATGAGGCCGCCGGCGCCGATGCCCTGGAGCGCACGGAGGGCGACGAGCTGCGGCATGTCCTGGGCCGCGCCGCACAGCGCCGAGCCGAGGGTGAAGATGATGACGGCGATGAGCAGGGACGCCTTGGTGCCGATGCGGTCGGCGAGCTGGCCGAACCACAGCGCCGACAGTGAGCTGGCCAGCATGTAGGAGGTCACGACCCAGGCCAGGGCGTGGTCGCCGCCGAGGTCAGCCGTGATCAGGGGCAGCGCCGTGACCACGATCGTGTGGTCGAGCGCCGACAGCAGCGTGACGCTCATGAGGCCGATCAGCATCAGCCGGAACTGGCGTTTTGTCATCGTCACGTCGTCGGCGAGGATCTCCGAGAACGGCCTCTTGGGTCGGCGCCCGGCGGTAGCCCTCACGTTGCCCAAGCCTTCCGCCACGCCGCGCTCGCCCGATGGAGCAAGTCCGGCCACAGCGTGATGCAGCCGGGACGGATAGTCAATGGTTGCCGGTTCAGCGTGGATTCGAACCGTACGAGTCTGGCGACGTATGCGCCTGGTTCAGGTGGCGCTTGCCAGGAGTCGACGGCTGCTTCGACGGTGTCGCCGACGTATGACACTGCTGATCGGGTCACGACCAGTGGTTACGCGTATGACGCGCTGGGCCGCACGACGACGGTGCCGAAGGTCGATACCGATCAGGCCAGCGATGCGTCTGCGGGCAACCTGGCGGTGACGTACTTCGCTGACGACATGGTCAAGAGCCTGCAGCAGACGGTCGTCGAGGGTGACGAGTCGCCGGTCTCGGTGGTGCGTCGTCAGGAGTTCGGCCTGGATGCTTCGGGTCGGGTGTCGTTGCTCAAGACCTTGACTGCTGGGGTCAGCCTGAATGAGCAGACCAATCACTACGACGCTGGTGATGATTCGCCGTCGTGGACGGAGACGAAGTCGCGGCCGGATGCGTCCACGGCGTGGAGCGCAGGGTGGGACCGCAATGTTGCGGCTTTGTCAGGTGACCTGGGGGTCGTGGTGTCCTCTGCCGGCGCGGCGACTGTGCAGTTCGCCAACCTGCATGATGACATTGTGGCCACGGCGACGGTGGGCGACGTGGGTCTGGGCTCGTATGCGGAGTTCACCGAGTACGGGCTCCCTCGGGACGCCGACACTGCGATCGCTGACCGGTATGGCTGGCTGGGTGGCAAGCAGCGTCACTCGGTGGGCATCACTGGTGGTCTGACGTTGATGGGCGCTCGTCTCTACAACCCGGCTACGGGCCGTTTCCTCTCGATGGACCCCGTGGCTGGCGGCAACGACAACGCTTATGTCTACCCGGCCGACCCAGTCAACAAGGTCGACCTCAACGGCGGGTGGTGGTCGAGGAAGAAGTGGGGCAACAAGATTGGGAAGTGGGCAGGGCGAGCCTCAAAGTATGCGAGCTATTGCCCGTTGGCTCAGTGCCAGGCGGTCGCCGTTGCTGCCGGCGCGGTATCGGCGGGTTCGTACTGGGCGGCCGGGAATAAGAAGAAGGCAAAGAGGGCCGCGTTAAACACCGCTGCCAGCTTGGCATTTGGCGGTCGAGGAAATGAACCGCCCCGGCGTGTCCGGAGGCCGGATTTCTTGGCTCAGCCGGTCGGCGTGAGCTCGTTCCTTGCAGCGTAGTGGAGTTCCTCGGCTGCGATCGGGGTCAGGTCGTCGAGGGCCTGGTG
>Ga0164243_10004349_pt1 | contig 22245 bp, 26 predicted proteins | sample OricompcompostOP_FD_108781 | JGI IMG/M metagenome (GOLD analysis project Ga0164243, IMG submission 108781) | Organic Plus compost microbial communities from Emeryville, California, USA - Original compost - Organic plus compost (OP) | ecosystem: Engineered > Solid waste > Mixed feedstock >...
CTGTATTCGATCAATAATAAGGATAGATAATGGCACTGAATCTAAGTGACTTCAACAATACAGATCGTAGTAAGGAAGAGATGCGTATGGAAGCTTTCCAGCCTCGTACTAAACCTTCTCCTGCTGCTAATGCCTCTACGATCAATACTATCGCTACTTTAGGCGCAGCATTGGATCCGAGTGGTAACTTAGACGGTGCCTATAAAGCTATTACTAACCAACTAAGTTATTCTACTTCTAGTAATGTTCTCGACTCTATCATTAAGAGTTGGGATGAAAACGATGTGAAGGGCAGTATGGACAGTCTTCGCTCTGTTCTCGTCAATCCTAATCTCAGTGATGAGTACAAGCAGAACGTTCTTTATGCTTTCCAGACTAATCAGACGCCTGAACAGTTGGGTGTGAAGGTAGCTCTTTCTGCTGCTGAGGCTGATAGTGAGGGTGAGACAGTGGAAGGTAGTGAATTGAGAGCTATGATTGCTGCTGGGTATGATGAAGTTGATAGTTATCATGCTTGGGTTCAGCAACAGCTTAATGTTCTGAATAGTGAATCTAATCCTAATTTCGCTGATAATATTAAACTTCTTACCGAATCATTCGTCCCTTTCCTTGATGCAGCTGATGCTGCTATGTTTGAACCATTGATTGGAGTTGAAGGTACTGGTAGTGTGACGGATGTTCTTCAAACCTTATTTATTATGGGTGAAGGTAAGAACCGTATTCGTGAAGCTCTTGATCGTATCCCCGTTGAGGAACGTAAGCCTGTTGTTCAAGCTCTAATTAATACGATTAAGTCTATGAGTGGTACAATCACTACCAATACTCCTACCCTCCGAGCTATCCGTAATCTCGAACAGATGGTTAGTATGAATGGATATAGCCAGACTGATCGATGGGCTGATGACTTCTTCTCAGTGCTTGATGTTACAATTCTCTTGTCTCCGCTGCGTAAAGGATTGTCTGCTGCTGGAGATGTGTTTAAATGGGCCACAGGAGCCCGTATAGACGCAGAAATCCTTCGTAGGGGTACACTAGCCGAAGAGTCTATTCAAGCCGCTACGGGCCCTGTAACTGACCCTACGAGGCTTATTGAATTTAAGCCTGCTCCTGTTAGCTATGCTAATGACGTAGATAATGTTATTGATCGTCTTCCTATAGAACCTACTGGTGCTGACATTGCACAGGTTAGAGAGCTAGTAGCTCGTGAACTTGGTAATCCTGATGGCTTTAGCATTGATAATGTCATTGATGGATTGTCTATGACAGATAGAATGACCTCTAGCCAGATCATTGATGTTAGACAGGCTCTTGGTCCTATTGCTATCAAACGGAAGAATGATTTGGATGGAGTCATTCCACATCAACAGGGTGATCTAGCAGAAGTAACTAGAGCACATATTTCTGGTAATGTACAGCCTACTTCTGTCTCTCAGATTTATAAGGATGTCAATCCGTCTAAGGCTCGTATGGCCCATGCTACTGTAATCAACGATGTTACTGGCAGGGCTGCTGAAGTGTTGTATGGCACTGATCGTACTTCTGCTCTGGCTAATGATCTCCTCCCCGATGTGGGTGGTGGCCCTCGTATCCGACAGAAGACTGAATTTGATGAAGTAGGAGCTACGCCTGATAAGAATATCATCCAACATATCGATGATGCTGATGGTGCAGTATGGGCTTCTCGTGGAGAGAAGGCTGTAGCTCGTAAGGCTGTCATTGAAGAATGGAATAATATTACTGGTCTTACTCCCCGTACTGCTATGCAAACTATTTCCACTATCAAGCCAGAGGCTACTGAGTTAGGAAATGGTATTCGTTTCAACCAAGTATTTGGACCGAAGGAAAATGGCTTTAGTGATGCTGTCGCTGGTATGGAATATGTGAAGGCCGCTCTTCGTAAGTATGGGATTAAGGATAGTGAATTAACTGTCCTCTCTCGTCAGCCTGATGGATTGTATGGTCCTGTCAGAGAAGGTCAGGATTTACGTAATGGTGACTTCCTCGTTCAGGTTCAACACGACTATCGTTTTGATCCAAGTGAAATTGGTTATGATGGATTTGATATCAGTCCTCTTTGGAAGTTCATTCCTATTCCTGATATTAAGGGATTGACAAGAGAAGGTGGTATCACTCAGCAGATTATTCCTAAGAGTGTTAACATTGATAAGAATGCTTATACTGCTGGTGTAAGTGCTGCTGATAAAGCTTCTGGTCTTCAGAAACAAATGCTTGAATATGGTAAGCGTGTTGCTGATGGTTTCAAGAAACTCCCTCGTCAACAGAAAGACTTGGTTGATCAGTATATTCGTTTAGCAAATGATCAGGAAATCAAATTCAACGCTGCAAATATTCGTGCTGCTGGTATCAGTGAAGACGGGTTGAAGGTGTTGAATGACTGGAAGACTGTTCAGGATACGATTTGGGTATTGGAAAACAGAGATGTTAATCGCACCTTACGTAATCGTGGATATGAATACTTCGTTAATAAAGCTACCGATACGCAGCTCTTGATTAAACAAGAAGCTCGTGGCAGTGCTGTCTATGGGAGGGATTACCTTCTGCCAGACGGTAAAGTAGGTAAGCTGACGAATACAGAACTGGATGAACTTTACGCAAGTGGTGGTTATATCGGTTCTCTTCGTAAGGCAGAGGATTTTAATGGTGAAACTATCACCCATGTTGTAGTGAAAAATACTTCAACTGAAGGATACGCTAGACGTATCAGGGATGACGATGTAACCCTTGGTTATCGTGATGGTTACTACCACGTTAGATATACCGATCCGTATTATATCACTGCTAAGAGTAAGGACGGTACTGTCAAGACTATTGCTCGTGCTGAGACTCGTAAGGATGCTGAAGCAGAACTTATGCGTCTTCGTACCTTAAAGGATGGAGTTGAGTATGACTGGAAATATGATCGTAACATTGGTATGGATGCTCGTTTTGATGATGAGCTTGACGTTCAGTTTAATTCCGGTAGATCGTCTCAACGTCTCCGTGGTAAGAGGTTGACTCGTATCGGTCACGATAAAACTATCTCTGACGCTGGCATGGAGTCTCCTATTGATAGTCTGGTTCGTTCCATCGCTTCTATCTCTAACCGTGTAGCATATCGTGATGTCCTTGAAGCTGACAAGCGTAGATGGATTTCTAGCTTTAAGAATCTCCTTCCTAATGGTGAGAATTATAAGTTCCCTGAAACTATTGATGCTATTCGTAGTGGACCGGGTGCTAATGAAGCTCGTCATGCTTGGAGATACATTCAGGGATTACAGGACGGTTATGCCAACCTTCTTGATGATGCATCGAAGATGTTCTTCAATTGGACTGCTGATGTAGCTTCTAGTAAAGGTTGGGGATGGGTAGAGAAAGTGGGGAGAACCGCAGCTAGAGCTAATCCGTCTAGCGCAGCCAGACTCACTGTATTCCGTTTATTCCTCGCAGCGAACCCACTGAGGCAGCTTCCATTACAGATGGCTCCTGCTATCCCTATCATTGCTTCTCTTAATCCACAAGGCTTTGTAAAGGTCTTTAAACAGGCTCCTATACTGGCTGCATGGCATAGAGGTGTTGACCCTGCTACTACGCTCAAGATCAGTAAGGCTTCTGGTCTTAGTGTTGAAGAGATGAATGATTTAGTTAGGGATTACGAACTTAGTGGTATGAGTGCTGCTGTTAATGCTCACTCTTATCTAGCTGATGATCTTGCTAGATTGGCTGACAGGAATGTAGCTCAGAGAGCTGCTACGATTGCAGGAACCCCTCTTCGTATCGCTCAGAATGTAGGCTTCGATTTCGGTGAACAAACTCTTATGACTACCGTATGGATTAGTGAACGAGATAGAATGCTTCGTCGTCTTGGTAAGAAGAGTTTGGATGCTACTGAACGAGAAGAACTTACTGCTAAGGTTAGAGCTATCACTGGTGATATGAACCGTGGTGGTGATATGCCTTATAACAGCAATAGCTTTTCTGTTATCATGCAGTTCCTTCAGAACCCTCATAAGATTGCATCTGGTCTTATTCTCGGCCACCGTAATCTTACGGTTAGTGAACGAGCTAGATTGATTGCTGGTTATACTGCTACCTTTGGTATCCCCACTGTCCTTTTTGTAGATCAGTTCGTAGATGGTATTCTTCCTCCTGATAAGGTAGAGGCTAGAGAGATTGTTAAGGGTGGCTTAGCCAATCTCCTTCTCAATCGTTTCCTATCGTCTTTGTCAGGTGAAGATGTCAACGTAGATTTCTCTGGAAGTTTACAGCCATTCTCTACTGAACCTCTTACGGAATTCATTGGTGGATTGATGACTGGTACTATTCCTGAAATGCTATCTGGTTCTGCTGCTCCTTCACTTCTTAGTGATGGTGGACGTATTCGTAATTTTATTGAAGCTGCTGTTGCTCCATTCGTTCCCGGTAATTACGAGAATGTAGATGAGTATAAGCAGATTGGTCTTACGTTCCTTCAACTATTTACTGGTCTTTCAAATACATTGAAGGCTCAGTATATGTTGGAGAGTGGTAAGATTGTTACGAGTAAGGGACAGGTAGTTGATGACGATATCAGCTATATGGAAGCTCTTATGAAAGCTGCTGGTTTCCAGACGATGGATGAAGTGCAATATTGGGCTAGTAATAAACTGGCTTGGGAAGCATCTGATGAATTGGATAATGACATTAAGGAATTGGTGGATGGACTGTTTGGTCTTTACACTCGTGAGAATCTCTCAGTCGCTGATATGAAACAATATCAGAGCGTAATGGCTGAAGCATCTCGTGTCTTCAATGGCAATCCTGTCATTATGGAAAAGGTAGCCGATTATTATAAAATGAAGATTAGAAGCAATCCTGATGATCTATATCGTACACTGTTTAAGAATAGTGGTCTCTATGATCCAGCGGATATTCCTCGTATCATCAATAATAGTAATCTTTCACAGGAGCAAATCGAAACACTAATGGAAATGTATAGAATTACAGGAGAATCTTATGGCCGTTAATTTCGGTGATACATTAATGGAAGGTAGCATTGAACCGTCGGTCAGAGTTCAAGCTCCTGTAGAAGACAACAGCGGGGCGATGTTTGCAAAAGCATTTGCCCCTGCTGCTGATTTTCTAGGTCAAGTAGCTGGTAGTGTTTTCAAACAAGGTATGGAAAATGAGAATGCTAAAATTCTCACTGCCTATGAGAATGAATTGCTTGATTTAGCTGATGCTGTAGATCAGAATACGATTGGCAGAAATGAAGCTATGATTAAAGCTCGCAATATTCGTAGACAATACCTAGCCAATGCTCCTGCTCTACAGGATGATTTCGATACCGTATGGACTGACTTCGCTAGTGCTAATGGCCTTGGTCATGTTGTTGTACAAGGTACAGTTGAACAACAGGCTCAAGATCAGTTTACGAAAGATGCTATCTCTAAAGGTTATACTGTTGAAGAATATCGTCTCTTCAATTCAAGAGCACAAGAACTCGCTGCTCTTAATCAGGAAGTAGATATCCTCAAAGGTAGAGGTGCTCAGCTTACTGAAACTCAACGATTGAAATATACTCAAGCTACTGTTGGTTTAGCAGAGAGTGCTTATCCTTCGGCTCAGAGGCAGATCAATGAGGCTATGGCTCAGATCAATGCCAATCCGAATAACAAGCAAGAGATTGCAACCAATCTCAATACTGTTATCGGTCAGAGTATTGCTCAACTTAAGTATCTTACTGGCAATTCTCCTGACAATGGATATATTACTGCTCCTATTGAAACCGCTATGGATACATTCAATAAGTGGGTGAATGGTGAAGTTAGTAACGCTGTAATGGAAGGTGCTCTGAAAACTACACAGAATACTTATTCGTTAATGTACGCTAACGACCCTGTCCTTGGTCCTGTCATTGCTCAGTCTAAGCTTATTAATGATCTTGGTCTAGCTAATACTGCCCTCGGAGTTAATATCTGGACTCCTGAAGCTCTTAAGAAGCTTGCTCAGGTTAGCAATCCTAATCAGACTGTAGAGCTTACAGATAATAGCGAAGGTAGTGCTAGGTTCTCTGATAACATTCGTCAGGCTGCTGGCTCTGTAACTAATACTAGCGATGCAGAATATATTCAGGAAGTTAATAACGCAATCAATCAGGCTGTGGATAGTGCCTATGTTCATGAGCGTTCTGCTAATGGTGCTCTTGGTTTTAAGGACATTGTAGAGCTTCTTGGTAGTAGCGAAGTGGGAGCATTCCTTTCTACCCATGGTAGTATCGATGCTCGATATAAAGATCAGTTCGTTGCTGTCCTACAGAACAATTATGAACTAGAACTTCTTCCTGTGATTGATAGAGCATGGACTGCTCCTGTTCCTATAATTGATCCTACTCAGATGGGTAATTATGGGACGGAAACTAATGTCACAGGCGGTATGCAGAATATCCCTATGAACCAACTCCTTGAGCCTCGTTGGAATGGTAATGCTGTGGAGTTTGTTCCTAAGCCTGAATACGCTAATAACGCTAGAGTGATTGCTCTTGCTAATGATGTTACATCTGGTGATAATTCTATCGGTGTTCCTCTTAACAATCTAATCAATGCCTATGCTAATGTGACTGGTACTGATGCTGGTAAGATTTACGAAGAGGATTTCGCTAATAGATTGTTTGGAATCTCGGAGGATGGTGGAACTACTAGCCCTTTAGCCGGTGAAGAAGCTGATCAAGAAGCTGATGGAGAAGGGTTCACTATCGGTGATTTCAATCCTGATACATTAGAACCTATTCAGGAATACACTAGTCAGGCTAGTTCTCTGACGACTGATCTTCCTCCACTCGATCCAGCCTACACTGACGTAGCAGGAATTGATTATAGTTCTTATCTCCCGTCTATCAGAGCGTCTGAGTCTGGTGGTAATGATAGTGCTAAGAATCCTTCATCTACTGCAACTGGTAGATATCAATTCTTGAAATCAACGTGGAATGACCTCGTCAATCGTTATCCTAACGTTGGGCTAACGTATGAAGGGAGGCTCGATCCCCAACAGCAAGAGATTGCTATCAGACTTTTCACTGCTGAGAATGCTAGACAGCTTCGTACGAACGGTGTTCCTCTGAGTAATGGCACTCTATATGCTGCCCATTTCCTTGGTGCTGGTGATGCTGTAAAGGTATTGAAGGCTACGAATGGATTGGTCAGTGATTATGTTCCTTCAAGAGTGATTAATGCTAATCCCTTCCTTCGTGGAATGACAGTGGCTCAATTTAAGTCTTGGGCTAATAGAAAAGGCAATGCTTGATGAATAGAGTTAAATTTTATGAAGTTGTTAGGGCCAAGTACGGCCCTCTCAACCAAAAACAAGTAGATGGTTTTAATCTCATCCTCAATGAAGCTGAGAAACGAAAGACTCGTTGGGATAATCTAGCTTACATTCTTGCCACTGTATGGCATGAAACCGCATTCACTATGCAGCCTATTAAAGAATACGGTGGTGAAAAATATCTTAAGTCAAAGAAGTACTATCCCTATTATGGTAGGGGTTATGTACAACTTACTTGGGACTACAATTATAAGAAAGCTGGCGATTATTTTAAAATGGATTTCGTCAAGAATCCTGATTTAGTTATGAATCCTATTTATGCTATTCCTATTCTATTCGTTGGAATGGAAGAAGGTTGGTTCACGACTAAGAAGATGAATGATTATCTTGATGGCGTAGATGAGGATGATAAAGAGGACCTTCGTGAATTCTCTAATGCAAGGCGAGTAGTTAACGGTACTGATAAGCAAGTGGAGATTGGTCAACACGCTCTCGTCTTTGAACGAGCCCTTAAGGCTGCTGGATATGCTCTAGAATCGTCTACGAAGCCCGTACAGGGCTCTAAGGAAGATCAGCCTACCCAAGATAAGGAAAACATCTTTATCGTCCTCTTGAGGCTCCTAATCAAGTTGTTGAATGGAGGTAGATAATGGGATGGCTATTTACTATTGGTGGACTAGTTCTCAATGCTGGTAAGTTTATTGGGGGATTGTTCACCGGAGGAAATCTCGAATCAATTCTTCGTACCATTGAAAAAGGAATGGACGATGAAGTGACTAAAGAGCAGTTAAAAGCTGATGTAACAAAGAAGTGGATCGATGCTCAGGCCAATCTATTAGTTGGACGAACTTGGTGGTTCCAGCTATTCTTCGTGATTCCTGCCGGTATTTACTGGACTGCTCTTATCTTTGCACAGTTTCCATTCTTAGGATGGACTGTGTTACGTATGCCTGGGTTTGCTGAGGAAGTGTTCCTCGCAATTATCAGTGCTTTGTTCATCGTTGACGGAGGTAAAGCTCTACTGTCACGGTTCACTAAATAAGGAGAAATAGATGAATGAATATACGTCCCGGCGTCTAATCGCTCAGGCGGTAGGCGCACCCAATGGTGCCCTCATTGGAACGGAGAAAAAGTTTTGGACTACGGTTCTGACTGCTCTGAATGGGGGAGTGTTTAGCTCTGCTAATAACGAACATGAGTTCTGGCGTAAGTTCGCCAGCCTGCTCAGTGGTAAGCTGGCCCCTCTGCCAGACACTCAGACCATTATCAGTAATGGCGATGTACTCCCCGGTACTGGTGGTGATTTCACCGTTGTTGTATCTGGCGGAGAAGTCACTGGCGGCACTTGGGCTGCTGAGTAATGTCAGTTGATTGGAGCAATGTAAATACATGGCTCTACGGTATTGTTATGACGTTACTAGGCGGTATTATCTACCTAGTTAGAAGAGTGTTTACTAATCAAGCAGAGATTGAATTACTTAAACAGCGTCTTGATCTCTATGAACATTACCGTAAAGAGCAGACATCAGCTATGCAGAATCAGCTTCTAGAGATTCGAACTGATATCAAAACATTGATGAGAAATTAAGACAAAAAGAAACCCGCCCCAGCTTAATTGCCGGAGGCGGGTTTTCTGTTATTCATTCATCGTCTTTCTCTTTATGCTTATTCAAATAAGCTTTCATCATAGCGTTAGTAATAATCCCTCCTGACAATAGGAAGAATACTCCTTCTGTTAATAGTGACCACCATTTCATTAGGCTTCACACGCTACACAAGCTAAGAGATTACGAGCATATTCCTGAGCAGGATTAGTGCTTCGTTGATAGTAGAGAGTCTTCAATCCAAGTTTCCAAGCTTCCACAAGCAATGTGTGTACATCCTTTACAGACGCTTGAGGGTGGATCATGAGGTTGATAGACTGAGATTGATCAATATACTTCTGTCGATCAGATGCCTGAACGATGATTTCATATTGACTAATCTCTCCAAACGTCTTAAACACTTTCTTCGTATGTTCATCAAGGAAAGATAGATGCTGGACACTACCACCATGTAGAAGGATAGACTCCCATACTTCATTCGTATCCTTGTCAATTTTCTTCAACACTTCTTGTAGGAATGGATTACGATAAGTGAACTTACCTTTAGCTAAGTCCTTAACGAAGTAGTTAGAGTTAAGAGGCTCGACAGAAGGACTGACTTGTCCTAGAATAAAGCTAGAACTCGTTGTAGGGGCTATAGCCATGAGTGTAGCGTTTCTCCTATCACTACCTAGCACAGGATCGAAACCCCGCTGTACGAGCTTCCTAGAGGCTTCTAGAGCCCTTTCAGAAATAAGCTTATGAATAGATACATTCTCTGCCTGAGCAACAATCCCTTCAAAGGGAATCATCTTAGACTGTAAGTACGAATGCCAACCAAGCGTTCCAACCCCAATAGCTCTATATTTCTTAGAGAAATTACGAGCGGTTTCGAAACCTCTAATTCCTTCGGTCTTATCGATGTATTCTGTAATGACACTATCCAAGAAATAAACCAAGTTCTCAACAACGTTAGTATCCTTCCATTCATCGTACTTAAGTAGATTGAGAGACGAAAGACAGCACACGAATGTATTGTTTAAGTCAGATGGTAGAGCGATTTCAGAACAGAGATTAGATGCCCAAATGGTTTCACTAATCTCTTTGGGTTTATTATTATTCACTGTATCGTGGAAGAAGATGTAGGGGTAACCAGTTTCAAACCGTTTACGAATAATACGAAGCCAAAGCTTCTTCTTATCCTTATCTCCAGCTAACATTTCTTCCATCCACTTATCCGTGATGGTTACACCGAGAGAAAGGTGTTGTATTCTATTTCCTTCTTCTCTAATCTCTAAGAATTCATTAATATCGGGATGAGTAACCGGCAGATAAATAGCACAGCTACCGCGACGAACAGAAGACTGACTGACAATATTTGTAGTAGATTCGATAAGTTCCGCATAGTGAACAGGGCCGTCAGCAAGACCACCGGTTGCAATAGGAGTGCCACGAGGGCGAATACCACCGAGATATGCAGAAGTGCCTGCTCCATGTTTCGTCTGTACTCCAATCTCTAGTGTCTTAAATAAGATATCGTCAATGCTATCATCCACAAAGGAGCCGTTACAACTAATAGGCAACCCACGAGCAAGGCCGTAATTGCTCCAAATAGGAGAAGCCAGACTAATCCAGCCAGCAAGAAGTTGAGCTTCAAACTCGGCAGCAAACTCCCATCCCAAATATTTTTCAGCCGTCTGTGCAATTTCATGAATACGCCCCTCAACTGTCTGCCCTTCCTGAAGATAACCTCTGGACATAAATGTCCTAGTGTCTTTATTAATCCAATTCGTCAATGTCATACACCTTATTGTTCTTACCGTAGTTCTTATCCTTACCAGCGAAGAAGTCCTTCATTTGATAACCAAGAAGTTCTTCAATCATCCAATAGTACTCTGATTGGCGGGGGTATTCACCCTTAATATCAAATCCAATCATCTGCAAACTAATATCGATACGTTGTTGGATAAATTGCTTAAGTAGATCAGCATCCAACCCATCATCTTCATAGTCCCCAATCATCCAGTCGATAATATTACTCTCCGCCTTGAATGCTTCCTCAGCTTCGCTGTACACACGTTGTTTAAGTTCTTCATCAAACAGTTCAGGATATTCCTGACGCAGCGTATTAATAAGCCATATACCTACCTGAGCGTGAATGTTCTCTTCGTTACGAGTGTACTCAACTTGCTGTGCTGTATCATTAAGGAAGTTCTTATTCCTTTTAAACCAAAGGATGATATAGAACTGACTAAAGAGGGAGACATTTTCAACGAAGAGGGTGAAGAGAATAAGAGCATAGATGTATTGTTTCCTATCGTCCTTATATACCTTATCCAGATACTTTCGGAGATACTTAACACGTCCAGCTACAACCTCTTCCTTCAGATTCTCTTCGAAGATATCTTCTAAGCCAAGGATATCAAGAAGCTTCTCGTATGCTTTGTTATGCCTCACTTCAATATCAGCCATGACATAACCAAGATCAGCGATAGATGGATGAGGAAGATTATCTCCCAATCGTGACCAGAACTTTTTCACAGCTACTTCAATCTGTCCAATAGCAGAAAGGGTACGAGTAATGACCTGTCGTTCTTGATCTGTTAATTCATTCTTAAATTGAGAATAGTCCCCTTTGAAATCAAATTCATCAGGAGTCCAAGCTCCATGCCACATGGTAGAGATGAATTTACTTGCCTGTGGATATAGGTCAGGCTTCCTACTGATTTGCTCATCGAAGAGTCCCATAATCTTCCTTTCGTTAAATCGTTTGTTCTATAAGTCTTCTAAGCCTATCATCACCTTTAAGTTTGATTTCAAATTTAGATTTATTCTCTCGTTTGAAATAAGGAAGATAGGAGTTAACTTCAGGAGAATTGATTAAGAGAAGTTTGAATGTAGTGGTGAGAGGAAGCCAACGAATAAATGTAGCCCCCTCTTTTTCAACAACAAATGTTACACGATAGATACGAAATCCATCTCTTTCACTTTTATTCATAGCAATTCTTAGCTCGAAATCCTCCTTCAATAATTCTTTAATTGTTAAAGGCATGTACAAGTACCATCAGGATTGGTTATTAGTGAGAGATTCCCACGAGTATTTTAACTGGGGGATAGAAGAAATAATATCTCCCCATTGATGAGCTAAGTCCTGAATTTCTTTCTGAGCATGTGGATCAATACGAAGCTTATAAGCTCTAGCCCATGCTGCAAGAGAGCCAGTAACGTAGTAGCTGGTTATCATTGCTTGTGGAAGAATAGCTCTTGCCTGTTCAGGACACCCACCAGCTTGTAAGATAACATTATAAGCTTTTTCACAAGCTCTAATAGCTTCGTCATACCAATAGTGAGGATGAGTAGATGAAATGAAAGTGTCTTTACTGCCTTGTTTCTTATTCTCCGCACGTTCTCTAAATAACTCAGGACGCCAGAATTCAGGAGGTGTGTCTACATAACGCCGGCTTATTTCATTGTATGTAAATCCAACCATATGCTTGAAACGTTGACGAGCTACGAAGATAGGGGCAGTCTCACGCATAGTAATCATTACATGAGAGAATGGCGTCCAGTGATTGTGTCTTGCAAGATAGCTCAAAAGCTTTACGTCTTTTTCGGACAAAACGGGATTGACTTGAGCTTCATCAAGAGGCTCCCAATCACTTTCCTTATCAAACGAAACACGGGCGGCGTTAACCACCCGTAGATCGTCACCAAGATAATCAATCAATTCTGCCTTCACGAAAGAACAATCCCGAAAGTGTTCTTAAGCTCTACAGCGGTCATAGCTACAGGAGCTACAGTCATAATACCACAACCCTTAAGATCAAATGGGAACAGGAGATAGAGTTCTTTCTCTGCATCAATGAGATAATATTGGAAGAAGCCATCTACCAATTCAATCGTACCGATTGGAGAAAGTCCCTGTGCAGCCATTGAAACAGCCCATTCTTCTGGAGTGAGACAACCATCAGAGAGAGCCTTACTATCTACCTTCTGAGCGAAGGAGGGAAGAGAGGCTGCAAGAAGCAGCCCCAATGCAACAATAATCTTCTTCATGATTAATCCTTACTAATAAGAGACCGAACAATATTATAAGCAGTGATAGGCCATGTTGGGATAGTGAGGAAGAAATTGAAGGCATCAATCTCGATCTCATCCCCTTCGTCACCATACAGAGCAAACAAAGAAACGCCCCAATTAACAACCAAACCAATAATCATATACAGATAGAAAATATCTAACATTACTTCTCCTTAACTTACAGCGTTAACAATAACAGTATTTCGTAATTCTTTAGGATAGACAGAAGTACGAGACCGGCCCCAACCACCACACTCATTACATTGGAAGCGGTGATATCTTCCGATATTAGTATGTGCATAACCCCTAAGCTGAATATGATTAGACCCACACTTAGGACAGATAGGACGATCATTATCTTCAAACACTCCTACATTGGGATGACGCCTCATCCATGGACGCATCTTAAGATAGATTTCTTCAAGCGTAATAACGTCCTGAATGTTGTAAAGCTTCATCTCTTCCCAAGCTTCGGGATTTCCCTTAAGACATTCTGACCAAAGTTCAAATCCGGGGAACTTCTTATGATCGTCCTTCTTCTTTACACCAAGAATAGTAGACAAATACTCAAGACTGTTAGCAGGAAAATTAAACTCATAGCGAGCAACCAACAACGTATCAACAGTCTTATAAGGCGAAGGGGGTTTGAGACCGGCCACGAGAGCGCGACCCTGGATAGTAGGCAAATCAAACTTATTCCCATTATGAGCAACAACAATATCAGCAGCATCTAACGCCTCCATAAGAGGCTCTAAGATAGCAGCCTCAGTTGCATATTGTATATCATAATAGTGAACTTGATCTTCACCTAACCACTTATAGGCATAAGAGATAATTTCACTATGTTCAACTACCTGCTTAGCTCCAACGTTCTCTTTGAAGAAACGCCAGACATAAGCTAAGTTAGGAGCAGTTTCAATATCTAAGATTAAAATTTTAGCCAATACGTGCACCTCTCGGTAATGGAAGATTCATTTCTTTCTCAAGTTCTTCTTGAAGTAATGCGAGAGCCCTCCAAGCAAGAGCAGCAGACTCCCTAGCATCACCATCAAACCCTCCACGGCCAACAAGATGACGAACAATACAATCCGCATGATCCATTGACTTGCCTCTGGCATGGTGTAATTCCTCTCCGGGATTATGTTTCTCATTGCCAAGATAACTCACCTTAGCTACTTCAGCTAGAGCATCTGGAAAGTAGTCCAACAAACCTCTAGCCATTGGATATTTCTTTCGTTCTTCACTAGAAGTTTCAAGCAACCTGTTCAAATTTACCCTCCGTTAACGCATCGAAATAAGCAAGAAATTGTTCTTCAGCTTCGTCTGGTGACCAGAATTGTAACTGAATACCCATTCCCTTAATTCCTAGAATCCCACACCATTCTTCATCACTAACATTATGAACAGAAAGGTTTTGATGGCGCTCATCAATAAGGATTGCGTTATCCACCTTCTTTACTTCATCGTGAAAACCATGAGCGATATCAAACTTTGTATAAATAGCATTCATAATCTTTTCTTCCAATTCATAATAATTGGATAGATATTTCTTGAACGGCCTAGGAATATCTACGAGATAGGCTTCACTAGCGTCATGTAGGAGTCCAGCAAGTTGATATTCGATAGGAAGATTTTCAGCTACAAGTACAGAATGTTCTGCAACTGAATAAAATTTGTTACAATGTCCAGCATATCTACACATACGAGAAAGGGCATGTGCGATATCTTCGATACAAATATCATCAGGTTGAGGGTCTAGAGCATAAAATTGCTTACCACTATAAGTTTGAATCCAATTACCTCTATCGGTCATGCAATTTCCTTTCGCATAATATTACGACGAGTTTGTTCATACCCATCGTCATGGAATCGTTTCATCATAGTGAATACAGAAAGCTGTTCATTCCTATTCAACTTCTTTAGATAACGTTCAGCAGGAACACTGCCATGACGTTCCTTAATATTGATGTAGATATTAGCTTGGTTGTAAGCCCGAAGGATTGGGTTACGAATCTTATTAAACAATGGATAGCCCATAAATTCAGTCAATGTCTTCTTCTCCTTGTCGTCTTTCTTTAGCAATTGCTTTTTCATTATTAGTTTTGATTGTATGGCAACTATCACACAGTACTTGTAACTTATCTTCTTCAACGAACATACGTTCGATGAGACTATCCCAAGATACCCACCCAACATTAGGATCGATAACGGGTTCGATATGGTCCACGTGAACATTCTTAATACGCTTACCATCTACTTTAATCGTAGCGGGGACTATCTCGTTACAACCTGCACACAGATAACTTCCTCTTTCAACTCGTGCTTTAGCTAATACAGTTTGAATTGGTGCCCACTTCTGAGAGACACGTCTAAGGTTTCCACGAATGAATGATCTGAATTTAGCTTCAGTCCATTGATTGTTGCATCGTACTTTAGGTCCAGAGGGTCGAGCCATCAATCCCTCGCTAGTAAGACAGCTTCCCAAGGAAGCTCTTGGTTAGCATGATAGTTGATATCGATCTTAATCTTCATCACTTCATTAACTCTCTTCTTCTCAGATTGAGCCCAATCATTTGCTTCTTTACGAAGAGAGAATCGTCTCTTCTTATATTCTGTATAGGTTACAGCCATTACATATATTCCTTTGGATTAAAGAATTTCAAACTACCATCTTCATTACGTTCACGTATCATCCAGAGAAGGTTCGATTGTTCCCTGAGGATAGTTTTCCAATCTTCAGGATGTACTGTTGCGTATTCCTGTCGAACCACATCGAGACATTCTCCAGTTGTTCTACAATCTGCAAGAAGATTAGCCACTTTAACAGGGCCGTACCCCTTGAGGCCGGGGATTGTGTCCACTTGATCTCCGGTGAAAAGTTGAGAGCAAAAGAATTTGAAGCCACCTCCGACAATCTTTGGGGCGCTCTTACTACGATCAAGCTCAATAGTTCCAAGAGTGTCATACGATGTAAGACTGAACTCAGCCTGTTTACCGGACTCCCAACCGTAGTGCCATCCAGGTACTTGTCGAAGGTCTTTATCTCGTGTGCAGATAACTGTGGAATCAGGTCGCTTGGTTTGCTCAATAGCCATCTCATCATCTGCTTCAGTGCCAATAGCCACGTACGCATTATACACTCCCACTAAATAAGCTCTGATATTATTATAATGAAGAGGCTTCTCTTCTTTTCTTCCAGACTTGTATGCCCTACTCTTAGCCATTGCTATACGGAAATTAGGCTCATAAACGGGCAGAGAAGGCCGTACACGGCGTTTCATTACATATAAGGTAGGATCACCCGTCAAATAGCCAATAGGCTCCTGTGTGGCTCCTACGGCCTTGCAAATGTCTTCGATACGATTGTCGATAGTTTCCACTACCCAATCCCAAGGACGGGGAATTAACTCCCCCGTCTCCTCATCAGTGAACTGAGCGATTGATCCGATTTCATAAGCAAGAATATCGAAATCAATGAGTGGTTGCATTTACAGGCTTCTTATAGTCGTAAATAATCTCATTGACGTTAACATAAATCTTATGTTCTTCAGGATCAATCTGTTCTAACGAAACAGGATCAAGCATATACACACCACTCTCGTCATCAATCTTCTCGTCCTTAGTCTTCTGAACGAAGAAGAAGATACGCTGAGTGTAAGGGTCTTCCTCAGAAAGAGGGAAGGCCTTAGCTGATGCTACGAATACAACATCACCCTTAGCCAATCCATGTTCTTCCTTTAGTTTGTCATGGGTAATGGCAACGAAAGTAAAGGGTCGAATATAATCAGTCATTGTTGAGAACTCCTGTTCGAATTACCAATCGTCTCCATCATCAGTGGTTGTCTCTTCCTTATCGAATGGAGGAATTTCATCGTCAACAATCTTCTCTTCCTTCTTCGCAGGCTTACTCCCTGTCAGAAGTTGATGAAGCTTAGACCCTTCATATTCCAAACCACCCTTGATAATATCCTGAATCCAGTCAGGAAGTGCCTTAAACACTTCAACATCAGGATCATCCATCAGAAATACACGAGGTTCATTCACAAGCTTAGGATACTTAGCTGCATCCTTTTCTCGTGGAGCCGCAGTACCACCGATATAATTACGATCACCGCTCTCAGTCTTCTTCTTCGTGACAGTAACAAGTACAGGACGACCGATAAGATTAGTCCATTCACCTTCCTCTTCTTCCTTCGGATCAAGAGCGTAGTAACGAATGGTAGACTTTGCCTTATCACTATCAAGATTGTTCAGAGGGAAACGTTCAGACAACCAACGAGGCTTGCTCTCATCAGGATTACCATCCTCATCAGGCATAAACTCATCAGTGAATTCGTATGTGACCATAAGCTCATTCTTTGGAGCCTTCTTTTCACCAGCATATTCCTGTGGCTGTACACCAAGATCAATAAGCTGAACTAGACGAGCGGGATATGCACCTTCGTCCAATGCTGGTGCCTTTGGACCACTACTAACATGCTTTACTTTACGTGCGTTCAAAGAAATTTTACTTCTCCTTTTCATTAATGTATCTGGGCGTAGGTATCACCGAATTGGACATCGATACCAAGCTCCCTGTTTAATTTTAGTTCTTTGTTTAGAGAGTCAATACTATCACGAAGCAGTTTTTCACACTTATCTCTAAATCCTTTACGAATACAGAGCACTACCTCGTCATGAAATTGACCTGTTAGTTGACTGCGAGTTTCCCTGAAACGAGCTACCCATTGATCAAAGACATACGATGCACTCCCTTGTACTAATGTAGAGAAGATATCCTTCTCAAACCTTAAACTATACCAGAACTTGTTGATAGGATTTTGTAACCACATCTGTCCATCAATCGTTCTTACACGTTGATCTTTAGCTACTTTCTTGATAGCCCAATTTTTATCCCAATAAGCTTTGTGTACTTTCTTAGCTTCGGCCAATGAGATATCGGAGGTAAGGGCCAGACGTGGCGGGCCAGCTCCATACTGACAGGCGTAATTACCATTCTTGAAAATATCTCTGATCGGTTTGATGGACTTATCTGTTCCGTTAATGTAAGCATACATCTGTTCGGTTGAGATAGCTCTAGCCAATACAGCAAGACTGAGATGGGGATCATAGTCACTCCTGTTCATTTCATTAACATATTCGGGGTCGTAGGGATAGATATAATGCTGCTTCAATCTGTCTTCAAGAGAAGACATATCACTGCCACATAGTTCATACCCTTCTGGTGCTATCAACACTCCCCTAATTATGTCACCATATGCTTTGCCAACTTTTGGAAGGTTGACAATGGTTTTATGTTTGAAACGAAGAGTGTTTGTCAGTCCATTGATCTGAGCTTGAATGTACCCATCGTCATCAACGCTATTAAGGAACCCAGAAAGGATGCTAATCCTATGGCTAACAACACCAAGCCCTTCGAGGAGTTGAAAGTCAGGACAAATACCATAAAGTTTAGTAATAGAAGGGCAAATACCAGCACCATGCTCCAAGTTGATTTGGGGGATGGCTTTAGTCTCTCCAGTCTCTTTATCTCTATTGTACTTGAATGTTTCAGGTTTCCATCCATGTGAATACAACCAATCCTTTACTTGAACATGACTATTAGGATTACCTTCATCCTCTCCAATCTCTACTTCAACAGGCTCGTTAAACTCAATGACGGCCTCTTCCGAGAGTTGTGGATGGCTTCGTCTAACAAGAGCAAACCATCTTGCTCCCAAAGTAGAATATCCTCCATCCTTTTTAAAAGGTTTTGCTGGTCTGGTTCGTGTTGCATATTGTTTAACTTTAGGCATTGCTGCTCTAAGCTTCGATACAGTTTCAGTCTGAATGAGTAATAGTTTCTCAAGTTCTGTAGAGCATCGTTCAACGTCTAATTTCCATCTACTTCTCTCCTGTTCTCTAGCACAGTCCATCTTCTCAGAAATATAACGAATGAACTCCCAAATTTCTTCTTCACTATCGTAAATCTTCTTAAGATAAGACCACATCTTATTCCAGAGAAGTGTATTAATCTTTACGTCTTCTCTACAACGATGGAGATAATCTTCTATACTTTGATTTTCCCAATTATCAATCTTTGGTTTAGCTACACCAAACTCTTCACCCCACTCTTCTAATCCATGTTTGTTACGCTCTGGATATAGATACCAAGACAATGCTAATGTATCTACTAGCAGAGCATTCACCTTAATCCCTAGCAATCTTTCAACTGCTGGGATATCGTAACGGATGATGTTATGCCCTATAAGCACCTTAGCTTTCGTAAAGAACTTTCTCATGTTTTCATAGTCGGTAGTATCTTTACTACCTTTGGCGTTCTTAATAGCTAGGCAATGGATTTTAGTAGGAGTAAGGGAGTCAGCTTCGATATCGAATACGTTTAAGTCTTCATTCAATCGTACTCCCCTTTAATGCAAGTAATAGAAAAGCTACAATAATATAAGGAGCAATCATCTTAGCTGGTTGCCATACATATTGCCAGTAATATTTAAACACGTTTAACACGCTTACGAAATGTTCGTATTACATCTCTCACCACATCGTGGCTAATATTTAGGAATTCAGCAATCTCTCGTGACTTATATTGGTAGAAGAAATACATATTCAAGATTTCTTGATTACGAATATTCTCCTTACCCAACTGTTCAATCACTTCCTTCGTGAAGGGGATTACCGTGATGTAATCATCATCGTGATTATACCTAGCTCCTTTTTGGTCCATTCCTCTTTCTCTTTCGATACGTTTAATATCGTTAATACAATTGATTAGGATACGACCAAACCAATTCTCAAAATCTTCCTCTTTCCTATAGGCACGAAAATACTTCAGAGCTTTATAAAAGGCTTCTTGTAGAGCTTCTTCTGCTAGTGCTAAATTATAATCACCAACACGCTTACGAGCAAACTTCAAACGTTCTTTGTAGTTCTCCCTGTAATATGTTTCGATAAATTCATTCTTATTCATTACATCTCCTTGAAGAGCGTGGTGTTCCTATCTTCTCTCGCTTTAATAGCTTCTTCAATCGTATCAAAACAACCTAGATGATGCTCTTTACCTTGATGGTGAATACGAGCAATCCATTTCTTAGCTTTCTTATTCCATCTAACACCTGTATGCCCGGAAGTATTATCTGATCTGACATCGGCATTTAGATGGTTTAAACTATGACTTAAATCTCTTAGGTTATCAATATTATTGTTCAGTCCATTACGATCTTTATGATCTACGAGTTCAGGTAGGTATCCCTTCATCCACCAAAATATTAGTCTATGAAGATAGTATAATTTGTTATTTATCTTGGTCCGATAGTATCTTTGCTTCCCTCTCTCTTCTATATAAGAGGCTACAGGAGCATTTGTTAGACATGAGTAAAGATTACCGTCTTTGTAATAATACCAATATTTTAACTGACCATAGGTTATACCCTTAGCGGGCTGAGCGTACCTTGACACCATTTATAGTTCCTTGAATAATGTTGTATTACGATCCCAGAAGATTGGGAATGTGCCTGTCTCACCAAATTCTCTATCTTCTAAGAGCTTAAGATTACGAACGTTCCTTGCTTCATCAGACAATTCGGGGTCCTTATTCCCCTCTAAGCCAAGCATAAGATTACATGAACGCATCATAGCCCTAGACCCAGCAAATTGAGAGCTGTAAATGTCACCACCAAACTCGTGAGGACAATTGCCAAGGCCAATAAATTTACCGTCGTGATAAAACTTCTCCCTTTTCTCTTTAGCAATATTTCCTTCGGGAGCTTTTAAATGACAGAAAATGAAGATAACAATTTTGTAATCCATGGCCATAGCTGCCAGCTCTTGTGCAATTTCTTGCAATTTACTATTAGCGTCACCCGCGTTCTCTCCATTGGTGAGATTCGTGATAGGGTCAATAAAAACGGCCTTTGCCCCCCACTCGACAGCGGAGATAATGTCGCTTTTAAGCGTCTCCCATCCGAGATGTTGGTATAAGTTGACCATTGCCACTTTATCGTTAAGAATTTCCCCTGCCCTATCGTATGCCTCATAGTCGAAGTCTCGTTTTGGATCGTGGAAGACTTTACCGACAATCTTTCCAGCAAGAAGCTTGTAACTCTTAACATTCGATTCCTCCGGCTTGGCCATAAAGATTTTGATACCAGATTCCTTGATGAAATGAGCAGCTAAAGCATTTACGATTTCACTCTTACCCATCTTAACCGTATTGTTCAACGTAGGTCGTTAATCTACGCCCGCTTTATTCAAGCTGCTGCATGTTTCCATGCAGACCAGACTATATCTTCACCTTTCGGTGTCTACCGCTTCGAGCCACTTGGCCCTACGTCTTTCGACTAGTCGTTGAACTTCTTCTCAAACCTTTTATATAAGAATACACCACAGAGTATGGTATATTCAATTCCCTAGCATATGCGGCGATACTACCACCATTATAGCCATTAATAACTTTATCGACCACATCATCATTATATATGCAAGCATTATTCTTTTCACCAGCTTGAGACAAGAAACCTAGCTTGTAAGAATGCTTAGTATTATGAGAAATTGTACACCATTCAAGATTATCTTTATGGTTATTCAATTTGACACCATCGATATGATTTACAACCGGATAATTTTCAGGATTAGGTATAAATGTAATTGCAACCTCTCTATGAACTTTGCAATTACGTCTACGACCTTTATCGCATAGAATAATCTGATGATAACCATCAGTATCTAATCCACCCTTTAGAATTCTACCGGTCTTGTTATTAATAACCACCCCCTCTTCGGAGATAGAGTAGTTAGGAAAATCTTTTATCACTACAAACATTATAACCTCCAATAATATATCTTAACATATACAAGTACCTTGGATTTTATAAGTTTGTGATAATAATTATATATCTTTGAGAATTTAGCTGCTGATTGCCCTCGACTGCACGTTAGGGTGTTCCAGCAATTCAATAGATTTTAAGCGAGCCGATTAACCCGCTCCGATATAGATTGTCTCTCCATATCGAATACCACGAGTTGCATTGTTTAAATGCTCCCAAGGCCACGAAAGATCACCCCATGTAGGCTCTTTACGACCTTCATCGTGTAAATCTTTACCGAATACAAGCTTGGTGTTCTTAATCTCAGTACGTCTGAACTGAATAGCACTAAATACGGCTTTACTATGGCCATTATACAAACATTCCTGAGCATCTTTACCCGGAAGTTTAGATACCATAGCATTTGAGAAGATAAGTTTAGCTTCCTTAGTTGCTAATTCACCAGCTTCATCATTATCAAA
>Ga0164243_10004350_pt1 | contig 22241 bp, 19 predicted proteins | sample OricompcompostOP_FD_108781 | JGI IMG/M metagenome (GOLD analysis project Ga0164243, IMG submission 108781) | Organic Plus compost microbial communities from Emeryville, California, USA - Original compost - Organic plus compost (OP) | ecosystem: Engineered > Solid waste > Mixed feedstock >...
AGACGAGCACCGAGAAGTACTCGTCGGGGTCGAGACCCTTGGGCCGGATCCAGCCGCGGACGAGCGGTTCGCCGGTCTCGCCGCGCACCACCGGGAAGGTCTCGGAGTCGAGGACCAGGTCGACGGCCGAGCCCAGGTGGTTCACCTCGGCGACCGGTGAACCGTCCAGCGTGATGCCGGTCGCCGGCGGCTCGACGGGAGTCCCGTCGAGCACGGTGGGGCCGGAGTGGTGGGACGGGTCGGTGTCGGGACGGGCCATGGTCACCGACGACGTCACCATGGTGCGACCGCCCTGCACCGCGTCGACCCGCAGGACCGTGACCGTGCGCCCGCGCTTGAGCACCTTCACGACGAGGTCGATGTCGTCGGCGTCCGGAGCGGTGAGGTAGTCGCTGGAGATCGCCACCGGGATCATCGCCGCCGTGGCGTCGGCGAACTTCTGCGCGGCCGGGTCTGCGGCCAAGTCGGCGGGGGACGGGGTGAGCGCGGTCAGCGCCTCACGCGCCGCCTTGGCCACCACCATCTGCAGGCTGCCGCCGTGCACCTTGGGCCCGATCGTGAAGGTCGGGTCGATATGGGCGGAGTAGGTGACGGCGTCCGGTCCGCCGCGATCGACCTCGGTCAGGGTCAGCAGCTCGGTGAGCTTTGCAGTCATGTGCGCGCTTTCGTCGTGCGAACCCCGACAGCGGGCGGCGACGACCGAGATGGGCGGGAGACGGACCGACGACTACCGGTCCGCGGCCCCTGGTCGACCAGTGTGTTCGGGGTGCAGCTCCCGTTTCAGGTGCTGCCGCGCAAAATCTAGCGAACGCGCCAGCAGGGCACTGCGTTCGGGCTTGGTCCGGGCGCTGCCCGTGCTGATCTCGAGGACCACCGCCCCGTTGAAGTCGCTCTCCGCGATCCGCCGGCACACCTCGGCGCAGGGCTGCCCGCCGTCGCCGGGGATGAGATGCTCGTCGGTCGCCGCCCCATGGCCGTCGGCGAGGTGCAGATGGTTCAGGTTGGACCCCATGCGGTCGAGGAGGTCGAGCGCGTCGACCCCGGCGGTCGCGGTGTGCGAGAGATCGAGCGTGTAGTTCGAGTAGCCGTCGTCGGTGGGATCGATGGACTTGCCGAAGGCCGAGGCGGCCAGGCCCGGGCCGCCCCCGCGCTTCTGGAGGCGTCGCACCGACGGCTCCCCCGCGCCGAACAGCCGGTCGGCACGCATCGGGAACATGTTCTCCACGGCCACCGCGACCCCGCTGTCGTCCTCGAGTTCGGCGACGAGGTCGTCGAACGCCGAGACGTAGCGCCGCTGCCAGCGGAACGGCGGATGGACGACCACCGTCGGGGCGCCGAGATCCTCGGCGGCCTCGACCGAACGCGCCAGCTTCACGATCGGGTCGCGGCCCCACACGCGCTGCGAGATCAGCAGGCACGGCGCATGCACCGACAGCACCGGCACCTGGTAGTGGTCCGACAGGTAGCTCACGCGCCCGATGTCCTGACTGACCGGGTCGCCCCACACCATCAACTCGACACCGTCGAAACCGAGTTCGGCGGCGTAGGCGAACGCCGCCTCGGTGTTCTGCGGGTAGACCGACGCGGTCGACAACCCGATCGGGATCTCGGTGCGGGCGATGGGCGGCAATCCGGACGACGGCACCTGCGGATTCGACATGTCGGGCGTCACGTGGCCAGCAAGACCAGAGGGCCGATGGTGACGAGCAGGCCGACGCCGAGCGAGAGCAGCGTCGTCGGCAGGTCCTTGGTGCGGCGCACGACATGGGACAGCGTGACGATGCCGAAGATCACCACCACCGCGAGCACCAGTGCGAAGTACGGGTTCCAGCGCCACAGTTCGGTGAAGCCCCAGAACAGGCCGACACCGACGGCGAGACCGAGGACCGCCTGACCGATCACCGACAGCCAGGCCATCGCGGGCGACGGCTCGTGCTCGTCGTTGGTCTCGGCGGCGTCGGGTGCCGCGGTGTCCTCGTCACCGGTCTCCGCCTCGGCCGAGACCGTGCGCTCGGGCTCAAGGTCCTTCTCGAGCCGGACGGCCGGCGCCCCGGCCTCCGCCGGGGACTCGTGGACGTCGGCGGCAGCGGCCGGCGCGGCGGTGTCCGACGAGTCCGCACCGACCTCGGCCGGCGTCTCGTCGGCCGGTTGCACTCCGTCGGCGTCGTCGGCCGGCTGCGGCTCGTCCTCGTCGACGACTGGGGCCGCCCACGCCTCGGTGTCGTACCACTGGGCCGAGGCCTGCCAGGCCTGTGTCTCGTCGGTCTCGGACGGTTCCGGGGCACCGACCTCGTCGGTGGCGACCGGCTCGATGATCTCGGTCGGGTTGTCGCCGCGCTCCGCGGTCTCGCCGGCCGCCTGCGCGGTGCTCGTCGACGACGGGACCTCCGCGCCGGGGGCGGACGCCGCTGCCTTCGCCGAGGCGGCACGGCTCACCGTCGAGCCGGCCTCGTCGGCCTTCGGTCCGGTTTTCTTGCGGCCGAACAGCTTCCGCGCCAGTCCCCCGAGCCCGCGCGAGCTCTTGCCGGCGGCTTCGGCCGCCGGGTCCCCCTCGGCCTCGACATCGGCGAAGTTGCGGTAGTCGTCGAAGTCCATGACCTCGGAGAAGCCGGTGTCCGAGCGCTCGCGGACATCCGTCTCGGTCCCCTCGACCTCGGCGAGGGCGTAGGTGTCGACGTCGTCGGACTCGACGACGGTGAGGTCGGTGTCCGCCTCGGGGCCGTCGACGACCGGGATGATGCCGGTGACCGCGTTGGCCGATTCCTCGTCGACGGTCTCGGCCCGGGCCGAACCCGCGTCACGCGACTGCCCCGCGAGTCGACGGGCCACGGCGTCGGCGCTGAAGTCGCGCGTCGCGAGCGGTACGTCGCCGAAGCCGGGCATGCCGCTCGCGGTGTGGCCGCCCGTGGACCGGCGGCCGGCCCCCGAACCCCAGAAGTCGGGAATCGGACGATCGTCGGCGGCACGCCGCGGGGTCGGGTCCGACGACCTGGGGAACGGGACTCCGGACGCATCCGCGCGCGACCGCTCGTCCGCGGTCGGCTCGGCAGGTGCCTCGGTCTCGGGCGCCGTCGAGGGCGCAGCGTCGGTGGGCGTCTCCGGTTCTGCAGCCGCCTGCGCCTCGGCCTCCGTCGGCTCCGTGACACCGGTCGCCTCCGGGGCGGTGACACCGGGCTCCGGGGCCTCGGACGCCTTCGCCTCCGGCGCACCAGACGCCTTCGGTGCGGGAGCACCAGACGTCTTCGGCGCGGGAGCAGGCGTGGTCGTCGGGGCCTCGGGAACCGGCCCGGACTCTGCCGGGGACGGACGCGTGCGGCTCGACCGCGAGGCCGGGGCGTCGGTGATCTTCGGGATCTCGCCGGTCAGCTCGGACACCGAGAGCGAGCCGTCGCGGCCCGCACGCCGGCGTCCGCGGCCGTCACGCCGGGTCGTCGGGGTGGCGCCGTCCGCCTGCGATCGGGCCAGCAGCTCCGAAACCGAGATGGGTCGAGATTCGGGTTCCGAATCCTTCGACATGAAGTGGCTCTCCGTCCTCGAACGTCACCGGATGCCGGTCGAGCACATCCGCTTGGGTACCTCTCGGCGCCGAGGACCGCTCGGCCGGACCGTGTGGTCCACCGATCGTCTCGACGCCGGCACTCCCCCACCCGCGCGACGGATCGAGCAGCGTCGCAGGTCGGATCAGCCGACGCCGCCCCGGGCGCCAGTCGTCTGTGAGGGCTCGAAGGAGTCGGCCGGTTCCGCGTCGAGTCGACGCAGAATGACCCCCTCCCGCAGCGCCCACGGACAGATCTCCAGTGTATCGACTCTCAGGGCTCGCATCGCCGCCTCCGCGACCAGCGCGCCCGCGACCAACTGCCCGGCCCGGTCGGAGCTGACGCCCTCCAGTTCTGCCCGGTCGGCCTTGGTCATCCTGGAGATGAACGAGATCAGCTGCCGCAGGCCGCTCGCGGTGAGCACCCGCCGCACCCGCGGGCCGGCACTCGACGGGGCCGCCCCGGTCAGCCGCGCCAGGCTACGGAACGTCTTCGACGTGCCGACGCACAGGTCGGGCTCGCCAGGTGCCAGGAGTTCCTTGGCCGGTCCGCGCAGCTCGGCGTCGAGCCAGTCACGCAGCACCGCCACGCGACGGCGGTCGGGCGGGTCTCCGGGCAGCCACTCCCGGGTCAGCCGACCGGCTCCGAGCGGCAGCGAGAGCGCGACGTCGGGCTCCTCGTCGACGCCGTTGGACATCTCCAGCGACCCGCCGCCGATGTCGAGGGCGAGGATGCGACCGGCGCTCCAGCCCCGCCACCGCCGCACCGCGAGCGAGGTCAGCCGGGCCTCGTCCCGTCCGGCCAGCACTGCGATACGGACGCCGGTCCGCCGCTCGACCTCGTCGAGGAGTTCGTCGGAGTTGGTCGCGTCGCGCACGGCAGAGGTGGCGAAGGCCATCATCTGCTCGCACCCGGAGGTCTCCGCGATGTGGGTGAACTCGTCGACCGACTCGACGAGTCGCTCGATCGCCTTCTCGCTCATCCGCCCGTCGGCGTCGATGTGTTCGGCGAGACGCAGGACCGCCTTCGTCGACGACATGGGCGTCGGGTGACCGCCACGGTGGGCGTCCACCACCAGGAGGTGGACAGTGTTGCTGCCCACGTCCAGAACTCCTAAGCGCACGGGTCAACGTTAGTGCACGAGGCCGGCGCCCCACGTGCGGACCGCGCTCTTCGTCGAGGCGGCACCTGCTCGGCGTCCCGCCCCGGCGCACTGGGGTTACCGTTGTATCCGTGACCGCCGTTTCGCCGTCCGCGCCCCGAATCACCCCCGCTCCCGAGGTCGAACTCGACTTCCCGCGCGAGTGGTACGAATTCGTCGACCCGATGGACCCCGAACACCTCATCCGCGCCGACCTCACCTGGTTGCTGTCGCATTGGACGTGTGTGTTCGGCACCCCGGCCTGCCAGGGCATCCTGCCCGGACGCGAGACCGACGGCTGTTGCAGCCACGGCGCCTACCTGTCCGACAAGGACGACCGCAAGCGTCTCGCCAAGGCCGTGAAGATGCTGACCCCCGAGGACTGGCAGTTCTACGAGAAGGGGTCCGGCAAGAACCCCCTCGGCCCGAAGGGCTACCTGGAAGAGGGCGACCTCGACGACGAGCCGGCGCTCAAGACCCGGATCCACAAGGGCGCCTGCATCTTCCTCAATCGCCCCGGTTTCGCCGGCGGTGTCGGCTGCGCCCTGCACTCGATGGCGCTGCGGAAGGGACTCGAGCCGCTGACGGTCAAGCCCGACGTCTGCTGGCAGCTCCCGGTCCGCCGCGAGCAGGAGTGGGTGGAACGACCGGACGGAACCGAGGTGCTCGTCACCACGATCACCGAGTTCGACCGGCGCGGCTGGGGCGAGGGCGGGCACGACCTCAAGTGGTACTGCTCGGGCTCGCCCGACGCCCACATCGGCGCCAAGCAGGTGTGGGAGTCGTACGCGCCGGAGCTCACCGAGCTGATCGGCGCGGAGGCCTACGAGGAACTCGCGGCCGTCTGCCGACGCCGGAAGGGCTTGGGACTCATCGCCGTCCACCCGGCGACGCAGGCCGCGACCGAACGTCGCGAGACCGACGTCAAGTACGAGCTGCAGCCGCCGGAGTAGCGGCGCCCGCACTCACTCCTCGAACTTGTACCCGAGCCCGCGCACCGTGACGAGGAACCGCGGGCTGCCCGGGTCGGGTTCGATCTTCGATCGCAGGCGCTTGACGTGGACGTCGAGCGTCTTGGTGTCGCCGACGTAGTCCGCACCCCACACCCGGTCGATGAGCTGCCCACGGGTGAGCACGCGCCCGGCGTTGCGCAGCAGGTACTCGAGGAGATCGAACTCCTTGAGCGGCAACGTGATCGACTCGCCGTCGACCGTCACCGTGTGCCGGTCGACGTCCATCCGGACCGGTCCCGCCTCCAGCACGTGGCCGTCGCGATCGTCGTCGGCCGGGTCGCCACCGCGGCGCAGCACCGCACGGATACGGGCGATCAGCTCACGCGCCGAATACGGCTTGGTCACGTAGTCGTCGGCGCCGAGCTCGAGGCCGACGACCTTGTCGATCTCGGTGTCGCGGGCGGTCACCATGATCACCGGGACGTTCGACCTCGCGCGCAGCGACTTGCAGATCTCCGTCCCCGACATGCCCGGGAGCATCAGGTCGAGCAGGACGATGTCGGGGCCGATCCGCTCGAACGCCGACAACGCCTGTGCGCCGTCGGCGATGATGCTCGCCTCGAATCCCTCCTTGCGCAGGAGGAAGGCCAACGGGTCGGCCAGCGATTCCTCGTCCTCGACGATCAGCACGTGCGTCAACTGTTCATGTCCTCCGGTGTGCGTGTCCGGCGCGGTGTCCGGTCTTTCGATCTGATGATGGTCTTCGGGTCACAGGGCATCTGGTGCCGCCGTTGCTCGGGCCGCAGCCGTTCGGGACGGGCTGACGTGGGCGGGGTCCTCCGGGATGTAGAGCGTGAAGGTCGACCCCGTGCCGGGTTCGCTCCACAGCTTGACGGTGCCGTCGTGGTTGGCGACCACGTGTTTGACGATCGCGAGACCCAGACCGGTGCCGCCGGTCATCCGCGACCGCGCCTTGTCGATGCGGAAGAACCGCTCGAAGACCCGCTCCTGATCGGCCTTCGCGATCCCGACACCGCGGTCGGTGACCGCGATCGCCACCATCGGGCGGCCGTTCTCGATCGCCAGGCGCCGGGTGACCGAGACGACGGTGTGGGCGGGCGAGTAGGCGATGGCGTTGGAGATCAGGTTGTTCAGGGCGGTGAGCAGCAGCGCCCGGTCGCCGCGGACGGCCTTGCGGATCGGTTTGTCGGATTTCAACTCGATCGCGGCGGCCTCGGCTGCCAGGCCGGCGGCGTCGAGCGCGTCGTCGATGAGCGCGTCGACGTCGACGCGGGTGAACTCGGGGGTGTCCCCGCCCTGCAGTCGCGAGAGTGCGAGCAATTCGGTGACCAGTTTGCCCATGCGCTGGGTCTCGGTCACCACCCGCGAGCCGAAGTGCCGGACCGATTCGACGTCGTCGGCGGACCCGAGGAGCGCCTCGGCGAGCAGGCCGATCGCCCCGACCGGGGTCTTGAGTTCGTGGGACACGTTCGCCACGAAGTCGCGCCTGGTCTCCTCGAGCCGCTTGTGCTGGGTGTCGTCGAGCCCGTAGACCACCGCGTAGCGCTCGCCGTCCTGCGCGACGGTCTTCGCCTGGCATCGCACGTGTTCGACGGTGGGCCGCGGCGTGCGGCCGGTCGAGACGAAGCCGAGGGTCGAGGTCGGCGGGGTGAACTCGAAGTCGAGGTCGGCATCGGTGTCGAGGACGTCCTTGACCGCCTCCCACACGGTGTCGGCGAGCAGCATCTCGCGGACCAGTCCGAGTTCGACGGCACGGTGGTTGAACAGGACGACATCGCGGAACTCGTCGACGACGGCGACCGCGGTGGCCGAGTTGCGGACGATCAGGCTCAGTAGGCCCGCCTTGGTCATGCGACCGTCCGGTGTCGTGGCGACGACGTCGGAATCGCGGAGTTCGGCTCCCTCGAGGACGGCGCGCGGCGCCGGGGCCGGATCGGCCGCGCGGGGTGGGAGTCCGGCGTCGCCGGAACCGGAGGAACCGTCCGCACGACGGCCCCGGGACAGGATCGAATCCAGCCGGCGGGGCCACCGATGGCCGTCGAGGCGCCGTCCGATCATCACACCCAGCAGGAGGGCGGTGACGAAGGCGATCGTCGCGGCCGAGATTGCGGCGGTCACGAACCCCAGCTTACGGCGCGGTGAGAACTGCGAACACTTTCCGCACAGCTGTTCGCCGGCTGTTCACGAACCGTTCGCCGACGGTCACCCGCGGTTCACCGCGGTGCCGACGCGTAGGTGTGGACCCGGCTCACTGCGGCACCGGAACCGCCATGTCGGCGTACTCCGGATGCTTGTCGATGAACCTCTGGACATACGAGCACACCGGGACGACCTGCTTGCCGCTGGCGCGGATGTCGTCGAGAACCGCCTTCACCAGTTGCGCCGCGTAGCCGTGCCCGCTGAAGCGCTCGTGGACGACGGTGTGCGTCAGGACCACCTGATAGGGCTCGGAGACATAGTCGACGTAGCCGACCACCTCCTCGTCGCCCGACGGATCGGTGATGAGGACCGCCTCATACCTCTCCTGAGCAGGTGAATGATCGATCCGAAGAGTGCCCACATCCGCCATGCGTCCAATGTAGCGCGCATCACACCTGGTACGCCATGGTCGGGACAGGACTCGTACCCGCAGCCGACGATCGACTGCGGGTACGGGTGCGAGGTGTCTACTTCTTGAGGCCCTGCGCGGCGACGGCGGCGGCACCGGCCGCGGCGGCCTCGGGGTCGAGGTAGGTGCCGCCCGGGTTGAGCGGCTTGAGGTTCTCGTCGAGGTCGTAGCGCAGCGGGTTCCCGGTCGGGATGTTCAGGCCGGCGATGTCCTCGTCGGAGATTCCGTCGAGGTGCTTGACCAGAGCGCGCAGCGAGTTGCCATGCGCGGCGACCAGCACGGTCTTGCCGGCCTCGAGGTCGGCGGCGATGACCTCGGTGAAGTACGGGACCAGGCGCGCGACGACGTCCTTGAGGCACTCGGTCAGCGGCACCTGGTCGAGGTCTGCGTAACGAGGGTCGCCGACCTGACTGTACTCGGCGTCGGCCTCGATGGGCGGCGGCGGGGTGTCGTAGCTACGACGCCACAGCATGAACTGCTCCTGGCCGTACTTCTCGAGGGTGTCGGCCTTGTTGAGACCCTGCAGGGCGCCGTAGTGGCGCTCGTTGAGGCGCCAGTCCCGCTTCACCGGAATCCAGTGCCGGTCCGCGGTGTCGAGCGCGATCTGCGCGGTCGAGATCGCGCGACGCAGCAGCGAGGTGTAGAGGATGTCGGGCAGCAGGTCGTGCTCGACGAGCAGCTCGCCGGCCCGGACCGCCTCGGCCTTGCCCTTGTCGGTGAGCGCCACGTCCACCCAACCGGTGAACTGGTTGGACGCATTCCATTCGCTCTCGCCGTGACGCATCAGGATGAGGGTGCCGTTGCTCATGGGCGATAGTTTCGCACAAACCCGAAATGCACCACCGCCCGTGGTCCCACCGGCGCCGCCGCCCGCCCTTGCCGACCGGCCCGGGGACACCGTGTGCGGGGCCGGGCTAGCTTTGTCGCATGGCCAGCACGAACGCCGGGGAGACCGGCGCGGACACCGAGCGGCAACCGGAACTCAAGCGGGTACTCGGCTGGAAGCTCCTGCTGCTCTTCATCGTCGGCGACATCCTGGGCACGGGCATCTACGCGCTGACCGGCCAGGTGGCCGGAGAGGTCGGGGGCGCCGCCTGGGTCCCGTTCCTGGTGGCCTTCGCCGTCGCCACGCTGACCGCCTTCTCCTACCTCGAGCTGGTGACCAAGTATCCGCAGGCCGCCGGGGCAGCGCTGTACGTGCACAAGGCCTTCGGCGTCCACTTCGTCACGTTCATGGTGCTGTTCACGGTGATGAGTTCGGGCATCACGTCCTCGACCACCGCGTCGCGCGCCTTCGCGGTGAACATGCTCACCGCGTTCGGCGGCGGGGACTCCCCCGATCCGACGAGCCCGGTCCTGTTCGCGGTGGCCGCCGCGTTCCTGCTCGTGGTCATGCTCATCAACTTCCGCGGCGTCGCCGAGGGCGTCGGCACCAACGTGGTGCTGACCCTCGTCGAGCTGTCCGGACTGTTGCTGGTGCTGTTCATCGGCTACTGGTTCATCATCGGCGGCAACGCCGCCCACTGGGACGCGGTCGTCATCTTCGAGAGCCCGGACGACAAGAACGCCTTCATCGCCGTCACCGCGGCGACGTCGCTGGCGTTCTTCGCGCTCGTGGGATTCGAGGACTCGGTCAACATGGCCGAGGAGTGCAAGGACCCCGTGCGCATCTTCCCCAAGGTGATGCTGAGCGGCCTCGCGATCACCGCCGCCATCTACGTGCTCATCGCGATCTGCGCGGTCGCGATCGTGCCGGTCGGCATGCTCGCCGAGAGCGAGACCCCGCTCGTCGACGTCGTGCAGACCGCGGCCCCGGATTTCCCGATGTCGGATCTGCTGCCGTGGATCTCGATGTTCGCGGTCGCCAACACCGCGCTGATCAACATGATGATGGCCAGCCGGCTGATCTACGGGATGGCCAAACGCGGTGTGCTGCCGCGATTCCTCGCCTATGTGCACCCGAAGCGGCGCACCCCGGTGGTGGCGATCGTCTTCACCACCGCCGTCGCCCTGCTGCTCCTGACCTATGTCAGCCACGACCCGGACAGCTCGATCGTCGGACTGCTCGGCGGCACCACCGCGCTCTTGCTCCTCGTGGTGTTCACCGTCGTCAACGTGGCGGTGCTCGTCCTCCGCAAGGACCGGGTCGAGCACGATCACTTCCGGACCTCGACCCCGGTGGCCGTGCTCGGAGCGATCACCTGCGGTTACCTGACGCTGCCGTTCACCGGCCGGGACCCCGAACAGTACGAGGTCGCCGGCGGGCTCCTGCTCGTCGGCGTCGTCCTGTGGGCCCTCACCCACTGGTGGCGCAGGCGATCCGGCGAGCACGCGATCAGCTACGACGAGGTCCCGCCGCACCAGATCTGACCGCACCGGGTCCGGCCCGAACACCACAGCGCCCCCCAACACAGCAGCGGCCCCCAACACCACAGCGGCGCCGGAGATCTCCGGCGCCGCTGTCGTTTCCGCTTCGCTTGCGTCAGGCCCTACTTGCGGAGGTCCTTGCGGAGGATCTTGCCCGATGCCGACTTCGGGATGGCGTCGATGAACTCGACCGCGCGCACCTTCTTGTACGGGGCGACCTTCGACGCCACGAACTCGATCACCTCATCAGCGGTCAGCTCCGCATCGGGCTGGCGCACCACGAACGCCTTCGGGATCTCCTCCCCCTCCTCGTCGACAGCTCCCACCACCGCCGCGTCGGCGATCTTGTCGTGCGTGAGCAGCAACGCCTCGAGCTCGGCCGGCGGCACCTGATAGCCCTTGTACTTGATCAGCTCCTTGAGCCGATCCACGATGTACACGCACCCGGTCGGATCGACCTGCGCCAGGTCACCGGTGTGCAGGAACCCGTCGGCGTCGATGGTGTCGGCGGTGGCCTGCTCGTTGTTCAGATACCCCAACATCACGTTCGGGCCCTTCACCCACAGCTCACCCGGCTCCGACAACCCCTCCTGCGGCAACGGCATGTCCTCACCCGTGGCCGGGTCGACGATCTTGTTCACCGTGTTCGGCACCGGCCACCCGGTCGACGACAACGGCGGGTCCTCGCGCCCCAGCATCGCCTGGGTGTCGAACGGGATGATGTGGGACACCGGCGACAACTCGCTCATGCCGTAGCCCTGCAGCATGTGCAGATTCAGTCGCTTGGCCACCGCCTGACCCAACTCGTCATCCAACGGGGCCGCGCCCGACATCATCGTGTGCAGCGACGAGAGGTCGTAGTTGTCGACGATCGGATGCTTGGCCAACGCCACCGCCACCGGTGGGGCGATGTAGGCCATCGTGACCTTGTAATTCTGGATGTTCTCCAGGAACTCCACCAGATCGAACCGCGGCATCACCACCAGCGACCCGCGATTGAGCAGGGCCGCGTTCAGCAGCACCGTCATGCCGTAGATGTGGAAGAACGGCAACACCGCGATCACCACGTCGTCGGGTGTCATGCCCTGCAGCGGGCGGATCTGGGCGACATTGGCGACCAGGTTGCGGTGCGAGAGCGCCACACCCTTCGGGTTGCCGGTGGTGCCCGAGCTGTAGGGCAGCACCGCCACATGCGTGGCCGGGTCGAACGACACCTCCGGCGCCGGAAGATTCGGCGCCAGCAAGTCGATCGCGTTGGGGTGCCCGGACTTCTCGAGGCCCTCGCCGTCGAGGATCACCAACGCGTCGGCGGCCAGGCCGACCTCGTCGGCGGCGGCCTTGGCCTGCTCGGCCAGCGGCGAGACCGTCACCAGCATCTTCGCGCCCGAATCCCGCAACTGCTTGGCGATCTCGTTCGCGGTGAACAACGCGTTGATCGTCGTCGCCGTCGCCCCGGCCCGCAAGATGCCGTGGAACACCGTCGCGAACGCCGGAACGTTCGGCGACAGGATGCCCACCACGTCACCGACCCCGATCCCGCGTGCCGCCAACGCACCCGCCGCCGCGTCGATCTGCCCCACCAACTGCCCATACGTCGTGATCGCACCCGACTTCGGATCGACCAGCGCCGTCCGCTCGCGATCGGCATCGGTCAGCGACGAGAACAGGAACTCGTAGACGCTCACGTCAGGGATCTCGACGTCGGGGAACGGACTCGTGAAGCTCATTGCACCTCCAGTGGTGTGATTACGCCGCACATCGTATCAACAGACATTGACACAATGTGACCTGGACCTCTTGTGCGTCCCATCCTTCACGAATCCGGCGTCCGGCGGTGGCCATTTGGCAGCCCGGCCGTCCCGAACGACGGCACGCGGCATCGGAGGCCGTCGATGCCGAACAGGCCCGACGGCGATCGGCTCGGCCGGCGCCGGACCGGCCGGCGGCGTCTCGGTCGCGACCCCCTCAGAACTCCGAGCCGCCCTCATCACTCGCGGCCTGCGCCCCGTCCACCACGGATTCGCCTGGGACATAACGCCCTTCGAGCGGCTCGCCGGGTTCCGGGAGCGACTCCTTGTCGATGAGGTGCTCGAAGGCCAGCAGGTTGCGCAACGACTCGCCACGCGCGACGCGCCAGGCCCACTCGCGCTGGATCGAGGTGAGGAAGCCGAGTTCGAGCAGGGTGTTGAAATCGCCGTCGGCCGCCTCGAGCACCTGGCCGAGGATGCGGTCGATCTCGGCGTGCGTCAGGGCGTCGGGCGAGATCCGCCCGACCAGATAGATGTCTCCGGTGTTGTCGATCGTGTACGCCACCCCGTACAGACGGCGGTTGCGCTTGAGCAGGTACTTGTAGACCGCCTCGAAGTTCTCGTCGGGACGGCGGCACACGAAGGCCTCGATCCGGACGCCCTGGTCACTGGCCGTCAGGAGCACGGTCGTCTTGAGCTTGTACTCGCCGGGGAGCTCGAGGACGATGTGGTCGACCTCGGCACCGCCTCCGCTCTTGCGGGAGAACTCGATCCCGCTGTCGGTCAGTGCCTTCTCGAGCAGTTCGACGACCTCGTTGCGACTCACGGCATCCTCTCTCGATGTTCGATCCCCGGGTCGGCACCGATGTGCCGGCCCGATCAGACGGTCACCCGGTTACGACGCCGACGCCAGCGTCGGCGCACGCGCGCCCCGCCCTGCGTCGGCTCCCGACCGGCGGACTCGTTCTGCGCGGCGAAGGACCGCATGGCGTGGCGGTAGCTCTCGATCAACCCGTCGACGGTGTGCTCCCAGGAGAACCTCTCGGCGTGGGCGCGGGCGTTGCGGCCGAGTTCGGCCAGCCGATCCGGTTGCCCGAGAAGCTTTTCCAGGGCATTCGTCCAGTCCCCGACATCGTGGCCGTCGACCAGCACACCGGTGCGCCCGTCGTCGACCGCGACGGCGAGCCCTCCGACGTTTGCGGCGATGACCGGCGTCCCGCACGCCTGCGCCTCGATCGCCACCAGCCCGAAGCTCTCCGAATGGCTCGGCACCGCGACGACATCCGACGCCCGGTAGACCTGCGCCAGCCGATCCGAGGGCTGCGGCGGAAGGAAGGTGACCGAGTCGGCGATCCCGAGTTCGGCCACCTGGTCCATCAGGGCGGTCGGCCGCTCCAGCCCCGACCCCGACGGGCCTCCGACGATGAGCAGGCGCAGGCGGTGACCATCCCGGATGAGCGGGGCGGCGGCGGCGGCCAGCAGGTCCGGCGCCTTCAGCGGCTGGATGCGTCCGACGAAGGTCACGATCGTCTCGTCGGGGTCGATACCCAGTGCGGCGCGCGCCTGTTCCACCGATCCCGGGGTGTAGCAGTCGAGATCGGCCCCGGGCGTCACGACGTCGATGCGGGCGGGGTCGGCGTCGTACATCGAGATCAGTTCCGCCGCCTCGGTCTCGGTGTTGGCGACCAGGCGGTCGGCCTCCCCGACGACCTGCTGCTCGCCGATCACTCGGAGCTGGGGTTCGGCGGTGTCACCGGCGGCGAGCGCGGCGTTCTTGACCGCGGCGAGGGTGTGGGCGGTGTGCACCAGCGGCACGCCCCACCGGTCGCGGGCAAGCCAGCCGACCTGGCCCGACAGCCAGTAGTGCGAGTGGATGATGTCGTAGTACCCCGGGGCCTGCGCGGCCTCGGCGCGGAGCACCCCGGCGGTGAAGGCGCACAACTGCGCGGGCAGGTCGCGCTTGTCGAGCCCCTCGAACGGCCCGGCGACCACGTGACGGACGGTCACCCCCGGCGCCGCCGCAACAGCCGGGGCATCGGCCGAGGATGTCGCCCGGGTGAAGATCTCGACCTCGATCCCGCGACGCGCGAGCCGCACCGCGGTCTGCCACACGTAGACGTTCAATCCGCCCGCGTCGCCGGTGCCCGGCTGCGCCAACGGCGAGGTGTGCACGGAGATCAACGCGACACGCCGCGGTATCGGGCTGGAGGTCATGCCCTCCACCTTAGAGAAGCTGCGACACCTGCGGCGCACAGCACCGGCGCGGACCGCCCGCGCACCGCTCATCGCGAAGACGAGACAGAGATCACCGATGCGCTTCGCACCGGCCCGGACGATCCCCTACACTGTTTTCGGTAACGATTGTCATTTGCGTAAAGGGTGTCCATGAGGAGAACGCTGCTGGCGGCCGCCGGTGCACTGTCCACAGCCGCACTGGCCCTGGCCGGATGCTCCGGAGAGTCGGGAACCGGTGACGGCACGCCGACCGTGGTCACCTCCACCAACGTGTGGGGCGCGGTGGCATCCGCGGTCGCCGGGGACAAGGCCCGGGTCACCGCGATCTACACCAGCACCGAGGGCGACCCCCACGAGTTCGAGCCGTCGGCCGCCGACACCGCGCAGATCGCCGACGCCGACGTGCTGGTCGTCAACGGCGGGCACTACGACGCCTACATGGAGCAGGCCGCGCGCAACTCCGACGCCACCGTCATCGACGCCTACGCGCTGCTCACCGGCGACGAGCACGGCACGCACGAGGACGGATCGCACGACCACGACCACTCGGCCCACGAGCACCCGGCCGACGGACAGAACGAGCACGTCTTCTACGACCTCCCCGTCGTCGCGGAGGTCGCCGACGAGATCGCCGACGCACTCGCCGAGCAGGACCCGGCCAACGCCGAGACCTACCGGGAGAACGCGAAGACCTTCACCACCGGCATCGACGGCCTGCGCGCCGAACTGGCCGCCATCCGCAAGGCGCACGACGGCACGAAGGTCGCCCAGACCGAGCCGCTCGCGGGGTACCTGCTGAGCGAGGCCGGGCTCGTCGACGCCGCGCCGGCCGGGTTCACCCAGGCCGTGGAGGAGGGCCAGTCGCCGTCGGCGGCCGACCGCGCCGCGATGCAGGACCTGCTCGCCGACCGCGGGGTGAAGGCGCTGATCTACAACGTCCAGGCCATCGACCCGGTGACCGAGGCGATGCTCGGCGTCGCGAAGAAGGCCGGCGTGCCCGTCGTCGACTTCACCGAGACCCTGCCCGACGGCGTCACCGATTACCTCACCTGGCAACGCGACCAGATCGGCGAACTGTCGGCCGCACTCGCCTCCGGCGGAGCCCGGTGACCCCCGGTCCCGTGTCGGCGCAACGCGGCGGCCGGCCGGTCGTCACGTTCTCCGCGGCCCGCCTGGCGTTCGGGGATCGCGTGCTCTGGGACGGCCTCGACCTCGCCATCGAACCCGGCGAGTTCGTCGCGGTGCTCGGCCCCAACGGATCGGGCAAGACGTCGTTCCTGCGCGTCCTGCTCGGCCAGTACGCGCTGCGCAGCGGCACGGTCGAGACCACCGAGGCCGTCGGCTACATCCCTCAGCAGCACGCCGACGACGCCGATCCGATGGCCATCCGCGGGCGCGACCTCGTCGGCTTCGGCGTGGACGGCAACCGCTGGGGTCTGGGTCTGCGTGGCCGCGCCCGGCGCCGGGAGCTGGTCGATCGCGCGCTCGACGCGGTGGACGCGCGGCACTACGCCGACGCACCTCTGGGCGTGCTCTCCGGCGGAGAACAGCAACGGCTGCGGGTGGCGCAGGCCGTGGTGAGCGAGCCCGACCTCCTGCTGTGCGACGAGCCGCTCGCGAGCCTCGACCCCACCAATCAGCACGTCGTCGTCGACCTCATCGACCGCCGGCGGCGCGAGGCCGGCACCGCCGTCGTGTTCGTCACCCACGAGATCAACCCGATCCTCCCCTACGTGGACCGGGTGCTCTACCTCGTGGGGGGCCGGTTCCGCATCGGCACCCCCGAGCAGGTCATGACCACCGAGACCCTCAGCGAGCTCTACGGCAGCGACGTCGAGGTGCTGCGGGTGAACGGCCGGCTGGTGGTGATCGGCGGCGAGGACGCCCACCACTGCGTCGCGCCCGAGACGCCGGGGAGCCGCCCCGCATGAGCGCCACGACGACCCTGGCCGCCGAACGCAGCTTCAGCGACCTGTGGGACTTCTCCACGACCGCCGACCTGCTCGGCTACGACTTCGTGCAGCACGCCCTGCTGGCGATGGCCCTCCTCGGCCTGGTGGGCGGGCTGCTCGGCCCGCTCATCGTCGCCCGGCAGATGTCGTTCGCCGTGCACGGCGCGAGCGAGCTCTCGGTGACCGGTGCGGCCGCGGCGCTGCTCGCCGGGTTCAGCGTGAACCTCGGCGGCGTCATCGGCGCGGTCGTCGCGGCGGCCGTCTTCGGCTGGATGGGCAACAAGGCGCGCGAACGCGATTCGGTCATCGGCGTGGTGATGGCCTTCGGGCTCGGCATCGGTGTGCTGTTCCTCGCGCTCTACGGGCGGATCGGCACGGGCTTCGCCCTGCTCACCGGCCAAGTCGTCAGCGTGGGCGTGCAGGGACTGGTGGCTATCGCGATCACCGCGGCGATCGTCGTGGCGGTCCTCGCCGTCATCTACCGGCCGCTGCTGTTCGCCTCCACCGACCCGCGGGTCGCACAGGCGCGCGGCGTGCCCGTGCGCACCCTGTCGGTGGTCTTCGCGATCGTCATGGGCCTCGCCTGCGCCCAGGGGGTGCAGATCATCGGCGCCCTGCTGGTGATGTCGCTGTTGATCACCCCCGGCGCGGCCGCGGCGCGGATCACCGCCAACCCGGTGCGTGCGCTGGTGCTGTCGGTGGTGTTCGCCGAGGTCGCCGCGATCGGCGGGCTGCTCCTGTCGCTGGCCCCCAAGCTGCCGGTATCGGTGTTCGTCACGATCATCTCGTTCGTGATCTACGTGGCGTGCCGGATCGTCGGCTCGCGCCGCGTGTACCGCACCCGCTGAGCCGGTCTCCCGACGCGCTCGGCGACGCTCAGTACTCCTCGGCGAAGCCGGGGTTGCACCGCGCGGAGATCATCTCCTGCTCGGTGACCACCGGACGCCCGGGCTCGAGGTTCCAGCTCGCCTTCTCTGGATCGACGATCCGCGCGAACCGCCAGTGGCAGTCGAACTGCGCCTGCATCCCCGGCGTGTCCGCGCCCGGCTCGAGAGCCAGTACCTCCTGCCAGGCCGTGGCCATCCCGGCCGGGTCGTCGGTGTGGCGCCCGGACGTGGTCGGGAACACCGACAGGCTCGGGCCCACCGCGGTGTCGGTCCACTCCACGTGATCGATATAGGGCGGGCGATAGACGACCGTCGGACTCGGTGACCCGTCGCGCGTTGCCCGTCGGGTCGTCGACGCGTCGACCGACCCCGCCCGGGACGACGTCGCGGGGGCGGTGGTCTCGACGGCTGTCGACGAGTGGGCCCCCGTCGCCTCCGGTCCCTCGCCGGGCGTCGAACCGCACCCACCGGCCACGACGACCGTCAGGCCGATGCCGACGAGCACGGCACCGGTTCTCGCCATCGGACTCCGCCTGGGTCTTCCCGCCATGCCCGCCACCCTAGGCAATCCGGGTCGAAGGTCCCGACATGGCCACGAATCCGCGCCGAGTCCGTGGACGGAGGGGCTTTCGTCGAGCCCCGTGTCTGACCCGCGAGTGATCTCCCATCCCGTGATCCACCGCAACCCGGGGCCGACGACGGACCCGGCAGCCGACCGGGCGAGGTCCCGAGCGGTTGCCGTCCTCGTGACCACCGTCGCCCTGGCCGTCGTCGTGCTGCTCGGAATGACGAGTTGCTCGCCGGAGATACCGGCCGCCGAATCCGAGACGCCCGGTCCCCGGGTCCAGGCGACCCCGACCGGTCTCATGCTCGACGACAGCCCGTGGTGGCCGATCGGGCTCAACGCGTACCAACCGGGAACCGACTGGTCGGTCAACGAGGGATGCGGCGCCGAGGTCGATCTCGACGCCTACTTCGCTGCGCTGCCGCCCCGTTCGCTCACCCGTTTCAACCTCTACTCGTCGTTCGTGGTCGACAAGAACACGGGGATGCTCGACTTCGGGCCGCTCGACCGTGCCTTCCAGGCGGCGGCGCGCCACGAGCAACTGGTCCTCCCCGTGTTGACCGGCGTGTCGGGAGTCTGTGAGGACGACGAGTTCAAGGACTACGCCTTCTACGCCGGAGAGTGGGAGACCCGCGCCCTGACGCACGGCCTGACCTTCGCCGACCGGGTCGAGACGGCGGTCACCCGCTGGCGCGAGGAGCGGGCGGTCGCGGGTTGGGAGCTCGTCGGCGAGCCGGAGGCCAGCAAGTGCGGCGCCTCGTGCGAGTGGGTGGACCGCACGTGCCCGCACGACGCCACCCCCGTGCTCCGCAGGTTCTTCGATCGCGCCGGCGCGCACCTGCGACAGTTCGACCCCGAACGGCCGATCTTCGCCGGCCTGGTCGGCGGCGACCAGTGCGGCCTGGCGGGCGACGGATACGCACAGGTGAGCCGCTCCACCGGGATCGACGTCCTCGACTACCACGCCTACGAGAGCGTGGGCGATCCCGACGGCGGACCCCGGGGCAGCAACCTGCGCGCCCGCATCGAGCAGGCACGAGAACTCGGCAAACCCCTGGTGGTCAACGAGATCGGCATCGAGGCGGGCTCATGCCTGTCGGTGACGGAGCGGGCACGCCGGTTCGACGCCGCCATCACCCGGCAGCGCGAGGCCGGGACAGCGGGCGCCCTGCTGTGGTCGTATGTGCCCGACCCGCGGCACCAGGACTGCACCTACGACATCGGCCCGTCGGATCCGGCGTGGAAGATGCTGCACGAGAGCGCTTCCCGGTTCAGCGGGTGACCCCGACCGGTATCGCCGCCTACCGCACGATCTCGTACACCCGCCAGTCCGGCTGGTCGACGCCCTGGTTCCGGGCCTCGAGGACCAGCGCGCCTATCTGGGCGCCGTTGTCGTACATTGTCGGATAACGCTGGTTGATCGCGTCCGACGCGCCGCGCCCCTCGTTCGGGACGGTCAGGAAGTACTTCACCCCGCCGCCGGCCGGGTTCTCGAGCAGCGCGGTGAAGTCCCGGTCCGACGGGATGACGAACTGCTTCGGCCGCGCGGACTGGACCACCACGGCGAATCCGTAGACCGTGTCGGTCAGCACCGAACCGTCGGGGAGGTCGAGCGAGTCCAGGTACTCGGCGAGCGCCCGCTCGGTGGAGAAGGTGCGCACGACGCGTTGCTCGTCCAGGTACTTCGGATCGACGGAGTCCGGCTGCGGGTCTACGACCGACGCGAGCGCGAACTCCTGCGGCGCGTACTTGGGCGATGTCATCCCCTCGGCGGTCACCGGCAGCGCCACGAGACTCGCGATCACCGCCAGGGTCGCGGCGAGCCGGTAGCGGAGGGCCGATGGGTGCGGGAGGGTCCCGGGGATGTCCGCGTGGGCGCCCAGGCGCCGCACCGGTATGGGCGCCCGCCGCGGCACCGACAACAGGGCGAGGATCGCGGCGAGGACGATCACCGTCATGTAAAAGCGCAGGAAGCCGAACGTCGATCCGCGGGCGTAGGTGAGCACCTGGAACGCCAGCACGGCCACGATCATCAGGCACGGCGCCAGCGGGGCCAGCCGGTGCCTGCGTGCCCGGTACGCGATGACGACGAGCGCGAGCAGCGGCAACAGCGGAGCCAGGATCAGCATCTCCATCGCGGAGAACCCCAACGCCTCGGAGGTCGCCGACGAGCCCGACCCGCCCGACTGCGCGATGATGGCCGCGTTGCCGTACTCGGACGTGAACTGCGCGAACGCGTCTCCGGTGATCAGCCAGCCCGTCGCCGCCCAGACGACGAACGCGAGCGCGGCCGGCGCGACGACGATGGTGACGTCGACGAGGGCCCGCGGAATCCGCTTGCGGGGGTCACGCCGCCGGTACGTGATCCATCCGACGACGGCCCCGGCGGCCAACGCCGCCGCCGCGCCGCCGTCGTAGCGGGTGAGGTAGGACAGCGCCAGCGCGATGCCCGCGACGACGAGCTCGTGCACGTCGTCGGTGGACACCCACCGGATCAGACGACGCGCTGCCCAGGCGAGGAAGAACAGGTACCGCCGCGACCCGTGTCCGTCCGAACCACCGATTCCCCGTCACGTCGCCGCGCCACCCGTCCGTCACTCAGACCATTCAGAACCCTGACTTGCCATCGTCAAACCTAGACCATCCCGAGATGTCCCCTGACCGATGGACACGGTGCTGATGTTCCCGGTCACGAAATTGCGGGGCGTCCGTCCGACAGATTTCGATTCTCCAACGATCCCTCCGGCCGGCAGGCGACTCTGCGACCATTGCGGCGACACACATCTGCACATCTGCGTCGAGGGAGCGTCATGCGACCGGTACTCGTGGGCGAGGAGGTCGACGGCGGCGTCTACGTGGAGGTCGCCGGGTCGACGATCTGGCATTTCTGCGGCGGCGACCCACAGGGCGTCCCGACCGTGCTGCTGCACGGCCTGTTCGCCTCGGCCGCGACATGGGGCGCGCAGGTGACCGACTTCGTCGACGCGGGGTTGCGCGTCTACCTGCCCGAACGCCCCGGGCACGGGCACAGCCCGGACGTGCCCGGCGAGTACACGTTCGCGACGATCCTCGAGCGGACCGTCGACTACCTGGAGACCGTGGTCGGGACCCGCGCCAACCTGGTCGGCTGGGCCGACGGCGCTGTCGTCGCGCTGCTCGTCGCACGGGAGCGACCCGACCTGGTCAACCGCGTGGTGTACGTCAACGGCTACCTGAACAGCAGCGGCCGGCACACCGACGAGTTCGTCGAGCTCGTGCTGCGCCGAAACCCCGAGACCATCGACTACCTGCGCCAGCACCACGACGCGACCTCGCCCGACGGGCCCGAGCACTTCGGCGTCGTCTTCGACAAGACACTGCGCATGATCACCACCGAGCCCGAGTACCCGGTCCGCGATTTCGCCGGCGTCGAAGCGCCGACCCTGGTGGTCATGGCCGATCGCGGCATCGTGCGGGTGGAACACGCCCTGGAGATCGTCCGGGCCCTGCCGAAGGCGCGGTTCGCGGTGCTGCCCGGGACGCATATCATGCCGGTGGAGTCGCCGGAGCTGTTCAATCCGCTGGTGCTGAACTTCCTCGCGGCGGACCCGCCGACCGAGTGGCTGCCCGGCTGAGGCCCGCCTGCCGCGGGCCGGTCACGAGCCGGCGGGAGCGTGCACCCGGTACCAGGCCTGGCGTCGCAGGGTGTCCGGGTCGGCGACGACGTGGTCGGGATCGTCGATGACCAGCACCTTGCGGTCGGCGGTCGTGTAGACCGGCCATCCGAGACCCGGGTCGCCGTTGCGGGCGACGTTGCCCCAGCGGGCCTGGACGTTTTCGGTGACGCGCCGCGTCCCGGGCCAGTCCGCGACGGCCAGGCCGGCACCCAGCGGGGCCCGGTAGGCGCCGAACACGGTGAACAGCTCGGTGGCGTGCGTGGCCCCGAACCCGGTGGCCTCCAACACCTTCGTGCGGTAGTCGTAGCGGTACACGTACGTCGGCGCGACCCTGCTGTGGCCGTCGGCGAAGGCGGTCATCGGGGCCCAAAAGATGGAGTCGCCGGCCAGTCGGATGCGGTCCCGGTCGCCGTTGTCGTAGTGCGCCGCGATCTCCCTGCGGACCTCCTCGTCCTCGACGCGCATCAGGGTTCGCTCGGCGTCGGGCAGCACCTTCCAGAGCTTGGCGAAGAGGTTCGCCTCGTCCTTGTTGCTGCCGATGACGAGCGGCACCGGGATCGTCAGTCCCCCGG
>Ga0164243_10004352_pt1 | contig 22236 bp, 18 predicted proteins | sample OricompcompostOP_FD_108781 | JGI IMG/M metagenome (GOLD analysis project Ga0164243, IMG submission 108781) | Organic Plus compost microbial communities from Emeryville, California, USA - Original compost - Organic plus compost (OP) | ecosystem: Engineered > Solid waste > Mixed feedstock >...
CGGTGGCGGCGGGCGTCGCTGTGGTGGCGGCGGCGATGTTCCTGGAGCGGGTGTGCCGCCTCCCGGACGACGAAGACGACGACGGCGGCGGCAACAGATCGGCCACCGCCGCGAGATGACCGCCGCGGCACGGCCGGAGCGGGACGGGCGGGACGGAACCGTCCGCTGCGCCCCTGCCGCTCAGCGCAGCGCCCGCACCGCTCAGCGCAGGATGAGACTCATCGCCTCGGAGCGCGTGGCCGGATCGCGGAGCTGACCGCGCACGGCCGAAGTGAGCGTCTTCGCGCCCGGTTTGCGTATGCCGCGCATGGACATGCACAAGTGCTCGCACTCGACGACGACGATCACTCCGCGCGGCTCCAGGATCCGCATCAGCGAATCCGCGATCTGCGTCGTCATCCGCTCCTGCACCTGCGGCCGGCGTGCGTACACGTCGACCAGCCGGGCCAGCTTCGACAGCCCAGTGATCTTCCCGCTGGTGGACGGAATGTAGCCGACGTGCGCGGCGCCGTGGAACGGCACGAGATGGTGCTCACACGTGCTGTACACCTCGATGTCCTTCACCAGCACCATCTCGTCGTGCCCGAGATCGAAGGTGGTCGTCAGCACCTCTTCGGGGCTCTGCCGCAGCCCCGCGAACATCTCCTGGTAGGCACGGGCGACCCGGGCGGGAGTCTCCAACAGGCCCTCGCGGTCGGGGTCTTCGCCCACGGCGATGAGCAGTTCGCGGACCGCGTTCTCGGCGCGCTTCTCGTCGAACTCCCCCACCGGGCCCTCTTCCGCTCCGCTCAGCGTCACCGGGTCGGTCATCAGTCGCCTCGTTCCTCGTACGCGTCCACCGCGTACGGTCTCGCACCTGTGGCCAATAAGCCCACGTGTGGCCAATAAGCCGCGCCCCACAGGAAAACCCGTGGGGCGCGGCAGGCATTCCGGTCGCCTGTCCCGTGGCAGGTGAAGCGGCTCACACCGCAACCCGCCCCCGGCGGCCGGGAATCGGAGCGGTCAGTGCTCCGTGGGATCGGCCGGCTCGACGAGGGCGTCCGAGTCGTGCGGGCCGATCTCCTTGCCGCCCTTGTCGAGCGAGGACGTCGAACCGTTGGACCCGTTGGCCAGTGCCGGAGACACCGGGGGCCGGGTGGACGGCGTACGCCGGGACGAGCCCGTCCACGCCGGACGCGTCGGGCGCTTGACCACCGGAGCGAAGATCTCCTGAATCTCCTCCTTGCCCAACGTCTCCTTCTCGAAGAGCGCCAGCACCAGGTTGTCGAGAACGTCGCGGTTCTCCACCAGGATTTCCCAGGCTTCGTTGTGCGCCGTCTCGATCAGCTTCTTGACCTCTTCGTCCACCAGCCCGGCGACTTCCTCGGAGTAGTCCCGCTGGTGGGCCATCTCCTTGCCGAGGAACGGCTCGGACCCTTCGGTGCCGAACTTGATCGCGCCCAGCCGCTCGGTCATGCCGTACTGCGTGACCATCGCACGCGCCGTCGACGTGGCCTTCTCGATGTCGTTGGCCGCACCCGTCGTCGGGTCGTGGAACACCAGCTCCTCGGCCGCGCGCCCGCCCATCATGTACGTGAGCTGGTCGAGCATCTCGTTCCGCGTCGTGGAGTACTTGTCCTCGTCGGGGAGGACCATGGTGTACCCCAGCGCGCGGCCCCGGGACAGGATCGTGATCTTGTGGACCGGGTCGGCGTTCGGCGAAGCCGCCGCCACCAGAGCGTGACCGCCCTCGTGGTACGCGGTGATCTTCTTCTCCTTGTCGCTCATGATCCGGGTCCGCTTCTGCGGTCCGGCCACGACCCGGTCGATCGCCTCGTCCAGATACTTGTTGTCGATCAGCTTCTGGTCGCCGCGCGCGGTCAGCAGCGCCGCCTCGTTCAGCACGTTGCTGAGGTCGGCACCGGTGAACCCGGGCGTACGCCGGGCGACCGCGCCCAGATCCACGTCGGGCGCCATCGGCTTGCCCTTCTGGTGGACCTGGAGGATCTCCTTGCGGCCCTGCATGTCCGGCCGGTCGACGGCGACTTGGCGGTCGAAGCGGCCGGGGCGCAGCAGCGCCGGGTCCAGGATGTCCGGACGGTTGGTGGCGGCGATGAGAATGACGCCGCCCTTGACGTCGAACCCGTCCATCTCGACCAGCAGTTGGTTCAGCGTCTGCTCGCGCTCGTCGTGACCGCCGCCCATGCCGGCGCCGCGGTGGCGGCCGACGGCGTCGATCTCGTCGACGAAGACGATGGCCGGAGCGTTCGCCTTGGCCTGCTCGAACAGGTCACGCACCCGGGACGCACCGACGCCGACGAACATCTCGACGAAGTCGGACCCGGAGATCGAGTAGAACGGCACCCCGGCTTCGCCGGCCACCGCGCGGGCGAGCAGCGTCTTACCCGTACCCGGCGGACCGTACAGCAGCACGCCCTTGGGGATTTTGGCGCCCACGGCCTGGAACTTGGCGGGCTCCTGAAGGAACTCCTTGATCTCCTGGAGCTCTTCGCACGCCTCGTCGGCGCCCGCGACATCGCTGAACGTCGTCTTGGGGGTGTCCTTGGTGATGAGCTTCGCCTTGGACTTGCCGAAGTTCATCACCCGGGAGCCGCCGCCCTGCATCTGATTCATCAGGAACAGGAAGACGACGATGATCAGCACGAAGGGCAGGAAGGACACCAGCATCCCGACAAAGGGATTCTGCTGCTGGGGCGAGACCGTGTACCCCTTGGCGATGTCCTTGCTCTCGTACTTCTTCTGCAACTTGTTGGCCAGATCGGCGCCTTGGCGATCGATGTAGCTCGCCTTGATCTTGTCGCTGCCAGAGACCTTGGCGCCGTCCTTGAGCTGCAGCTTCACAGTCTGCTCGTCGCCGGTCGTGAGCTGGGCGGACTGCACCTTGTTCTGGTCGATCGCCTGGACGACCTGCCCCGTGTCCACCGTCTTGTAGCCGCCGGACGAGCCGACGACCTGCATCAACACGACCACGGCGAGGACGGCCAGCACGATCCACATGACCGGCCCGCGGAAGTATCGCTTCACGTCCATCCATACGGAGCGCGCACGCCCCGTCCCTCCTGCCATAGTGAGTTGAAAAGGCTGACCTTCGGACGGTACCTCAGCATTGTCTCAGGGCGCCGCCGAGGACGGTCAAACCAGTGCCGCCCTCAACAGAGACCAACGGCGGGCGACCGTCCTGTGTTCCCGTCTTCAACCGCTCCCGCCTCAGCCGCCGTAGACGTGCGGGGCGAGAGTGCCGACGAACGGAAGATTGCGGTACTTCTCCGCGTAGTCAAGGCCGTAGCCGACGACGAACTCGTTGGGGATGTCGAAGCCCACCCACTTCACGTCGATGTCGACCTTGGCGGCGTCCGGTTTACGCAGCAGCGTGCAGACGTTGAGCGACGCGGGCTCGCGCGAACCGAGGTTGGACAGCAGCCAGGAGAGCGTCAGCCCGGAGTCGAGGATGTCCTCGACGATGAGCACATGCCGGCCCTTGATGTCCGTGTCCAGGTCCTTGAGGATGCGGACGACACCCGAGGAATGCGTGCCGGCGCCGTACGACGAGACCGCCATCCAGTCCATGGTGGCGGGGGCCGAGAGCGCCCGCGCGAGGTCCGCCATCACCATCACGGCACCCTTGAGCACGCCGACGAGCAGCAGCTCCCTGCCCTCGTACTCGGCGTCGATCTGCTCGGCCAGCTCCGCCAGCTTCGCGTCGATCTGTTCCTTCGTGACGAGCACCGACTGCAGATCGGAGCCCATGTCCTTCTCGTCCACGCGTGCCGCTCTCGCTCGGGGTCTCGGCTCGCACCCCGTCCTCTGCGAGCACACCCGGGCGGTGCGGCCCGGCCGTCGGCGGCCCGTGCGGCACTGCCGTCGGCTGCTACGGAGCGCCCGGTGCGGTCGTGGAGGTCGGCGAGGTCGGTGAGCCATGCCGGAGCACCAGTCTGCCACCCAGCCGCACGGCCTCGACACGGCCCGGCAGGTTGAGACCGCCCTGCCCGCGCCAGGCCGTGATGAGGCGGTCGACCTCCTCGATGTGCCGGGCGAACAGCGAACCGGCCGGAGCGCCCGCGGCGACGGCGGCCCGGCGCAGCACGCGGCGGCGGACGGCGGGCGGCAGCGCGTAGAGCCGGGCGGTGTCCAGCTCGCAGCCGTCCCAGCCGTCGGCCTCCGCCGTGCGGTCCGTGCGGAGGGTGCGCTCGGCGTCGGCCGCCCAGTCGTCGAGCGCGTCCGCGTCGTCCCGCGAGAGGTGCGCGGTGCGGGCGAGCGCTTCGACGACGCCCTTGCCGAGGGCTTTCTCCAGGGTGGGCAGGGCTTCGTGGCGTACGCGGGAGCGGGTGAAGGCGGGGTCGGCGTTGTGCGGGTCGTCCCAGACGGGCAGCGACTGGGCCAGGCATGCCCTGCGAGTGGTCTGCCGGTCGATCGCGAGGAACGGCCGGCGGTAGCGGTCGGAGGGGCCGGTGACGGCGGCCATCCCGGACAGCGAGCGGGTGCCGGAGCCGCGGGCGAGTCCCAGCAGAACCGTCTCAGCCTGATCGTCGCGGGTGTGGCCGAGGAGGATCGCGGTGGCGCCGAGCCGTTCGGCCGCGGCGTCGAGCACGGCGTACCGCGCGTCGCGGGCGGCGGCCTCGGGGCCCGAGCGGGCGTGGGTGATGTGGACGGCGAGGGATTCGACGGGGTGGAGGCGGAGGGCCCTGAGCCGCGCGACGACCTCGCGGGCGCGGTCCGCGGAGCCGGGCTGCAGACCGTGGTCGACGGTCAGGCCGCCGGCGCGGACGCCGAGGCGCGGGGCTTCGAAGGCGAGGGCGGAGGCGAGCGCCATGGAGTCGGCGCCGCCGGAGCAGGCGACGAGCACGAGCGGTGCGTCGGGTGCCGGGCCGCGGCCTTCGGGCCGCGCGGTGCGCTCGGGGCGGGCGGCGTGGTCGATGAGCACGTCGTGGAGAGCGCGGCGAACCGCCAAACGTATTGCAGCGACCGCGGGATGGGGACCCATTCCGATTCACTTCCTCACGGGAGTCTTGTCACGCTGAGTGCGTCGATGGTGACAGAGACGAGGGGTGTTTCCCGAGCATCGCACGCGTTCCCGGCGTTCTCGGTCCCTCGGAAGGGTGATTGGGGCGGCTTCGGGTGGTGGTGCGCGGTGCTTCGAGCCCCATACGAAGGCCGGGCGCCGGCGCCGGCGTGGGGCCCAACGGCGCGGCGCCGGCGGGGAGTTGACGCTCCGGGGCACCGCGTCGCCGGCGGGGCGCCCGGTGCGTTCCGCGCGCCGCTCCCGCTGCCGTCTCCACTGCCGTCCCCACCGCCGTCACATCGCGCGCTACGAGCGGACCCGTGCGATCCAGGCCGCGGGGTCGCGGATCTCCGACTTGGTGGGGAGGGTGTTGGGCGAGGTCCACACCCTGTTGAAACCCTCGGTGCCGACCTCCTCGACGACCGTACGCACGAAGCGCTCGCCCTCGCGGTACTGCCGCAACTTCGCGTCCAGGCCGAGCAGTTTGCGCAGCGCCTGGTCGAGGCGGCCGGCGCCGGTGGCGCGGCGCTTCTGGAACTTCTCCCTGATCTCCGCGACGGACGGCACCACCTGCGGTCCGACGCCGTCCATCACGAAGTCGGCGTGGCCCTCCAGCAGCGACATCACCGCGGTGAGGCGGGCCAGGATCTCGCGCTGGGTGGGCGTCTGCACCAGCTCCGCAAGGCTCTCCGCGCCGCCTTCGCCGCGGCCGGCGGACTCCTCTCCGGCGCCCTGCGAACGGCCGCCGCTCACCGACTGGGCGGCCGTACGCAGCCGCTCCAGGAGCGTCGAAGGGTCCATCTCCGTCTCGCCGAGGAAGGAGTGGATCTCTCCCTCGATGTGGTCGCGGAGCCAGGGGACGGCGGCGAACTGGGTGCGGTGGGTCTCCTCGTGGAGGCAGACCCAGAGCCTGAAGTCGTGCGGCTCCACGTCGAGTTCGCGCTCCACGTGCACGATGTTCGGCGCGACCAGGAGCAGCCGTCCGCCGTCGGAGCCGCCGGGCAGCTCGGCCGAGGGCGGCGCGAACGTCTCGTACTGCCCGAGCACACGGGAGGCCAGGAACGACAGCAGCATCCCCAGCTCGACGCCGGTCACCTTGCCGCCGACGGCGCCCAGCACGGCTCCTCCCGGCATATTCGCGCGGCGTTCCTCGACCTTGTCGAGGAGGGGCGCGAGCAGCTTGCGGAAGCCGGCCGCGTTCGCCCGCACCCAGCCGGGCCGGTCGACGACCAGGACGGGGGTCTCGGTGCCGGCCGGCTCGGACGTCATGCGCGTGAAGCCGCGGACGTGCTCCTCGGACGCCTTCGCGTGCCGCCGCAGTTCGGCGACGACGGCGCGCGCCTCGTCGCGGCTCACTTCGGGTCCCGGCCGCACGAGCCGGGTCGCGGTCGTGACCGCGAGATTCCAGTCGACCATCTCCACACCACCGAGGCTCGTCATGACTTCACGGTACGTGGCGCCGCGGCCGTCCGGGAGGTCGTACCGGGGCGGGCGCCCGGTCCGCCGTCACCCGCGGGTCAGCCCGCCGACGGCGAATCGTGGCAGCCGCAGTCGGCGAGCGCGGCGGCCAGCCGGTCCAGGGAGTCCTGGGCCGCGTTCTTGTCCGTGGTGCCCGCGGTCATGAAAGCGAACGCCAGCAGCCGCCCGTCGGCGTCGACGACGGTGCCGGCGAGGGTGTTCACGCCGGTCAGCGTGCCGGTCTTGGCGCGTACGAGGCCGGCGCCGACGCCGCCTTCGCGGTCCTTGTAGCGGCCGTCGAGGGTGCCGGTGAAGTGGGCGACGGGCAGCCCGGTGAGGACGGCGCGCAGGCCGGCCCGTTCCGGTGCGGCGGCGCGCACCAGCAGCCGGGACAGCAGCGAGGCGGTGACCTTGTCGTGCCGGTCGAGTCCGCTGCCGTCCGCCAAGTGCACGCCGTGCAGCGGCAGTCGGAGCTTGTCGAGGCGTCCGCGTACGGCTTTCGCGCCCCCGGCGAAACTGGCGGGCTCGCCGGCGGCCAGGGCGGTGCGGCGGGCGAGGGCTTCGGCGATGTCGTTGTCGCTGTGCGTCAGCATGCGCTCGACGAGCGCGGACAGCGGAGCGGAGCGGTGGACGGCCAACTTCGGTGCGTGGCGCGGGGCTTGGGCCTTGTGCGGGGCCCCGGAGACCCGGACGCCGTGCTTCCGCAGCGCTTCGGCGAAGGAGTGCGCGGCGTCCGCGGCGGGGTCGGCGGAGCGGGGCGACGGGCCGTCACCGGGGCCTTCGGCGGAGGTCTCCGGAGCGCCGCCGGAGCCGCCCTTGCGGCCCTCGTCGACCATGAGCGGGGTGACGGGCGCGATGTTGTCGTTGGTGCCTATGGGGTGCCGAGTGCGGCCGCTGTACAGCGAGGTGTCGTAGCGGAGGCTGATCCGGCGGGAGTCGGCGCCGTGGCCTCCGCCGTGGGTCTTGCCGCCGTGGCCGCGGAGCGCGTGCGCCGTGGACCGGGCGAGGGCGTCGAGGCCGCGGGCGCTGAGCGTCGGATCGCCACCGCCGACGAGCACCACCTCGCCGTGCTGACCGCGCACCGTGCGGGTGGATATCCGGCTGTCCGGGCCGGCCGCGGACAGCGCCGCCGTCGCGGTGGCCAGTTTGACCGTGGAGGCGGGAGTGGCGGGGGTGTCCTGCTTCGTGCCGAAGAGCCGCCGCCCGGTGGTGACGTCCAGCACGCTGCCCGTACGCAGCCGTCCGAGTCCGCCGTCCTTCAGCAGCGGCTCCAGGGTGTCGGCGAGCGCGGCGCGTTCGGGGACCGGTGTGGCTCCCGCGCTGCCCGGGCCGGCGCCGCCCGTACGGCCGCCGCCCTGCGAACCACCGCCGCCGCGAGGGGAGTTCGCGCCCGGGGCGCCGTCCTCGCCGCTGCCGAGCGGGGTCAGCACCCGCGGGGCGGCGGATATGCCGGTGCGCCCGCCGCCGGGGCCGTGCGGGGTGCCGGCGCGGCCCTGCTCGGCGGCGCGGGACAGCTCCGCCGTACGCTGGCCCGAGTCCCACGGTCCCGCCGCGGCCACCGCCGTGACCGCGACCACCAGTCCCAGCGCGGCGGAACCCGCCGTCACGCGAGCCGTCTGCCGCTGCTGCGGCGTCGCGGCCAGCCAGCGCCGACGCAGCCGCCGGCGGAGCCGCCGCCCGTAGCGGCGCGAGCGCATGAGGAGAGTGTGGGAGGCCCTGACCGCGGTGCTCCGCACCCGAGTTGTGGTGTCACGCACCTCGATCAGCCCCTTTCACACGCGCGTTGATGGGTGAGGGACACTTAATCACCGGATACATGTGCTGATCACTTGAGGAGTCTCCCTTGGAGTTCGACGTCGTCATCGAGATCCCGAAGGGGTCACGGAACAAGTATGAGGTGGATCACGAGACGGGCCGCATCCGGCTGGACCGCCATCTGTTCACCTCGACCGTGTACCCGGCCGACTACGGCTTCGTCGACAACACTCTGGGCGAGGACGGAGATCCGCTCGACGCGCTGGTGCTTCTGGAGGAGCCGACGTTCCCCGGCTGCATCATCAAGTGCCGGGCCATCGGCATGTTCCGGATGACGGACGAGGCGGGCGGCGACGACAAGCTGCTGTGCGTGCCCGCGTCCGACCCGCGGATAGAGCACATCCGGGACATCCACCACGTCAGCGAGTTCGACCGGCTGGAGATCCAGCACTTCTTCGAGGTCTACAAGGACCTGGAGCCCGGCAAGTCCGTCGAGGGCGCCGACTGGGTCGGCCGCGCGGACGCCGAAGCCGAGGTCGAGGCGTCCGTCAAGCGCCTTGAGGCGAGCGGCGGTTCGCACTGACCGTCCGGTCACGGGCGCCCCGCCCGCCCGCTCCGGCGGGGGCACGGGCGGGGCCGTACGCCCGGGTACGTACGGCGACGGCCGGCGCCGGCTCCCGCACCGCCGGCCTCAACTCCCGTGCTAGAAGCCGCGCGTACGCTTCGCGGCCCGGCGGCCCGGCAGCGGGGTCTCGACTCCGGGGCTCTTGATGAACAGCCGGGCCAGTTCGCCGCCGAGGTTGACGCCAATGGCGATGCCGAGGGCGAGGGCGACCGCGCGGGCGAGGTCGCGGGAGCCGCTGATCATGTCGCCCTGTGCGATGTGCAGCAGCCCGAAGTAGGTGGCGCTACCGGGCAGCAGCGGGCCGATCGCGGCGGTGATGAACGGCAGCGAGGACGCGAACTGGTAGCGCGACATCAGCTGCCCGAAGAGGCCGACGAGCCCGGCGGCGGCGACCGTCGAGGCCACCGGGTTGATGCCGCCGATGTCCTTCATCGCCCCGAACACCAGCCAGGCGACGCCGCCGTTGAGCGTGGCCAGCGCCACGGTGTGACGTTCCTGCTGGAGCAGTACGCAGAAGGCCAGCGCGAGCAGCATGCCCGCGAACAGCTGGAGCACGGGCCGGGTGTTGCCGTGCACGGTGTCCGGCACGAGGCTCACGTGCAGCTCGGAGCCGATGAACAGGACGAGCAGCACCGCGCACACGATGCCGACGACGAGGTAGACGACCTCCAGCAGGCGGGCCGCCGCGGTGATGTAGAAGCCGGTGAGTCCGTCGTGCACGGCGGCCACCAGCGCGCGCCCCGGGATCAGTGCGAACAGGCCGCCGGTGATCACGGCAGCGGCCTGCACTCTGGCGTTGGCGTTGCCGGAGACCCCGACGTACGCGACGAGGATGCCCATCGCGGCGGGCGGGATCGCGGCGGCGGCGAACTGGTAGAACTCCGGCAGCCCGCGCCCCGCGCACAGCCACGCGAGCCGGTCGCCCAGCATCGCCCCGACCGCCGCGAGCACGAACACCATGCCGCCGACGCCCAGCAGCGGCTGCCCGCCCACCAGCAGCGAGGCCGCGCCGGAGAGCACCCCGCTGGCCAGGGTCAGCGCGCCGGTCGAGTAGGGGTGCCGGTTGCGGCGTATCTCCGCGAGCCGGCGGTACGCCTCCTCCAGCGAGACCTCGCCCTTGGTGATGTCGTCGACGAGCCGGAACACGGCCGCGAGCCGGGTGTAGTCGGTGCCGCGGCGGCGTACGGTGCGGCCGACCGTCACCGGGTTGTCGACCAGCGACGGCTGGTGGGTGATCGAGATCAGGGTGAAGGTGACGGTGGGTTCGACGCGGTCGAGTCCGTACGCGTGCGTCACGCCGAACATCGCCGCTTCCACGTCCTCCGCGCCCTCGCCGCCGGCGAGCAGCAACTCCCCGATGCGGAGCGTCAGGTCGAGCACGCGCGGCACCGGCGGCGCGCTCTCGGGCTCCTCTTCCTCGGAGCGGCTGACCCGCTCCGGCACCGGGCGTTCCGCGAGCGGCATCCGGATCATCGTGCGCATCCGGTCCTGCCAGGGGCCGCCCGGCTTCACCAGGGATATCTTCGGTATCCCCTCCGGCGGCGTGAACGCGCTGCTGAACTCCTGCGGCGGGGAGGTCAACAGCCCCTCCGGCACGGTGAATTCGGACGTCGGATGCTCGTCTTCCGGCGCCGTCGGCATGGGCATACCGAGCGGCGGCGTGAAGGCACTGTGCGGTTCTTCCGGTAGCGGCCTGACGTCCTCCGGAGTCTCCCCGCTCTCCGCCTGCCGGCCGTTCCGCTTCGGCTCCCCGACCACTGTTGGTGTGCTCCTTGCCCTGGTGCTGCGACCTTCTCCCGACGCTTCGAAGGATAAGGTCGCCGCCGCCGGGAGCACCTGCTCAGGGGTTCCCTTGAGGGAGCATCACGGAGTGAGGCGGGGCACACCGCGTACGGAGCGCGCCCAGCGCCCGGCCGCTCCGTACGCGCCGTCCGCTCCGTACCCGCCCGCCCGCGCACGAGCGGTCCGGCCACGGCAGGCGGCAGGCGGTGGGCCCCGTCAGCTGTCCGCCCGTATCAGGCGCCGTGCCGGGCGGCGTTGGCCGTGATGGCGTCCCGCAGATAGACCGCGAGGCCCGGCCTGATCCGTTCGTAGTACGCGGTGAAGCGCTCGTCCTCGACGTACATCTCGCCGAGGCCGCGGTGCATCTCGTGGCTGCACTCGTAGCTGGTGCGGCAGATGAACCGGCGGTGTTCCTCGGCCAGGTCGAGCACCTGCTCCGCGTCGGCCGCGGCGCCGCCGGCCAGCTGCTCGGCGATCCTGCGGTGGATGCCGTCGAACTCCTCCGTGAACCGCTTCCAGTCGTCCTTGCTGCGCGCGGCCGCGCGGCGCTGCGACTCGCGGTACGCCTCGGTGCCGCCCCAGCGCCGCCGCGCCTCTTCGGCGTACTGCTCCGGGTCGGCGTCCCCGAAGACCTCGAACTTCTCCTCGGGCGTGAGGTTGATGCCCATCTTCCGTGCCTCCATGGCCTGTTGGACGGCGGCGGCCATCTCGCGCAGCCTGCCGATCCGCTCCGTCAGCAGCTCGTGCTGGCGGCGCAGCTGCTCGTACGGATCCGCGTCGGGGTCGTCGAGCAGTACGGCGACCTGGTCCAGCGGGAAGCCCAGCTCCCGGAAGAACAGGATCCGCTGGAGCCGGTCCAGGTCGGCGTCGCTGTAGCGCCGGTGGCCCGCGTAGGTGCGCTCGCCCGGCTGCAACAGCCCGATCTCGTCGTAGTGGTGCAGGGTGCGCACCGTCACTCCGGCGATCTCGGCGACCCTTCCGACCGCGTAGCTCACCGTCCGCCTCCTCTCGCGCACGCGGCCTTCGCGCACGCGCCGTTCCGTGCGTACGGACCTCTCGTCCGGTACGGAACACCACGCTGCGGCCTCACGCCGCGTGAGGTGCAAGCCGCGGGCGGAGGCGGGGCGGGCCGGGGCGGACCGGATGGGGCCGGGCGGGCGGACCGGAGCTAGAAGGGGAACTCGGTTCTGCCGTGCTGGACGGAGATCCACTTCGTGGTGGTGAACGCCTCGACGGTCTGCTCGCCGTTCAGCCGGCCCGGGCCCGAGAACTTCTCGCCGCCGAACGGCACGATCGGCTCGTCCGCCACCGTGGCGTCGTTGACGTGGATCATGCCGCACTCGATCCGCTGGGCGACGCGGACGCCGCGCTCGGGGTCGGCGGTGTGCACGGCGCCGCCCAGCCCGTACGGGGTGTCGTTGGCGACGCGGACCGCCTCGTCCTCGCCGTCGACCGGGATGATCAGGGCGACCGGGCCGAAGATCTCCTGGCGCAGCGCGGCGGCGTCGTCGGGGAGGTCGGTGAGCACGGTCGGCGAGACGAGGTTGCCCCGCACGGTGCCGCGCAGCAGGGGGCGGGCGCCTTCGGCGATGGCCTGCTGGACGGTCGCGTCGATGCTCTCCGCCTGCGCGGAGTTGATCAACGGGCCGATGTGCGTTGCCGGATCGGCCGGGTCGCCGGTCCGCAGCGTGCCGACCTTGGCGGTGAACTTCTCGGCGAACGCGTCGGCGATCGAGCGGTCCACGATGATGCGGTTGGCGGCCATGCAGACCTGGCCCTGGTGGATGAAGCGGCTGAAGACGGCGGCGTCCACGGCGTAGTCGAGGTCGGCGTCGTCCAGCACGATCAGCGCGCTGTTGCCGCCCAACTCCAGGACGCAGCGCTTGAATTGGCCCGCGGCGACGGTGGCGACGTGCCGGCCGGCGCGGTCCGAGCCGGTGAACGAGATGACCTTGGGCACCGGGTGCGCGATGAACGCGTCGCCTATCTCCGCGATGTCGGTGATCACCACGTTGAGCAGACCGGGCGGCAGCCCGGCCTCCTCCAGGATCTTCGCGACCAGCGCGCCGCCGCACACCGGAGTGCTCTGGTGCGGCTTGAGCACGACGGCGTTGCCGAGGGCGAGGGCCGGCGCGACGGTCTTCAGCGACAGCAGCAGCGGGAAGTTGGACGGCGAGATGACGCCGACGACTCCGGCCGGCACGCGGTAGATCCGGTTCTCCTTGCCGTCGGCGGGCGACGGCACGATGCGGCCCTCCGCGCGCAGCGCCAACTGCACGGCCTCGCGTAGGAATTCCTTCGCCAGGTGCAGTTCGAAGGCCGCCTTGACCCGGGTGCCGCCCAGTTCGGCGACGAGTGCCTCGGTGATCTCCTCCTCGCCGTCCTCGATGAGCCGGATCGCCTGCTCGAAGACGCGTCTGCGGGCGTACGGGTTCGTGCCGGCCCAGGCGCGCTGGTGGCGGGCGGCAGCGCGGTAGGCGGCGTCGATCTCGTCCGCCGTGGCGACCGTGACGGAGGCCAGCTTCTCGCCGTCGTAGGGGTTGACGTCGATGATGTCCCAGGAGCCGCTGCCGGGCCGCCATTCACCATCGATGTACTGAAGCGCCAGGTCCGCGAAGTAGGACATGCCATTCCTTCTGGGCTTGGACGGGCTGGGACTGACCGTGCCGCGCGGTGGTGCCGGGCAGGGTGGCGCACGGGTCGTACGGGTCGCACGGTGCGTACGCTCGCACGGAGTCGTACGGTTCGTGCGCCGTGTCGGGCAAGTCGTGGGGATACAGCCGCCCTTGGGCGTGGTACACCCTCATCCTACTTACCCGTCAGATAACCCGGCGGATTCCCCGGAGCCGGTCGCGGGTCTCCTCCGGCGACAGTGCGTTCTCGGTCAGCCCCGCCAACACCCGCTCGTACTCGGCGACTTCGTCCTTCTTGTCGAGGTAGAGCGCGCTGGTGAGCTGCTCCAGGTAGACCACGTCGTTCAGATCCGACTCGGGGAAGCGCAGCAGCGTGAAGGCGCCGCTCTCCGCGGGATTGCCGCCCGAGTCGAACGGCAGGATTCGCACCTGTACGTTCGGGCGCTCGGACACCTCGGCGAGGTACCGCAGTTGGCCGTCCAGGACCGCGCGGCTGCCGAACGGGCGGCGCAGCGCGGCCTCGTCCAGCACGCACACCAGCTGCGGTGCGTTCTCCCCCAGCAGCAGCTTCTGCCGCTCCAGGCGCAGCGCGATGCGGCGGTCGATCTCCTCGCGCGGGATGTGCGGCCGGTGGCCCGCCGAGACGACCGCGTGCGCGTAGTCCTCCGTCTGCAACAGCCCGTGCACGAACTGCACTTCGAAGGTGCCGATGTAGGAGGCCGCGCCCTCCAGGCCGATGTACGTCTGGAACCAGCCGGGCAGTACGTCGCTGTAGCTGTGCCACCAGCCGGCGGCGCTCGACTCGCGGGCGAGGCCCAGCAACGGCTCGCGCTCGGCGTCGTCGGTCACGCCGTACAGCGTCAACAGGTCTTCCACGTCACGGGCTTTGAAGCTGACCCGGCCCAACTCCATGCGGGAGATCTTGGATTCGGAGGCGCGGATCGAGTATCCGGCGGCCTCGCGGGTCACACCGCGCGCTTCCCGTAGCCTGCGCAGCTGGGAGCCGAGCAGGATGCGCCGCACCATCGATCCGCTGGAGCCGCTGCTCCCGTGTGCTCCAACTCCGAAGCCCGTCGGCGGTTTTGCTTCCATGCGAGAAACCCTCCACCCCTGCTCTGAGGGAAGTGTGCCATTCCCGGGCTCCGTTGCGTGCCCGGGTGACTACAGACGATCGAAAGTTCTCGTGCACGTGCATCTGCCCTTGCATCGGTCCTAGGCATTGGCAACTATGGGAGGAGCGCAATCGGCTTGGGTGCTACGCCAGTTGAGCTTCCCGAGTCGCCGGACCGTACGAGTGACGAGGAACAGCGAGACCCACCGGAGTAGCACAGCCGACCGGATCCGCACAGGATCACTGCCGCGAACGCCAGGAGTGGCTCGTCATGGGGACCGAGGGATCGACCGTGCTGGAACCCCTGTGGCGGGGGCTCGTTCCACCGGCAGACGACACCGGCGTCTCCGGGTCCGCGACCTGCGCGCTGCCCCCGCGCTACGAAGCCGTGCGAAGCGCCCGGGAGTTCACCCGGGAGACGCTGGAACGCTGGTGCATGGAGGGCGAGTTCGACGCGGTCGCGCTCGTGGTCTCGGAGCTGGTGACCAACGCGCTGCGGCACGGCCTCAACGAGCAGGCGCCGCGGGCCGGTTCCGGCGTCCCGAGCGCGCGGGCACCCGAAGCGGCGCTCCGGTCGCCGGTGCGCCTCGATCTGATGCGCTGGGCCGCGCGACTGGTGTGCGCGGTACGCGACCCGAGCAGCCATCCGCCCGAAGTGGCCCGGCACGGCGGCCCGTTGGGCTCGGCTGCCGACGGTGCGGGGTACGGCGGCGGGTACGGCGAGGGGCTGGGCGAGGCGGCCGGCGCCGCCGGCGCGGTCAACGGCGCGGAGACCGGGGCGAGTTCGGGGCCCGGGGCGGTCTCCGGGCCCGTGGCGGGCGCGCCCGCCGCCGGCAGCGCGCCGGCGAACCCCGTCGTGTGCGCCGAACTCGCCGACTTCACCGCCGAGTCGGGGCGCGGGCTGCGCCTCGTGGAGTCCTTCAGCGACGGCTGGGGCTGGCACCCGCTGACCGGCACGGTGTGCGGAAAGGTCGTCTGGGCGCTGTTCCACGTCGACGCCGCGTGAACCGCACCGGATTCCGTACGCCGCCTACGCGCGTCAACTCCCTCCCGGCGCAGGCGAGTCCGTAGCCGGGGATCGCCGGACTCGCTCGGAGCCCCGGAGCCGTCCCGTACAACACCGCGGCGCTGTACGGGAGTTGCCGCGGGGCCGGCGGCTCAGTCCTGCACGAGGTGGTCGAACTCGCCGTCCTTGACGCCGCGCAGCATGGCCTCCATCTCCGCGGGCGTGTAGACGAGCGCGGGACCGTCCGGGAAGCGCGAGTTCCGTACGGCGATGTCGCCGCCGGGCAGTCTGGCGAACTCCACGCAGGTGCCTTGCGAGTTGCTGTGCCGACTCTTCTGCCACTCGGCCGTGTGCAGGTCCTTGGCGGCCATGCCGTTGTACGTGTCGGGCACTTGGATCTCCCGGGCTGGTGCGGTGGGGGGTGGTACGCACGGGCGGCGCAGGGGCCTGAGCCGCCAACTACCCAGGATCATAGCCCCTGTTCACGCGCTCTTGCATGTGCTGATGCACGTGCACAACGTTGGGTCGCGGTGCCGTCACTGCCGGTCGAACCGTTCGCCCTCCACGCTTCCTCCGCCGGTCCTCCATGACTCCCGCTCCTCTCCGGCTCGGGAACCGTACGCGGGATCCGGCTCTCCGACTCCGCGACGCTCCATCAGGTTCCGTCGAGGCAGGCTCCTCGACGGCAGGTTCTGCCGACGGTCCGTGCGGCTCCCGTCCTGCCGGTCCCGTCCGTCCGGCTCGCGTCCTGCCGGTCCCGTCCGTCCGGTCCGCGGAACCTGCCCCGAGCGGACCAGCCCCGTGCGGACCAGCCCGGCGGGCGCCGCGCATCCGCGGAGCGCAAGCTGAGCACTGGGCCGACGCCGTGCGTCCGGCACGGCGAGGGGGCGGCGGCTCTGTACCGAACGTCGGCGCACGTTCGCGCACGTCGGCGCACGTCGCACGCGCTCCGGCGCACAGTCCCGCGTACCGCAAGGAACGGACCCACCGTGAGCAACACGCTTGAGCAACTCCGCCGCTGCTCGGTCGCCGTCGACCTGGGCTCCTCCCGCACCCGCGTCTACATCAAGCAGGCCGGACTCGTCGTGGACGAACCGTCGGTGGTGGCCGTCGAAAGCTTCTCCGGCGCGCTGATCGCCGTCGGTACGGCGGCCGAGCAGATGGCCGGGCGCACCCCGCGGCACATCGACATCGTGCGGCCCGTCTGCAACGGCGCCGTCGTGGACATCGAGATGGCGCAGCGGATGCTGCGGGCCATGGTCGGTTCGGCGGCTCGCCGGGGCTGGCTGCGCCGCGGTCCGATGCTGCGCGCCGCGGTCACCATTCCGCAGGGCGCGGACCCGCTCGCGCGGCGAGCCGCGCTGGAGACGCTGACCGGTGTGGGCGCGCGGAAGGTGGAGCTGGTCGATGCGCCGACCGCGGCCGGCATCGGCTGCGGGCTGCCGGTGGAGGAACCGGAAGCCACGATGGTGCTCGTGTGCGGCACCACCACGATCCAGGTCGCGGTGCTGTCCCTGGGGTCGGTGGTCTCGGCGGCGACGGTGCCGATGGGCGGGGACTCGGTACACAACGCCGTGGTCCAACACCTGCGCTACCGGCACCGGTTGCTGCTGCCCGGGCGGGCGGTGCACGCGCTGCGGCTGGCGATGTCGGACGCCGGCGAGGAGCCGTGGGCCGACGAGGAGACGACGGCCGCACGTACGAGTACGAGTACGAGTACGGAGACGGGGACGGGGGCGGGGACGGGGGCCGGAAGCGGAACCGGAAGCGGAGGCGAGCACGGGAGCGGCGCCGGACCCGGGCTGACCGAACTGTCCGGCCGGGACGTCGCCACCGGCAAGGTGCGCTCCATCCACATCGACCCGCAGGACGTACGTGCCGCGGTGCAGGCCCAGCTCACCGGGCTGTCCGACACGATCCGCGCCGTACTGCACGGCTGCCCCCCGGACCTCGTCGCCGATCTCGCGCTGCGCGGCATGACGCTGACCGGCGGCAGCGCGGTCATGCCCGGACTCGACGAACGGCTGCGCAGAAGCACGGGGATGAGCGTGCACATCGCGGAGGAGCCGGCGCTGTGCGCGATCAACGGGCTCGCCGCGATGCTGGAGGGCCGGGTCGAGCAGCCGGCCTCGGAGACCGAGGAGCTGCCCCAGGCCGAGGAGGCGCCTCGCGCTGCGGAGGCGCCGCAGACCGAGGAGGCACCGCAGACCCGGTGACGTGACCGGCGCAGCCGCGGCCGACCGCCAGCGGAATCAGGCCGGTCGGGGATTACGGGGATTCCCGTACGCGGCACGCGAGAGGCGTACGGCGTGGGCCGTCCACCCTCGCCGGCTCCCCTTCCGCCGGCCCGGCAGCGTCAAACCGCCCCGCCGGCACGGGAGTTGACCGCCCCCGGCTCGTCCGGCGTACCGACGGAACGCCGCCGCGCCCCCGGACCGCGCCCGCGCTGCCACGCCCAGAACGCCCGCTGCGCCAGCAGCGTGCACACCCCGGCGAGCAGGATCCCGGCGAGGTTGACCACCAGCTGTACGGCGGACTCGCGGGCCATGTGCCAGTGGCCGTAGCCGAGCGCGAGCGCCGCGTTCGCCGCGGCAGGCACCGTCGTCACCGAGATCGCCACCCCCACCAGAGCACCCGACTTCGCAGAGGTCAGGGAGAGGATTCCGGCGACCCCGGCGAGCAGCGCCACCACGAACGAGGTCGGGTCCGGCTGCCAGATGAAGGCGGTCGCCGGGTGCGGGGTCCCCGCGTACTTCGCCTCGGAGAACAGCCCCAGCGCATCCATCAGCAGGCAGAAGCCGCCGGTCAGCAGCATCGCCACCGGGAAGCCGACGACGAGCGCGGCGAGCGAGCGCAGCGCCGGCCGGGGAGCACCGCGTACGAGGCCGGTGCACACGCCGGCCAGCGGCCCGAACTCCGGCCCGACGACCATGGCGCCGACGATCAGGATCTGGCTGTCGAGCACCACTCCGCAGGCGGCCAGCATGGTGGCCACCGTGAGGAACGTCAGGTAGGTGACCGACAGCAGCGACTCCTCGCTCGTGGCCTCGGTCAGCGAGTCCCACAGCACCGCGTCCGCGCCCTCGCCGGGTGCGTCCTGCTCGGCCTTGTCGGCGCGCTCGGAGAGCGAGAGGCCGACGTCGTCCACCGCGATCGCGCCGTCCCGCGGCAGCTCCAGGCCGCGCAGCGCGCTCAGCAGCTCGTCCGCGGCTTCGCGGGCGACGTCGCACAGCACGATGTCGCCCGCGGGGTCGCGAGCCGCTCCGGGCAGCACGGCTAGGTGCGCGGTGCCGACCGTCTCCTCCAGCAGCGCCACGACGTCCTCGGTGCGGTCGGACGGGGAGATCATCCGCAGATGCAGCATGCGGGGAAGACTAGAGCCCGCCCCTGCGGGGGCTCCTTCCGCGTCCGGGTACCGTACGGGCGCTGTCCCGGCCGCCGCTCCGACGTACGGGTCCGTGGCGCCAACCGGGCCTGGGCGCCCGGGAGTCGGGCCCGGGCCCTGATCGAGGTCGGGCGGCCGGCAGTGGCGCGCTCAGCGGCGGGCGTGCCGGCCGCGGCCGCCGGAGCGCCCGGCGTCGCCGCCCGCCCGGCCCGAGCCCGGAGCAGCGGGCGCTCCGCCCGCGCCGACGGCCGCGCCTCCGCGCTGCACGGCACCCGCTCCGCCGGGACCGTCCGACCGCCCCGTGGATCTGCCGCTCTTTCTCCGCGCGCGCAGGTACTCGACCACGATCGGGACGACGGAGAGCAGCACGATGCCGACGAGCATCAGCTCGATGTGGTCCCGTACGACGGCGATCTGGCCCAGCACCGCGCCGAGCAGCGTGACGCCGGCCGCCCACAGCGCGCCCCCGATGATGTTGAAGGTCACGAAGGAGCGGTACCGCATCCGGCTCACACCGGCGATGATCGGCGTGAACGTCCGCACGATCGGCACGAAGCGGGCGAGCACCAGCGACTTCGGGCCGTGCTTCTCGAAGAACTCGTGGGCCTTCGCCACGTTTTCCTGTTTGAAGAGACGGGAGTCGGGGCGCCGGAAGAGCGCGGGCCCGACCTTCCGCCCGAACAGATAGCCCACCTGGTCACCGAGCACGGCGGCGATGACGACGAGGACACACACCAGCCACAGCGGAGTGTGCAGGTACTTGTGGCTCGCGACGAGCAGGCCGGTGGTGAACAGCAGCGAGTCGCCCGGCAGGAAGAACCCGACCAGCAGCCCGGACTCGGCGAAGACGATCACCAGGATCCCGGCCAGTCCGAAGGTCGAGATCAGGAAGTCCGGGTCCAGCCAGCTGGGTCCCAACGCGAGGGCGGTCACGGCACAGGCTCCTCATCAGGGCCGGGCGCGGAATGCGCGGCGGAAGCGGAGAACGGAAGCGGGGAACAGAGGAAACAACGGAGGAAGAGGTGGGTCCACACGCTACCAACGCCCGGTGACGGCCGTCCGTGCCCGGCTGCTCCCCGTGGACGGCCGCCGTACGGAGGGCGACCGCCGCCCGTCACCTCCGGCGGTGCCCGCCGGGCACGGCCGCCCGCTCCGCGTACCGCGCTCACCGGGCCGGCAGCATCTCGTTCCAGTTCGCCCAGTAGCCGCCGTTGCCGTCCGGCAGCAGGCCGTCCGGGAGCAGCATGTCGGGCGGAGAGTACGGCTGTTGGGCGGGCATCCCGGACGGCACGGTGGTGTAGTGCACGCCGGGACCGTTCTCTCTGCGGTGCTTGCCGCCCTGCCGGACGCCGTCGTCGCTCGGCGGCAGCAGCCGCCCCTGCGCGGACAGGTACTGCGCGCGGGCGATCAACCGCGGCAGGTCCGTGCCCAGTTCGACGGCGAGGATCTCCATGTCGACGCCCGCCTGCCAGCCGTCGATGAGCACCGCGTCCTGCACCGGGGACCAGCCCGTCGGGTCGGCGGGCTGTGCCGCGGCGGCGACGGCATCGGGCACCTGCGGCTGCTCCCGTGTGCACGCGCCGTCCTCGCCGGCGGGGACGGAAGCGGAAGCAGAAGCGGAGGCGGACGCATGGGGCGGCGCCGGGGGTGCGCTTCCGGAGGCGACGGTGCCGGAGTGGCCGGTGCCGGAGTGCGTACGTGCCGTAGGCAGCAGCAGTTCGTCGGCGAGCACCCGGGCGTCCTCGCGGCCCACCGTGCGGCGTGCGATGCGTACTTCGCGCTCGGGCAGTCCGAGCATCTCGGCCACCGCCTTGTCGTTGCCGACCACGACGGCGAACGCGGCGAGCGAGCGGGCGCGGCTCGCCTGCGCGTCGTCGAGCGTGGTCTGCGCCGCGCGCACCTCCTCGTCGCTGTGGCAGAACGCTTTCGCCAGTACGTCGTGCCGCTCCCACAGCTCACGAGGCTCCATGACAGACCCCATTCCCCTCTCACCTGTATGTGCGTATTGAGTATTTAAATTGCGCAATTCATGCTTTCTGCTCCCTAATTTAGTCCGGTCTGCAGCCAAGTCCGCGGCGTCGGAAAGGAGTTCGGCGCGGCTTCCGGTACCGGTTCCCGTGTTCTCCGCGCGGCGCGCGGCGCCCGATGTCCGGCCGGTCCGCGAATGAACTGCCGTACGCGGGAGGGCAGTTGGCGCCTCTCCGGCGTACGGGGCGGGGCGTGCGGTGCGGCGCCGGCGGCGTACCGCAGCGGTGCCACGGGCCGGAACACCGCCCGCGGGGCCGGTCGAAGCGGACCCGCGGCCGACCGGATCGGGTGAACGCGGCCGAACCGCGCCCGCCGCCCCGGCGCACTTACGGGCTTCCCCGCGCCCGCCGGGTCCGGACTCCGCGGGCCCGAACTGCCCGCGGTTCAGCTCTCGTTGGGCGTGAGCACCACGAAGTCGGCGCCCCACGGGTCCACGCAGACCGCGATCCGGCCCACGTCCGGCACGTCGTCGGGGCCCATCTGCACCGTGCCGCGGTTCGCCGTGACCTCGGCGACGGTCGCGTCGCAGTCGGCGCTGCCGAAGACCGGATGCCAGAACGGGCGGCCGCCGACCGGCGCCAGATCCTCGGCCGACATCCGCACCATGCCGCCCTGCATCCGCTCCTCGCCGCCGCCCGCGGGAGAGATCAGCGTGTACGTGCCGGAGCCGCCCGGCATCGGCATGTCCTGGGTCTCCCAGCCGAACAGCTCGCCGTAGAAGCTCTTCGCGGCGTCCACGTCGGTCGTCATCAACTCGGTCCAGCACAGCGTGCCGGGCTCGTCGGCCGCCTGCACTCCGGAGGCCCGCTCCCCCTGCCACACCGCGAAGCGCGCGCCCGTCGCGTCCGTCAGCTGAGCCATCCGGCCGGCTTCTCCGACGTTCGTCGGGACGGTGCGTACGGCGCCGCCGAGGCGTTCGGTGACGCGCGCCGCCTCGTCCACGTCCTCGGTGGCGAAGTAGATCATCCAGGCGGAGCGCGCGCCGTCCTCGCCGAGCGGGCCGATCGCGGCGACCGTCCTGTCGTCGAGCTCGAAGGCGCCGTAGCCGCCCGCCTCCGGACCGAACGAGCGGTGGTGCCAGCCGAACACCGCGCGGTAGAAGGCGGCCGCGGCGTCGATGTCAGGGGTACCGAGGTCGAGCCAGCACGGGGAGCCGGGCACGAAGTCAGTGGTGATCATGGTGCTCCGTACGTCGTCGGGCGGCCCGGGAGGGCCGGTCCTGTCACAGATCCCCCTCCTCCCTGTCAGCGTGACACCGCGGCCGCGGCCCCGCGCGACGGCGGGCGTACGGGCGGACGAGCGGCGTACGCCCTGCGGTACGGGCGGCCGCCGGCTCAGCCGTCCGTACGGGCCAGGACCAGGCAGACGAAACCGAAGGCGTCGCGGTAGTGGCGCAGCCAGCCGGTGCGGTGGTCGGCGGCGGCCGCGAGCGCCTGCGCGGCATCCGCGTCCGC
>Ga0164243_10004353_pt1 | contig 22234 bp, 18 predicted proteins | sample OricompcompostOP_FD_108781 | JGI IMG/M metagenome (GOLD analysis project Ga0164243, IMG submission 108781) | Organic Plus compost microbial communities from Emeryville, California, USA - Original compost - Organic plus compost (OP) | ecosystem: Engineered > Solid waste > Mixed feedstock >...
CGGGAAGATGCCTTCCGGGTCGGCGCCCGACAGGGTGAATTCGTCGGTGTGGCAGATGCCGGTCGCCTTGATCTCGACCAGAACCTCGCCCTCGCGCGGGCCTTCCAGGTCGACTTCCATGATTTCAAGCGGCTTTCCGGCGGCAACCGCAACGGCGGCACGGGTCTTCATGGCTTCCTACTCCAAATAATCTCTGATGCTGGGCGAAGTCCGTTGAACGTGTTAAAACCTAAGCGGCCTTGGCTGGCCCAGCCGGGAACACCCCGGACATCACCGTGAACCCCTTCAGCCGCTTGACACGATCACACCAGCGCCGGATGGCCGGGTAATCCTGCCTGGATATGCCTCCCTCCTCCGACAGCATGATGTAGGGGAAGCAGGCGATATCAGCGATCGTCGGGTGCGGGGCGGAACAGATCCAGTCACGCCCCTCCTGCTCGCCGAACCAGAGATGCTCGTCGAGGATGCGGAACAGACGATGAGCACCTGCGCGAGCAAGCTCGGCATCGAGTTCATAGAACAACGCATCATGGAGACGCGCTGCCGATGCAGTGCCGGTGATGCCATCGGCAAAAGCAAGCCACTGGCTGACTTCGCCGAGGAGATGCGGATTCTCGCGCGGATACCAGCGACCCGACAGGTCGTATTTCGATGCCAGATAAACGAGGATCGCCTGTGCATCGCGCAACACCAGCCCGTCATCTTCGATGACCGGCAACTGGCCCAGCGGGTTGATCTTCAGGAACCATTCCGACTTGTGTTCCCGGCCCGGATAGAAATCGATCGGCAGCGTCTTGTACTCGACACCCAACATACTCATCAGCAGCCTGAGCTTGTAGCAGTTACCTGACAGTTCATAGTCGTAGAGCGTGATCATCGGCAGGACTCCTTAAAGGTCGAGAACGAGCCGCGCCGACTTCGCCCGCGACACGCAAGTCATGATCTTGGTGCCGGATTGGCGCTCGGCATCGTTCAGATAGACATCCTGATGATCGGGCTCACCCTCGATGACAGTGGCCAGGCATGTCCCGCAGGCGCCCTGCTCACAGGACGAGGGCATATCGATCCCTGCCTCGCGCATGACGTCGAGGATGGTCCGGCCGGCCGGCACCTTGAGGGTCATGCAGGAGCGAGCCAGAGCCACCTCGAAGGTTGAACTGTCGTCGATGACATTGGTGTTCTTGAAATATTCGAAATGCACCGCGGTATCCGGCCAGCCCAGTTCGGCGGCGATGGACCGCGCGGCCTCCAGCATCGGACCGGGACCGCAGAGGTAGAGATGCGTGCCGGGCCGATAACCGGCAAGGATTTCGCGCAATTGCGCGCCGGTCTGCTCGGGCGAAAGCCCCAGATGCGGCTTCAATGACGGGCCGAGGACAGCGGTCTTCTCGGGAAACGCCATCTGCGCCTCGTCCTGGGCGAAATAGTGCAGTTCGTGGACAAGGTTCTGGTTCTGGAGAGCCTGCGCCATCGCCAGCAGCGGCGTAATGCCGATGCCCCCCGCCACGAAGATGGTCTTCACCGCATCCCGCCGCAACGGGAAATTGTTGCGCGGCTCGGAAATCGCCAGCACGTCACCCTGTCGCACCGTATCGTGCATGCAGGTCGAACCACCCTTGGAGTCGCGTTCAAGCTTCACGCCGATGACATAGCTGTCGCTCTCGCCCGGGCCGTTGGTGATCGAATACTGGCGGATCAATCCGTTCGGCATGTGGACATCGACATGGGCACCCGGCTGGAATGTGGGCAGCAGACCCTTGATGGGCCTGAGCTCGAAACCGGCGATGCCGTCCGCTGCCTGCCACTTCCGCGCCACCTCGACCCGGATCGTCGCCTTGCGACCATGCTTGGTCTCTTCCGGTATCTCGGCCAGCTCGGGCGAGAGCCGTTCAATCACCGGCTCCAGAGGCGCCGGCGCAGGTTGGATCGATGCCTCGCGCTCGATCTCCTCGCGCAATTTCGACAGTCGATCGTTGTGATGGTGTAGGACGGCGAGGCGCGTCGCGCCTTCAACCTTGCCGTCGAGCACACCACGGATCACCGAACGATTGGAATCCACAGGCTGCACAAAGAAGACGGCCAGCGTCGCGCTGCCCTCCTCGACCGCGCGCAGCGCCACGGAAAACTCGTTGGCCGCTTCCACCAAAACCCGCGAGGCATCACCTTCGAGCTGGCCGATCGGCTGGAAACGGTAATCCTTGAGCCTGGCAGCCACGAGATCGGCCGGAGCGTTGACCGGAATGCCGCGCAGGGTAAGCAGATCGCCTTTGGCAAGACCGGGAACTTCAGGCACCTCTCCCAAGGGATCCTCGGCCGACCACACCAGGCCGTAGCGCTCCACAGCGGCAAAGGTGCGGTTGGTGATCGTGCGGGCCGGTGCATCTGCCGGGTGTGCCGGAATATAGGTGCAGCCAGCGGTGCGGTTCGAATAGCGCCAGCCGTGATACTGGCACTTCAATTCACGGCCGTCGTTGATGCCGATCGACAGGCGCACGCCTCGGTGAAGGCATCGGTTTTCCCAGATATTGACATAGCCGTCGTCAGCCCGCCAGACAGCGAATTCACGCCCCAGCAACTGGCCATGGAATACATGGCGGAATGGCAGATCGTAAGACGCAGCAATGGGATGCCATCTGGTCTTGGCCGTATCGAACATCGTTGTCTCCAGGCTTCGGTGCGTGGCTCGCGCTCAGGTCGTTGCCGGTATGACCCCGTAGGTCACACCCTTCTGACTGAGCCAGCGGCGGTATGCGATTGCCGATTTGTCGGCACGGATCGGCGTTTCGGAGCGCGGGTCGAGCGGCAGGCGCTTCGGGAACTGATTTTCCAGAATCGGCTTGTCCTGCCCGAAGATCGTCTGCTGGAAGCGCTTGATGACCTTGTCCTCATTGTACTCGTCGAGGATGCACAGCATCATGTGGGCGCGGATATGCTCCTGGTCGACCGGCTGCAGGAACACGGCGATCACATCCAGCCGCTTCTCATCCACCGGGCTCGACTTGTAGAGCACCGAGCAATAGGGATGCGGCACACGATAGATGTAGTCGACATCGGCTCCCTCGGTTGAGGTGGTCGAAGCCATCGGCTGGAAAAAGCGGCAGCGCGTGGCAAGAATCTCGTCACGATCGACGGAGACCTCGACATCGTATTCCTTCACTTCGGTGTGCGGTTCGGCGCCAAGGATGTCCGTATGGACATAGGGGAAATGGCCCATGTCGAGAAAGTTCTCGATCGCCCGCGGCGCCGAGACATTAACGCCGATTGTCGCCGCGTTGAGTTTGCGCCGGTCGGCCTCTTCGAACTCCGGAATGGAAAACAACTGAGCTGGCGGATTGCCCAACGAAGTCCAGATGTAGCCGTAGCTGAGCTTCAGCGGCAGCTTATCGGCAATCGTGGCAATATCGACCGAACTCCCCTCGGCCAGATCGGCGCGGTCACGCCAGACGGCGGCATTCCCCTTATCATCGACGGCGTAGCTGAGTTTTTCTTCAAGAAGCATCGTGTCGACGACGATCCCGACAGGCACCTCCGATATGGCCCCCAGTGGGTGCCAAAGGTCGAGGATCACCCGGTCCGTGCATCGCGATTTCATCATATTCAGTTCCTTCAGAAGCCTCAGCTCACATCCGTGCGGGGATCGCACCGTAGGTGACCGACTTGTCGCGCAACCAGCGCCGGTAAAGAACGGCGACTGCATCGGCGCGGATCGGAGTTTCGGCACGCGGATCGAGCGGCAGGCGCCTCGGCACCTGATTTTCAAGGATCGGCTTGTCTTGTGCGAAGATCAGTTGCATGAAGCTGCGAACGCCAGCCTCTTCGATGCCATCCTTGAGATAGCAGAGGAAAGGATGGGCAACACAGTTCTCCTCGTCCACGGGCTGAACAAAGAGCGTAATGACGTCCAGCCGATGCTTCCGGATCGGATTGCTCTTGTACAGCGCCACTGTGTAGGGACGGATCACCCTATAGACATAGTCGACGACGAAACCGTCGCTGGCCGTCGGCGAGGCCATCGGCTGGTAGAACTGGCATTCGGTGGCCAGCAACTCGTCGGCATCGGTGATTTCGACCTTGTAGGGAGCCACCTCCGTATGCGGCTCGTCGCCGAGCCAGCCGGTATGGACGAAGGGGAAATGCCCCATGTCGAGAAAATTCTCGACCGCGCGCAGGCCGGACACCTTCACGGCTATGGATCCGCCGGTAACCAGGTGGCGGTCCCCCTCCTCGGCCTCAGGCACAAAGACGATGTCGCGCCATGGCTTGCCCAGGCAAGCCCACACGAAACCATAGCGATTGATCGATTTGACTTCCTCTCCGGTGTCGTCGCGGATCACTTCTCGCTTGTAGCGGCCGCGACAGTGGATGGTGAGATCCACCCCTAAGAGACGTGTACTGAATGGCTTGTCGGACGACAGGTTTGCCTGATCGGCAATCACATGCCAATCGTTGAGCAAAACCCGGTCATTACAAAGGGTTGCCATGTTCATCGCACCCTCCCTTGGCTAGCTCTTCCCCATGAACCTAGCTCGCTATTGGCTTATTGGAAACATATGATTGGATATCAATCAATAGATATTTCTCTCCAAATCTGCCTTTTTGCATTGACACATTCGTTTGATTGAATACCGATATGAACTTCGTAATCACGGATATGTGCTGCCGAGCATGGCAAGCTAAATTGCCAGCCAACACGCCACGGGCTTCCCTGGGACACGGGAGGGAGAGACAAAGTCTTATGAGCAGCCGCTCACAGTCCATTGCCGACATGCTGACCCGAGCCATCATCGAGCACCGGCTCGTGCCGGGTTGCAAGCTTGGCGAACGGGAGCTTTCCGAGATATTCGAGGTCAGCCGGATCGTGGTTCGCCAGGCGCTCATCCGGCTGGCGGACGACGGGCTGGCGCAGATCGAACGCAACCGCGGCGCGTTCGTGGCCAAGCCCTCGATCCAGGAGGCGATCGAAATCTATGACGCCCTGACGCTCGTGGAGCAAGGTGTCGCCGCCCAGCTCTGCGACCGCCTCGGTCCCGCAGGCTGGGCCGAGTTGCGCCAGCACGTGGAGCGGCAGCGGCAGGCCTATGCCTCCGGCAATCATGCGCTTGCGGACGTTCTCGGCCAGGAATTCCATACCATCTTCCTGCGGTTGAGCCGCAACCGTGTCATGCAGGAGATCCATGCTCAGCTCGTCAGACGCACGAATCTTCTGCGCTCGCTGATCACCGCCGATTTCGACTACTGCAACTTGCTGGACGACCATTCGCGGCTGGTCGATCTGCTGGAGAAGGGCCGTCTCAGGCAGGCAATGGATCTTATCGACAGCCATCATCGCGCGGTGGTGCGCGGCTATATCATGGACCGACAGGTGTTTCCCGAACTGACCCCGGCCGAGGCACTGGCGCCCTATCTGGGGAAGGAAGATGCCAGCCCACCTCCGGCATCCAGATCGCCGACGAAACCCGCCAAGACCGCGAAGAAGAACTTACGCAACAGCAAGGCGCACGACCATCCGCATCCGCATGATCATGAGTGATACAAACCAACCACCGCATACATAAGACAACAATCCAGGCGGAACCCGGGGAACACAAACCGGGCAGCCAAGAACCACAGAGGGAATTCAATGAACAGCCTTACCAGACGTCAATTCCTGCAATATACCGGCGCCGCGGCGTCGGTAGTGACCGCTGGTGGACTGACTGACGCAGCACGAGCCGAGGAGGTGCTGAAGGTCGGGGTGGTCTATGTTTCGCCGATCGCCGAGATCGGCTGGACCAAACAGCACGCCCTTGCGGTCGAGGCCGTCAAGTCGGAGCTTGGCGACAAGGTCGCCATCACCGCCATCGACAATATCTTCATGCCGCAGGACGCCGAACGCGTCTTCCGCGAACTCGCCGCCTCCGGCAACCAGTTGATCTTCGGGACATCCTTCTCGCACGGGACACCGATGCAGAAGGTCGCACCGCGCTTCGCGAGCACAGCCTTCGAGCATTGTTCCGGCATCGTCCATCTTGCGAATCTCGGCACCTTCGAGGCCAGATACTACGAGGGCTGCTATGTGGCCGGCGCCGCTGGCGCGCATATGAGCAAGTCGGGCAAGATCGGCTTCATTGGCGGGTTCCCGATCCCCGATATCGTCGGCCCCGCCAACGCGCTGCTGCTCGGTGCCCAGAGCGTCAAGCCTGACATTACCTGCAACACCCTCTTTCTCAATTCATGGTTCGACCCGGGCAAGGAGAAGGAAGCCGCCAATACGTTGCTGTCGCAGGGCTGCGACGTTATCTGCTCGATGACAGACACCGCCACCGGCGTGCAGGTGGCCGGTGAAGGCGGCGCCTGGTCGATCGGCTATGCCAGCGACATGGCCAGGTTTGGCTCGGGCAAGCAACTGACCGCCTTTACCCTCGACTGGTCCAGCGACTATCTGCGCGCCGCCAAGAGCGTCGCGGAAGGGAACTGGAAGCCCGAGGCGCGCTGGGACGGTCTGGCCGCCGGGGTCGTCAGGATGGCGCCCTACAATGAGGCGATCCCCGCCGACATTGTCGCCAAGCTCAAGCAACTGGAAGCCGACATCGGCGCCGGCCGGGTTCACCCCTACGCAGGCGAGATCAAGGACCAGGACGGCAATGTCAAGGTTGCCGGCGGTGCGGTGCTATCGGATACCGACATCCGCGGCATGAACTGGTTCGTCCACGGAATGATCGGCAAACTCGGCTAGGGCGGTTCCAGCAAAACTGCGCAGAGGTTTTGCGTTCGGAATTGCGTCGAAACAAAGGTCGGAGCATTTCTGCTTTTCGCCGAAAATTCTCCGACCATCATCTGCCCCGGCAGGGTGCACTGTGACGGCTGGCCGCCACAATGCATGTTCTGCCCCGTCCCACCCGCATTTCAGCCAAGGCAGGACCGGCCATGACTCCCCGTCTCGAATTGCGCAACATCACAAAACGCTATCCCGGCATTGTCGCCAATGACGACATCTCGATGTCGATCATGCCTGGCGAGATCCATGCCGTACTCGGCGAAAATGGCGCCGGCAAATCCACGCTCATGAAGATCATCTACGGTGCGGCCCAGGCCGATTCCGGCGAGATCTGGTATGATGGAAAATTGATCGATTCCCACAACCCGGCCAGTTCCCGGGCGCTCGGCATCGAGATGGTCTATCAGCATTTCGCGCTGTTCGAATCCGTCACCGTCGTGGAGAACATCGCGCTGTCGGTATCGAGCCTGTTCGACCTCGATACCCTCGCCCGCCAGATCACCAAATTGTCGAACCAGTACGGAATGCCGATCGATCCCCATCGCCGGGTCCACGACCTGTCTGTTGGCGAGCGCCAGCGTGTCGAGATCGTGCGCTGCCTTCTGCAGGCGCCGAAACTGCTCATCCTCGACGAGCCGACCTCGGTGCTGACGCCGCAGGCCGTGGCGAAGCTGTTCGAGACGTTGCGCCAACTCGCGACGGAGGGCTGCTCCATCGTCTATATCAGCCACAAGCTCGACGAGGTGCAGGAGTTGTGCGACAGCGCCACGGTGTTGCGCAACGGCAAGGTGACCGGAACGGCACGGCCGAAGGAAACCACCTCGCTCGAACTCGCCCGCATGATGGTCGGCTCCAAGCTGCCCCAGATGCGTGTCGGTCCGCCCACACCGAGTGAGGCGCCGATGCTTGAGGTTCGCGACCTCACCGCCCCAAGCCGCGACCAATACGGCATTGGGCTCAAGGACATCTCTTTCGATGTGCGGGGCGGCGAGATCGTCGGCCTCGCCGGTGTCTCCGGCAATGGCCAGGCGGAACTGATCGCACTGCTTAGCGGTGAACGCACGCACGATAGCGCCGCGGCCATCCGGATAGAGGGCAAGGCCGCCGGCCATCTCAATGCGAGCGAGCGGCGCAAGCTCGGCATGGCCTTTGTGCCGGAGGAGCGGCTCGGACGCGGTGCGGTGCCGCCGCACGCATTGTGGGAAAACGCAGTACTGACGGCCAACCGCCAGCTGGTCCGCTATGGCATGCTCGACCGCAACAAGGCGGCCGGTTTCGCTCGCGACATCATCGAGCGCTTCAAGGTCAAGGCCAACGGGCCCGGCTCGAGCGCGCAAAGCCTGTCCGGGGGAAATCTGCAGAAATTCATCGTCGGCCGCGAGATCGCACTGGAGCCGAAACTGCTCCTTGTCTCGCAGCCGACCTGGGGTGTCGACATAGGCGCGGCCACCTTCATCCGACAGACCATCGTCGATCTCAGCCGCGCGGGCGCGGCAGTCCTCATCATCTCCGAAGAGCTCGACGAGCTGTTCGAGATCTGCGACCGGCTGCTCGTCATCTGCCAGGGCCAGGTGTCGCCGCCTCTGATCCGAATGAACACCAATCGCGAGGAGGTTGGCCTTTTGATGACCCGTGTCGATCGCGGCAACGGAACGAACGGGAGAGGCGAACGTGCACTTCAGAATTGAACAGAGGCCGGAACCATCCACCTCGATGCGCATCGCCGCTCCGGTGGTCGCGACGCTGCTGACGCTGGCAGTCGGCTCGCTGATGTTTGCCGGCCTCGGCTACGACCCCGGAACCGCGTTGCAGGCCTTCTTCATCACGCCGGTCAGTTCCTTGAACGGCCTCTCCGAGTTGCTCCTCAAGGCATCGCCGCTGATCCTGATCGCCTGTGGCCTTGCTGTCGGCTTCCGGGCCAATGTCTGGAACATAGGCGCCGAGGGCCAACTGATCATCGGTGCCATCGCCGCCTGCGGCGTCGGCCTGTTCTATCCCGATCCGGAAAGCCCGCTCCTGCTGCCGCTGATGTTCGTTGCCGGGGCCTCGGCCGGCATGGCTTGGGCCGCGATCGCGGCATTTCTGCGGGCGCGGATGAACACGAATGAAATTCTCGTCACGCTGATGCTGACCTACATCGCCACGCTTCTCCTGTCTTGGCTGGTGCATGGCCCGTGGCGCGATCCGGCCGGCTTCAACTATCCGCAGACCGCACTTCTGCCGGCAGCGGCCATGTTCGAGCCGCTCGACTACGCCTACCGCGTGAATTCATCGGTGTTCATCACCGTTTTCGCGGTGGTCCTGATGTGGCTGTTCACCGACCGCAGCTTCCTCGGCTACAAGATGAAGGTCAGCGGCGCGGCCCCGCTCGCCGCCCGCTATGCGGGCTTCCGCGAAAGCTCGGCCATATGGACCGGCCTGCTTGCCGGCGGCGCGGCCGCCGGCATCGCGGGGATGGCGGAAGTCGCCGGGCCGCTCGGCCAATTGTCTCCGCAAATCTCCCCCGGCTATGGCTTCGCCGCCATCATCGTTGCCTTCATCGGGCGCCTCAACGCTTTCGGCATCGTGCTCGGCGGGCTGTTGATGTCGCTTCTGTTCCTCGGCGGCGAAGCTATTCAGATGAACCTTGGTCTGTCGTCGGCACTGACGCGCATTTTCCAGGGCATCCTCCTGTTCTTCCTGCTCGCCGTCGATTTCTTCATCTTCTACCGGCTTCGCCGTATTCCGGAACACGCCTGATGGACCTCTTCATCGCCATCTTCACCGGCACGATCATCGCCGCCACCCCGCTAATCTTCGCCGCCCTCGGCGAACTCGTCGTCGAAAAATCCGGCGTTCTCAATCTCGGCATCGAGGGCATGATGCTGATGGGCGCGGCGTTTGCCTTCTGGGCCGTCATTGCCGGCCTGCCGATGCCCATCGCCATTCTCGCCGGGGCGCTGGCCGGTGCCGCCGCATCGCTGCTTTTCGGCGTGCTGGCACTGACCTTTCTCACCAACCAGTATGCGGCGGGGCTGGCGCTTGCCATCTTCGGCTCGGGGCTCTCGGCATTCCTGGGGCGCGGCTTCGGCTCGGCGCCGATCGATGCCCTCAAGCGCATCCACATCCCCTTGCTGTCGGACATTCCGGTAATCGGGCCGATGTTCTTCCGCTTCGACCCGATGGTCTATTTCGCCCTGCTGATGTTCCTGGCCATCACATGGTTCCTGTACAGAACCAAGGGAGGGCTGATCCTGCGCACCATCGGCGAATCGCCGGAGACCTCGCATGCCATCGGTTATCCGGTGATCCGCATCCGTTATCTGGCGGTGCTGTTTGGCGGACTGATGGCGGGGCTCGCCGGCGCCTATCTGTCGGTCGCCTACACGCCGCTTTGGGTCGAGAACATGACTGCGGGCAAAGGCTGGATATCCCTGGCGCTGGTTGTCTTCGCCACCTGGCGGCCGCTGCGCGTGCTGATTGGCTCATGGCTGTTCGGCGGCATGACCATCCTCCAGCTGCAGGGTCAGGCCCTAGGCCTCACCATCCCCTCGGAACTGCTTTCCGCCTTGCCCTATCTCGCCACCATCATCGTTCTCGTCATCATCTCACAGAACCGCCAGATGCTGGCACTTCATTTCCCAGCATCGTTGGCAAAACCATTTCGTCCGACGACCTGATATGTTGAAGGCCGGGCAAATTGCAGGCTCACCCGCAATTTGCCCGGCCTTCTATTCCATCTGACCATTGCTCCGCCGACACGAGCTGCGGCGTCGCCGTGATGTGACGAAGGTCAAACCCGAAAGCCCGACACGCTTCGGGTCCGACCGGCAGCGTCCCAACGCAAACAGTACCACGCTGCTGAAAAACCCTCGAAATCAAAGGGAAAGCACTACCCGCACACAGCTCTAAGACCGACCCGAGCAATCTCAAAGCATTGGGCCAATCCGGCCCAGTGCTTCTCAAATGATCGTTAAAGCCTGCGCCGACACAAAGTCTACATAATTAGTTTCATCGATTTCGATCACGGTCGGTCGGTTGCGCTGCGTGGCGACCTTTAATTTAGCCGGCAAATCACTGGGGTCTTCCAGCTTTTCCGCGTAGCACCCAAAGCCGCGTGCGATGGTTAGGAAATCCGGCGTGTAAATATCGACGCCAATCGGTGCGATGCCGCGCGCTTCCATATAAGCCTTGATCTCGCCGTAGCCGTTGTTGTTCCACAAGAGCACGATCAGCGGCAGTTCGGCCTCACGGGCCGCGCCCAGTTCCGGCAGCGTGAACTGGATGCCGCCATCACCGGCAAGACAGACGGTAGGGCGGCCGGAGCCGATCAGCGCGCCTGCGGCCGCCGGCAGGGCATAGCCGAGCGTGCCGTATCCGGTGGCCGAGCAGAACCAGGAGCGCGGCTTGTTGGCGGCGAAATCGATGCAGCCGGCGTAGACAGGCTGGGCCGAGTCGCCCACGATCACCACGTCGGGCAGCGTGTCCCGCACGACCTCCATAAGGTGGGCGCCGGCGCGCAGAACCGAATTGAGCTCGGCGCGCACGCCATCACGAGCGGTTTTTGCGAGCTCGGCACCGTCGCCTGCCGCACGCGGCGAGACGGCAGGCACCAGCGCTTCCAGCGCAAGCCTCGTGTCCGAGATCAGCGCCAGATCCGCGGGGCGGCCGCGCATGGCCTGCTCGGGATCGATGTCGATACGAACCAGCTTGCCGGTGATGCGCGCGCCACCGGTTTCATAGAAATCGAAGTCGGTCGGGCCGAATTCCGTGCCTGCCGCGATCACCAGATCGGCCCCCTCGATGAGCGCGGTGGTAGGCTCCATCGCCGGGCTGCACGGCACGCCGAGCGGATGGCTGGCCGGCAGCGTGCCGCGGCCGTTGACGGTCATGACCACGGGCGCGTCGAGCGCTTCGGCCAACGCACGCAGCGGAGCGCCAGCATCGGCCGCACCGCCGCCGGCGATGATGACCGGGCGCTTTGCCGCCGCGCACAGGGCGGCAGCCTCGGCAATCGCCTGCTGCTGCGGCGCTGGGCGCGTTGGGGCCGGGCGCTTCCGCGCCGGCGGCAGGGCCGAGGCGTCGAGGGTGAGCAGATCGATGGGCAGCTCGATATGCACCGGGCGCGGCCGCGCCGAGGCGAAGACGGCGAAGGCGCGGGCAATCACCTGCGGCAGCTCTTCAGGGCGCAGCACGGTGTGGCTGAAGGCGGTGAACTGGCGGCCGACCTGGCGCTGGTCGGGCAGCTCGTGCAGGTGCCCCTCGCCCGAGCCCATGCGGCCCGGCGCATTGACGCTGGTAATGACCAGCATCGGCACCGAGTCGCCATAGGCCTGTGCCATGGCTGTGGCGATGTTGGTGAGGCCGGGGCCGGAAATGATGAAGCACACGCCCGGCTTGCCGGTGGCGCGGGCATAGCCGTCGGCCATGAAGCCAGCGCCCTGCTCGTGGCGTGGCGTGATGTGGCGAATGCCGCTGCCGGGCAGACCGCGATACATTTCCACCGTGTGGACGCCGGGAATGCCGAACACCGTATCGACGCCATAGGCGGCAAGCAGTTCGACCAGATAGGTTCCGACCGTCTTCATTCAGGCAGTTCCTTTCGCGGCAGGCGCAGCAGGCTCGGCACAGCCGTCGAGCTGCGCCAGGATGGTTTCGAATGGTGGGCGCTCACCAAAACCGATGAGCACGAGGATGTTGTCTGCGTCGAGGCCTTCCGGCGCTTTGGCCAGTTGCTCGAAGGAGAGGCGCGTGCCGACGAGATGCACGGCAAAGCAGCGGCTGTCGTTCGCGCGCAAAAAACCCTTCGCGCGGTAGATTGCGGTGGGCAGGCCGGCAAGAACCTTTTGCAGCCGCTTCAGATCGACCGCGCCATCGCGCTGCCAGACCGCGCTTACCGCCTGTTCGTGGACAGGCTCTGCGATGAAGGTCGAGGCAACGCCGCGCGAAAAAATCTGGCCGGCGAAGAGGATTTCGAAAGGCACAAGCGCATTTGTGGTTTCCACGATGCGGGTGTCCGGAAAAGTCCAGCGCGCGCGCCAGGCATCGAGCTTTTCGCGGTCAACCAGATCGGTCTTGTTGAGGACCAAAAGATCGGCCGCGCCGATCTGCGCTTCCGCCAGGCCGGGCGCGGCGGCGATGGCCTCGCCAAAGCCGGCGGCATCGACGACGACGACGATGGCATCCGCACGCAGGCGCGACGCAAAGCGCGAATAGCGCACCGTATCCATGATGCGGGCGGGATCGGCCATGCCGCTCGCCTCGATCACGACGTGGTCGATGTCGGCACGGGCGGCCAGAAGCTCCTCGAGCTGCTCGACAAAACCCTGGTTGAGGCCGCAGCAGACGCAGCCATTGGAAAGGCTGTAGAGACCGCCCTCGGTCGAAGTGATCAGCGCGGCGTCGATGTTGATCGCGCCGAAATCGTTGACCAGCACGGCGACCTTGAGCCCATGGTCGCCGCCCAGAATGTGGTTGACGAGCGTTGTCTTGCCCGCGCCCAGAAAGCCGCCGATGACGGTGACCGGCACGGGCGCGGCGCCCTTCGTCACCATAGCTGCGGCGCCTCCCCGTGCCAGACGGCGTCGGAGTTCTCGTCCAGCCGGTCGTGCACGAGCTGGCCCTGCATGAAGGTGAGATCCACCTTGGTGGAGTGGATGTTGCCCTGCGGCCCGACCTCGAACAGGTTGCGGTCGAGCACGATGATGTCGGCCGACTTGCCGACCTCGAGCGAGCCCGCCTCATGCTCGATGCCCATCGACCAGGCGCCGTTCTTCGTCATGACGTCGATGGCCTGCTTGAGCGAGATCGGATCGCCGAACTGGCCCTCGCCATCGCCCCACGGATTGGCGCGGGTGACCATGGTTTCCAGCGCGATCCACGGATCAAGCGGGCTGACCGGCCAGTCGGTGCCGATGACGGCGACGCCACCGGCTTCCAGCACACCCTTGATGTTATAGGCGCGCGACAGGCGCTCCGGGCCGTAGCCCGAGCGGGCGCCCGAAACGAACTTCGAGGGATACCACGACACCGGCGAGAATTCGGCCGTGACATTCAGATCGCGGAAGCGCTTGAGGTTGCTGCCGTGCAGGATTGTCGAGTGCGCGCACTGATGGCGCACGCCAAGACCGCCCGGCCGCCGGCGCGCTTCCTCGACCGCGTCGAGGAAGGTGTCGGAAGCCCCGTCGCCCGTGCAGTGGGCAATGACGCGGATGCCCTGACGGTCCATGTCCCAGATCATGTCGGCAAGATGCTCGGGCGTGAGATTGAGCTTGCCGCTCCAGGTGCTGTTCCCGTCCCAGGGCGTCATCAGGTAGGACGAGCGCGGCTCGACCGTGCCGTCGAAGTGGAATTTTACGGCATTGGCGTTGAGCCGGGCCGAGCGGTAGTAGTGGCGCTCGCCTGCCAAAAGCTCCCAGCGGCGGCGTACCGGGAAGATGTCGTCCTGCCAGCTGATCGCTGCCTCTACGCGCAGGGTAAGCTCGCCGGCCTGGTCGAGCGACTGCAGCGCGTTCAGCCGGTTTTCGCAGACGTGGACATATTTCGTCGAAACCACGCCGCGCGCGGACTGGTAGCGCACGCCGTCGCGATAGGCCGCGCGCAGCACCGGCACAGGCGTGGGCGGCATGGCCGCGTGGATCAGCGCATAGGCGCCGTCGATCAGCAGTCCCGTCGGCTCGCCGCTGACCGGATCGCGCTCGAGATAGCCATTGGCCGGGTCGGGCGTTTCGGTGGTGATGCCGGCGCGGCGAAGCGCCTCGCTGTTGACCATCATGGTGCCCCACATGCGGTCGAGCAGCGCGACCGGGCGGTCGGGCATCACCGTGTCCAGCCATTCCTTGCCAGGAACGAGACCCGCCTGACGGAATGTGTAGCGGACGAAATACTGGCCATAGATCCACTCGCGATCCGGGTGCTTGGCCGCATAAGCCAGGATGGCATCACGCACCTGATCCGGCGTCGGATCGACGATGCCGATGTCGAGGTCCTCGGCATAGCGCGGCGCCAGTGCGAGGTCCGGATGGGTGTGCATGTCGTAGAGGCCCGGCATGGCGAAGCGCCCGCCGATATCCATCACTTTCGTCTGCGCATCGATCAGATGCTCGACATCCGCGCGCTCGCCGCGGGCGACGATGCGCCCGCGCGCCACCGCCAAGGCCTGGCACCAAGGCAGGCCCGGATCACCGGTGTAGATGCGGCCATTGACGAGCACGAGGTCCGCAAAGGCGCTGCGGGCCGAGTGGCTCGGGCGGTGGTCGTAGAGAACGCGCATTTCGGTGAGCTACCTGTGAGAAAGGAACGTTGAGTGCCGGCTCAGTAGGCGGCGCTCGGAATCCACCATTCGCGGCCGCGTACGGTGGTGACATATTCGGGCCAGCGCAAGCCGATCGGCGCTTCGTAGTCTGCAAGCGGCGGAATCCAGCTCGTGCCGCCGATCCCGCCGCCGGTGCGCTCCTCGAACTCCCTGCGGGCAGCCGCGCGCAGCTCGGCATTCTGCATCAGCTCCAGCATCGAGTGGGCGATGGTCTTGGAAGCGCAGATGACCATCGGGTCGATGGTTTCCGGAATGCCGCCCAGCGCGTTCATCACCCAGTCCGGATAGGCAAAGCCGGCCGGGCCGGTAAGCATGGGGCGGGCGATGTAGAGGCGCGCGGTGGGCGCGTGCCAGCACATGTCGGTGTAGTCGTCCGAGGTGTAGTTGATCTGCGACGGCGGCAGGTCCTGGCGCAGGATGCGCTCGGCCTCCTGCGGCGCGATCAGCTTCTCGCAATCGGGCAGGAAAGGCTCGGCCATAGGCTCGAGGCCGACATTGGCCTGAATCTCGCGAGCGATCTCCTTGGCGCGCTCACCCCATTTCGGAGCGCCGACAGCGGCGAGCTTGCCATAGACCAGCTCGGCCATGGCGTGGTTGGCGAGGCCGGGGCGCGACTTCGAGACCCAGATCTTTTCCACGCGGCAGTGAGCCAGCTTGGCGGCCGCTTCGGCGTTGCGATCGAGGATCAGCGTCGCCTGCTCGGCCATTTCGACGGTCGGCACGCGGATGATGTACTGGATTTCGGCGAGCCGCGCCGGCAGGTTGTCGGCCGTCGCCTGACCGGCCGTCAGGATCGCCTCGCTGATCGACCAGCCGCCCATATGCGGCAGCATGGAATCGCGCAGTGCCTTGGAAGCGTTATACATGTAGAACAGCGCGTCGTTGGCGCCCGGCGCGCGTACGGCGCTGTGTGCCTGGGGGATCGGCAGGCCATCGGCGCGCTTCAGCCAGCTTTCCGGCTCGTCGCAGACGAAGCGATAGACCATCGCGTAAGCCGCGCCGCAATGCGTGTCCCAGTTCACCGTGTTGCACAGCGGCAGCATGTAGCAGGGATGGAAGCTGATCATGGCGTCGAGGCCGTCATAATAGCCCTTGGCCGCGTGGATCGGCTTGGAGCCGCGCACCTTCTCGGCCGGCTCGCCGAAGAACTTCAGCGTTCCGGGGATATTGTGCGCCTGCATGGCCGCCTTGGTGGCGAGCAGGCCGCCGAAGGCGCTCATGCCGAGGGCGGAATGCGGATCGGTGTGACCGCCGGCATGTTCGTTGAGCCCCGCGCGCGGCTCCTTGACGGTGCTCGCCGCCTGGCAGTTGCCCGGCACGGCATCGTATTCGGCATAGGACGCGATGACCGGACCGCCCTCGCCATTCGTCCACGAGGCGGCGAAGGCGGTCGGCATGCCGCCCGAACCTTCCTCGACCTCGAAGCCCTCGGCGCGAAGGCGCTCGACATACCAGGCCGCGGATTCATATTCGCGCCAGGCCGTCTCGCCCTTGTGCCAGATTTCGCTGGTCCACTTCGACAGCTCGGCGGCGTTTTCATCCACCCAGCGCGTGGCGGTTTCCTCGGCAATGTTCTTGGTCATCGAGTCGCTCGTCATTTCCCCACGTGGCTTGCACGCACTGCCGGCTGGCGCGCCGGCGCTATTGATCCTCCGGAACCGGGCTCATGCCTGGCTCACTGCAAATTCATCGTATGGGGTGAATGGGATTTTCAGAAAGTGATATATATTGCGCGATGACTTGAGAGTTTTTCATCTTTGGGAGGAAACATGACCTGGCCGGCCAGAAACCTACCCTCCATGAGCGCCTTGCGGGCTTTCGATGCGGTCGCCCGCCATGGCAGCCTGTGGCAGGCCGCGCAGGAGCTTCACCGCACGCCGAGCGCCATCAGCCACCAGTTGCGCTTCCTCGAGCGCGAACTCGGGCTCGAACTCACCGAGCGCGACGGCAAGGGCATCGAGCTCACCCCTTTCGGCCGCCGCTATGCGCTGGAAGTGCGCACCGCGTTGGGTCTGATCGCCCAAGCGGCCGAGATCGCCGACGATGTACAGTTGCATGGCCGCCTGACGATCTCCTGTACCCCGGGCTTCGCCACCTTCTGGCTGTGCAATCATTTGAGTGAATTCCACAGCCTCTATCCGCTGGTGCGCCTGAAACTGGTGACGCCGCGTCGGCTGGACGATGTCAGCGACCCGGAATCAGACGTCTTCATCGCCTTTGGCGCCGGGAGCTGGCCGAACCATTGGTCGGAGCTGCTGGCTCAGGTGGAATTCACGCCGATCTGTAGCCCCGCTCTCCTCAACGCCAACAGCATCCATACCCCTGAAGACCTGAGCAGGCTGACGCTTCTGCACCTCTCCGACTTTCACGACTGGTCGCTCTGGTTCGGCGCCTATGGCCTGCCGATGCCCGACCCAGAAAACAGTATCGTCTTTTCCGACATCTATCTCGCGCAGGCCGCCGCAATCGCCGGGCAGGGCGTGGCGATGGGCGACGACATCGTCTGCGGCAAGGCCTTGACCGACGGCGACCTTGTGCGCCCCTTCGACAGCACCATCAAATCGCCGGAGTCCTATTTTCTGGTCTGCGAACGACACAAGCTCGATCAGCCGATCGTAAGCGCCTTCTGCAACTGGCTGAAAACAAGCCTCACCGAGAGCCGTCAGTTGCTCCGCGCACGGCAACATGAATAATCTTCACCTGAACTGCACAAATTATTCCATTGTGGTGAATTCGGTTTTCAACCTATCGTCCCGAAAAAGAGATAAGGGGGAGTGGGTTTGGCCCCTCAACGACATCGCGCCTCTCAGCTCAGTGCAATCGGCCTCGGCAAGTCCTTCGGCAATTTCGAAGCCTTGCGCAGCCTTGATCTTTCCATTGCCGCTGGCGAATTTCTGACCCTTCTCGGCCCGTCCGGCTCGGGCAAGACGACCTTTCTGATGGCACTTGCCGGCTTCCTGAAGCCTTCGTGCGGACGCCTGGAGGAAGACGGCACCGACATCACCGATCGCCCGGCCGACAAGCGCAATTTCGGCATGGTATTCCAGGGCTACGCGCTGTTTCCGCACCTGTCGGTTGCCGACAACGTCGCCTTCCCGCTGCGTGTTCGCAAGGTGCCCGCCGCCGAAATCAAGAAGCGCGTGGGCGACATGATCGAGCGCGTCGGACTTTCCGCGCATGCCCACAAGAAGCCCGCGCAGCTTTCCGGCGGCCAGCAGCAGCGCGTCGCGCTGGCCCGCGCGCTGGTGTTCGAGCCGGGCGTTCTGCTGCTCGACGAGCCGTTCTCGGCGCTCGACAAGAACCTGCGCGAAGGCTTGCAGGCCGAGATGAAGCGCGTGCACCGCCAGACCGGCACCACCTTCGTCTTCGTCACGCACGACCAGAGCGAGGCGCTGGCGCTTTCGGATCGCATCGCCATCTTCAATCACGGCCAGCTCATGCAGGCGGCGGAGCCCCGCGCGATCTACACGCGCCCCGACAATCGCTTCGTCGCCGAGTTCCTTGGCCGTATCAACCTGCTGCCGCTCGAAGACTGCAGCGCTATAGACGGGCGCGCCACCGGCCGCCTCGGCGAGGCGACACTCTCAGCGCCGACCAGCACCGCAACGCCCGCCGGTCGGCAGGCCCTGCTGGCGGTTCGCCCCGAACATCTGCGCATCGGCGTGGCCGGCGCGAACGAAAACGGCATCGCCGGCGTGGTTGCCGACAAGATCTATAACGGCGCCGAAACGAGCCTGCAGGTTGCGCTGCCCACCGGCCAGCGCCTGCAGCTTTCGGTTCCCGATCATTCGGCCGCGGCCGGACTGGCCGTGGGCACGAAGGCCAATGTGTGCTGGCCCGTAGAAAGCGGCTTCATCCTGCACGACGACAAGAACATCTGAACACCGAGACAATGGGAGTGAAAACGAAAAACATGTCCGACCGTTTCCAACGCGACTGCTTCGAAATCCTGACGCGCCGCGCGGCGGCTGGCGAAATCGACCGCCGCAGTTTCGTGAAGGCCGCCGCTCTGCTGCTGAGCGTGCCGGTTGCCATGCGCGCCAAGATAGCCTTCGCCGCAGATCAACTGGTGGTGGCGAACTGGGGCGGCGATGCCATCGACGCCTTCCAGAAGGCTTTCGGCGAACCCTTCACCAAGGCGACCGGCATTGCCGTGCGCATCGACGGCAGCGGCCCGACCGAAGGCGCGATCAAGGCGCAAATCACCTCTGGCAAGATCATCTGGGATGTGGTCGACGCCGACGCCAACCTCGGCATCGCCTTCGGCAAGGAGGGCGTGCTGGAGCCGCTCGACTACGATGTCATCGACCGCGCCAAGATCCGCAAGGGCTATGACTACGAGTTCGGAACGCCGGGCTACTTCTTCTCCTATGTGCTCGCCTACGACTCCGCCAAGTTCTCCGACGAAGCGCCGAAGTCACCGGCCGATTTTTGGAACGTCGAGAAGTTCCCGGGCAAGCGCACCATGTACAAGTGGATGAACGGCATGCTGGAGGCAGCCCTGCTCGCCGACGGCGTGAAGCCGGAAGAGCTCTATCCGCTCGACATCGACCGCGCGCTGGCCAAGATCGAGGCCTTGAAGCCCCACATCATCTCCTTCTGGGGCTCGGGCGCCGAGAGCCAGCAGCTCCTGACCGAAGGCGAAGCCGCGATGGGATATATCTGGAACACCCGCGCCATCCTGCTTGGCCGCGACACTGGCGACCAGATCAAGTGGGGCTACGAGGGCGGCTTCCTGAACTCCTCCACCTGGATCACGCCGAAGGGCAACCCCGCCGGTCGCGACAATGCCATGCGCTTCATCGCATCTTCCCAGGACGCGCAAAGCCAGGTGACGCTGTTCGACCTGCTCGGCAACGGCCCGGCCAACCCGCAGGCCGATGCGCTGATCCCGGACGACAAGAAGGCGCTGAACTGCGTGTCGCCGGAGGCAGAAGCCAAGCAGGTGACGCTCAGCGCCGAGTGGTATGCCGACAACTATTCGGCCGCGCTGGAAAAGTTCCTGGCGCTGGTTTCCAAGTAAGCGGGAGCGGCTTGAAGCCGCCCCTCGACACCCGAGAGCGTCAGGAGGGCCTCGATCATGACACGATCCTGGATGCGATACGCGATCCTGCTGGCTCCCCTGCCGCTCTTTCTGGTCGCCTCCTATGTGCTGCCCTTTCTGATGGTGGCCAAATGGAGCGTGACCGACCCCGAGCCGGGATTCGGGCAATATATCCGCATCTTCACCGATCCGACTGTGCAGGCGGTGCTGATCCGCACGCTGCGCATCTGCGTCATCGTCACCACCGTGTCGGTGACGCTCGCCTATGCCATCGCCTACAACTGGGTGTTCGGCCCGCCGCAGCGGCAGCGGCTGATCGAATATTGCGTGCTGATCCCGTTCTGGATCTCGGTGCTGATCCGCGCCTTCGGCTGGCTGATCCTGCTGCGCAACAACGGCATCATCAATGAAAGCCTGATGGGCGTCGGCGTCATCAAAGAGCCGCTGGCGCTGGTGCGCAACGAGCTCGGCAGCATCATCGGCATGACGCATTTCCTCATTCCGTTCGCGGTCTTCCCGCTTGCCTCGGCGCTGCGCCAGGTCGATCCGCGCGTGCTACAGGCCGCCAGCGGGCTGGGTGCGGGCAGAATGCGCATTTTCTGGACCGTGACGCTGCCCATGACCATGCCCGGCGTGCTGGGCGCCAGCATCATCGTCTTCGTCTTCGCGCTCGGCTTCTTCATCACCCCGGCGATCCTCTCGGGCGGCCGCAGCGTGATGGTGGCGGAATTCATCTATCTGCAGCTCTTCCAGACCGTGAACTGGGGACTGGCGGCCGCGATCAGCGTGGTTCTTCTGGTCATTGTGGCCGCACTCGGCGCGCTGCTCCACAAGGTCGCGCGTCTCGACAAGCTCGTAGGGTGACAACAATGAGCGCCAACACGAACAGCACCGACAAGCCCGGCCGCGTCAGCGCCGCGATCGTCTATCTCACGATCGTCTTCCTGCTGATGCCGCTTCTCGCCATCGTGCCGGTGTCCTTCACCGGCACGCGCTACCTGTCCATGCCAAAGGGCAACTGGTCGCTGCGCCACTATGAGGCGCTACTGACCAATCCAATTTGGCTCGACAGCATCAAGCTCAGCCTCGGCATCGCGGTGGCAAGCGCCGCGATTTCCACCGTGCTGGCGGTCATGTTCGGACTCGGGCTCTGGTATGTGCGCAATCGCTTTTCGACCATGCTGGCAGCGCTTGTCTTCCTGCCCATGGTGATGCCGCCGGTGGTGTCGGCCATCATCCTCTATTTCTTCGAGACCTCGCTGATCGACGTCGCGCCCTGGATCGGCTTCGACAGTATCGGCGGCGTCATCCTGGCCCATGTCGTCGTGGCGACGCCCTTTGCGCTCGTCACCTTCATGGTTTCGCTCAGCCAGATCGACAAGCGCATCGACATGGCCGCGCGCGGGCTTGGCGCCTCGCTGTGGCAATCGATCTTCTGGATCATCCTGCCGAACGCCAGGTTCGGCATCATCTCGGCCGCCTTCTTCGCCTTCATCCTGTCGTGGGAAGAAATCTCGGTGACGCTGTTCATCACCTCGTTCAACGTCGTCACCCTGCCACGCCAGATGTGGAACGGCATGCGCGACAATGTCGATCCGGCGATCGCAGCGATCTCGGTGATCCTGATCTCGCTGACGGTCATCGGCATCCTCTGCCGTGATCTCTGGCGCTGGCAACGTGCGCGGGCGGTGGCGAAAGTCGCCTGATCCGACCACAACCCGACATTCGGAAGAGGATGGCCGCGGCGATTCCGCCAAAGGTGATATCGCCGCGCGACCCTAGACAGCTTCATCCTGCGCGAGGCCAATTGACGTCGATCGGGAAGATTACTTCCAGATCGGATTCGACCAGGCGCTGCTGCCGGTATCATCGATTACGGCAACGCGCAGCCAAGGGCTCTTCTCTAGTCGAGCCAGCAAGACGCTGGTGCGGATCATCGAAATGCAGCTGCTGTGGCTCATCAGGTTGCCTGTTGATTTCCGTTGAGCTGATCCGGGATTTTCGCCGAGAAGTGACTTGTTTGATCCCATGCTTTGGTGGGGCATTCTTGTCACTCGAATCAAAGGACGCGTTGTGGGCCCAGTTCTGCATGGGAGCGCCACGACGACAGAGGCGATCCGTCGCGCAATACAAGATAGTC
>Ga0164243_10004354_pt1 | contig 22232 bp, 21 predicted proteins | sample OricompcompostOP_FD_108781 | JGI IMG/M metagenome (GOLD analysis project Ga0164243, IMG submission 108781) | Organic Plus compost microbial communities from Emeryville, California, USA - Original compost - Organic plus compost (OP) | ecosystem: Engineered > Solid waste > Mixed feedstock >...
CATCATGAAGGCGCTGCTCGACGCGGGACTCATGCACGGCGACTGCCTCACCGTGACAGGCAAGACGATGGCCGAGAACCTCGCCGACATCGACCTGGGCCTCGACGGCGACATCATCCGTCCGATCGACAAGCCGATCCACAAGACCGGCGGCCTGACCATCCTGCGCGGATCGCTGGCTCCCGACGGAGCCGTCGTCAAGAGCGCCGGCTTCGACTCCGACGTCTTCCGCGGCACCGCCCGTGTCTTCGACGGCGAGCGCGCCGCGATGGACGCGCTCGAGGACGGCACCATCGTCGCGAACGACGTCGTGGTCATCCGCAACGAGGGCCCCAAGGGCGGTCCGGGCATGCGTGAGATGCTCGCCATCACCGGAGCCATCAAGGGCGCTGGCCTGGGCAAGGACGTCCTGCTGATGACCGACGGGCGCTTCTCGGGCGGCACCACCGGCCTGTGTGTCGGCCACGTGGCCCCCGAGGCCGTCGACGGCGGCCCCATCGCGTTCGTGCGCGACGGCGACAGCATCGTGCTCGACATGGCCAATCGCACACTCGAGCTCGAGGTCGACGACGACGAGCTCGAGGCCCGCAAGGTGGGCTGGGAGCCGCTGCCCCCGAAGTACACCACCGGCGTGTTGGCCAAGTACCGCAAGCTCGTCAGCTCGGCAGCCGACGGCGCCGTCTGCGGCTGACATCGCGCTGAGCCTGACGTCTCTGACGCGACACGTCGTGTGTCGGATCCGAGACGTCAGGCTCACGGCGTTGTCGCCGGGCACAGGAGAGGGATGACCGTGCAGGACACCGTGAACGGCCGCATCGACCCCGACGAGCTCGAGATCGCACTGCGGGTGCTCGCCGACGCCAAGCACCTCACCGAGGACGACCCCGACTACGTCGCCCTGCGGCGTGCCTGCGGCTCGTTCTACAAGGACGTCAAGAAGGAGCGCCGGCGGGTCAAGCGCGCCGCGGTCGCCGCGGCCGATCGAGCGGTCGTCGAGGCGACCGCCACCGGCTCCGCCCGGCGCATCGACGACGAGACCGAGGGCATCCCTCTCGTCTCGAACGCCGAGGGAGCCGTCGCCGGCACGCTCCTGGTGCCGCGTCCCTGCTACGTCTGCAAGAGCCACTACACCGTCGTCGACGCGTTCTACCACCAGCTGTGCCCCGACTGCGCCCGTCTGCACCACGGCAAGCGCGATGCACGCACGGACCTCACCGGGCGCCGAGCGCTGCTGACCGGAGGCCGCGCCAAGATCGGCATGTACATCGCTCTGCGGCTGCTGCGCGACGGCGCCCACACCACGATCACGACCCGCTTCCCGCATGACGCGGTGCGGCGCTTCACCGCGATGCCCGACAGCGCCGAGTGGCTGCACCGGCTGCGCGTCGTGGGCATCGACCTGCGCGACCCGGCGCAGGTGGTCGGCCTCGCCGACGCCGTCGCCGAGCAGGGTCCCCTCGACATCCTGATCAACAACGCGGCCCAGACCGTTCGGCGCTCACCGGGCGCGTACGCACCGCTGGCCGAGGCCGAGTCGGCCCCGCTGCCGACCGGCCCCCTGCCCGAGCTGCTCACCTTCGGGCACACGAGCGACGCCCACCCGGCAGCGCTCGTCGGGTCGGTCGCCGCCCATCCGGTGCTGGCGGGCGACACCGTCACGGCCGAGGAGCTCACGGCGATGGCGCTCTCGGCCGGGTCCGCCGACCTCTCGCGCATCGACGCCGGTGGCCTGGTGCCGGACACCGTCGACGTCAACAGCTGGACGCAACGCGTGCACGAGGTCGACGCACTCGAGCTGCTGGAGGTGCAGCTGTGCAACACGACCGCGCCGTTCATCCTGATCAGCCGTCTGCGTCCCTCGATGGCGGCCGCGGCGGCCCGGCGCACGTACGTCGTCAACGTCTCGGCGATGGAGGGCCAGTTCAGCCGCGCCTACAAGGGGCCGGGCCATCCGCACACCAACATGGCCAAGGCGGCGCTCAACATGCTCACCCGCACGAGCGCCCAGGAGATGCTCGAGCAGGACGGCATCCTGATGACCGCCGTCGACACGGGCTGGATCACCGACGAGCGCCCGCACCCTACCAAGGTGCGCCTCGCCGAGGAGGGCTTCAAGGCGCCGCTCGACCTCGTCGACGGCGCGGCCCGGGTATACGACCCGATCGTGCGCGGTGAGCAGGGTGAAGACCTGTTCGGCTGCTTCCTGAAGGACTACGGGCCCTCGGCATGGTGACGTCGGCGAATCTGCTGCGCGAGCAGTGGATCGCCCTGCGTGGCTGGATCGCCGATGCGCGTGTGCTCGACCACGCCGAGGCGCCCAGCGGCCTCGGCGACTGGACCGTGAAGGAGCTCGTGGCCCACCTCGGACGCTCGATGGACGCGCTCACGGCGTGCCGACCGGCGCCAGAGCTGGTGCCGATGAGTCTGGGTGGATACCTGGCCGGCTACGCGGGCGGCGCCGCCGACATCGCCGAGACGAGCCGTGCCCTGGCGACGTCGCTCGGTGACGACGTGCTCGGGGGAGTGGATGCGCTGGTCGCGGACGCCTTCGAGGCGCTCGAGGCACTCGGGGGCGCCCAGGACGTGGTGCTGGCACGGCGGGGCCCGATCCGCCTGGACGACTTCGTGCTCTCGCGCCTCACTGAGCTCGTGGTGCACGGCGACGACCTCGCACGGGCGCTGCCCGACCTGCCGGCTCCACCCTTGCTGGACGAAGCGGTGCAAACGGTCGCCGTGGCCCTCGTCGAGGTGCATCGGCAGCGAACCGGCCGGAGCCCGTCGACCGCGGTGCCGCTGCGCTGGATCCGTCGCGCGGCCGGGCGTGAGGACGCAGACGACACCGGCCTGCCCCTTTTCTAGCGGGCAGGCCGGTGTCGAGGTGCTACGTGATCAGGCGGCGCACTCGGTGGCGAGCTTGGTGCCGACCTCGGTCAGGGTCTCGGTGTCGTTCTTAGAGGCCTTGTAGTCGTTGTCCTGCTCCACCATCGCGTTCAGGGCCTTGTCCGAGAGATCGGACTCGACGAGCAGCTTCGCGAGGCAGTCGGCCTGCTTCTCCGGGATGCTGCCCAGCACGCTGTCGTCGGCAGTCAGTGACTTCGAGACCTCGGCTTGACTCGGCCGGTCTCCGCCACCGCCGCACGCGGCGGTGAAACTGAGCAGAGCGGCAATCAAGACGGCCCCCGTAATGCGCTTCATGGACGTGCTCCTTGTGTCGGTGAGCCCGGGATGGCCCCGAGCTGCGACTACATCCCACCATGTCGTGACCGGAGTCCGGATACTGGTACGTCCTCCGCCGTGACTTGACCGCTGGGCAGGGGGCGAGCGACACTAGCTGGGTGCACGCCCAGATTCTCGTAGTACGACACTGACGCGCGGGTCCTCCTGACCCACCGCGTCTCCCTCGAATGCCATCCGGCCGAGGGATTTTTTTATGCGAGAAGCCGGATGGGCCTTCGGGCACATGAGACACGACTGATAGGTGCAAAGCATGACCGAGCAGCTCACGGGGGCCCAGAGCCTCGTGCGGGCGCTGGAGCACGCGGGGGTCGACACGATCTTCGGCATCCCCGGTGGCGCCATCCTGCCTGCCTACGACCCCCTGTTCGACTCTGAGCAGATCCGCCACATCCTCGTCCGGCACGAGCAGGGCGCCGGCCACGCGGCCCAGGGCTACGCGATGGTCACCGGCCGCGTCGGGGTCTGCATGGCGACGTCCGGCCCCGGCGCCACGAACCTCGTGACGGCGATCGCCGACGCCTTCATGGACTCCGTGCCGATCGTCGCCATCACGGGTCAGGTCGCGAGCCACCTCATCGGCACCGACGGCTTCCAGGAGGCCGACATCCGCGGCATCACGATGCCGATCACCAAGCACAGCTTCCTCGTCACCGATCCCGACGACATCCCGCGGGTGATCGCCGAGGCGTTCCACATCGCGGGCACCGGTCGACCCGGGCCCGTCCTGGTCGACATCAGCAAGGACGCGCTGCAGGGCCTGACCACCTTCGTGTGGCCTGCCGAGGTCGCGCTGCCGGGCTACCACCCCACGACCAAGCCGCATGCCAAGCAGGTGCGCGAGGCGGCTCGCCTCATCGCCGCGGCCCAGCGTCCCGTGCTCTACGTCGGTGGTGGCGTGATCAAGGCCAACGCCTCTGCTGAGCTCAAGATGCTCGCCGAGCTGACTCAGATCCCGGTCGTCACCACCCTGATGGCGCGGGGGGCGTTCCCCGACTCGCATGAGCTCCACCTCGGCATGCCGGGGATGCACGGCACGGTCGCTGCAGTGGGTGCGCTGCAGCGCAGCGACCTGCTCATCACGCTCGGCGCACGCTTCGACGACCGGGTCACCGGCAAGCTCTCGTCGTTCGCTCCGGGGGCGAAGGTCATCCACGCCGACATCGACCCTGCCGAGATCTCCAAGAACCGCACCGCGGACGTCCCGATCGTGGGCGACTGCCGCGAGGTCATCGTCGATCTCATCGCCATGCTCACGAAGCTGGCGACGGACGACGGTCTCAAGGGCGACTACAGCGCCTGGAAGACGCAGATGATGGCGGTCAAGGCCAAGTACCCGGTCGGCTACGACAAGCCCGAGTCCGGACTGGCACCGCAGACCGTCATCGAGCGCATCAGCGCGATCTCCGGTCCTGAGGCGACCTACGTCGCGGGGGTCGGCCAGCACCAGATGTGGGCCGCGCACTACGTCGACTACGAGCGTCCGCGCCAGTGGCTCAACTCCGGTGGCGCCGGCACGATGGGCTACGCGGTCCCGGCCGCGATGGGGGCTCAGGTCGGGCTGCCCGGCTCGGTCGTCTGGGCCATCGACGGTGATGGCTGCTTCCAGATGACCAACCAGGAGCTCGCCACCTGCGCGATCGAGGGCATCCCGGTCAAGATCGCCATCATCAACAACTCCTCCCTCGGCATGGTGCGACAGTGGCAGACCCTGCTCTACGAGGGTCGCTACTCCAACACCGACCTCAACACGGGGCCGGAGTCGATAGGTGCCCGCCGCATCCCCGACTTCGTCAAGCTCGCGGACGCCTACGGGTGCGTGGGTCTGCGCTGTGAGAGCGAGGCCGACCTCGATGCGACGATCGAGAAGGCCATGTCGATCACCGACCGGCCGGTCGTGATCGACTTCGTCGTCGAGCGCGACGCGATGGTGTGGCCCATGGTCCATGGCGGTGCCAGCAACGACGACATCCAGATCGCGCGGGACCTGGCTCCCACGTGGGACGAGGACGACCTCTGATGACTTCGCACACCCTGTCAGTCCTGGTCGAGAACACGCCGGGCGTGCTCGCGCGCGTCTCGAGCCTGTTCATGCGACGCGGCTTCAACATCGACTCGCTCGCGGTCGGTCAGACCGAGATCCCCGAGATCTCGCGGATGACGATCGTGGTCAACGTCGACGAGCTGCCGCTCGAGCAGGTCACCAAGCAGCTCAACAAGCTCGTGAACGTGCTCAAGATCGTCGAGCTCGAGTCGACCAGTGCGGTCGAGCGCGAGCTCATGCTCATCAAGGTCAAGACCGATGCGCAGACGAGGGGGCAGGTGCTCGAGACCGTCCAGCTCTTCCGGGCTAAGGTGGTCGATGTCGCCACCGACGCCGTCACCATCGAGGCGACCGGAGACTCGGGCAAGCTCACGGCGATGCTCAACGTCCTCGAGCCCTTCGGGATCCGTGAGATCGCCCAGTCGGGACGCGTGGCCATCGGCCGCGGCTCCCGATCCATCACCGACCGCACCCTGCGCGCCGTTCCGGGCACGCAGGCTGTCTGAACCTGACACAAATCTGAAGGAGTTCCCCCGTGGCCGAGATGTTCTACGACGACGACGCAGACCTCAGCATCATCCAGTCCCGGCACGTGGCCGTCCTCGGCTACGGCAGCCAGGGTCACGCGCACGCCCTCTCGCTGCGCGACTCGGGTGTCGACGTCCGTGTCGGCCTGCTGCCCGGCTCCAAGAGCCGCGCCAAGGCCGAGGCCGAGGGTCTGCGTGTCCTGAACCCCGAGGAGGCAGTCGAGGAGGCTGACGTCATCGTCGTCCTCGCACCGGACCCGGCGCAGCGCAAGCTGTACGCCGACGCCATCGCGCCGAACCTGGTCGACGGCGACGCGCTCATCTTCGGGCACGGCTTCAACATCCGCTACGGCTACATCAAGCCCCCGGCCGGTGTCGACGTCGCCCTGGTCGCGCCCAAGGGCCCCGGCCACCTCGTGCGCCGTGAGTTCGTCGAGGGCCGTGGCGTCCCGAACATCATCGGTGTCGAGCAGGATGCCACCGGCAAGGCGTGGGACCTCGCGCTGTCCTACTCCAAGGCCATCGGCGGAACCCGCGCCGGCGTCATCAAGACGACCTTCACCGAGGAGACCGAGACCGATCTCTTCGGCGAGCAGGCTGTCCTGTGCGGTGGCGTGTCGCAGCTGATCATGTACGGCTTCGAGACCCTGACCGAGGCCGGCTACCAGCCCGAGGTCGCGTACTTCGAGGTCCTGCACGAGCTCAAGCTCATCGTCGACCTGATCTACGAAGGCGGCATCGCCAAGCAGCGCTGGTCGGTCTCGGACACGGCCGAGTACGGCGACTACGTCTCGGGCCCGCGCGTCATCGACCCGAGTGTCAAGGAGAACATGAAGGCCGTTCTCGCCGACATCCAGGGCGGCGCGTTCGCCAAGCGCTTCATCGACGACCAGGACGCCGGCGCACCGGAGTTCAAGGAGCTGCGCGCCAAGGGCGCCGCACACCCGATCGAGGCGGTCGGCAAGGAGCTCCGTGGCCTGATGTCCTGGGTCAAGAGCACCGACAGCGACTACGTGGAGGGCTCGGCCGCGCGCTGACCCCACCCAGACACGCAAGGGCGTTCCTGCTGCGGCAGGGGCGCCCTTCCGTGTCGGCCTAGGCGATGAGGTCGAGCTCGGGCGTGTCGGAGCCTTCCTGGGTTGCGGACTCGTGGCGCCAGGCGCGACCGAGCCGCCGCACTGCGTCCTCGAGCACCTCGGGGGCCTGGGTGAACGGCAGCCGGACGAACCGTTCGCCGACCGAGCCCGGTCCGGCGAAGAACCGTGGCCCGGGCGTCAGCAGCAGCCGGTGCTGGGCGGCCCGCATCGTCAGGGCGCTGGAGACTCGGTCGCCGAGGTCGACCCAGAGGCTCATCCCGCCCTTCGGAAGGGTGAAGGCGAGGTCGGGCAGCTCGCGGGCGAGTGCCGCCGCAAGGGTGTCGCGCTGCTCGCGGTGCCGGGCGACAGTGGCGTCCCGCACGGTGTCGTCGGACAGCAGGTGCACCATCACCAGCTGCTCGAACGCGGAGGAGCCCAGGTCGAGCGCCATCCGCTCGTGGATCAGCGGCATGACCATGTCACGCGGCACCCTCAGCCAGCCGAGGCGCAAGCCACCCCAGAACGTCTTGGCTGCGGAGCCGACAGTGATCGCCCGGGGATGGTGGGCGGCGAACGGGCGCGGCATCAGGATGCCGTCGAGGTTGAGCCCGACCATGGTCTCGTCGACCAGCGGCACGACGTCGGCCTCGCGCAGAACCTTGGCAACCTCACGCCGCGTGGCGTCGTCCATGACGTGCCCGGTGGGGTTGTGGAAGTCCGGCACCAGGTAGGCGAGCCTGGCCGGCGTGCGGCGAAGGGACGATCGCATGGCACCGGCGTCCCATGGCGTCGGACCGGCGGGAAGCGGCACGGGACGGCCCCCGAAGGCCCGGAAGGCGTCGACGGCGTGGGGATACGCCGGGCTCTCGACCAGGACGCGGTCGCCACGCCGCAGGAGGGACTTGGCCACCAGGGCGATGCCGCCCATCGCGCCGCTCGTGACGAGGATCTGCTCAGCGTCGGTGGGAAGCCCCCGAGCGGTGTACAGGCTCGCGAGGCGCTGGCGAAGCACCGGGAGGCCGTCGGGGAGGTAGCCGGTGGTCGCGAGCAGGCCGGGGAGCTCGTGCAGGGCAGCCTCGAAGGCCCTGCCGACACCGGCCGGAGCCGTGGCAGCTGCGTGCGTCAGGGCGATCGTGTCGCCGTCGTGGTCACGGGGGATGAGCGCGGTGCGCGAGCTGACCGAGGACGGGACACGCACGAGGCTGCCCGAGCCGCGGTGCGACTCGATGAGGCCCTGATCGCGCAGCTCGGCGTACACCCGGGTGGTCGTGGTGCGGCTGACGCCCATCGCCTCGGCCAGGACGCGTTCGCTCGGCAGCCGCGTCTGGTGCGCGAGGCGTCCGTCGAGCACGAGGAGGCGGATGCGGTCGGCGAGCTCGCGGTACGCCGGGCCGGCGCCGTCGATGCTGCCCACCAGGGTGGCGAGCGAACCGGCAGAGATAGAGGACACAAGGCCACTGTTCCACAAGTGGTTATGTGATCCATAGCCAGATCCAGCCACGCTGGAGACATGATCGTCCTGGCCATGGTGCTTGTGCTGGTGGTAGCCGCCTCGTTGGCGCTCGTGCGCCTCGTGGGCCTCGACGGGCTGGGGTCCCGCCCGGGCCCGCGCAGCCGTCACGACGACGATCCGCGCCCGACGGCACCGGGACGGCTGACCCTGTGAGACGTCAGCGGCGCGTGGCGATGATCAGCGAGCCGTCTGCATCGATGAGCATCTCGGCGGCGGCGAAGCGCTCGTCGGTGAGCCACTGCTCGCGCACTGTGTCGACCCGGCCGTCGGTGATGGGGGGCCAGAACGCCGACGGGGTGAAGTCGTCGAGCACGGCGATGCCTCCCGGCTCGAGCAGGTCGGCCAGGACGTCGATGGACTCCATGAGCTCACGCACGTCGACGAACAGCAGCGAGAACGGCGCGTAGCGCTCGAGCGACGACCAGTCGCCGGAGATGACCTCGACGTTGTCGACGTCGGCGAACAGCCGCTGGACCTCCTCGGCGAGAGAGGGGTCGAGCTCGGCGCTCACGATGCGTGCATCCTGGGGGGCGCCGCTGGAGAGCCAGGCCGAGCCGACACCGCAGCCGGTTCCGAGCTCGGCGAGCGTGCCGGTGCGCGACGCCGCCAGGGTGGCGAGCAGTCGGCCGGTCTCGTGGCGGGTGGACGTGATGAAGCCGCGTTGCCGTGAGAGGTCGAGGGAGCGCGCGACCAGGTCGGGGATCTCATGGGGTGCGCTCACAGGACCCAGTGTTCCACGAGGCGGTCACTCGTCCCACGAGGCGAGACGTGGGCGGGCGGGAGCCGCGGGAACGAGCGGGCGAAGTGCCCGAAAGGCGAGACGAAGGTTTCACATCCTGAGACCCGCGACCTAGGATGGAGCCATGACTCGCGACTTCTCCCTGGCCGTCGTGCCCGGTGACGGCATCGGACCCGAAGTGACCAGCCAGGCCCTCGAGGTGCTCAACATCGTCGCCGCCGCGCACGACGCCTCCTTCAGCCCGACCGAGTACGACCTCGGTGCCCGCCGCTGGCACGCCACCGGTGAGACGCTCCCAGACTCGGTGCTCGCGGAGATCCGTGGGCACGACGCGATCCTGCTCGGCGCCGTCGGCGACCCCACGGTCCCGTCCGGCGTCCTCGAGCGCGGTCTGCTCCTGAAGCTGCGCTTCGAGCTCGACCACTACGTCAACCTGCGTCCGTCGAAGCTCTACCCCGGGGTCCCCACCCCGCTGGCCAACCCGGGTGACATCGACTTCGTCGTCGTCCGCGAAGGCACCGAGGGCCCCTACGTCGGCAACGGCGGCGCCATCCGGGTGGGCACGCCGCACGAGCTGGCCACCGAGGTCAGCATCAACACCGCCTACGGCGTCGAGCGGGTCGTCCGTGACGCCTTCCGCCGCGCCCAGGCCCGACCGCGCAAGAAGCTGACGCTTGTGCACAAGAACAACGTGCTCGTCCACGCCGGCCACCTCTGGAGCCGCACGGTCGACGCCGTCGCCACCGAGTTCCCCGACATCACGGTCGACTACCTGCACGTCGACGCCGCCACCATCTTCCTGGCGACCGACCCTGCCCGCTTCGACGTGATCGTCACCGACAATCTCTTCGGCGACATCCTCACCGACCTTGCCGCCGCCATCACCGGTGGCATCGGGCTCGCGGCCAGCGGCAACGTCAACCCCGACCGCACGGCCCCGAGCATGTTCGAGCCCGTGCACGGCTCGGCCCCCGACATCGCCGGCCAGCACAAGGCCGATCCGACGGCGGCGATCCTGTCGGGCGCGCTGCTGCTCGACCACCTCGGGCTGCCCGAGGCCGCCGCCCAGATCACCGCGGCCGTCGAGGCCGACATCGCCGAGCGTGGCGGTGCCGCCCGCAGCACCGAGGAGGTGGGAGAGGCCATCGCGTCACGTGTGGCCGAAGGCGTAGCCGTCGCCTGACGACCGCTTACCCTCGACCACAGAAAGCATTACCGTGACTGTCATGACCTCCACCCCCTACGCCAGCCGTCTCGAGGCCTCCACGACCCCCCGGGCGGTTGCCGAGCGGGACGCCATCCTGGCCGACCCCGGGTTCGGCAACTTCTTCACCGACCACATGTTCCTGGCCGAGTGGACACCCGAAGCCGGCTGGGCCGACGCCCGCGTTGTGCCCTACGGCCCGTTCTCGATCGATCCTGCCGCGGCCGTGCTGCACTACGGCCAGGAGATCTTCGAGGGGCTCAAGGCCTACACCCACGCCGATGGCTCGGTCTGGACCTTCCGCCCCGAGGCCAATGCCGCGCGCATGCAGCGCTCGGCGCACCGCCTCGCGCTCCCGGAGCTGCCGATCGACTGGTTCCTGGGCTCGATCCGCGACCTCGTCGCCGCCGACCGTGCCTGGGTCCCGGTCGGCGAGGAGAAGAGCCTGTACCTGCGGCCGTTCATGTTCGCCTCCGAGGTCTACCTCGGGGTGCGACCCAGCCAGCACGTCACCTACTCCGTCATCGCCTCACCCGCCGGGGCGTACTTCGCCGGCGGTGTCCAGGCCGTCTCGATCTGGCTGTCGAGCGAGTACTCACGCGCCGGGGCCGGCGGCACCGGCGCTGCCAAGTGCGGTGGCAACTACGCGGCCAGCCTGCTGCCCCAGCGTGAGGCGGCCGAGCACGGCTGTGCCCAGGTGGCCTTCCTCGACTCCACCGAGCACAAGTGGGTAGAGGAGCTCGGTGGCATGAACCTCTACTTCGTCTACGCGGACGGCTCGATCGTCACTCCCGAGCTCTCCGGCTCGATCCTCGAGGGCGTCACACGCGACTCGATCATCACACTCGCCCGCGACCTCGGACATGAGGTCACCGAGCGCCGCGTCTCGATCGACGAGTGGCGAGAGGGCGTCGCCAGCGGCAAGATCGCCGAGGTCTTCGCCTGCGGCACCGCCGCGGTCGTCACCCCTGTCGCGTCGCTGAAGTGGGACGGCGGCGAGGCGGTCAGCAGCGACGGCGAGCCCGGCAAGGTCACCACCGACCTGCGTTCGGCCCTCGTCGAGATCCAGTACGGACGCGCTGCCGATCGTCACGGCTGGATGCAGAACCTGCTCCCCGCCTGAGGCCAAGGCCTATGCTCGGGCGAATGGCACAGCCTTCTGACCTGAGGAGCAGCGTGACCGCACGTGCAACCCGTCCTGAGCACGACCTGATCGGTGACCGTGAGGTCCCGGTCGAGGCCTACTGGGGAGTGCACACGCTCCGTGCGCTCGAGAACTTCCCGATCACCGGCATCCCGATTGGCGACAGCCCGTTCCTCGTGGAGGCCCTCGCGGCGGTCAAGCAGGCCGCCGCAGCGGCCAACAATGAGCTGGGGCTGCTCGACGACGAGCGCCACGCGGCCATCCGTGAGGCCTGTGAAGAGGTGCGTGGCGGCGCCCTGCGCGACCAGTTCGTGGTCGACGTCATCCAGGGCGGTGCCGGCACCTCGACCAACATGAATGCCAACGAGGTCATCGCCAACCGGGCCCTTGAGATCATGGGCCACTCCCGGGGCGAGTACGACATCGTGCACCCGAACGAGCATGTCAACCTGAGTCAGTCGACAAACGACGTGTACCCGACCGCCGTGAAGATCGCGATCATCCTCTCGACCCATGCGCTGCTCGAGGCGATGGAGGTGCTCGAGCAGGCATTCGCCGCGAAGGCCGACGAGTTCCACGACGTCCTGAAGATGGGACGCACGCAGCTGCAGGACGCGGTGCCTATGACACTCGGCCAGGAGTTCCGCACCTACAGCCTGATGATCGCCGAGGACCGCAGCAGGCTCTCCGAGGCAGTCCTCCTGCTGCACGAGATCAACCTGGGCGCCACGGCGATCGGCACCCAGCTCAACGCCCCGGTCGGCTACGTGCCGATCGCCTGCGGGCACCTGGCGCGGCTCACCGGCCTGCCGCTCGTCACGGCTGTCGACCTGATCGAGGCCACCCAGGACTGTGGCGCCTTCGTGCAGCTGTCGGGCACGCTCAAGCGCGTCGCGGTCAAGCTGTCGAAGATCTGCAACGACCTGCGCCTGCTGTCGTCCGGACCGAGGGCCGGGCTCAACGAGATCAACCTGCCTGCGGTGCAGGCGGGCTCGAGCATCATGCCCGGCAAGGTCAACCCGGTCATCCCCGAGGTCGTCAACCAGGTGGCGTTTCAGATCATCGGCCACGACGTCACCGTGACGATGGCGGCCGAGGGCGGTCAGCTGCAGCTCAACGCGTTCGAGCCGGTGATCTGCTATTCGCTCACCGTGGGCCTTTCGCGGCTGCGCGAGGCCATTCTGGTGCTGGCCACCCGTTGTGTCGCCGGCATCACGGCCAACGTCGAGCTGCTGCGCGCCGAGGTCGAGAACTCCATCGGGCTCGTCACGGCGCTCAATCCCTACATCGGCTACGCCGCGGCCACCGAGGTGGCCAAGGAGGCACTGGCCACCGGGAGGGGGGTCGCCGAGCTGGTTCTCGAGCGGGGCCTGCTGCCACCGGAGGCCCTGGCGGCGATCCTGCGACCCGCCTCGCTGGCCAACCTCGCCCCGCGGGCCTGACTCAGGACTGGAACAGCGCCGTCGCCGGGTCGCCCTGAAGTGTCAGCGGCAGGGTGCCGGCGACGGGGTCGTAGCCGATCTCGACCGACAGCCCACGCTCGACCGGGGTGACGGACGCCTGGGGGTCGCCGAGGCCGTAGGCGATGTCGCGCAGCGTGACGACGGCCGGGCCGACGGGGTCGTTGGCCGGCCACTCGGCGATGAGGCGGTGTGCCAGGCCCGTCAGGACGGCGCTCATCATGGCGGGCTGCGTGACGCCCTCGACCGTGAGCTCGGGCAGGCCAAAGACGTGCAGACCCTCGGTGCCCAGGATCCCTTCGGTGTGCTGTGTGAAGTCGATGGAAACCCACTGCGCTGCGTGGGCGGTGGACGTCTCGGCGGCGTCGTGCTCGACAAGGCGCGGCACCAGGAGGTCGATGACGACGCCGTCGTGCCGTGCCGCGAGCTCGAGCGCCTCGACCCGAGCGTCGCGCAGGAGCTGTGCGGCCTCGCGGGTCGGGCCGATGTGCCGCAGGACGAGCTGGTGCGGACGTGTGGCCAGCCGCTCGAGGCCGGCCTCCGAGGAGCCACGGCTGCGCAGCAGCGCGTCGTGGGGCAACGGCAGCTGATCGCTGCGCTCGAGCGGCTCGGCGGTCATCACGGCGTAGAGGCCGGTGACCGTGGCCGGCACGGGGACGTTCACCGGGTGGGGTCCGGCGCGACCTGTACAAGCATCTTGCCCATGTTGTGGCCCTTGAGCATGCCGACGAAGGCCTCGGGCGCGTTCGCGAGACCTTCGACGATGTCCTCGCGGTAGACGAACCGACCGTCACGGATCCACTGCGCCACGTCGGTCTGGAAGGCCTCCCGGATCTCGGTGCCGAAGTCGTTCTGGTTGAAGCCACGCATCGTGACGCGACGAGTCAGCACGGTTCGCATGAGTGCGGCCGTGCGGTCGGGCGTGGAAGCCGGGCCGCTTTCGCTGTAGTGGGCGACGAGGCCGCACACCGGCACCCGGGAGAAGTCGTTCAGCAGTGGCAGCACCGCATCCCAGACATGGCCACCGACGTTCTCGAAGTAGACGTCGATGCCATCGGGGCAGGCGGCCGCGAGGTCGGCGGCGAAGGAGGGCGAGCGATGGTCTAGTGCGACGTCGAAGCCGGCGTCCAGCAGCCAGGCGGTCTTCTCGGGGCCCCCAGCGATGCCGACGACACGGGCGCCCTTGATCTTGGCGACCTGCCCGACGGTCGCGCCGACCGGGCCGACGGCGGCGGCCACGACCACGGTCTCGCCGGCCTGCGGACGGCCGAACTCGAGCAGGCCTGCGTACGCGGTGAGCCCCGGCATCCCGAGAACTCCCAGTGCCGTCGAGATCGGGGCCATCCCGGGATCGAGTCGCTGCAGCTCGGCGCCTGCCATCACGCCGGCGCTCTGCCAGCCCAGGCGAGCCACGACGAGGTCGCCGGAGGCAAGGCCGACGAACCGGGAGGACACGACCTCGCAGACGGCGACGCCGTCCATGACCGGATCGGGACCGGCGGGCTCGGCGTCCGACCTCAGGGCGTTCATCCGCCCGCGCATGTAGGGGTCGAGCGAGAGGTAGATCGTGCGCAGCAGCACCTCGCCGTCGGACGGCTCCTCGAGGACCACCGTGTCGAGCCTGAAGTTCTCGGTGGTTGGCTCTCCGTCGGGACGGGAGACGAGCAGGACGCGGGTTGACTCACTGGCGCTCATAGGCGGCTCAGTCTAGACTGAGCCGCATGCAGCACATCTCGATCATTATCGACGGGCGCGTCCGGGTCTGAGCCTCATCTGCCCCCGACGCGCTGCCTCCCATGCCATGGGGGGCTTTTTTGTTGGCCATGATCGACACGAGCACAGTGAGGACGAGCACGATGACCGACTTCCACGTCTATGACACGACGATGCGCGACGGCGCCCAGCAGGAGGGCCTGAACCTCTCCGTGCAGGACAAGATGCACATCGCTCGGCACCTCGACGACCTCGGAGTCGGCTTCATCGAGGGGGGATGGCCCGGCTCCAACCCGAAGGACACCGAGTTCTTCGCCCTCGCAGCCAAGGAGCTCGAGCTGCGTCATGCGACGCTGGCCGCCTTCGGCGCGACCCGCAAGGTCGGTGGCCGCGCTGCTGACGACCCGCAGGTGGCTGCGCTGCGCGAGTCCGGCGCGTCCGTCGTGACGCTCGTCGCGAAGAGCCACGACCGGCACGTCGAGCTGGCGCTGCGCACGACGCTGCAGGAGAACCTGACGATGGTGCGCGACACCGTCTCGCACCTGCATGCCGAGGGCCAGCGGGTCTTCCTCGACTGCGAGCACTTCTTCGACGGCTACCGGGCGAACCGTGACTACGCCCTCGAGGTCGTGCGCACCGCCGCCGACGCAGGGGCCGAGGTCGTCATCCTCTGCGACACGAACGGCGGGATGCTTCCGCACTGGGTCGCCGACGTCGTCGGCGACGTGATGCAGACCGGTGTGCGACTGGGCATCCATGCCCACAACGACAGCGGCTGCGCGGTGGCCAACTCGATGGCCGCGGTGCAGGCCGGTGTCACCCACCTGCAGGGCTGCATCAACGGCTACGGCGAGCGCACGGGCAACGCCGACCTCATCACGTGTGTGGCCAACCTCGAGCTCAAGCTCGACATGCCGGTGCTTCCCGAGGGATCGCTCGCCGACGCCACCCGCATCGCGCACGCGATCTCCGAGATCACCAACTACCCGCCGCACGCCCGCCAGCCGTACACCGGCGTCTCGGCGTTCGCGCACAAGGCAGGTCTGCACGCGAGCGCGATCCGTGTGGACGCCGACCTGTACCAGCACATCGATCCCGCGCTCGTGGGCAACGACATGCGCCTGCTCGTCTCGGAGATGGCGGGCCGCGCCACGATCGAGCTGAAGGGCAAGGAGCTCGGCTTCGACCTCGCGGGAGACTCTGAGCGTCTCGCCCGGGTCACCGACCGGGTCAAGTCGCTCGAGCAGGCCGGCTACACCTTCGAGGCGGCCGACGCCTCGTTCGAGCTGCTGCTCGCCGAGGAGGTCGAGGGCAGGCGTCCCTCCTACTTCGACGTCGAGTCGTGGCGTGTCATCGCCGAGTCGACGCGGGTCGACGACGCCGTCGCCGAGGCAACCGTCAAGCTCGTGGCCGGCGGTCGCCGTCTCGCCGTCATCGGCGAGGGCAACGGCCCTGTCAACGCTCTCGACCACGCCCTGCGCGAGGCGATCGAGCAGGTCTACCCCGATGTGGCACGGTTCCACCTGATCGACTTCCGGGTGCGCATCCTCGACCAGGGCCACGGCACGGACGCCATCACGCGGGTCCTCATCGAGACGTCGGACGGCAAGGACTCCTGGGTCACGGTCGGTGTCGGCGCGAACATCGTCGAGGCATCGTGGGAGGCCATGGTGGATGCCCTGGTCTACGGCCTGCGCCGCCACGGCGTGACGCCGCAGCTGACGGCGTGACCCGCGCTCGACGACCGCGCGGGGCGCTGGCAGGCTGAGAGGGTGGACGTCCGGGTACGCAGGCTGATCATCGCGGTCCCGGCGGTCATCACCCTCGCCGCCATCGTCGCCGTCGTGGTCCTTGTGTTGCTGCAGCGTCAGCAACAGGCTGAGCAAGTCGACGCCGCCGACGAGGTGGCGCAGACCTACCTGGCCGACGTCTCGACATTCCGCACGAAGACAGCCGAGGCCATCACCTCTGTGGCCGGCGACGGCCCGGCCGCGATCGCGGCGGTCGTCGACGAGCAGCTGGCCGATCCGCCCACCCTCGCGGACGCACCGGCCCACGGCAGGGAGAACTCGTTGGCCTACCACCGTGCCGAGGAGGTCGAGGAGTCCCTGCTCGATCCGTACGAGTCGCTGGACGACGTCCTCGCCGAGGCGTCCCGCGGGGTGAGGTTCGTCGAGGCGGCCGAGAAGGTCCTCAAGCTGCGCCCCTCCGACTACCTGGGCACGACATCGGTCACGAGCAGCGTCCCGGTGCGTGCGACGCTCCTGCCGGCGTACGAGCGGGCGCTGTCGGCCTTCGACGCGGTCGCCGTGCCGAAGGGCCAGGAGGACGTGGCGGCGTCCGTCCACGACGCGGTGCAGTACGTCATCGACAACGCCACGACCCTCGCGGACCGCATCGAGGTGGGTCAGTCGTTCTCGTTCACCTTCGACGACCAGTACGAAGCGGCGTTCGAGGCCGTGAACGGCTACGCGACGAAGGTCGAGGGCGATGTCGCCGAGGCGATCTCGGCCGTCCCCTCGGGTCGACAGGGCACCGCGGCCTAGGCGCCTGCCGGGCGGACCATCGGCACGTGCACGATGCCGGCCTCGAGGTAGTCGGGGCCGGTGCGGGCGTAGCCGAACCCCTCGTACCAGTGCTCGAGATAGGCCTGGGCGCCGAGCCTGATCTCGTGCGCGCCCCAGCGCTGCTCGACCGCGCCCATCAGCTGGCCGGAGAGGCCCAGACGGCGTTGGTCACGACGGGTGCACACCCGCCCGACGTTGTGGACGCCGTCGTGCTCGTACACACGCAGGTAGCTGGTCGGGCCCTCGTCGTCGGCGAGCCAGAGGTGCACCGTCGTGGGAAGCAGGTCGAGCCCGTCGACGTCCCTGTCGTCGACGTGCTGCTCGAGGGCGAAGACCGCGTCGCGGATCTTCCAGATGTCGTAGACGTCCTGGGCACTGAGCTCGTCGCCGGGCATCACACGCATCGTCATCACCCCACCCTAGAAGCCTTGCTGTGGTTTACCAGCTTGCCTGTGAAAGTCGGCGGATGCTGCATGGATGCTCGCGTGACGCCGGCGGAGACGACAGTCCTCACGTCACCTGGCAACCCCGCACTCCACCAGGCGGATCTGCCCGGAGGAGTGACAACCTGCCTACATAACCTGGTAAACCGCGGATGCGTCAGCGGGCGAGGAGGGAGTCGCAGAGCTCGAGCAGGCGTGCACGCAGCGGAGCGGCGCGGTCGGCGAGGTCGCGCTGGTGGCGCACGTACGTGGCCTTGCCCTCGGGTGTCTCGATCGGGATTGGGGCGTGGCCGAGCGCGGTCAGGTCGTAGGGGGACGCCCGCATGTCGACGAGGCGGATGTCGCGCGCCAGCTCGAAGGTGTCGAGGACGATGGTCGCCTCGACGAAGGGCAGCATCCGGTGCGCGATCTTGTAGAGGTCCATGCCGACGTGCAGGCAGCCGGGCTGCTCGACGTCGAGCTGTCGCTCGCGGGTCAGGTGCTCGGTGTTGAGCGGCACGGCCGGCGGGGTGAAGAACCGGAAGGCGTCGACGTGAGTGCACGCCAGCTGGTGCGAGTCGACGACCTCGGCAGTGCCCTCGTCGCCGAGCCGCAGGGGGTAGCCGGGGTGTCGCACCTCGTCGGAGCGGTAGACCATGGCCCACTCGTGCAGGCCGAAGCAGCCCCAGCGACCAGGACGAGCGGCGGTGCGGGCGAGCAGCTCGCGTGTCCAGGTCAGCCCGGGACGGCGCCGCTCGAGGCGCGCGGCATCAACCGTCACGCCGCTCTCGGTGACGACGTAGGCGCTGAGCCCGGCGTACTCATCGGCGCCCTGGAGCGTGACCCCCAGCCCAGGATGCCAGCGGCTGAGTCGCCCGGGGGTGAGGTCGTAGTACTCGAACAGAAAGTCCTCGACGGGATGCTTCTGGCCTCGGTCGCGCCGCTCGAGATGGGGGAGCGTCCACTGCTCGGCACGTTCGCGGTGCGCCGTGGCGAGGGGTCGCCAGACGTCCTCGGAAAGGAGGTCGGCGGAGATCGTGGGAGTGCTCACCGCTCAGCGGGCGCAGGCGTCGCAGGTGCCGAAGATCTCGAGCGTATGGGCGACGTCGCGGAAGCCGTTCTCGGCCGCGATGCGGTCGGCCCAGCGCTCGACGGTGGGGCCCTCGACCTCGACCGCCCGGCCGCACGCGCGGCACACCAGGTGGTGGTGGTGCCCCGAGCTGCACTGGCGGTAGAGCACCTCGCCGTCGTCGTTGCGCAGGGCATCGACCTCGGCGGCGTCGGCCAGCGCCTGCAGGTTGCGGTAGACCGTCGACAGGCCGACGGACTCGCCCCGGCGCTTGAGGATGTCGTGGATCTCCTGGGCGCTCGCGAACCCCTCGAGGTCATCGAGGATGGCGGCGACGGCGCGACGCTGGCGGGTGTTGCGGGGTGTCTCGACCATGGCTTCTCCTCACCCTGACTGTATCCGAGCGCGGCGCACCCGGACCACGACAGCGCGGCCGATGGCCGCTGCGACGAAGGCGGCCAGCGCGATGACGACGATGGTGGGTCCGGGCTGGGTGTTGGCCTGGTAGCTGGTGACCACGCCACCCAGTGCGGCGAGCACCCCGAGCGCCATCGCGGCGAGGTGCGTCGACCGGAAGCTGCGGGTGACCTGCTGGGACGCGGCCACCGGGACGACCATCAGGGCCGACACGAGCAGGAGCCCGACGGTGCGCATCGCGACCGTGATGGTGACGGCCGCGAGCACCGCGATCAGGATCGAGTAGAACCGCACGGGCACCCCGCTCACCCGGGCGTGGTCCTCGTCCTGGCAGACAGCGAAGAGCTGGGGGGAGAGACCCACCGCGAGCAGTAGGACGAGCACGCCGAGGATTGCGACGAGCCACAGGTCGCCACTGTCGACGGTCGTGATCGAGCCGAACAGGTAGCTGTTGAGTCTTGCGGCGCTCTCGCCGGCGAGGTTGGTGAGCAGCACACCGCCGGCGATGCCGCCGTAGAAGAGCATCGCGAGCGCGACGTCGCCTCCGGTGCGCCCGTACATCCGCAGCAGCTCGATGACGACGGCCCCGACCGTGGCGACCAGCACCGCGGTGAGGATCGGGGCGACGCCCGTCAGCAGGCCGAGCGCGACGCCGGTCAGGGCCACGTGGCCGATGCCGTCGCCGAGCAGCGAGAGCCGGCGCTGCACCAGGAAGGTGCCGATGGCCGGAGCGGTGAGACCGGTGAACACCGCGGCGATGAGCGCGCGGCGCATGAAGTCGTAGTCGAGCAGGTCGAGCATCACCACACCCCCTCACCGGGCAGGGTCTCGGTGCGGATGGGCTCGCCGGAGTGCAGGTGGGTGTGGGCTGCGTGCTCGTCGTCGATGCCCTCGACTGGGCCGTCGTAGGCGACGCGGCCCTCACGCATCACGACCGCACGGTCGATGGCCGGACGCATGGGGCCGAGCTCGTGCGCCACCAGCAGCACGGCGGCACCTGCCGCGACCAGGTCGGAGAGCACGCCGGCCAGCAATGCGGTGTGCTCACGGTCGACGCCGGCGGTGGGCTCGTCCATGACGAGCAGCTCGGGCTCGGCGGCCAGTGCACGTGCGACGAGCACACGCTGCTGCTGCCCGCCGGAGAGCTCTGTCCAGGAGGAGCGGGCCCTGTCGGTGAGGCCGACGTGCTCGATGGCGTTGTCGACGGCGACCCGGTCGGCGCGCGTCGCGCGTCCGGCGAAGCGACGACGGGCGAGGCGGCCGCTCGTCACGACCTCCCGGATCGTCGCCGGGACACCGCTGCTGGCTGCCGAGTGCTGGGGCACGTAGCCCAGCCGGCGACGGTCACGGAACTGCGCGAGGGGCGTGCCGAAGACCTCGATCGAGCCGTGACCGACGGGCAGCAGCCCGACGGCGGCGCGGACGAGGGTGGACTTGCCCGAGCCGTTGGCGCCGAGGAGCGTCACGAACTCGCCGGGGGAGACGTCGAGGTCGACCCGCCGAAGGACGGGCCGACCCGCGAGGTCGACATCGACGCCGCGGACGGCGAGGGCAGGTGTCATGAGCAGGAGTTGGCCTTCTTGATCGCCTCGAGGTTGCGCTCCATCAGCGTCAGGTACGTCTCGTCCTTGGTCTCGTCGCTGAGGCCCTCGATGGGATCGAGCGTAGCGGTCTTGACCCCTGCCTCGTCCGCGACTGTCTTGGCGATGGCGGGGCTGACGAGCTCCTCGGTGAAGATGGTGGTGATGTGGGTGCTGCGCACCAGGTCGGTGATGTCGGCGAGCTGTCCGGCCGAGGGCTCGTTGGACGGATCGATGCCGGCGATCGCCACCTGCTCGAGCCCGTAGTGCTTCGCGAGGTAGGCGAAGGCCGCGTGGCTCGTGACGATCGTGTCGTTCTTGCACGAGGCGAGGCCCTCGGTGTAGTCGGCATCGAGCGTCGTGAGCTTGGCGATGAGGCTCTCGGCGTTGGCCGCGTAGGTGTCGGCGTGGGATGGGTCGAGGTCCGAGAGACGGTCGGCGACGGCCTGGGCGATCGTCACCATGTTGGTGGGGTCGAGCCACAGATGCGGGTCGACCGCTGCGTGGCCGTGGCCGTGGTCGTCATCATGGTCGTGACCCTCCTCCTCGCCACCCGGCAGCATCGTGACGAGACCCGCCGCGTCGACGACCGTGTCGTCGTCGCGGCCAGCCTGCTCGACGGCGTGGTCGACGGCGCTCTGAAAGCCCTTCTCAAAGACGACGAGGTCGGCTTCCTGCACGGCGGCGACCTGCTTGGGCGCCAGCTCCAGGTCGTGCGGCTCGCCGCCGGGCGAGGTGAGGTTGTCGACGTCCACCAGGTCGCCGCCGACCTGCTGGGTGACGTACGCCAACGGGTAGAACGAGGCGACGACATGCGTCCGACGGGTGTCGTCGCCTGCGTCGTCGCTCGTGCCGCTGCCGCAGGCCGAGAGCAGGAGAGCGCAGGGGAGCGCGGCGAGCAGGACGGAGGTTCTGGTTCTCATGGGAACGATTCTCGTTAAGAGTGGGAATCATTGTCAAATCGTGAGGCTGTCGCCCTGTCACGTCCCCCGGCCATCTCGGCATGCCGACTCGCGCCGGTATGCTCGGACGCTCAGGGCGCGCCTCGTCACGGCGACGCGCACGAGCCCCCGACACCCAGCCGGAAAGGTCCCACCATGGCCACGTCCACGGTCGATCAGATCATCAGCCTCGCGAAGCGCCGCGGCTTCGTCTACCAGTGCGGCGAGATCTACGGCGGCACCAAGTCCGCCTGGGACTACGGACCTCTCGGCGTCGAGCTCAAGGACAACATCAAGCGCCAGTGGTGGCGCTCGATGGTGCAGGGCCGCGACGACGTCGTCGGCCTCGACTCCTCGGTCATCCTGCCCACCGACGTCTGGAACGCCTCGGGGCACCTCGCGGCCTTCGTGGACCCGTTGGTGGAGTGCCAGAACTGCCACAAGCGCTACCGTCAGGACCACCTGCAGGAGGAATACGCGGAGAAGAAGGGCTTGCCCGACCCGGATGCCGTGAGCATGGCGGACATCGTCTGCGTCAGCTGCGGCACCCGCGGCGAGTGGACGGAGCCGCGGATGTTCAAC
>Ga0164243_10004355_pt1 | contig 22230 bp, 21 predicted proteins | sample OricompcompostOP_FD_108781 | JGI IMG/M metagenome (GOLD analysis project Ga0164243, IMG submission 108781) | Organic Plus compost microbial communities from Emeryville, California, USA - Original compost - Organic plus compost (OP) | ecosystem: Engineered > Solid waste > Mixed feedstock >...
GCGAGCGTACGGCGGAGTATATCGATTACGTGCTGACCCGCATTACGGTGATCGGCGCCATCTATCTTGTCCTGGTGTGTCTGCTTCCGGAGTTTCTCATTTCGGCGACCGGCGTGCCCTTCTATCTCGGCGGCACGTCTCTGCTCATCGTCGTCAGCGTCACGCTCGATACGGTGGCACAGGTGCAAGGTCACTTGATCGCACATCAGTATGAAGGCCTGATCAAGAAGTCGAAGCTCCGGGGGGGCAAGAGGGGACGATGAGGTTAATACTTCTTGGACCGCCGGGGGCGGGCAAGGGAACGCAAGCGCAGATCCTGATCGAAAAGCTGAAAATTCCGCAGCTCTCCACGGGCGATATGTTGCGGGCTGCCGTGAAGGCGGAGACAGAGGTCGGCCTGAAGGCGAAGGCGGTGATGGACGCCGGCGAACTGGTGTCCGACGCCATCGTCAATGCCATCGTCGCGGAGCGGATCGACCAGGCGGATTGCGCGAACGGCTTCATCCTCGATGGCTATCCTCGGACCCTGGTTCAGGCTGATGCGGTGGAAGCAATGCTTGCCGAGCGCGGTCTGCGCCTCGATGCAGTCATCGAACTGGTGGTGGATGACAAGGCCTTGATCGGCCGCATCATGAAGCGTGCGGAGGAGACGAAAGCCGCTGGCCAGGCGGTGCGCAAGGACGACAATCCCGAAGTGTTCGAGGAACGTCTGCGCGAATACTACAAGAAGACCGCGCCGCTAGTGGGCTATTATTATGCCAAAGGTTTGCTGAAGAGCGTCGATGGCATGGCGCCGATCGATGATGTGACGCGGCAGATCGAGGAGATTTTGGGAAAGCTGTAGAGATGTAGAAGAAGGGCCGAGTTCTGCTCTTCTTCTGCAGCCGGTGATGGTTGACGCTGAAGCCGATATCGACTATAGCGGCCCATCTCCCGACGAGACCCATTGCCGGCCGGGCCATTTGGCTCGGCTTCGTTGTTGAGAAGAAATGCTCGCAGGGGCCGGCCTCCACCGGACGCGGGCGAAACCCACGCGCCGGCTTTTGATTGGCCGGCCCACATGGAGAAGAAGATGGCCCGTATAGCAGGCGTCAACATTCCGACCAACAAGCGCGTTGTGATCGCGCTGCAATATATCCACGGGATCGGGCCGAAGCTTGCCCGTGACATTGTCACGAAGGTGGGTATTCCCGAGGATCGCCGCGTGCACCAGCTCACCGACGCCGAGGTGCTGGCGATTCGTGAGACCATCGATCGCGACTACCAGGTCGAGGGTGATCTTCGCCGCGAAGTCTCGATGAACATCAAGCGTCTGATGGATCTCGGCTGCTATCGTGGCCTGCGTCATCGCCGCTCGCTTCCCGTCCGCGGACAGCGCACGCACACCAATGCGCGCACCCGCAAGGGTCCCGCGAAGCCGATTGCCGGCAAGAAGAAGTAATTGAGCGAATAGCGGTTGGCGGATAGTGAACAGGAATTCCCTACTCACTATTTGCTACTCACTACTCGCTTCTTGGTGGAGCCGCTGGAATTACGGCGGTGTAGAGATCGACTGAAAGGAAAGATATGGCCAAGGAAGCCACACGCGTTCGTCGTCGTGAACGCAAGAACATTTCGTCGGGTGTCGCTCACGTCAACTCGACCTTCAACAACACCATGATCACCATCACCGATGCGCAAGGCAACGCGATCGCCTGGTCTTCGGCTGGTGCTCAGGGCTTCAAGGGTTCGCGCAAGTCCACGCCGTTTGCGGCGCAGGTTGCTGCCGAGGATTGCGCCCGCAAGGCCCAGGAGCATGGTATGCGCACCCTCGAGGTTGAGGTTTCCGGTCCCGGATCTGGTCGTGAATCGGCGCTGCGTGCCTTGCAGGCGGCGGGCTTCACCATTACATCCATCCGTGACGTGACCCCCATCCCGCACAATGGATGCCGCCCGCGCAAGAAGCGCCGCGTCTAAGGCTTAGCATTATTTGCCGTACGAGCTCCTTCGGGCGCTCCTCTGCGGTTTCCAGAGCGCCCGGCACGATTGGATGGTGGCGGGCTAACGGAAGGAAAATCCCATGATCCAGAAAAACTGGCAGGAACTCATCAAGCCGAACAAGATCGAGTTCACGTCGAAGGGCCGCACGCAGACTACGCTGGTGGCCGAGCCGCTGGAGCGTGGCTTCGGCCTCACGCTCGGCAATGCACTGCGTCGCGTTCTGCTTTCTTCGCTCCGCGGTGCTGCGGTGACGGCGGTGCAGATCGACGGTGTTCTGCATGAGTTCTCCTCGATTGCCGGTGTCCGCGAGGACGTGACCGACATTGTGCTGAACATCAAGGAAATCGCCATCAAGATGGAAGGCGATGGCCCGAAACGGATGGTTGTGCGCAAGCAGGGCCCGGGCGTCGTAACGGCCGGCGACATCCAGACCGTCGGCGATGTCGAGATCCTCAACCCCGACCATGTGATCTGCACCCTTGACCGGGATGCCGAGATCCGCATGGAGTTCACGGTGAACACGGGCAAGGGCTATGTGCCGGCTGACCGGAACCGTGCTGAGGATGCGCCGATCGGCCTTATCCCGGTCGACAGCCTCTATTCGCCGGTCAAGAAGGTTTCCTACAAGGTCGAGAACACCCGCGAGGGCCAGGTTCTGGACTATGACAAGCTCACCATGACCATCGAGACGGATGGTTCCGTGACAGGTGAGGATGCGGTCGCTTTCGCAGCCCGTATCCTGCAGGACCAGCTCGGACTGTTCGTCAACTTCGAGGAGCCCCAGAAGGAGGCTCCGGCCGAGCAGGTTACCGAGCTTGCGTTCAACCCGGCGCTGCTCAAGAAGGTGGACGAACTCGAGCTTTCGGTGCGTTCTGCCAACTGCCTGAAGAACGACAACATCGTGTATATCGGCGACCTGATCCAGAAGACGGAAGCCGAGATGCTGCGCACGCCGAACTTCGGCCGCAAGTCGCTCAACGAGATCAAGGAAGTGCTGGCGTCGATGGGCCTCCACCTCGGCATGGAAGTGCCGGATTGGCCGCCGGACAACATCGAAGAACTCGCCAAGCGCTACGAAGACCAATATTGACCGTGAGGCGTCAGCCCTCCGGGTTTTGAAGGAGACAAGCCATGCGTCACGGAAAAGCCGGCCGCAAGCTCAACCGAACCTCCAGCCATCGCAAGGCCATGTTCGCCAACATGGCGGCCTCGCTCATCGAGCATGAGCAGATCGTCACGACTCTGCCCAAGGCGAAGGAACTTCGCCCGATCGTGGAGAAGCTCGTCACGCTCGGCAAGCGCGGTGACCTGCATGCTCGCCGCCAGGCGATTGCTGCAATCCGCGACGAAAAGCTCGTGCGCCGCCTGTTCGACACGCTGGCGCCGCGCTATTCTTCCCGCAATGGCGGCTATACGCGCATCATGAAGGCGGGTTTCCGCCAGGGCGACAACGCGGCGATGGCCGTGATCGAGTTCGTTGATCGCGACCCCACCGCGAAGGGCGCAGCCGACCGCGCACGTGTCGAGGCCGAGGCTGCGAACGAGGAGGCCGAGGCGGCGTGATCTCACCGCGAACAATCTGAATGAAGGGGCCATTCGGCCCCTTTTTTATGCGCGGATGAACGGTGAGCGGTTGCCGCCTTTTCAGTGACTACCCGAGCGGTCCCTTGAAGATGAAGAAGGCGCCGAGGCAGATCAGCGCGAAACCGATCGCGTGGTTGATGGTAAGCTGCTCGCCCAGATAATAGACCGAGAACACGGCGAAGACGGAAAGCGTGATCACCTCCTGCATCGTCTTCAGTTCGGCTGCGCTGTAGATCGCGTGGCCGTAACGGTTCGCCGGCACGGCAAAGCAGTATTCAATGAAGGCAATGCCCCAGCTCGCCAGAATGACGAGCAGAAGCGGCTTGCTTCCGAATTTCAGATGGCCGTACCAGGCGAAGGTCATGAACACGTTGGAGATGGTAAGAAGAAGGATTGGCGCCAGATAGGGCAGAGCCATGGATGTCCTCGAACGAACGGGAAGGCTGACGTAGAGCATTGATGATTCGGGTGGAATTTGCCCGGCGGGAAATCTAGATGATCCGTGGGCGCTAATCATCCGGGGATCTATTTGCCAGGGCGACCCGGCTCGTTCCAGCCTTTTCTTGTGCACAATCCTGTTCGATGATGCGCGCCCGAAGCTCGAGGAGTCCCATGAACGTGCGTGTTTTGTTCCTTCGCCTGCTTTTCTTCCTTTGTGCCTTTTCCGTGCCCGTGCATGCCCAGGACAGACCGGCGGAATCGCTGCTGGATCCGCTGAAGCAACTGCTCCGTGGAAGCGGGAGCGCGGAGAGCTCCGAGGCTGGCGAGGTGCAGCGGCGCGTACCCTTCAGTCAAACGGAGATCCAGCTTTCCTTCGCACCCCTGGTGCGCCAGATCGCTCCGGCCGTCGTCAATGTCTATGCATCCACGCGGGTGGAGGCGGGCTCGCCCTTCATGGGCGATCCCTTCTTCGAGCGCTTCTTCAATTTTCCGCAGATGCCGCCGCGCGTCCAATCATCGCTGGGATCGGGCGTTCTGGTGGATTCTTCGGGCATTGTGGTGACCAACTATCACGTGATCCGCGAGGCGGACGAAGTGAAAGTCGCCATGGCCGATGGGCGGGAGTTTTCGAGCGACATCCTTCTCAAGGATGAGGGCCTCGATCTGGCCGTGTTGAAGATCGAGGGCTCGCAGCCATTTCCGTCGGCAAAACTCGGCGATTCGGAGGCTCTGGAAGTGGGCGATCTCGTCCTTGCCATCGGCAATCCCTTCGGCGTGGGCCAGACGACCACCAGCGGCATCGTATCTGCGGTGGCACGGACCTTGGGTGGCATTTCCGATTTCGGTTACTTCATCCAGACGGATGCGGCCATCAACCCCGGCAATTCCGGCGGAGCGCTGGTCAACATGGCCGGCGAGGTCGTCGGCATCAATACGGCAATCTACAGCCGGAGCGGCGGCTCCATCGGCATCGGCTTTGCCATTCCTTCCAACATCGTCCGGGCCGTGGTCGATTCCGCGAGGAATGGAGCGGAATATTTCGAGCGGCCCTATCTGGGCGCGAGCTTTGACCGCGTGACGCCGAATATCGCCGAAGCCTTGGGCATGGAGCGGCCGGCGGGGGCGCTCGTCACCAATATTGCCCCTGACAGCCCCGCTGAAAGGGCCGGACTTCAGAACGCGGATGTCGTGGTGGCGGTGAACGGCAAGGCTGTCGACACACCCGAAGCACTGGACTATCGCTTGGCTACGCTGCCGATCGGCGAGACGGCGGAGATCGAAGTGCTGCGAAACGGCGAGCAGCTCAGCTTGGCCATGCCGATCGAGCGGGCGCCGGAGGGGAACGGTCGCGTGCTCGAAATCGGCGGCACCGGACCCTTCGCCGGCGCCAAGGTGGCTGAGCTGTCGCCGGCGCTTGTGCAACGCCTGCACCTGCCGGTCACGGACAAGGGTGTCGTCATTGTGGACCTGGCGCGCAATTCACCGGCTGCACGCGTGGGACTGGAGCGCGGCGATATCGTCCGCGATCTTAACGGCGAAGAGGTCACGACGGCCGAGCAGATGAAGGCGCTTGCGGAAAGCGATACGCGTTGGTGGCGATTCACGATCGAACGAGGCGGCCGCATCATTCGGCAGACGATGCGTTTTTGAACTCATGAGCGATCTTTTCAACAGAAGCGAACCAGTGCCTGCGGCGGAAGTCGGCAAACCGTTGGCAGACCGGCTGCGGCCCAAGCGGCTCGACGAGGTGGTCGGCCAAGAGCACCTGACCGGCCCGGAGGGCGCCCTTACCCGCATGATCCGCGCTGGCTCGCTGGGCTCGCTTGTCTTCTGGGGACCGCCCGGCACCGGAAAGACAACCGTTGCGCGCCTGCTCGCCGGCGAAACGTCATTGGCCTTCGAGCAAATCTCAGCGATCTTTTCCGGTGTGGCGGACCTGAAAAAGGTCTTCGAGGCCGCCCGGCTTCGCCGATCCCAAGGACGGCAGACCCTCCTTTTCGTGGATGAGATCCACCGCTTCAACCGCGCCCAGCAGGATTCATTCCTTCCCGTCATGGAGGACGGAACGGTGGTCCTGGTGGGGGCCACGACCGAGAATCCCTCGTTCGAGCTGAACGCTGCGCTTCTATCCCGCGCCCGCGTGCTTGTTTTCCACTCGCTGGAGCCCGACAGCCTGGAGCGCCTGCTTCAGCGTGCCGAAGCGGCAGAGGGCCGCAAGCTGCCGCTGACGGACGAGGCGAGGGCGGTGCTCCTGCGCATGGCCGATGGGGACGGCCGGGCCGCACTCACGCTCGCCGAAGAGGTCTGGCGGGCGGCCGGCGAAGGTGAGGTGTTCGATGCGGGGGCCCTGCAACGCATCGTCCAGCGGCGTGCGCCGATCTATGACAAGAGCCAGGACGGTCACTACAATCTGATTTCCGCCTTGCATAAATCCGTCCGCGGTTCGGATCCGGATGCGGCTCTCTACTATCTGGCGCGTATGTTCGACGCAGGCGAGGATCCGCTTTATCTCGGTCGCCGGCTGGTCCGCATGGCGGTCGAGGATATCGGGCTCGCCGATCCTCAGGCGCTCGTCGTCGCCAATGCGGCCAAGGACGCTTATGATTATCTCGGTTCGCCCGAGGGGGAACTGGCCCTGGCCCAGGCCTGCGTCTATCTTGCCACGGCGCCCAAATCGAACGCTGTCTACACGGCTTTCAAGTCGGCTATGGCGGCAGCCAAGGAACATGGTTCTCTCCTCCCTCCGAAGCACATCCTCAATGCGCCGACCAAGCTGATGAAGGAGACGGGGTACGGCTCCGGCTACCAATACGACCACGATATGCCGGATGCCTTCTCCGGACAGGACTATTTTCCCGAAGCCATGGGCCGGCGGGTCTTTTACGAACCACCGGACCGGGGATTCGAACGGGAGGTGCGGAAAAGGCTTGAATATTGGGCCAAGCTCCGGCGGGAAAGGCAGGGGCGCAGCTAATCGCGGGCAAAATCATCTGATCGACGTCTATCGGGGGCTTCATTGTACCATCTGCTGCTTGTTTGCGCCGGCGGGGCTCTTGGTGCCGGCCTGCGTCACCTGACCGTTTCCACCGTCAGCCGCATCATTGGGCCGGCTTTTCCATGGGGTACGCTGGCCGTAAATCTTGCCGGATGTCTTGTCATGGGGCTGCTCGCGGGCGTTCTGGGCCGCAAGTTCGATGTGCCCGATGAGGTGCGGCTGTTCCTGGCGACCGGCGTTCTTGGAGGCTTCACCACCTTCTCGGCCTTTTCGCTCGATGTTGCGGTGCTGTGGGAACGGGGCGCGCAGGCTGCGGCCGCAAGCTACGTGCTGGCGAGTGTGACAGGCTCAATCCTGGCGCTCTTTGCCGGATTGTGGCTCGCAAGAAGCATCCTCTAATGTTATGCCGCCGTCGAAAACGGTGAAGAGATGGCTGGCGTAGAACAGATTCCTGTCGATAGCGGCGAAGCCGGAATGCGGCTCGACCGTTGGTTCAAGGTCCATTATCCGGGGCTCGGCTTCGGGCAGCTCCAAAAACTGCTGCGCACCGGGCAGGTGCGCGTGGACGGCGGCCGCGCCAAGGCGGATACGAGGGTGCAGCCAGGGCAGATGATCCGCGTGCCGCCGCTCGCGGTGGATCACAAGGGGACGCCCACGACCATGCGCACCATCCGCGATCGTGGTGATGCGGAGGTGCTTTCGCAGATGCTCATCCACGAGGATGAGAAAGTGTTTGTCTTCAACAAACCTGCGGGCCTGGCCGTTCAAGGGGGCTCGGGTGTGAACCGGCACGTGGACGGAATGCTGGAGGCCTGGCGCAACAAGAAGGGGGAGAAGCCGCGCCTCGTCCACCGGCTCGATCGTGACACCTCCGGGGTGCTCGTTGTGGCGCGCACGCGCCTGGCCGCGGTGAAGCTGACGGAGTCCTTTCGTGCACGCGAGACAAAGAAGATCTATTGGGCGCTCGTAAAAGGCGTGCCCAAGAAACCGGAGGGCCGTGTCTCAACGTGGCTGGTCCGGGAAGCCACGCCGGACGGCGACCGGATGCGCATTGCCAAGCACGGTGAGCCGGGGGCCGATCACGCCGTCTCCACCTATCGCCTTGTAGAGCAGGCGGGCACGTCTCTCTCCTGGCTGGTGATGGAGCCTTTTACCGGCCGAATGCATCAGCTGCGCGTGCATGCCGCCCATATCGGCTGCCCCATCATCGGCGACCCCAAGTATTTCGAGGCCGATCAAAACTGGGAGCTGCCGGGCGGCATCCAGAACCGGCTGCATCTTCACGCCCGGCGCATCGTCATCCCGCATCCCGATGGCGGATCCATAGACGTGACGGCAGAGCTTCCACCGCACATGCAGCAGAGCTGGAACCTGCTCGGTTTCGACGAAGCGGCGGCGGAAGAACAAATCTGAAGACCCTTTGCGGCATCGGGCTGGCGACGCTGCATGCATGCCTATATATGGAACCATGCGTGACATTCTGAACGATCTCGACCATGGCCGGCAGCCGGATCCCGATCCGATGCGCCGCGCCCAGAAAAATATGCGCCAGCCGTTGCTGAAGCGGTTTTACACGGCGGTGGACGTGGCCGCTGAAGGTGAGGGCTTCAAGATATTGCTGGACGGGCGCCCGGTCCGTACTCCCGCCGGAACGGAACTCATCTTGCCAACGCACGCAGCCGCACGGCTGGTCGCGGACGAGTACAATGCTCAGAAAGAGCATATCGATCCGATGACAATGCCCGTCACGCGCCTCGTCAATACAGCCATCGATGGCGTGGCGTCAGAAATTCAGGCCGTGACGGAGGACATTCTGCGCTACGCCACGAGCGATCTCCTGTACTACCGGGCCGAGGCTCCGGAACGCTTGATCAAGCGTCAGGCGGAGGCCTGGGATCCCGTGCTCGATTGGGCGGAGACCACGTTCAGCGTCCGCTTCATCCTCGCGGAAGGGGTGATGCACGTCGAGCAACCGCGCTCCACCATTGCGGTAATCGGGGCACATTTGCTTCCGCGCCGTGATCCGCTGCGTTTGACGGCGCTCCATTTGATGACCTCGCTGACAGGCTCGGCAATTCTGGCGCTTGCCGTGGAGGCGGGTGCGATCGACCCCGAGACTGCATGGCAGGCGGCTCATGTGGACGAGGATTGGAACATTTCTCAATGGGGCGAGGATGCGGAAGCAACCGCGCGCCGCAATGCGCGCAAGCGCGACATGATGGGCGCTGTGGCGCTGTTGAAGGCGATCGAGGGCGTACCACGCTGAAGCGCAGCTGGCCTTAAGCAAAAAGAAAACCTCCACGGGTTCCCTTGGAGGTTTTCTTCTTGTGTAGGATCAATCAGCGCTTGGCGATGGGCACGTAATCGCGCTGCGGCGCGCCCGTATAAAGCTGCCGCGGGCGTCCGATCTTCTGCTGCGGATCCTCGATCATCTCCTTCCACTGGGCAATCCAGCCGACCGTGCGCGCCAGTGCGAAAAGCACCGTGAACATTGTGGTCGGGAAGCCGAGCGCCCGCAGCGTCAGGCCGGAATAGAAGTCGACATTCGGATAAAGCTTCTTCTCGATGAAATATTCATCGGTGAGGGCCACCCGCTCGAGTTCAAGAGCAATGTCGAGCTGGGGGTCGTCCTTGATGCCGACCTCGTTCAGAACCTCGTGGCAGGTCTTCTGCATGATCTTGGCGCGCGGATCGTAGTTCTTGTAGACCCGGTGGCCGAAGCCCATAAGCCGGAACGGATCGTTCTTGTCCTTGGCGCGGGCGATGTATTCGGGAATGCGATCCACCGAGCCGATCTCGGAGAGCATGTTGAGCGCCGCCTCATTCGCACCGCCATGGGCAGGTCCCCACAGGCAGGCGATGCCGGCGGCGATGCAGGCGAAGGGATTGGCGCCGGAGGAGCCGGCGAGCCGCACGGTCGAGGTGGAGGCGTTCTGCTCGTGATCCGCGTGAAGAATGAAGATGCGATCCATTGCGCGGGCGAGCACCGGATTGACCTTGTACTCCTCGCAAGGCACGGCGAAGCACATATGAAGGAAGTTCGCCGAGTAGGAGAGCTCGTTACGCGGGTACATGAAGGGCTGGCCGATGTGGTATTTGTAGGCCATCGCCGCAATCGTCGGCATCTTCGCGATCATGCGGATGGAGGCCACCATACGCTGATGGGGATCGGAGATATCCGTGGAGTCGTGGTAAAATGCCGAAAGCGCACCGACAACGCCGCACATCACCGCCATGGGATGTGCATCGCGGCGGAAGCCCGTGAAGAAACGCGACATTTGCTCATGCAGCATGGTGTGCCGCGTGACGCGCATGTCGAAATCTTCCTTCTGGGCCTTGGTCGGCAATTCGCCATACAGAAGCAGGTAGCAAACTTCCAGAAAGTCCGAATGCTCCGCCAGCTGTTCGATCGGATAGCCGCGATGGAGCAGAACTCCCGCGTCCCCGTCGATATAGGTGATCTTGGACTCACAGCTCGCTGTCGATGTGAACCCAGGATCATAGGTGAACATCCCGGTTTGCTTGTAGAGAGAGGCTATGTCGATGACGTCCGGCCCGATCGATCCCTGTCGCACCGGGTATTCAGTGGTCTTACCGCCAAGCTCAAGTTTGACCGTCGAATTCGCCATCGCACATTACCTCTCTGTCTTGAAACTTGGGGCAGGAATGTCGTCGCCACGAGAGCTGCAGGCACCGCCGACATCGCAATTTCGCGTGCCCCTAGCTAGCGCATTTGCATTTACCTGCCAAGGTTGACAGCGGCGGATATTGCACCGCAACATACCTAATTGGAAGCTGTATCAGAGCCATCGGCCTGATCGCGAATCCGGTCGAGCGATTCCTCGCGGCCGAGCACCTCCAGCACGTCGAATATGCCGGGCGAAGTGGTGCGTCCGGTAAGCGCTGCCCGGAGCGGCTGTGCAACTTTCCCGAGCTTGCGGCCGGTTCTTTCCGCGAAAGTGCGCACCGCAGCCTCGGTCTTTTCGGCCGTCCATTCGCTGAGAGAGGAGAGGTCGTCCACAAGATCTGCCAGCATGGCGCGAGCATCTGGGTCGAGGAGCGCGGCGGCCTTCTCGTCCAATGCAATCGGCCGCTCTGCGACCAGGAACCCGGCACCGTCCAAGAGTTCCACCAGCGTCTTTGAGCGCTCCTTCAGGCCCGGAAGAGCCGCCCGCAACTGCGCCCGGCGCTTCTCGTGGAGTTTGTCCAGGAAAGCCTTGCCGCCTTCGAGATACGGAAGGGTCGAGACGAATATATCGAAAAGGCGATCATCGTCCGTCTGGCGCATGTAGAGCCCGTTCAGCGCTTCCATCTTCTGGAAATCGAATCGCGCGGCACTTTTGTTGACGTCCTCGATCTCGAACCATTCGATCATCTGCTCGGTCGTCATGACCTCGTCGTCGCCATGGCTCCATCCCAGTCGGGCGAGATAGTTGCGCAAGGCCGAAGGGAGATATCCCATGGCGCGGTAGGCATCCACACCCAACGCACCATGACGTTTTGAGAGCTTTCCGCCATCGGGGCCATGGATCAGGGGAATATGAGCCATGACCGGGATCTCCCAATCCATCGCACGGTAGATCATGGCCTGGCGTGCCGCATTGGTCAGGTGATCATCGCCGCGGATGATGTGCGTCACACCCATATCATGATCGTCCACCACCACAGCGTGCATATAGGTGGGCGTTCCATCGGACCGCAGGATGATGAAGTCGTCCAGATCCTTGTTTGGAAAGCGGACATCGCCCTGGACTCGGTCGTGGATGACGGTCTCGCCCTCGAGGGGCGCCTTGATGCGGATCACCGGTTTCACGCCGGCCGGTGCCTCGCCCGGGTCCCGATCGCGCCAGGAGCTCTGGAAGCGCGGAGGACGACCTTCCGCCCGTGCCTTTTCACGCGCCGCCTCGATCTCTTCCGGCGAGGCGTAGCAGTAGTAGGCTCCGCCGCGCTTCACCAGTTCCTCGGCCACCTCCCGATGACGTTCCGCGCGGGCAAACTGCGAGATCGGCTCGCCATCCCAATCGAGGCCCAACCATCTGAGCCCGTCGAGAATTGCCGCGGTGGCTTCCGGCGTGGAGCGCTGGCGGTCCGTATCCTCGATGCGCAGAAGCATCTTGCCGCCTGTGTGGCGCGCATAGAGCCAGTTGAAAAGCGCCGTGCGCGCGCCGCCGATATGCAGGAAGCCGGTCGGCGACGGTGCAAAGCGAGTAACGACGGGTTTTGACATTCCGGATTCTCTTTGATCTCGATACGGCGCATGTGAGATTGGCCCGGCGCCGGGTGGAAATTGGCTGCCCGTCATGTAGCATAGGCGGTTGGGGGCGCAAGCGCCTGTAGCGAGAAGACAGGCATGGGGGGAGAGAGAACCGCTGTAGCCGACGGCGAGCGCGCGCATTTTCTTGCCATGGGCGAAATCGCGCCTGCGGACGGTCGTTCTTTACCTGCAAACCGCCCCGGAAAAATCGCTCCGCTGCCGGGCAAAGGATTGCGCGCCGGCTGGCACACTCTTTCGGAAGCCATTTCCCGAGAGCTCGCGAAGGAGAGCGCACGCGGTGCGGCGCTCCCCTTCCTTACGGTGCTGATGGCCGCCGGAGCGGTTGTATATTTCGCGCTTCCCTGGGAACCGGATGCATCGCTCCTGTTGGCTCTCGCGGCTCCCTTGCTCGCCGCCGTCCATGCCTTCCAGAGCCGCCCCTTTCTCCTGCTGATTTGCGGCGCCTTGTTGGCCTTCGTTGCCGGTGTTGTGGCCGGAAAGGTCGAAACCTGGCGCACCGCGACCCCGATGCTCGGATCGGAGGTTACGACACGCGTCACCGGGCGAATTGTACAGCTTGAGCATCAGGCCAGCGGCCGCGTGCGTCTGGTCATTGATGTTTTGGGGACGGCCCGCCCGCAATTGCGGTTTCCGCCCGAGCGCGTGCGTTTGACGGCCAGAAACGTCCCGGCTGATCTGGAACCAGGAGATGGCGTCTCTGGTCTGGCTCGGCTCATGCCACCTTCCGGTCCCGTTCGGCCCGGCAGCTATGATTTCTCTTTTGCAAGCCATTTCGATCGGCTGGGCGCCATAGGCTTTTTCATGACCGGTCCGCAGAAGGCGGAGGTTCCCGAACTTTCGTCCGCGGCAGCCATGGTCGCCCGTCGGCTCGAGGCCGTGCGGCTGGCGCTTGCCGAGCGTGTTCGCAGCCAGGTCGAGGGGCCGGAGGGTGCGGTGGCGGTGGCTATGATCACCGGCTTTCGGCCGGGCATTCCGGAAGAGGTGAACGAGTGGCTGCGGCGAGCGGGCCTGGCCCACATCCTTTCCATCTCCGGACTGCACATGGCGCTCGTGGCAGTGACCGTCATGTTCATGCTGCGCGCCGGGGCCGCTCTTTTCCCCGGATTCTCTTCGCGCGTGCCTGTAAAGAAATATGCCGCAGCCGCCGCGCTCGTCTTCTGCACATTCTATCTCTTCATTTCCGGCACGGACGTCGCAGCGCAGCGGAGTTATATCATGCTGGCGGTGATGCTTGGAGCACTCATCTTCGACCGTGCGGCGCTTACAATGCGCAACGTGGCAATAGCCGCGCTGATCATCATCGCCCTGTCTCCCCACGAAGTGGTCGGACCCAGCTTTCAGATGTCCTTCGCTGCAACCGCTGCCCTGGTCGCAGGCTACGCGGCCTGGAGCGAGCGTCGCCACGACCGGCCCTCGTCCACTCCGACTGCACGTTCGCTTACAATGCGCGTGGGGCGGATGGCCCTCGGCTTCATGATCGGGCTTGCCGCGACGTCGCTGATCGCGGGCATGGCGACCGCACTTTACGGTATTTGGCATTTCCAGCGCGCCACACCCCTCGGGCTGCCGGCAAATCTTGTCGCCATGCCGCTGGTATCGGCCATCGTCATGCCGGCAGCGGTTCTGGCGATTCTTGCGATGCCCTTCGGGCTCGACGGGTTTTTCCTGAAGATGATGGGGCAGGCAATCGCTGCCGTCATCGAAATCGCCAGGTGGTTTTCGGAACGGACGCCCGTCGACGCCGTGGGCCTCATTCCACTTCCGGCGTTGTTGTCGTTCACGGCGGCGCTCGTCATCCTGGTGATCTCGACGACGCGGCTGAGGCTGCTTGCGCTGCCGTTTCTTGTCGTCGGCACTGTCTTCTTGATGACACGGCAGTTGCCGGACGTCCTCATCAGCGAGGATGCTCGGCTTATCGGGATTCGCGGGGCAGGGGGAGTTGCGGTGAACAGAAACAGGCCCAACGGTTTCACCATCGAGGACTGGAAGAGGGCGCTGAATGTGGATACGGTCATAAAACCGGTGCCTGCCGGCAAGGCTGCCAAGGATCAATCGCAGCCGGTGTTCACGTGCTCAGAGGGGCTCTGTACCGCTCGTCATCCCAGCGGTGCGGAGATCGTGCACGCAAAAAACGCCGACGCAGCCCGCAAAGCGTGTGCAACGGCGACGCTGATCGTAATCGACGACGCGACGGTCGACGAGATATGTCGCTCGGGCACCGCAACTGTGCTCACCAAGCGTGATCTGGCGAGGAAGGGCAGCGTCGCCATCCATTTCCGCTACGGAAAGACTGATCCGCAGATGGACGTGACCTTCGCGATTGTCGAGCCGTGGCGTCCCTGGCATGGCTATCGAGCCTGGTCCCGCGCCTCACGCGGGCTGCCGCCGAACAACCGGCCAAAGAAAGCCGCGGGCGATTCGGAACAGGCTACTTAGAGCAATTCCAGGAAAAGTGGGAACCGGTTTTCCGTCCGGAATTGCGTAGGAACAAGGACTTAGATCATTTCAGTGTTTCCATGAAACACTGAAATGATCTAGATGCCGGTGAACACCGGATCTGGCGTGGAGACCCTCTCGAGGTCCTCCGCTACCGATCCGGCGTGCATTCAGGCTCAATCCCCGGGGAAGCAGTAGCTTTCGACACGCAATCCCGGGACGTTCCCGGTGCGCCGACGATCAGTAGCGCCGTATAAGCCCGACCAATCTTCCCTGAACTTTCACGCGGTCGGGGCCGAAAATGCGGGTCTCATAGGCCGGGTTTGCCGCTTCCAGCGCGATGGAAGCGCCCTTGCGGCGAAACCGCTTCAACGTCGCCTCCTCGTTATCGACGAGCGCCACCACGATGTCGCCCGGATTGGCCGTCTGCGTTTGACGGATAATCACCGTGTCGCCGTCGAAGATGCCGGCCTCGATCATCGAATCGCCCTTGACTTCAAGGGCGTAATGCTCGCCGCCCATGATCATGTCGGGCGGAACCGCGATGGAATGGGTCTGATGCTGGATGGCTTCAATCGGCACGCCGGCTGCAATCCGGCCCATCACTGGAACGGAAATGGCGCCCGCCTCGTCATCATTGCTCGCCACCGGCTTGGGAGATGTGCGGCCCTGGCCGCCCTCGATGACGCTCGGCGAAAATCTGCGCGGGCCGCCCAGCCCGGGTGCGATGGAATCGGGCAGGCGCAACACTTCCAATGCGCGGGCCCTATTGGGCAGCCGGCGGATGAAGCCACGCTCCTCCAACGCGGTGATGAGCCGATGAATGCCGGACTTCGAGGCAAGATCAAGCGCCTCCTTCATCTCATCGAAAGAGGGAGGTATCCCGGTCTCCTTCAGACGGTTATGAATGAAAAGCAGCAACTCGTGCTGTTTGCGCGTGAGCATCGACACCACCCCGGAATCGGTCATAAAACAAACCCAGAACATACACTATATGTTCCAGTTGTGTTCTGCAATGGTAAAAAGGCTTGGTTATTAATTCCCTAGCGCAGCATTAGGACGCGGCACGGGCTGCCGGCCTTGGAGGCGGGCGCATGAGGCTCGCGGACAACGAGGGCGTTTGCGCTCGCAAGCGTCGTCAGCATTGAAGAATCCTGCACATCGAAGGGGGTGGCGACGAGACCCTCTGGTTCCTCCGAAACGATCGCCCGCACATAATCCTGCCGCTGGTCATTGGCTGCCATGGGCCTGGCCAGAATCGCGGGCCGCAGGTCGGGCTTGAACGGCCTGCCTGAAAGGCGCGCGATCATCGGGCGCAGGAAAAGGTGTGCGCAGACAAGGCTTGAGACCGGATTGCCCGGCAGGCCGAGCACCCTCGTCTCACCAAAGCGGCCGAACATCAGCGGCTTACCCGGGCGCATGGCAATCTTCCAGAAGGTGAGTTCCATGCCCTGAGCCGTCAGTACCTGCCGCACAAGATCGTGCTCGCCCACGGAGGCGCCCCCGAGCGTGACGATGATGTCGGCACGCGCGGCAAGTGCCCTTTTCACAGAGTCTGCGATGGCATCGCTTTGATCGGGCGCAATTCCAAGATCCAGTACATTGGCGCCGTCCAAGCCCGCAAGCGCGCCGATACCCAGATTGTTGGAGGCGACGATCTGGTCGGGACCAGGCGTCATTTCGGGCGGCACAAGCTCGTCACCGGTTGCGATCACCGCCACGAGCGGCCTGCGGACCACAGGCACGCGCGGATAGCCGGCAGCCGCGGCGAGGGAGAGGGCGGCAGGATCGAGAAGCCGCCCGTCTTCCAGAACGACGTTGTCCTTGCTGAAATCGAGTCCGGCTTGGCGGATATGCCGGCCCGGTGCCGCGGGCTCGAGCGCCTTGATGCGTTGGCCTTCGAGCGCCGTCGCGTTTTCCTGGATGAGGATCGTATCGGCGCCCTGAGGGACAGGTGCGCCGGTAAAAATCCGCACCGCTTCCCCGGGGCCGACAACGCCGGCGAAGCGCCGCCCGGCCGCGGATTCCCCGATGACGGACAAGACCACCCCGCTTGTCTGGACATCGACGGAGCGGACAGCGTAGCCATCCATGGCCGAGGCGTGGAAGGGCGGCTGCGTGCGACGCGCTTTCAATGACCCGTAAAGCACACGGCCGGCCGCATCCGCCAAGGGGAGTTCCTCCGGCGGCAACGAGCGCAGATCCTCGAGCACACGTGCCAGCGCTTCCTCAACGGGCAGCAGGGCCATGATCCTTGTTTCCCGCGCGCCAGGTCCCGGACTTGCCACCGGTCTTCTCGATGAGGCGGATGTCGGTGATGACCATCGCCTTATCCAGCGCCTTGGCCATGTCGTAGATGGTAAGGCAGGTGACGGAGACGGCGGTGAGCGCCTCCATTTCAACGCCGGTCTTACCTGTCACGCGCGCCAGCGCTTCCACCTTCAACCCCGGCAGGGATTCGTCCGGCTCGATCTCGACCGCCACTTTCGTGAGCGCCAAAGGATGACAGAGGGGAATGAGATCATGCGTCTTCTTGGCTGCCATGATGCCGGCCAGCCGGGCGACAGCAATCACGTCGCCCTTCTTGGCGTTGCCGCTCAGGATCGCCTGCAATGTTTCCGGCGCCATGAGGACGGCCCCTGTGGCGATTGCCGTCCGCTCCGTCTCCGCCTTGGCACCCACGTCCACCATTTCCGCCCGGCCGTCGGAGCGCAGATGGGTAAGGCCGCTCTTTTCGCCTCCGGTCATGTCAGCCCGCCGCCCGCAACCCGCCATTCAGGCTGAGAAGGCTGCGCGTTGCCGCTTCGACGTCGCTCTGGCGCATCAGGCTTTCGCCGACCAGAAATGTTGAAATGCCGACTTTCGCCAACCGGACACAATCCGCATGGCTGAAGATGCCGCTTTCGCCGACGATGATCCGGTCGTCCGGTATCAGGGAAGCCAGCCTCTCGCTCGTTTCAAGGCTTGTCTCGAAGGTTCGCAGATTACGGTTGTTGATGCCGATGAGCGGCGAAGGCAGCTTCAAGGCGCGTTCCAACTCCGCTTCGTCATGAACCTCGATAAGGACATCCATGCCAAGGCCTGCAGCAGCTTCCGCAAGCGCTTCGGCTTCCGCATCGGAGACGCTCGCCATGATGATGAGGATGGCGTCCGCGCCCCAGGCCCGCGCCTCAAGCACCTGGTAGGGCTCGAACATGAAATCCTTGCGCAGGGCGGGAAGGTTTGTCGCCTTGCGCGCCCTGGAGAGGAACTCGGGCGCTCCCTGAAACGAGGGACGATCCGTCAGCACCGAAAGGCACGCGGCTCCCCCTCGCTCATAGGCCGCGGCCAGTGATGGCGGATCGAAGTCGGCACGGATGATGCCCTTCGAGGGGCTCGCTTTCTTGACCTCGGCGATGAGTGCGAACTGACCTGCTTTATGCCTGGCGCGAATTGCCTCGGCAAAGCCGCGGACGGGGTCCGCATCGCGGGTTTTTGCGACAAGTTCCGCTTCGGGGACGGCGGCCTTGGCCGCTGCGATCTCCTCGCGCTTGTAGGCCTCGATCTTCCGCAGGATATCGGACATACGGGCGGTCCCGTTCAGGAGCTTCTGTTTGATACTGCAATCAGCTTCTCAAGCGCCGCCATGGCCCGACCGCTATCGAGAGCCTCGGCTCCAAGGGCAATGCCGTCACGCAGGCTTGTCGCCTTGCCGGCCACCATCAATGCGCCCGCGGCATTGAGCAGCGCGATATCGCGATAAGCGCCTTTCTCGCCGGCAAGCACATTGCGCAGAGCCTTGCCATTGTGGGCGCCATCGCCTCCCTTGAGATCGGTTGCCGTCACCCTCGACAAGCCGGCATCCTCGGGCGTTATCTCCAGGCTTCGGACGCTGCCGTCTTCGAGCACGGCGATCTTCGTGACGCCTGCCGTGGTCATCTCGTCCAGCCCGTCTCCGTGGACAACCCAGGCTCTTTCCGCCCCAAGCCGTTTCAGCACGTGAGCGAGCGGTTCGACCCATTGCGGGGAGAAGACGCCGACGAGCTGCCGCGTCACACCGGCCGGGTTGGACAAAGGGCCGAGCAGGTTGAAGATCGTGCGCGTCCCGAGTTCCACGCGGGTCGGCCCCACATGGCGCATCGCCGCATGATGGTTGGGCGCGAACATGAATCCTACGCCAGCCTCGTTGATACAGGCGGAAATCTGCTCCGGCCCGATCTCGATATTGACGCCGAGGGCGGTGAGGCTATCGGCCGCGCCCGAGCGCGAGGAAAGCGCCCGATTTCCGTGCTTTGCCACCGGCACACCGCAACCGGCCACGATGAACGCCGCACAGGTGGAGACGTTGTAGGTGCCGGACGCATCGCCGCCCGTGCCGACAATGTCGATAGCGCCCGGCGGGGCGGAAACGGGCAGCATCTTGGCACGCATGGTATCCACCGCGCCGCTGATCTCGTCCACCGTCTCGCCGCGTACCCGCAGCGCCATCAGGAAGCCGCCGATCTGGCTCGGAGTGGCTTCGCCGGACATGATGATCTCGAAAGCTTCGCGTGCCTCGCCAAAGTCCAGCGCGGCGCCGGAAGCCACTTTCGCGATATATGTCTTGAGGTCCGCCATGCCGGTCAGAATAGGAGTGCCTGCTGTGCGGCAGTGCGGTTGATCGTCACGCTGTGCTCGGCCTGCAGCCGATTGACGAGCTGGTTGAGCAGGTCATTCTCGATGCCTTGCCTGATCGAATTCGCCACCTCGTCCGGCAATGACTCGGGCGTGGCTGCGGCAGGCTCGAACACCTCGGTGACCTGAAAGATGAAGTGCCCGTCGCCGGCGGGATTGGCAAAGGAACCCGTTCCGCCCTTCGGCACGCCGAAAGCTGCCTGGACACCCGCCTGGCCGAGGTCGGCATCGCTGGCCTCCCGCTTCAGGCCGCGCTTGACCATCTTTTCCTGCCCCAGTTCGGCGGCGATCTGGTCCAGGGTCTTGCCTGCCTTCACCTCCTCCAGAAGCTCCTTGGCGCGGGCTTCCAGCCGCGAGGCTGCCTCTGCATTCATCCAATCTGCCAGGACCTTGTCGCGGACCTCGTCCAGCGTGCGGTCGCGCGCAGGCGTGATCCCTGCGACTTCGTAGAAAAGGAAGCCATTGCCGGGGAGCTGAATGGGCGGGTTCTCAACGCCTTCCTCCGTGTCGAAGGCTTCCCTCACCAGCTCGGGCAGGTTCGGTACGTCATCGACCGTTATGCCATCGGGCCGGCGACCCGAGTGATCGACGGCTTCGATCGTGCGCACGGTAAGCTTCAGGCGTTCCGCCGCTTCGCGCAGGGTATCGCCGCCTGCGCGCGCATCCTCGTACTGGTCGTAGGTGTCGAGCAGGAGCTGGTTGGCTTCGTTCAGCGCCAGTTGACGGCGGATTTCATCCTTTACCTCGTCAAGCGGCGTCACTTTTTCGGGCGTAATTTTCGTCACGCGCAAAAGGACCGGGCCGAAGGTACCTTGAACCACGTCGCTCACCTGGTTCTCCGACAGGGAGAAGGCTGCGTCCGCAATCGCTTGGTCGGGGATGTCGGCGCGTGTCAGGTCGCCGAGGCTCACATCCTCGATCTTCTTGCCCTGGCGCTCGACCAGATCCTCGAAGGTCGTGCCGGTCTTCATGCTTTCGCGGGCCGTGGTCGCCTCCTCGTCGGAGGAAAAGGTGATCTGCTCGATCCTGCGGCGCTCCGGTGTCGTGTATTGGCTCCGCTGCGCATCGTAATATTGCTGCACCTGCTCGTCGGAGATGGCGCTCGGATCGGCGATGTCTTCCGCCTCGAGCTTCACATAATCGATCTTGCGGTATTCAGGGGCCGCATAGTCGGCCTTGTGCTCGTCAAACCAGCTTTGCAGGACGCTGTCGCTGGGCGGTTCGATCGGCTCGACTGCCGAGCGGGGCAGGGGGACATACTCCACCGTGCGGTCCTCGCCCCTGTAACGAGCGATGCTGCGCAGGAGTTCGTCGGGTGCGGAGGCGCCGGAGGCAACGGCGTCGATGATCTGCTGCCTCACCGCCGTCTGCTCGCGATTGCGCAGATAGTCCTCCGCGCGCATTCCGATTCGATTGAGAACGAAGTCGAACTGGTTGCGGTCGAACCGGCCGTCGATACCACGGAAGGCGGGATCGGAAGCCGTCAGCGCCGCAAGCTTGTCTTGCGAAACCCCCAAGCCGATCTCGCGTGCCGTTTCGTCAAGAACGGCGCCTGCCGCAAGCTGGGAGAGAACCTGTTCGTTCACGCCGAAAGCGGCTGCCTGCTCCTGCGTGAGCCTCATGCCGAGCTGCTGCGAGAGTTCGGCGATGCGCCGGTCATAGGCGAGGCGGTAGTCGAGCATGGAGACGCTGGTGCCGCCGGCGGTGATGACGTCGCTGCTCGTTCCGGTCAGCATCTGGCCGGAAATACCCCATATCGCAAAACTCACGACAAGCACGGCGAGCAGGAGCTTCGCGACCCAGGTGGATGCCGCTTTTCTGAGGCCTTCGAGCATGTGACGTCTTCTGTCTCTATTTGTTTTTCTTTGTCGGGAATAGCGTTCCAGAACGCGGCTGTCGATTGCTTTGTGTCGCCTTTTTGCTACTGAAGGCCCGATAGTGCAATGAGTGTAGACGGGAGGTCCCCATGACGCCATCCATCCGCCCCCTCATCGCTGGCAACTGGAAGATGCACGGCACCAGCACCTCGCTTGCGGAGCTGAAAGCGATTGGTGAGGGTTTCGCAGATGCGGCAGGAGAGGATGCGGATGGCCTGATCTGCGTGCCGGCCACGCTGCTTGCTCGGGCAGCGGAGGCGCTCCGGACTACGAGTGTCAGCGCTGGCGGACAGGACTGCCACCCCGAGGCGAGCGGTGCGCATACGGGCGACATATCCGCGGAGATGCTTCTTGATTGCGGCGCCACGCATGTGATTGTCGGACATTCGGAGCGGCGCACGGACCACGGCGAGAGCGATTCCGAGGTTGCCGCGAAGGCCAAGGCGGCTTGGCGCGCCGGCCTCGTTGCGATCATCTGCATCGGCGAGACGAAGCAGGAACGTGAAGACGGAGAGACTCTTTCGGTCCTATCTCGCCAGATCGCGGGCTCCGTACCCGAGAGTGCCGGTGCGGCGAACACCGTGATCGCCTATGAGCCCGTATGGGCGATCGGCACCGGCCTTACGCCGACAGCGGATGACGTGGCCGAAGCACATGCCCACATCCGTCGGGAGCTTGAAAGAAAGCTCGGGGAGGAAGCTTCCCGCATCCGCATCCTTTATGGAGGTTCAGTGAAGCCGGGCAATGCGGGCGAGCTGCTTTCAATTCTCAACGTCGACGGGGCGCTGATCGGCGGCGCAAGCCTGAAGGCACAGGATTTCCTCGCCATTTCCGAGGCGGTGCGCAAGATTTGAGGCGCGGCGTGAGTGCCTGCTTGCAATGAAAGGCGGCGCACCTATCTGGAGGTGGATGCAGGGCTTGGAAAAGCGGCCAAAGCCGTGTAATGAGCCGCGTCCGCGGGTGAGCACTCGCTCCGTCAGGCGCCGGAA
>Ga0164243_10004357_pt1 | contig 22228 bp, 15 predicted proteins | sample OricompcompostOP_FD_108781 | JGI IMG/M metagenome (GOLD analysis project Ga0164243, IMG submission 108781) | Organic Plus compost microbial communities from Emeryville, California, USA - Original compost - Organic plus compost (OP) | ecosystem: Engineered > Solid waste > Mixed feedstock >...
CAGGCGGAATACTACCCCAGCCTCTCCCTCTTCGGCAGATACTCCTACAATGGGATGAGTAACCACTGGATGTTTGACAAGAACGACCTGAACAGCACCCTCTGGTACGGTACCTCCGCAGTAGGGCTGTCGCTCCGCGTGCCCATCTTCGACGGCTTCGGCCGCCGCTCCAAAGTGAGCCAGGCCAACGTCGCCATCCGCCAGCTGAAATACGCCATGGACGAAACCAAACTGGCCCTCAACACCCAGTACGAAAATTCCAAACTGGCCATGCGCACCAACATCACCGCCATTCAAACCCAGAAGGAGAATATGGACCTGGCCAACGAAGTGTACTATTCCACACAGAATAACTACAGCCTCGGCCTGGCCGGCCTTACGGACCTGCTCAACGCGGAAACCTCGCTGACCGACGCCCAGAACAGCTATAACGCTGCCCTCCTGCAGTATAAACTCGCTGAACTGGATATGATCAAAAGTAAAGGCAACCTGAAATCTCTTCTAAACTAAACGCATAAACGAAAAATTACCTGCTGAAAAGCAAGACATAAACAATCAAACTATTTGCAGATGAAAAAAATAATTATCTGGGGACTGGTTACTGTTGGAGCGGTGGTACTGATCATGTGGAAACTCAACGCCAATAAAAAAGCAAACGAAGCTAAAATCGAATTCGTAAAACAAAGCAACATAGGCGATATTCCTGTACTGGTACAGAAAGTATCCCGCAACGATTTTGCCAACGGCTTCCTCGCCAACGGTAACTTCACGCCTATACGTGAACTCACCTACCTGGCGGAAACCTCCGGCCGTATTACCAAACTGCTGGTCGACGAAGGCAGCGTAGTGAAACAGGGCCAGCCCATCGCCTACATCGACGGGGAAATCATCAACACCGACCTCGAATCTGCCAGGGCCAACCTCGAACAGCTGAAAGTAGATAAAGACCGCTACGAAGCCGCTTTCAAAACCGGCGGCGTTACCCAGAAACAGGTAGACGATGCCCGCCTGCAGTACGACCTGGCTAAAACCCGCTACGATGCCGCCAGCCGCCGCGTAAGGGATACCTACGTGAAAGCGCCCATCTCCGGCGTGATCAACAAAAAATACGTGGAACAGGGCGCCTACCTCTCGCCAGGTAACAAAATGTTTGACATCGTGGATGTTACCCGCCTGAAACTGGCCGTAGCCGTACCTGAAACACAGGTGGTCGGACTCAAAAAAGGACAGAAAGTAACCGTAACTTCTTCCGTATTCCCGGAAACCCAATACAGTGCAGTCATCACTTTCATCGCAGCCAAAGGCGACAACTCCCTGAACTACCCGGTAGAAATGGAAGTGGCCAACATGAGCGATAAGGAACTCAAAGCCGGTATGTACGGCACCGCGCACTTCACTTCCCCTGAAACGGATAAAGCCATCTTCATTGCACGCACCGCCTTCATCGGTGGCGTTAACAGCAACGAAGTTTATGTAATGGAAAACAATGTGGCCAAAAAACGTAAAGTGGTTGCCGGCCGCATCATCGGCGATCAGGTGGAAATACGGGAAGGCCTCAACGACGGCGAAACCGTGATCACCAGCGGACAGATTAACCTGACCGACGGCGCCCGGGTAACCGTGCAGCAGGCTGCCAAATAAGACATGCGTAACTGGTGACTGATCAAACTCTTGGAACATGAAGATTACTGAAGTATCGATAAAAAGACCTACCATCGTGGTGGTGGTATTTACCATCCTCACCTTGCTGGGTATCATGAGCTATAAAGCGCTGAACTATGAGCTACTGCCTAAGTTCAGCTCCCCGATCGTAACAATCTCCACGGTGTACCCCGGCGCCTCCCCTAACGAGGTGGAAAGTACGATCACCAAAAAAATTGAAGATGCGGTGGCATCCATGGAAAAGGTAAAGAAGATTATTTCCAAATCCTCTGAAAGCCTCTCCGTTATTACCGTTGAGCTGAATAACGATGCCGACGTGGACATTGCCCTGCAGGATGCGCAACGCAAGGTAAACGCCATCCTGGCGGACCTGCCGGGGGACGCAAAGCCGCCTTCCCTGAATAAGTTCTCCCTCGATGACCTGCCGATCATGACGCTGTCTGCCACTGCCAATATGGACGACAAAGCCTTCTATGATCTGATGGACAAAAAGATACAGCCTATCCTCTCCCGCCTGCCGGGCGTGGCGCAGGTATCCCTCATCGGCGGCCAGGAACGCGAAATCCAGGTGAACGTTGATCCGAAGAAGTTACAGGCATTCGGCATGTCCATCATGGAGCTGCGCCAGCTCATCACCAACGCCAATATGGACTTCCCTACCGGTAAGGTAAAAACCGCCGACCAGCAGATACTCATCCGCCTGGCCGGTAAATATAAAAGCGTAGACCAGCTGCGTAACCTCGTGGTGAAAACTACGGACGATGGCACACAGGTACGCCTGCTCGACGTGGCGGACGTTCAGGACGCGCAGAAAGACGCCGAACGTATTGCCCGTGTGGACGGCGTAAACGCGATCGCCCTCCAGGTGCAAAAGCAAACCGATGCCAACGCGGTAACGGTATCCGAAGAAATGAAAAAGGCGATCGACCGGATTCAGCACGAGTATGCAGCCAACAAACTGCAAATCCTCGTGGCGAACGACTCCTCCGAGTTTACCCTGGAATCGGCCAACTCCGTTATCCATGACCTTATCCTCGCGGTAATCCTCGTGGCGGCGGTAATGCTCCTGTTCCTCCACAGTATCCGCAGTGCGCTCTTCGTAATGATCTCCATCCCGGCCTCCCTGGTGGCTACCTTCATCGGTATGAAGCTGATGGGCTTCTCGCTCAACCTCATGTCCCTCCTGGGGCTGTCGCTGGTGGTAGGTATCCTCGTGGATGATGCGATCGTAGTACTGGAAAACATCTATCGCCACATGGAGATGGGTAAAAACCGCGTACGCGCCGCGTTTGACGGGGTGAAAGAGATCGGGTTCACCGTAACCTCCATTACCCTGGTAATCGTGGTGGTGTTCCTCCCTATCTCCTTAACCAACGAGCTGGTATCTAAAATCCTCCGCGAGTTCTGCGTGGTGGTAATGATTTCCACGATGCTGTCGTTACTGTCATCGTTTATGATCGTGCCGCTGCTCTCCTCCCGCTTCGGGAAGCTGGAACATATCACGGGTAAGAATGTATTCGAAAAATTCATCCTCTGGTTCGAAAAGCAACTGAGCAAATTCACCGCCTGGATGACGGACCTGCTGCGCTGGTCGTTGAACCATAAGCGTTATGCCCTCGGTTTCTCCATCCTGCTGCTGGTGCTGTCTTTCATGCTGGTAGGTAAAGGTTATATCGGCGGGGAGTTTATTCCTAAGGGCGACCGTGGCCAGTTCATCGTCATGCTGGAAATGCCGAAAGATGCATCTGTACAGCAGTCCAACCTGAACACCCGGAAAGCGGAAGCTTACCTGAATAAGAAAAGCGAAATCACCCGTTTGATTACGACTGTAGGTCAAACCTCGGAAGATGGTTTCGGAACCTCTCAATCCACCGCGTATAAAGCAGAGATCACCGTGATGATGGTGCCGGCTGAAATGCGTACGGAGGGTTCCGACATCTACGCGGCAAAAATCAAGAAGGAACTCAAAGCCCTGCTGCCTGGCGTAAAGGTTAAAACTACGGACGTGAGCATCCTCGGTACCGCGGAACGCGCGCCGGTGGAACTCGTGGTGATGGGCTCCGAGCTGGACAGCGTTATGGCCTTTGCCAAACGCGCCATGGATACCCTCAAAACCGTACCTGGCGCCACAGAGGTGAAACTCTCCGTGGAAGAAGGTAACCCTGAGATCAACGTGCAGGTGGACCGGGATAAGATGGCCGCGCTGGGCCTCACCCTGGATAATGTGGGCGGTACCATGCAAACAGCTTTCAGCGGTACGGCGGATGATTCCAAGGTGAAATTCCGCCAGGGCGACTATGAATACGATATTAACATCCGCTTCGACGATTTCAACAGGAAGAACCTGGAAGACGTGGCCAACATACAATTCAGAAATAATAAAGGCCAACTCATAAAATTGTCGCAATTTGCAGCCGTAACCGAAGGCTCTGGTCCCAGCCACCTGGAAAGACGCGATAAAAACACCTCTGTTTCTGTACAGTCGCAGGTAATGGGTCGCCCTTCCGGTACTGTCACACAGGAGTTCCAGGCTAAGCTGGAAAAAATGGAAAGGCCCGCAGGCGTCAGCTATCTCTTTGGCGGGGATGCGGAAAACCAGGGTGATTCCAACAGCACGCTGGGCGTTGCCTTGCTGATTTCCATAGTAATGGTGTACCTGATCATGGTGGCACTGTATGACAACTACATTTATCCATTCGTTGTATTATTCTCCATACCGCTGGCGGTAATCGGCGCCCTGCTGGCATTGGCGCTGACCAACAATACGCTGAACATCTTCACCATCCTGGGTATGATCATGCTGATCGGCCTCGTAGCGAAGAATGCGATCATATTGGTGGACTTTACCAACCAGATGAAGGAACAGGGCCAGAGTACGTTTGATGCGCTGATTCATGCGAACAACGCGCGTCTGCGTCCGATCCTGATGACGACCATCGCGATGGTGATCGGTATGTTGCCGATTGCGCTGGCAACAGGCGGCGTAGCTTCGATCAACAACGGTCTGGCATGGGTAATTATCGGTGGTCTGATCAGCTCCATGTTCCTCACGCTGATCGTGGTGCCGGTGATCTACATGATTGTGGATAAAATCATGGCCCGCTTCGGCATCGGCAAGCTGTCCAAAAAGCGTTACATCCGCCAGCGCATGGTGGCCTCCTACGAAGAGGTGCCTTTAAGCGAAGCGCATATGAACTAAAACGCAGGCTGATTGATTATATCAGTATGCCCGATCATATTTAAGTCTTGTTACTAACAGTGTAACAGTTGTAGGTTTAGGTAATAGCCGGAATATTCTTATTCCGGCTTGTTTTTTTTTATATATAGGGGGAAAGATTTAATGCTGCTGCAGGCCAGTGCTGCGGCCTTGCAGTAAATGAAGCAATGGCCATGCCGGTGGCATCGCCTGTCCTGAAATGCAAAAAACGGACAGGAGTGCCCTGCCCGTTTTTAATATGTTGCCGTGATGATTTAGCTGATGAGTTTATAATTTTTATACTCCCCTATCCGCCAGCCGGTAATTTTTTCTATTTCGTGCAATACCCTGTGTCTGGGTTTGAACCTGCCCCGGGAAGGATCGTATTTGAATTCCCAGTTCTGCTGGGCAATCACTTCCGCCATCACTGCCGGATGCGTTCCTTCAAAAGGCGCCAGGATATCGATTACGCCGTGAAAATCAAATGGCTCCGCTTCCTGGTTGAATTCAGGGGAAGTATTGCCCTGCGAGTAGTAGCTGCCGAATTTTTTGATCTTACCTCCCAGCAGGTAAGGATTACGGCAGTAGGAATAATGGTAGATGCGGGCCTGCAGCTTTTTTACTTTCAGCTTAACGCCGTTTTTCTTTTCATCTTCCAGGTAAGCCGCCTCGGATTCATAGAGCCGGAAGCCCTGGGAATCGCGGTAGCTGAACACCCTCGGATCGTTACGCGTAATGCGGATTTCCTTACTGTGCCATTTCCGGGTAGGCCCGATGTGCTTGTAGTCGCCAATGAAATGGTAGAAAGGGAAAAGGAACCCATCCACTTTCTTGTCGTCCAGGTGATCCTCCATGGCCTGCCTGATCTCGGCAAGGTCCTGCTCATGGATCACTTCATCCGACTGGATGTGGAATGCCCAGTCCGCATCCGGGGAAATGGCTTTCAGCCCGATGTTGGCCTGCTGGGCGAAGATTTTTCCGCCTTTGGTCATCGCCGGGTCCCACTCTGTATCGATGATACGGATTTTGGGCGAGCCGATGGCCTCAATGGCTTCCCGGGTGCCGTCGTCACTTTTACCTACAACGGCAATGAATTCGTCTACGATCGGTAAAACGGAAGTAATAGATTGAATAACAGGGTAGCCATACGCAAAACTGTTGCGCATGTACGAGTATCCACTTACTTTCATAGGATGACAGTTTTATAAATTTTTAGTCGCATGTTGATATCTAAAGTGTGATCGCGCTTGGCATAGCTCCCGCCGGGCGGGATGTGACAGTACAGTTCATCAATAATCGTTCAAAAATAGCTAAAAAAGAACGATAACGGTAGCGGATATGTTAAAATGAGGCGGGCCGCTCCGTGGGAAGCGGCCCGCCTTTTATCCTCAGGGGGAATTTGAAGGTACTGTTAAAGTTTGGCGTTATGCCTCACCTCGTCAAAGGTGATGCTGCCGGTGAGGTGACCGTTTTCGAAGACGGTGATCAGCTGGTCTTCCAGGTTAGGGCGCTCATTTTCCCGGAGGGTGGCAAACTGGCCGTTATCCAGTACCAGTTTGAGCTTGCCGGCTTTTGACTTCTTGAAGGAAGTGCGCAGGTTACCCTGGGCGTCCAGTTCCACAGGGCTTTTCTGTACGTCTATGTGCTGGCCGTTCACCTGGGCATAGGAGCATTTGAGCGCAAACTCCTGGGTGTCCCGGTTGACCCGTTGCAGGAGGGCGCCGCCCATGCCCAGCACCAGGTTTTCAGCGCTGATGCCGGCCTCCGCGAGCGCGGCAAAAATGCCGGGGATAGAGCTGTAGCTGATGCCGTCCCCCTGGATAACGCGTACCTGCGGCGGTAATACCTTGTATCCCTTTTCATTCACGGTGTACCCGAATTTCTCCATCAGGATGTGGAATACCCGCAGCAGGGTTTGTACAGGGTCGCCGCTGTCCGGGCGGATGACGAGCGTGCCCTGGCGGGCCAGGATCTGGTCCCTCAGTTCAGTGCCCCAATACTGCTCGCAGGCACGGAAGATGTTGTAAGAGTCTGATACGCAGGCGATAGTTCCGGTGGGGAAGGTGTTCAGTACGTGTTTGAAAATTTCCAGTTCACCTTCTTCGCCGAGCAGGGTACAAATGCTATGTTCAGTAGCAGGGATGGAAAGGCCGGGGGCGGTTTTTGCCTGGTAGTAGCGCTTAGCGTAGGTAGATCCGGCAATGGTATCGCTTCCGGAGAAGCTCACCAGGTGGGCGCTGCCGCCGATGCCGGCGCTTTCCACGGAGCTGGCGCCGCGGAAGCCGAAGTCGTTCAGCACGAAGTCGATACCGGCGAAAGCAGCTGCAGAAGCGGTTTGCTCGTAATATTGTTTCACTACTTTTTTAATCTCCCTGGATACGGTGGCCACGGTACATGGGTACCAAACCTGCATCAGCAGGGTTTCCAGGAAGTTGGTCAGCCAGTAGCAACGGGGGTCGGTATTCTCGATGGTCATCAGCACGTTCCTAACGGGAACGACTGTACCTTCTTTCACGGCTTTAATCCGGATGGGCAGCTTACCGCCGTGTTTTTCAATGATATATTCAAACCGGCTGCGGTCAAAGATATCGTCGCGGCCGAATACTTCCAGCAGTTCCTTTCCGGCTTCATCCAGCTTTTCTTTCGTTATTACGACTCCTTCCAGGTATTCCCTGAGGAAGTATTGGAGTCCGTAGAACACGGTTTCATCGAATTTGCCTCCCCGGCTTTCCAGGTAAGAGTAGATGTATTCAGTACCGGGAATGTATAATTTATGGTGAGAGTATTTATAGGCGTCTGCGAGGAGGATAAGATTTTCTTTTGTCATGGCCGGAAAATTTAAGCTTGGGTAAAGTATTTATTGAACAGTTGGCGGAGCAATGGGATATGCGTGTCCGTTATAACGCCATCGTCTATCAGCTGCGGGATATCTTTTACGTTGATCCACCGGAGCGCTTCCAGGTCGTCGCCAGCGGCGGGTTCGCCGTAAACGAGGCTGGTGGCAAAGAGGGTGGTGATGATCTTATTGGTTTCGCTGCGGTAGCGCCAGTCGTCCACCCGGAGGGACGTCACATATTCCAGGGGGCTTACCTCAAAGTCGCCGCACTCTTCCTGTAGCTCCCGCCTGGCCGCCAGCTCGAAAGATTCGTCCGTAGGGTCGGAGAATCCGCCGGGGAGCCGCCATTCGCCTTCATTCGGCTTTTTGCCAAGCAGCAGTTCTGTATAGTTGTTGCGGAATACGGCAATATCGACGGTAGCGTAAACAGCAGGAAACAGGCTGTAAGTACTGTAGATAATACCCGCGCGGAACTCCTCCGTGTCAAATACTTTATCGGAAATCGCTTCGCGCAGGGCGGTAGCGTTGTAGTCCTTCACGGGGGCGAGGGCCTGGGTTTTATATTTACCGCTGTAGGTACTGATAAAGCTATCGCGGCTGCCGTAGAGCAGGAAGGTTTCATGCCGGAAGTTCGTATGGAGCAGTTCATCCAGCTTGTTGGACCATACTTTGTCGGACTTTTGATCGCTGAGCGGGAGCACGATTATTTCCGGGAACAGCTGTTTGATCATTCGTTCGCGGGTATAATAATCCAATGGATTTTTGCGGCTGCCCTTTACCGGGCTTACGCCTAACACAATCAGAACGCGGTTGTGCTTTTCCTTTACCTGTCTGATTATTTCCAGGTGCCCTTCGTGCAGGGCGGGTGTTTGGAACCTGGCGATAATAACTCCTGTGGGCTTTGTTACTTGCATCTTCGAGCTATTTTGTGTAATTGTTACACAAATATAATGAGGTATTTGAATCTACCAAAATAATTTTTGTAAAAAATACACAAAATAATCTCCGGGCTAGATTTCGAAGGCCATTCCGTCTTTTTTCAGCTGGAAATATTTTTCCTCGTTGAAGCTGAAAAGCTTTGCGGGGCGGCCTTGCGACACCTGTTTTTGCTTCTCGTTATGTGCGATCAGGATGCCCAGGTGATTTATTTTTTTCTGGAAGTTGCGGCGGTCTATAGGCCTGTCCAGCAGTGTTTCATACAATTTTTCGAGGTCTGCGATAGGGAATTTCTTATCGAGCAGCTCGAATCCGATTGGTTCGTAGCGGATTTTGTTGCGGAGTCGCTTTACGGCCAGGTCAATAATGGTCGCATGGTCGAAGGCGAGGTCCGGCAGTTCCTTGATATTGAACCAGGAGGCGTCTTCTGCGTCGGAGCTGGCGGCCAGCTTGAAGTTGGTCGGGTTGACCAGTCCGAAGTAGGCGATAGACACTACGCGGCCGCGGGGATCGCGGTTGGGCATCCCGAAAGTATATAATTGTTCAAGGTAGTTGATGTTCACACCGGCTTCGGTGAGCAGTTCCCTGGTAACGGCATGCTCGAGGGATTCTTCGTCGCGTACGAAGCCCCCGGGAAGCGCCCAGCTGTGCAGGAAAGGTTCAATGGTACGTTTGATCAGCAGTACCACGATACCTTCCTTGGGAATGTATCCGAATACCACTGCGTCTACGGTGAGTTTTATTTGCTGTCTGATGGCCAATGTTAACCGGATTATTTATTAAGGTAATGATCTAATTGAGCAGTTCCTTTGTGGAGATTTATAAACAGCGGGTTTTTAGCCGGATCGAAAACGATGATGGTATTCATTTCCCAGATATCCTGTGGTGCAGGCAGTTCGATCATGACTTCCTGGTTGTTGGACCTTACGAACAGGAGGCTGTCTTTGCCGGCCATATGAGGTTTGAATCCCTGCTGTTGCAGGTAATCCGTGATTTGTTGCTTGAGGGCCAGTACAGAGTCTGTCAGCGGGCCGGGAGCGGGCTTATGTTCCCGGTAAACGTAGCTTTTTTCAGTGATCACATCATACCGGGATCTGTCAGTTGTGCCTTCGCGTTGAGGGTTACAGGCAAACAGCAGTCCGGCTGCAAGGGCCAAAAACGATAATATCTTTCCCATATCTTGTATGTTAATGTTCGTAGCAATCGTAATTCCGCTGGCGGTAGATCTTACCGTCGCGGAACTCAATAATAGTGCAAATAAACGCTTTCATGACCTGACCTCGCCGAAATTTTCCCGCGTCCACCCCGATTTCTCCCCGCCATTCGGCCTCCACCACCAGTGTATTGCCGTTTTCAAAGGCCTTTAGCACGTTGTAGTGCTGGGTTTTGAGAATCAGCCGCGTAGTGGCCATGCTTTCCAGAATGATGTCGAAATTCCTTTGTTTGATTTCGCCGGACATCTGGTTGGGGTATTCCGTTTGAATGATATTTGGATGAAAGATGCTGGCAAATTCAGCCGCGTCCACTGAAAAGTTCTCCAGCAGCTGAAAGTACCGGTAAACTACCGCCAGTTTTTCGTCCATTCAGGAATTTGATTACGAATTACAAATTACGCAATACTGTCCACCTATCACATAGCCGGGCAGCAAACGAATTGCGAATTTATAAAATTCGTTAGTATATCAGCATCAGCTTTGGACTATTTGATGGCGGCGGTGGCAGGTTCCGGGGTTGTGGTAAACGCCAGTTTATCCAGGTTATCGGTTTTTTCGATCAGGTCAAATACCACTTTCATCACGGTGAGGGTGCCTTCGTAGTTGATCTTATCGGCGCTGTCCTCCGGTTGGTGGTAATCGTCCATCCCGGTGTAAAAGAATAAAACGGGGATTTGTTTCCGGTAGAAGGAAGTGTGATCTGAATTGCCAACGCCGCTGGCTTCATACACTACTTTCGTTTCCCTGCCGGAGTTCTCCAGCAGTTTTGACCAGGAAGGGCTTGTGCCGATACCTGCAATTTGTAAACCGTTGGTCGTATTGAGGCGGCCAATCATATCGAGGTTCAGCATGTAGTTGGCCTTGCTGAGGTCCACCGGGCTGTGGGATGCCAGGTAGCGGGAGCCGCTGAGGGATTGCTCATTTCCGGAGAAGGCAACAAACAGGTAATTGGTATTTTTCAGCTTAGCGCTTTTCACCTGGCGGGCCAGTTCCAGCAGGGCGGCGATGCCGCTGGCGTTATCGTTGGCGCCATGGTATAACACCTTGCCTTTGGCGGAGCCGTTGTGCTCCTCTCCATAGCCAAGATGGTCGTAATGCGCCCCGATGATAACGGTGCGCGCGGCTTTATTGTCTATGTAGCCAATCACATTGGTACCGGTTCTTTTGACCGGTTGCAGGGCAATATCCATTTGGATGAGGAAGCTGTTCGCGTTCTCGTCGTCCAGGATTTTGCTGATGTCTTTATTGACCCATACGGCCGGTATGGGGGCGGCTGTTTCAGTTTTTTCCAGCCAGCTGTTTATTTCCGGGAGCGTTTCGGCGCCATTGAAGAAGATGATGCCAGTAGCGCCGGCTTTCGCGGCCTCGGCGGTCTGTTGTTTGTAGAGGTCCAGCCGGGACTTGTATTTAGCAGCGTCCAGGTCCGCCACGTTAATCAGCCAGATGTTATCCGGCTCATTGGCCTGTGGCAGCACTTCCCCTTTCACGGCTTTGGCGGCGGTAAAAGGCAGGGGGATGTATTGTACGCCGGCGGCCAGGGGTTTATGATTCAGCTCAAAGCTGCAGTTAGCCGCGGGTTCACGGCCTTCCTTTACGGTAAAGGTTTGCAGGTATCCGTCTGTTCCCATGGGGAGCAGGCCTATCTGCTGCATCTGACTCTGGATGTAGGCAGCAGCCAGTTTTTCGCCGGGCGCCCCGGTGAGGCGGCCTTCCAGCTTGTCGCTGCTGAGGTAGCTGATGTGCTGTTGCAGGTTTGTCAGGGTTTTTCGGTCGCTTTTTTTCTGTGCGCTTACTACCACGGTAGTTACTACCAGAGGTAACAGCCAGGTTATCTTTTTCACAGCAAACTGGTTTTGGGTGTGATGGCAAAATTACGAATTACCTCAGTGCAATACAGAAATTCATGCCAGTTCTTTTTTTACTATCCATTGTATATTAGCTATTTATAATATAACCCTTCGGTCTGTTAATCGTCATTCGTGAAACGGGGTTTGCTGTTGGTATAGGTCAAAGTGCTATTTTTGCCGCGTTTTAAAAAATAAGTATGAAAAACACGCCTTTTACAGAAAAACACATTGCGCTGGGTGCGAAGATGGCTCCTTTCGCAGGTTACAACATGCCAATATCCTATACAGGTATCAACGACGAACATCAGGCCGTACGCACCAATGCAGGAGTTTTTGATGTGAGCCACATGGGCGAGTTTATTCTGAAAGGGGAAAATGCGCTGGACCTCATTCAGCGGGTAACCTCCAACGATGCTTCCAAACTCACTGCCGGCAAGGCGCAGTACAGCTGCCTGCCAAACGACGAGGGCGGTATCGTAGACGACCTGCTGGTGTATTGCATTGAACCCAACAACGTGTATATGTTGGTGGTAAATGCCAGCAACATTGAAAAAGACTGGAACAGGATCAGCCAGTTCAACACCAAAAACGTGGAAATGCACAATATTTCCGATAAAACCTGTCTGCTCGCCATCCAGGGCCCTAATGCCACCAGCATGCTGCAGCCCCTCACCGAGATAGACCTGGTCAACCTGAAATATTACACTTTCGCCAAAGGCGAATTTGCAGGCGTTCCCAATGTGCTGATCAGCGCTACCGGTTACACCGGTGCTGGTGGTGTGGAAATATATTTTGAAGATACAGACGGCGCTGCCGATAAAATCTGGGATGCCCTCTTCGCAGTAGGCGGCCCTAAAGGCCTGAAGCCTATCGGCCTCGGCGCCCGCGATACCCTCCGCCTGGAAATGGGCTTCTGCCTCTACGGAAATGATATTGACGACCGTACCTCCCCGATGGAAGCAGGCCTGGGCTGGATCACGAAATTCACGAAGGACTTCCCTTCCCGCGCCATCTTTGAAGCGCAGAAAGCCAACGGCGTGGAACAGAAACTGGTTGGTTTTGAAATGGTGGACAAAGGTATTCCCCGTCACGATTACGAAATCAAGGATGCTGCCGGCAATGTAATCGGCCGCGTAACTTCCGGTACCCAATCCCCCAGCCTGTCAAAGGCTATCGGCCTCGGCTACGTTAAAACGCCTTTCGCTGCGCTGGATACAGAGATCTTCATCGCCGTGCGCGACAAGCAGCTGAAAGCTAAAGTGGTGAAAGTTCCTTTCCTGGGATAAGCATAAAATTGATGTACCGGCAGATTCAAATATGAATAGCCGGCGAATATTATTAATTTCGGTGCCTGGAATTTCCGGGTACCGGAATTTTTGTAATTACACCATATCTATGCCCACTATTCATCTGACGACCGTCATCCACGCTCCGCGGGAGCGGGTCTTTGACCTTAGCCGTAGTATAGGACTCCATAAAAAAAGTATGGAGCGCACAAAGGAAGAGCCCATTAAAGGTAAAACCAGCGGACTTATTTCCTTCGGGGAATCCGTGACCTGGCAGGCCAGGCACCTGGGAAAGCTCAGGCAGCTGACCACCAGGATAACCGCTATGGAAAAGCATGTTCACTTCCGCGATGAAATGGAGGAAGGGGACTTTACCTTTATGAAGCATGACCACTACTACAAAGAGATTCAAAACGGTACCGTCATGATAGACCTGATGGAGTTTGGCACGCCGTACGGCTGGCTGGGCAGAATGGTGGAGCGGTTTTACCTGGTGAATTATATGACGAAGCTGTTATGCCTTCGCAACGATACTATTAAGGAATATGCGGAATCTGACAAGTGGCGGGTGATCCTTGATTAATGCAAAATGCAACTGAATGACAGAAAGTAACAAACCGAGTCTGGAAGTATGTTTATCCCCGGCTCTCCTGCATCTCTATGATGTAAAGAACAGCATCGTGGTAATTATCGATGTGCTGCGCGCTACGTCCACCATCTGTACTGCCTTGTACAACGGGGCTGCCAGAGTTATCCCGGTGGCCAGTGTGGAAGAATGCGTGAATATCGGACGCGCCATCGGCGGCATTACCGCCGGCGAGCGGGATGGAAAAGTGGCGGAAGGATTGGTGCATGGCAACTCCCCTTTCGAATATCCACGGGATTTTGTGGAAGGAAAAACGCTCGTACTCACCACTACCAACGGCACCAAACTGCTGCACATGGCCAAAGATGCCATCCAGATAGTGACCGGCTCCTTCCCTAATATCAGCGCGGTTTGCGACTACCTGGTAGCCCAGGGGCAAAACGTCATCCTTGGCTGCGCGGCCTGGAAGGACAGGGTTAACCTGGAAGATACCCTCTTTGCCGGCGCTGTGGTAAGCAGGATCAAATCCCATTTTGAGGTGAACTGCGATAGCGCCCTCGCTGCGGAAACCATGTATGAGGCGGCAAAAGGCGATGTGTTCACCTTTATGAAACAGGCCTCGCATTATAAGCGGCTCGCTAAATACGGACTGGAAAAAGATATTCAATATTGCCTTACGCCGGATGGCGCCAACGTGCTGCCGCTGTTTAAAAACGGAGAACTGGTAGCCGAAGAAGTGCCTGCCTGATTTTTTGTTTTTTGAAAATCTGTGAAGGGACGCCACTGGCGTTCCTTTTCCGTTTAATGTGGGACTTCCGTAACATTTTCCAAAGCGGCATTAGATCTTTCCCCCCACCCCTCAACTACTTTTTCTATCATTTTTACGTTTGAAAATCAACATTTTTAAAATGGTATTTTTTACTTATTTTTAAAGAAAAGATGTGTCTTCGGCCGTAGGCTTGAATCTTTTTCATTGGAGATTTTTTGCTTACTTTTGTGGATTGCCTTTTTACCAGCTGCCGAATACTTTTTTTTCTTATTTTAACCCTTTGGCTGGTAAATCAAAACCAAGGCAACAACAGATAGTATGTCGCTACCCCATTTGCTAAAATATGTTTACAATAACGGCACTGATGAAGTGATCCGCAGGGGGAAGCGTATATTTTCGACCGGGGGTGTTGAACTTATCGAGGCAGACCCCGTGCTTAAATCAGCTACCTTCCGCGTGAAGAGCGACACGCATGCCAACTACTATCGCGTATCTATCAATAAATACGGCGATAACACCGGGATGTCCATCAGGTGCCAATGTCCTTACAACCTGGGAGATATTTGCCGCCACGAGGCCGCCGCATTATTCCAGCTACAGGAAATGCTGGACAAAAACCAGTTTGAAAGCTTCGACTCTCAATTTGATCAGCAACATACCCTGATCAAAATGAAATCCATTGACCTGAAGACCATCAAGCTGCTCACCTCAGGCAGCATCTTTGCCAACGCGGAAAAACTGGCGAAAGAAAAGCCGGCTAAGATTACCAGCGCAAAAGATGAGAAGGTGGAAGCCACCCTCACCGTGGATAAACAGGATTTTCCGCTGATCATACAACGAAATGAAGAGCGCTTTTTCGATACGCATTGCACCTGCGATGAAACAGAACATGCGCTCTGCGTACATAAAACCACCCTGTTCCTGCAATTGCTGCAAAAACACGGGCCGTTCTATTTCGATACCCTCCGCAACTGGGATAAGGAAAAGAACAAACTGCTGTCCCTCTACGGTTATTCCCTGAGCGATGACCTGGAAGGGAAATTCGCCTTCTCCTATAATGAAGGCAAGCCTTTCCTGCGTGTGCTGGACCCAAGTATCAAACGCGTGGACGGTTCCGCCATCGGCCGCCAGGCAGCTACCCCTGCCCCGCCGCCGCCGGACGAAACTATTACCGCCACACAGCGCCTCGCCGTGGTGTTTAACGCCAATGAACCGCTGTATCCTTACTTCCGGCTCGACCTGGTAAGCGGCGAGGTAAACGAGGAGCAAACGGAATTCGTATCCCTGGCCAGTAAGCTGGACCTCACCAAATACGTGGACTTTTACCAGTACAAGGAAAAAGACCGCGACCTGATTGCGCCTGTGCGTAAACTTCAGAATGCGGAAGTGAGTAAATTCCTCAGCAAGAACTCGCCCTTTGCCGGCATCTGGGAAAATATCACGCATGAAAATGCGGAGGAACTCCCGACCGAAACCAAAGAGCTGATGCTGGAATACCTGCATCCCAAACTGGCCAAGCTGTTTCCGCAGATGGCCGAGCAGGGCCTCATTTTCCTGCTGCCCAACCGCCAGCCGTTTAAAACCAAAAGCCTGGTACCGGTGCAGCTGGGCGCAGAGCGGCTCAAACTTATCATCAAAACACATACAGGCAATACCCATGTGGAAGTGGAATGCTTCGTGTCTATCGAAGGCGAAGAGATAAACGTTTCCAAAAACGCCTGGGAAAGCCCGCTGCTGTTCCTCCACCAGAACGTGGTGTATATGTTCGAAAACCCGCAGGATGCCCTTCACGTGGAACTCTTCCGCCAGAATGGAAAACTGCGTATATCCAACAAGGAATGGCCGGTGTACCTGAAAGATTACCTGCTGCCACTTAGCCGGCAATACGATATTCAGTTCGACAGCGGGCTGCTGGCCGAAGTGAAGGACCTGAAGCCGGAAAACAGGGTATATCTCAAGGAAATGGGCGAAACGTTCATTATCCAGCCGGGCTTTGCCTACCGCGGGCAGGAGGTGGAATGGAACGATGAAGCTAAAATCACCGTCCAGGAAGGGAATAAGGTGATCGTTATCCAGCGTAACAAGGAAGCAGAAGAAGAGTTTGTGAACAAACTCCGCACCCTGCATACCAACTTCTCGCAGAACGACAACCACAACTACTTCTACCTCCGCGCTAAAGAAGCCCTGAAGAACAACTGGTTCTTCCTGTTCTTCGATGCGCTGAAGGAAATGGACGTACGGGTGTTTGGCTTCGATAACCTGCGCAACTTCAAATTCAGTTCCCATAAACCGGTGACCAACCTGCAGATCAGCAGCGGCATCGACTGGTTTGACGCGCAGATAGAAGTATTGTACGGGGATCAGAAGGTAAGCATCAAGGACATCAAGTCGGCCCTGGCCAACAAACAGAATTATGTGCAGCTGGCGGATGGCTCCCTGGGATTGCTGCCGGAAGAATGGCTGCGCAAATACTCCCTGCTGTTTAAAGTGGGTGAGGAAAAAGATAAAGGTCTTAAACTCAGTAAATATAACTTCTCCGTTATTGATGAACTCTACGAGTTTATCGATGATGAAGCCGTAGTGATTGAACTGGAACAGAAACGCCGCAAGCTCCTGCAGTTCGATGAAATCCGCAATATTGACCTGCCGGCAAACCTGCACGCGCAACTGCGCCCTTACCAGGAAAGTGGTTTCCAATGGCTCAATTACCTGGACGAAATCAAATGGGGCGGCATCCTGGCGGACGATATGGGTCTTGGTAAAACCATCCAGGCCCTTACCTTCATTCAATACTACAAAAACAAACATGGCCAGTGTATGACGCTGGTGGTATGCCCTACCACCCTGATCTACAACTGGGAAAATGAAATCAGGAAGTTTACGCCGGATATATCCCATCATATCCACCACGGCCCGACCAGGCTGAAAAGCAGCGAGGAGCTGGCCAAATATGACGTGATCATCACCACCTACGGCACCCTGCGCAGCGATGTGCAGCTCCTGATGAAACTGGAATTCGACTACGTGGTACTGGATGAATCCCAGGCGATCAAAAACCCGCAGTCGAAAGTTACCAAAGCGGCACAGCTGCTGCATACCAAAAACAGGCTGGCGCTGAGCGGTACCCCGATGCAGAATAACACATTCGACATCTACGCCCAGATGAACTTCCTGAACCCGGGTATGCTGGGCAGTGTGGACTTCTTCCGGAACGAGTTTGCGACCCCGATCGACAAATTCCAGGACGAAGAGCGTAAAGAGCACCTGCGTAAGCTGATCTATCCGTTTATCCTGCGCCGTACCAAGGAACAGGTGGCGAAGGAACTGCCGGAAAAGATTGAAACCGTTATTTTCTGCGAAATGGATGCGGAGCAGCGGCATATTTACGATGCTTACCGCAACAGCTATCGCTCCAAAATATTGGGCGTTATCGAGGACCAGGGTATGGAACGCAGCCAGCTGACCATCCTCCAGGGCCTGATGAAGCTCCGCCAGATATGCGACAGTCCGGCCATCCTCAACGATACGGAACAATACCCGAACCACTCGGTGAAGCTGCATGAGCTCACCCGCGAAATCTCCGAAAACATCGGTAACCACAAGGTGCTGGTGTTCTCCCAGTTCCTCGGTATGCTGGGGCTGATCCGGGAACGGCTGCAGCACATGAAGATTCCGTTCGAGTATTTCGATGGCAGCACCTCCACCGTGGATCGGGAGAAGGCTATCCAGAACTTCCAGAACAACGATGACTGCAGGGTATTCCTCATCTCGCTGAAAGCCGGTGGCGTGGGTCTGAACCTGACGGCAGCGGATTACGTGTACATCGTGGACCCGTGGTGGAACCCGGCTGTGGAGCAACAGGCCATTGACCGTACTCACCGTATCGGGCAAACGAAAAATATCTTTGCGTACCGTATGATTTGTAAGGACACCGTGGAAGAGAAAATTCTGCAGTTACAGGAGCGGAAAAAATCCCTCGTGAAGGAAATTATTGCGGACGACAACGGATTTGTGAAGAAGCTGACGAAAGAAGATGTATTGTACCTGTTCAGTTAAGGCATAATGATATAAATGTCAAGCCCGCCGGCGCCGGTGGGCTTTTCTATGCGGAAATATTGCTGCCCTGGACCAGCGGTTTGGTCCAACTTACCATGTGAATTATATTTGTAAAATTGAAATTAAATAATTGAAATCTATATATATATTGCGCTAATTTTTCTTCGATTAACCTGTACAGCTTAGATAATTCTTTGGGAGTGTCTCCCGTTTTTTACACCGCCGGTTCCTTCATTGGAACCGGTTTTTTTATTGCAGAAAATGAAGGAACCATGCAGATTCTGCATGGTTTTTCCGTTTGGCACAATGCCCCAGCTGTGCAGTCGATATTGTTAATCCTATGATCGTCAATTGCTTGTAAGGGTTTCAATCTCTTGTTAACCGGTATGGCATCCCAATGGCTTACTCCCTGGTACATAAATTTTTTACCATGTTACCAGATTCTAAAATCTCCCGGCTGCTGGCCCATCAGATCACAGGCCTCGCCGATGTAATGGAACAGCACAACGGGAGAGGTAAAGTAAGCAAGGTGATACACAGTTTTGCCGATTACACCCGCCAGATGATCCGGCTTGGCCGGATGGCAGAAGTGAAACACTGTTTTACCATGGCCGCCGTACTGTATCATAACGGCAGTGCCTTGTTGAAGAATGCCATTGAAAGCGTGTATATATACACGTTATCCCCGGTGCTGCAACGCCCGGCCAAAGACCTGCTGCCGGCTACCCTCCGCAGGATCAGAACGCATCACCTGCAAACCGCAGGGATATAAACCGCTAAAACTTACGATTATGCTGACTTTCCTGTTGGTCGTTGCAGGGCTTGCCTGCTTTGTAATCTTCTTCAGATCTGTAGACTACTTCGAAAATATATGACCATGATGACTGCACTTTTTGTCTTATCCATTTTGGTTTTTGGCTACATGATCTATGTGCTGCTGAAACCTGAAAAATTCTAAACGGAAAATGAACACAGAAATTCTGGGCGTGATCGCCACCTATGGACTAACACTCTTACTTGCCTGGCCGCTTGCGAGATATATTGTTAAGGTATTCAGAGGAGATAAGGTTTGGTCGGACTTTTTCCTGCCGCTCGAAAAACTCTTCTATAAAATATCCGGTATCAATCCTAATGAGGAAATGGACTGGAAGCAGCATATGAAAGCGCTGCTTACCATCAACCTCGTATGGCTGGTATATGCATTTTTTGCGTTGCTCTTCCAGGATAAGCTACCGCTCAACCCGGACGGGAATCCCGGCCAAACGCCGGACCTGGCTTTTAACACCGCCATCAGCTTCCTGGTAAACTGTAACCTGCAGCACTATTCCGGGGAAACCGGCGTCACCTACTTCACCCAGTTATTTGTGCTGGCGTTCCTGCAATTTGTAAGCGCCGCTACCGGTATTGCCGCGTTGATAGTGGTGTTCAAAGCCTTCAAGGATAAGACGGTGACCCACCTGGGTAACTTCTGGGAAATATTCCTGAAGACCATCACCCGCATCCTGCTGCCTTTAAGTATAGTCATTGCCGTTATACTCATCTTCAACGGCTCCCCTGCCAGCTTTGCCGGTAAGGATACGGTGGTCACCCTCCAGGGCGACACCCAAAACGTTTCCCGCGGGCCTGCTGCCGGCTTTATTGCCATCAAGCACCTCGGCACAAATGGAGGCGGCTGGTTTGGGGCCAACTCCGCCCACCCGTTCGAAAACCCTAACTACATCGGGTTTATCACGGAAATGGTGGCGCAGGTGGTCATTCCCATTGCCATGGTATTTGCATTGGGCATGTTCATCCGCCGGAGGAAGTTTGCCAACGTCATCTTCGCCATCATGACCATCGGCATGATATGCCTGCTCATCCCTACCATGCAGGCGGAAATGGCCGGCAACCCTGCTATTTCGCACCTGGGCATTCAGCAGCTGACCGGCTCCATGGAGGGGAAGGAAGTCCGCTTCGGGCCAGCCGGCACCGCCTATTGGAGTACGGTTACCACCATCATCTCCACGGGTTCCATTTGCGGATTCCATGACAGCATGATGCCTGTGACAGGGCTGATGCAGCTGCTGGGCATGATGCTCAACTGCCTTTACGGCGGCTGCGGTGTGGGTATATTGAACTATTACATCTATATCATCATCGCCGTATTCATTTCCGGCCTCATGGTGGGCCGCACGCCCGAATTCATGGGCCATAAGCTGGAAGCCAGGGAAGTGAAGATTGCCGCGCTGATTACCCTCCTCTCCCCTTTCCTGATCCTTGCCGGTACTGCATTGGCGGCTTATGTGCTGGTACACCACCCTGGCGTTGACTGGGCGGTGAAGCCGGGCGCCTGGTTGAATAACCCGGGCTATCACGGTTTCTCGGAGATGCTGTACGAAATGACTTCCGCCAACGCCAACAACGGTTCCGGCTATGAGGGACTGGGAGATAACAATGTGTTCTGGAACGTCAGTACAGGCTTCGTGTTGATTGCAGGGAGGTATCTGCCGATCATCGGGCCGGTGGCTATTGCCGGCATTATGGCTAAGAAAAAATATATTCCGGAATCAGCTGGTACCCTGCGTACGGATTCTGTCACCTTCGGGGTGATGACCTTCGCCGTTATCGTGATTTTAAATGCCCTGAGCTACTTCCCTGCCCTCGCCCTTGGCCCGATCGCGGAATATTTTTCTCTCTATAGATAATTACTAAACAAGATTTTGAGATGAATAAAGACAATAAACTGTTTCCGAGAGAGCTGGTTATGGAAAGCCTGAAGCAGTCTTTCGTGAAACTGCATCCTAAACTGATGATCAAAAACCCGGTCATGTTTACAGTGGAAATAGGAACCGCCGTAATGCTGGTGGTAGCCTTATACGCCCTGTTTACCCATCATACGGACCAGGGGAGCGCCGCTTATAATATAGCCGTTTTCGTTATCCTCTTTCTCACCGTGCTGTTCGCCAACTTTGCGGAAGCCATTGCCGAAGCCAGGGGTAAGGCACAAGCGGAGAGCCTGCGTAAAACCAGGGAAGAAACGCCTGCCAAAAAGGTAATGCTCATCGGGGAAATCTTCAGTAATGAAATCAAGGTAGTATCCTCTTCCCAACTGCGCAAAGGAGATATTTTTGTTTGTGATCCGGGAGATATAATACCCGCGGATGGAGAAATTGTTGAGGGCCTGGCCAGTATCGACGAGTCGGCCATTACAGGGGAAAGCGCCCCCGTGATCCGGGAAGCCGGCGGCGATAAATCCAGTGTGGTGGGTGGTACGAAAGTGCTGTCCGATCACATCAAAGTAAGGGTAAGCACGGAGCCGGGCGAGTCGTTCCTGGATAAAATGATTGCCCTGGTGGAAGGCGCCAGCCGCCAGAAAACGCCGAATGAGATTGCCCTGACCATCCTGCTGGCCAGCTTTACCATCGTGTTCATCATCGTATGCGTAACGCTGAAACCTTTTGCGGATTACGCCAATACGCCTATTACCATCGCCGCGTTCATCTCCCTGTTCGTATGCCTGATCCCGACTACCATCGGCGGACTTTTATCCGCCATTGGCATCGCCGGTATGGACCGTGCGCTGCGCGCCAATGTGATCACCAAATCAGGGAAGGCCGTGGAAACTGCGGGCGACATTGATGTGTTGCTGCTGGATAAGACCGGTACCATTACCATCGGTAATCGTAAGGCGACTAACTTCTATCCTGCACCCGGCGTGAATGAACAGGAGTTCATCCGCCTGTGCGCCATCAGCTCCCTTTCCGACGAAACGCCGGAAGGTAAGTCCATCGTGGAACTGGCGGGAAAAGATATAGTAGCCGCGCTGGATACCAGCGGTGGCGCCCTCATAAAATTCACCGC
>Ga0164243_10004360_pt1 | contig 22224 bp, 17 predicted proteins | sample OricompcompostOP_FD_108781 | JGI IMG/M metagenome (GOLD analysis project Ga0164243, IMG submission 108781) | Organic Plus compost microbial communities from Emeryville, California, USA - Original compost - Organic plus compost (OP) | ecosystem: Engineered > Solid waste > Mixed feedstock >...
CGCCGGCGTCCCCACGGCCGGAGAGCCCGTCGTGCTCGATTTCGGCACGAGCGTCGCCGCCGAGGGGAAGGTGCGGGTTTACCACATCAACAAGAAGCCCGTCCCCGAGGGCTGGCTCCTCGACTCCGAAGGGCGGCCGACGACCGACCCCTCGGTCCTGTACGAGCCGCCGCTCGGGTCGATCCTGCCGATGGGCGGGGCCCAGGCGTACAAGGGGTTCGGGCTCGCCCTGGTGCTCGACATGCTCGCCGGCGGCCTGACCGGCGGCCGCGCGAGCCACCCGGGCGCGCCGCCGGCGCGCGGCAACAACGTCGTCTTCCTCGCCTTCGACCCCGAACGCTTCGCCGGCCGCGACGCCCTCGTCCGGGAGTCGTCGGGGCTCGTCGATTACGTCCGGGAGACGCCGCGCGCCCCCGGCGTGGCGTCGATCACACTCCCCGGCGACCCGGAACGGGCGACGCTCGCCCGGCGCTCCGCCGAGGGCATCCCCCTGGAAGACGCGCACTGGGAAAAGCTCGTCGCACTCGCCGGGGCGCTCGGGACGCCCGTCCCCGGCGCCGTCTAAGCCGGGCCCCCGCGGTCGACCCCGGGCGGTCGACCGGCCCGCGTTCGAGGGCCTGTTTCAGAAGGCGCTTCCGGAAAGGATTCGGACGTTGGCGTACGGCGTGAACTCGGCCGTCCGGATGATCCCCTTCACCCCCATCGACTGTTCCTTGAACTCGTGGTGGGGGACTTCGTCGACGTCCACGTCGCCGACGATCTTCAGGATCTCCTGGTACAATTTCGGGCTGAACTCGGTGATCTCCGAGGCGAGCGTGATCGACTCAATCACGAGTTCCTCGGCCACCGCGCGGAGGACGTCGAGGAACCGGGGGATGCCCGGGGTCAGGGTCAGGTCGATGACGTGGGCGTCCGGGGGCAAGGGGTAGCCGGCATCCACGATGAGCAACTCGTCCATATGCCCGAGTTCGGCCAGAAGCGAGCAGATCGCCGGGTTGAGGATGCCACCTTTTTTCATCGGACGAAGCCCTTCTTCAATCACGCGCCCCCGCCGCGGCACGGACCACCGGCCGGGCGGAGATGAGTCTGCAACAGTCCCCGAACGGTTTTTGAGTATAACGGTTCTCGCCCCTTGCCTCCACACCATTGGCCGCAAGCGAGGAGACGCGATGAGGATGAGTCGTTCGTTGGGGTCGCGTCACGGAAGGCCAGCCTGCCTACGACGGCTCCCGGGATTCGCGGCGGTCGCGGGGCTACTCGCGGCCCTCGCCTTCGGCGGCGGGCGGGCGTCGGCGCAGGTCTCGCTCTTTGACCCCCGCTTCGAAGAGGTCCGCAAGGCGTCCGTGACGTGGGACAACCGTCCGGGCCCGTCCCGCCAGGTCGTCGACATGGTCTGCCTCGTCCCCGACCTGCCGACGTTCTTTGAGGCCGTGGCGGCCTGGGACGAGGCGCACTACTTCCCGGTCCTGATCGACGACGTCGAACTGACCTTCAAGTTCCTCCGCGCGTTCCGCCCCGCGCGGATCGTGCGCTACCCGTCGAAGGCGGCGGCGATCCCGCCCGACAAGGTTTGGGAGAAGGCGGTCGCCGCCGTCGGGAAAGCCTGGTCGTCCGGAAACGTCCCCGCCGACCGCATCCCGCGCGGCGACGCCCCCCCCGCCTCGCTCGGACCGACCCCGCCCGGGGTCGTCGTCTCCACCCCCGACAGCCCCTCGCTCGCCGGGGCCGTCGCCCTGGCCGCGGGCCGGTTTCAGCCGCTGCTGAAGTGGGAAACCCCGAAACACTTCGCCGACGTCATCCCCGAAGGCGAGGCGCGCGACCTTTCCCTGAGCCTCGACGCCCTCGTGTCCGGTTGCGTCCCCCGCTACGACGCGCTCGGGGACGACTGCGATTTCGTCACCCTCGCCGGCGACTACCCTTACCGCTACACGGCGAACAACCAGTCGAACGCGTTCGACGACCTCATCCTCCGTTCGGCCCGTACCGGAAGTCGGTGGGCGTTCGCCGGCCGGATCATGGGCGACCCCGTGCAGAGCGCCTACCGGGCGATGTGCAGCCTGTTTCTGAGCCCGTCGACGGCCCTCATGTACAACACGTACCAGGAGAAAGAGCCGCCCTGGTCCCAGTACGCCATGACGCGTGCGGCCGCCGTCCTGGGGAAAGTCCTGCCGGTGACGCACCGCTCCGGCCCCCGGGCGGGGCTCGCGGGCTGGCACCAGACGTTCGACCCGGTCAACCGGTTCGGGCTGGTCGTCTTGAACAGCCACGGCAACCCGACGACCTTCCACCTCGAAGCCGGCCCCGGCCAGACGGCCGACATCCCCGAGAGCGGGCCGGCCGTCGTGTTAATGATCCACAGCTTTTCGGCCGACATGCCGACCGACCCGGACACGATCGCCGGGCGCTGGCTGGCCAACGGGGCGTACGCCTTCTACGGGTCGATGAACGAACCCTACCTCCACGCGTTCCGAACCCCGGGCCTGGCCAGTTCGTTCCTGGCCGAAAACCTCCCGGTCGTCGTCTCCCAGCGGCAGACCTCCGGGGAGGCGGCCGCCCAACCCTGGCGGCTCGTGTACTTTGGAGACCCGCTGTATCGGCTCAAGCCGCTGCCGGCCGACGCCGGTCGGACGGCCTCCTGGGGGCCGGTCGACGGGTGGAGGTCGTACGGCGAATACCTCCCCCCGGCCCCCAACGCCGCCGAGGGGCTTCGCCTCAACTGGGCCCTCAAGGCCGCGATCTTCAGGCTCCAAACCGGGACCGCTCCGCGGCAGAAGACCGACCTCCCGGGGACCCTGTTGGGCATCGCGCGCGACCGCCTTGAGCCCCCCTTCCGCCCGCTCTATGACGACCTGCTCGCCGACACCTTGTTCCAGGCCGGTCGGACCGCCGAGTTGATCGACCGCTTGAGCCGGATCCCGCCGGCCGAACGTTCCCCGGCCGTGCGCCGCCACCTGGAGACCGCCCAGACGGCGGCGCTCCAGCGCGCGGCGTCGACGAACAACTTCCGCCAGGCGTTGTCCCTCTGGGGCGACGTGATCCGCGCCCGCGGCTCGCGCGACTTCGCCCGCGTCTTTACCGAGCGCGTCGGCCGGCTCGCCGATACGCCGGTCAAGCGTGCCGAGTGGCAAAGCCGCCTCCGCGCCTCCCAACGGGCTAACGCCGATCCGGACAACGCGGCGGTGATCGAGGCCGAGTTGAAGCGGGTCGGTGAACAGCGCAAAGGGGAGCGGTAATAGGGCAGGGGGATCGATAGAGCGCCCCCCCGGCTGCGCGCGCAGCGACACGTCGAACGCACCGGCCCGCAGGCGAAACGCCGTTAACGCGAACGGGGCATGGGCATCCCCGGGGCCGAAGGTACCGGGGGACCAGACCCGCCCCTCCGCGCGTTCTTTTTCATGACCGACTTCATGTTCGTCTTGGCGATCTCGAGCCCGGTCTTTGCCACCTCATTACCTCTCGCGATGGCCTCGGGGCTCGTGTCGGGCGGCCTGTTACCACTCCCGTCGCAGCCCGACAGCCACCCGACGACGAGAAGGCAGGGGATCGTTTTCCGGAACATCGTTCGAGAACCCCGGAAGAGAAGTCTGTGGGTTAGGGAACGCCCGGAACGGGCCAAAAGGCCCGCCCCGAGGGCCGCTTGAGACACGCCATCGCCGAGGGCGCGAACGCGGTTCGGACGGCCCCGCTCGCGCCGCGCGCACGGCTTTCAAGGGCGGCGAGGGTACGGGTTCCCGCCCCTCGCCGTCCGGCCAACGTAAGGGAAGGCCGGCGGACAAAGGCCGTCCGCCGCCGCTCGTCCCCGGCCGCGGACCCCCGCCCGCGACCGGGGCGTTTTTAGTAGGAGTCGGAACTCACGACCTCGTTCCCGGCGCGGGTGCCGATCGCCCACCAGGTTTGAAGCGAGACGGTGTCTTTGACAAACCTCACCGAGCCGTCCGCCATGCAGAGGTTAACACCCCCGGGGTGGTTACTCGTCGGCGGGACGGAGCTCGTGGGGCCGCCCCAAACGCTGTCGGTGCCGGGCCCGCCGGAGTTGTTGCACGGGATGGAGTTGGGCGGGCCGAAGTGGGTGTAGGCGTTCGTGATGATGTTCCAGGGGTAGGCTTGGGTCCAGATCCACCCCGCCAGGTTCGAGTTGGGGGAGACGGTCGTGGGGGGCAGTTGTTTGCAGGCCGCGAGGAACTGGAGGGCCTGGTCCTGCGTGCCGGCCACGTTGAACGACGAACTCTGGGCCGTCGTGTAAAGGGGGACGGGGAGTTGAACGGTGCTCTGGTACATCGCGCGCTTGTAGTCGGGGCTGCTCAACGGGAGGGCACCCCCCGACGTGACGCCGTGTAGGCGTTCGCTGAACATGGCGGAGTTCGACGTCCCGTCGCGGATCGCCTCGACGCCGAACGGGCCCAGTGTGGGGTAGTTGTACCAGTTGTTCGGGACGATGGTCCCGGTGTAGAGCTGGAACGTGCCGGGTCCGCCGTAGTTGCTCACGTAATTCAGGGTCCCCCAGGGGGGGTTGGTCCCGAGCCGATAGTTCTCGGACGGGCAGAGCAGCGCCGAGAGCTGGGTGTAGGCGACGGTCGTGTTGACGGCCGTCCCGCACACGTTGTCATAAACGGTAAAGTAAAAGTTCCAGGCGTTGTACAGCGGCTGCTGCTCCAGTTGCGGAAGGATCTCCAACTGCCACCCCGACGACCACCCGCTGCAGGAAGACGTCTGGGCCGGGTACATGTCTTGGAGGGGGAGGCAGTTGTTGACCGAGAGGTAGTTGTGGGTCGCGAGCCCCAGTTGCTTCAAATTGTTGACGCACTGGGCGCGTCGGGCCGCTTCGCGGGCCGATTGAACCGCGGGCAAGAGCAGGGCGATGAGGACCGCGATGATCGCAACGACCACCAACAGCTCGATGAGGGTGAAACCGCGACGAGAGCGCATTGAGGCACCTCCAGGGCGAACGCCCAATGACCGACGGGTCAGACAGAGGACCAACTCGGCTCCGAAAAGAAAGGACTCTTTTATAGGTCACAGAGCCGTTTCCGAAATTCAAGCGAATTGTTTCGCACTCGGTGATTTTGTTATAAAAATTCTCTATAAATAATGTGGCGTGCTATCCTAGAGATTCTTTTGTCATCTATGGCCTCTTCCCGGTCATGCCGGCCGAAGCCGTCGGCCTACCGGCCCCCCAGGACATCCCACAAATCCCCCGCCGGGCCTGGCCGGTGCGGCGACGGCCGCGTGCGACCGGGGCCGACCGCCGCGCAACAGGGCCGGCGTTCGGCCCCGGACGGCGGGACGGAGAAGGACGTTACGCGACCCCGCGTGTCCGCAGAGCCTCAATAGGCCGTTGACTTCGGGAAACGTATCGGAGATGAACGTCCTTATTTTGCCACGGCGTTCCGATGACGGTCCGTTACCGGTGGTGGGGAAAGGAGAACGGGGTCATGTTCCACGGCCACGAATATTCCATTTACTCTGACAGCCCGAGCGTGCGGACCGGCGTCTACGCCTGGCTGGCGATCACCGCGGCGAGCGTATCGGCGCTGGCCCAGCACTTGATCGCGGCGGGGGCGCAAGCCTTCCACATGACCGGATCGTCATTCAACAACTCCCTGGTCGTCGCCGCGGCCCCCTTGGCCTTGTTTTGGCTCTTCGCGTGGCAGTTCGACCAATGGGTCTGGCGGACCTGGATCGGCAAGGTGATCTTCGCCCTCGCGCGGGCGAAGCGGCCCCCGATCGTCGACGGGTGGTACGCCGGGACGTCCAGCGGCCCCGAGCCGGTCGAAGGGGACGAACGGAAATACGCGGTCCGCCGGGTCCGCGTGCGGATCATGCAGCGTTGGGAGAAGATCGGGGTGGCGTTCGAATTCGCCGAGCCCGACGAGGTCGTCCGCTCGCGCTCGCACAGCGACATGGCGTTTATCGAAAACTCCTTCGACGACTCCCGCGTCCGCCTCCAATACACGTACTCCTACGAGAGCACCATGGCGCGGCCCGACGGCGCGGGCGTTCGGAAGGCGACCGTCCGGGGGGCCTGCTCGCTGAACTTCGTCCGGAAGGACGGCCTCTGGGAGGCGACCGGGCATTACTTCGACGACATCGGCACCTCGGGCGAGGTCCGGCTGAACGAAACGCCTACGGGCCGCCGCCCGGCCGACGGCCAGGCGCCCCCCCTCGACGGCCCGACGGCCGCGGGGGTGACAAAACCGACCGCGGCGGACGACTCCGTCGCCGTCAACGGCGGGTAGGCCGGTCCGCCCCGGCGTTGAGCCCCGCGTTGACAGTTTCGGGCGTTCCGGCTAGAGTTCCGCCGCACGTCGCGGCCGCCCGCGGCGGGGCGGCACGGACCACGAGGTTTTTCAACAAGACACGCGTGCCGGCCCTGGTCGAGGCGGCCCAGGCGCACGCTCGGGCGGCCCCACGGACGGGGGCGCATTCCGGCGTACGCCCGTCCTGACGGGCGAGGGTGGATCATGGACGATGTCCCTCCCGGTCCGACGGCTCCGGGGCCGCGGAGGCCGGCGCTCTCGGTCGTGATCCCCGTCCTGAACGGGGGGCGCGACTTCGAGCACTGCCTCCGCCGGCTCCGCGACTCCCGCGGTACCGATTACGAACTCATCGTGGTCGACGACGGCTCGACCGACGGCTCGGCCGACCGGGCCGCCGCGGCCGGCGCGAGCGTGATCCGGTTCGACCGCCCGTGCGGGCCGGCCTTCGCCCGCAACGGCGGCGCCAAGGCCGCCAAGGCCGACCTCGTCTTCTTCCTCGACGCCGACGTCGCCGTCCACCCCGAGACGCTCGCCCGCGCGGCCGCCCGGTTCGAGGCCGACCCCGGCCTCACCGCGCTCTTCGGCTCGTACGACGACGAGCCCCCCGCCCCGGGCGTCGTCAGCCGGTTCCGCAACCTGCTGCACCATTTCACCCACCAACAGGGCGACTTCACCGACGGCGTCCGCCCGGCCCACACGTTCTGGACCGGCTGCGGGATGATCCGCCGCCGCGCCTTCCTCGACGCCGGAGGGTTCGACCCCCGGCTCTACGTCCGGCCGGCGATCGAGGACATCGAACTCGGATACCGCCTGACCCGCGCCGGGCACCGGATCGTCCTGGCCCGCGACGTCCTGGGCACCCACCTGAAACGCTGGACGCTCGCCTCGGTCGTCAAGACCGACATCTTCCAGCGCGGGGTGCCGTGGATGCTCCTCATGAAGCGGCAGGGGATCGCCGAGACCGACCTCAACGTGCGCCCCGGCCAGAAGGTCTGCGTGGCGGCGACCGGCCTCGCGGTCCTGGCGCTCCTGGCCGCGCCGATTTGGCCCTGGTCGCTCGCGGCCGCGCTCGCGGGGGCCCTCACGGTCGTCGGCCTGAACGTGCCGTTCTATCGGTTTTTGGCACGCAAGAGGGGTGTCGCTTTCGCCGCGGCGTCGGTCCCGCTGCACCTCATCTATTACCTGTGTTGCGGGGCTTCGGTCGTGATCGCGATGGCGCTCTGGCGCCTCGGACCGGGCCGGCTTTCGAAACAACCGGCCGTGGCCGGGCCAAAGGCGTTCAACAAACGAACGAGGCGGACTGCCGGCGCGCCGGCGGGGCGGAAGCCCCGGCGGAGCCGGCCGCGGGGAGAGACGCGATGGACCGGACGGTGAAGGTGGCCCTCGTCCGCGGCGACAACCGCCGCGGCGCCGTGGCCCAAGCCCTGGCCTTGCTCGCCGACGACATCCAAGGGTGTGTCGCCCCGAACGTCCTGATCAAACCGAACCTCGTCAGCCACACGTACCAACTCCCCTCGACCCACCGCGACACCCTCGGCGCGGCGCTCGACGCCGTTTTCTCGGCCGGGGCCGGGCAGGTCACCGTCGCCGAAGGGGCGACCGACGCGACGGCCGGGTTCGAACGCTTCGGCTTCCACCGCGAGGCGGAAAGGCTCCCCGTCCGCTTTTTCGACATCAACCGCGCGGAGACGCGCTGGGGGCCGCTCGAACTGACGTCGGTCAAAGGCGAACGCCTCGTCGCCCGGGTCTCCCAGACCGTCACGACGTCGGACTGCCGCGTCTCCCTCGCACTGGCGAAGACGCACGTCACCTCGGCCGTGACCTTCTGCCTCAAGAATATGCTGTCGAGCATCCACCCCGACGACCGGGTGATGATGCACGGCCACCCCGGCGGCGGGAACGGCTACACGGGCTGGAAACGGCTGGCGGTCGAGTTCCTCAAGCAAGACAACCGCGTGGTCAACACCCTGACCCGGGTGATGGGCCGCGTGCGGAACGCGAAAAACGCCTGGCGCGCGGCCCGGGTCAAGGGCGACCCCTTCCACGCGCTGACCCCGTCCGAGCTCGGTTACTTGCGGTCGGTCGAGGTGATGAACCGAAACCTCGTCGCGCTGGCCCGCCAGACCAAGCCGCACCTGGCGGTCGTCGACGGGTTCGTCGGGATGCACCGGGAGGGGCCGCGGCACGGCACGCCGATCAAGCTGGGGACGGTCATCGCGGGGACCGACGCCGTCGCGGTCGACGCCGTCGCGGCGGCCGTCATGGGGTTCGACCCGCGGTCGATCGGCTACCTCGTTTATGCGCACGAGGCCGGGCTCGGCGAGGTCGACCTGGAAAACATCACGGTCGTCGGCGACACCATCGCCGCCGTCCGCCGCCGGTGCGTCCCTCACTCGAACCACGTCGTCCAGCGCCACTGGCACCGCCTGAGCGGGCACTCCGACGCCCTCCGCGGCCCGCACTTCGCCCTGACGCCGCAGGGGGCCCGCGGGCCCGCGGGGCGATGAGCGCCGGCCAACGCGTCGCCGTCGTCGTCGCGGCGACCGACACAAGGGTGGTGGCCCCCGACGGCCTGCGGCGGTTCGCCGAGGAGGTCGAAGGGCGGGGCGAGGTCGTGCTCGTCGACGGATCACGTGACGGCGTGGAACCGGGCGTTTCCGGGCTCCGGATACTCCGTCGCCCCTCCGGCCGGCTCGCGCCCGAACTCTGGCGGGACGGCCTTCGCGCGACCGACGCGCCCCTCGTCGCCTTCTCGACGGCGGCCATGACCCCCGCCGCCGGCTGGCTCGACGCCTTGCTCGCCCGACTCGACGAAACCGGCGCGGCGGCGGTCGGCGGGCCGATCGCGCCCGGCGAATCACTCAAGGCGACCGCCCGCGCGGTTTACCTCACCCGTTACGCCCAATACCTGCCGCCGTTTCCGCAACACGCCGCGCTAGAGCCCCCCGGCGACAACGCCCTGTACCGGCGCGACCGCCTTCAGGGTTTGGAAGCGTTGATCGACGGCGGCTTCTGGGAGGCGGAGGTCCACCGGGAACTCCGCGCCCGCGGGGAATCGCTCGCGCTGGCGAACGAGGCGTGCGTGACCTACCAGGGCGGGGGCTCTCTGACCGACGCAGCGGTTCAGAGGTTCCGGCACGCGCGGACGTACGGGGCGGCGCGCGGGGCGAGAATGACGGCCACCGAACGGCTGGCCCGATCGGCGTCGGCGCCGCTCGTCCCGGCCGTGATGGGACGGCGGATCGCGACCGCGTTGCGGTCGAAAGGGGTGCGGATCGGCCCCTGGTTGTCGGCCGTACCGGGGCTCGCGTTGCTGTTAACCGCGTGGTCGGCCGGTGAGGCCGTCGGCCTCTGGGCGGGCCCTGCCGCGCGGCGGCACGGCCGGCTCATGGGGAATCAAAGGCTCGGCGGGTGGGCCGCGGAAGGGCGGGGAGGCCAGGCATGACGACGGACGAACGACCGATCGGTTTCCTGGTGGCGGGTGCGGGGTTCCTCGGTGCGCAGCGTGCCGCGGCGGTGGCCGCGACGCAGGGTGCGAAACTCGTCGCCGTCCACGACCGCGACCTGGCGGTCGCCGAGGCCGTCGCCCGGCGGTTCGGGGCGACGGCGGAACTCGACTTCGAAGCCGCGCTGGCGCACCCCGAAGTCGACGCCGTCGTCGTGGCGACGCCGCACGCCGACCACGCCCTTCAAGCCTCGGCCTCGCTCGAAGCGGGCAAACACACGCTGGTCGAGAAGCCCTTGACGGTCGAGCCCGACGACGCCCGGATGCTCGCGCTGCGGGCCGACGAGTTGAGGCTCCGGCTCGCCACGGGGTTGAACCACCGGTTTTACCCGCCCGTCGCGGAAATGCTGGGGCTGGTCGACGGGGGCGCGATCGGCCGGGTCGAGAGCGTCCGGGCCGAGATCGGCCACCGGGCGAGCCCGGCGTTCCTGGCGGGCTGGCACACGGACCTCGGCCGGTCCGGGGGCGGGACCCTGATGGATAACGGCCCGCACGCCTGCGACCTGATCCGCCGGCTGCTCGGCGAGGTTGTCGCGACCAAGGGCTACCTCCGCGGCCGGCCAGACCTGCCGAAGGGGTGCGAGGTCGAAGCCTACGCGCTGTTCCGCGACTTCGACCGCGGCTTCGCCGAACTGCGTTCTTCGTGGGCCCAGCCGACGGGCTACCTGACGCTCGACGTCCGGGGGTCGGAGGGGTGGCTGCGCGTCGAGACCGCGCCGTGGCGGCTGTCGGGCGTTTTGTCGGCCGGCCGGGCGGTGCGGCGGGGGTATCTGGCCGAGCGGGTCGCCGAACGCGTATTTCGAACCCGTTTCGGGTGCGAGCGGTCGCTGGCGCAGGAAATCGCGGCGTTCACCGAGTCGATCCGGGAACACCCGCGGGTCGGGGCGACCGGCTGGGACGGCTGCCGCGTCACGGAGATGATCGACGCGGTCTACCGGTCGGACGCGGGCGGGGTCGAGGTGCGCCTTCAACCGCCCTTGGTCCACCTGCCGTCGAGCGCCCGCCGTCGCGCCCTGGACGGACGGCCCGCATGACGGGGGCCTGGACGACCCGGCGTGTCGGGCTGCCTGTCCTCACCTATCACGCCATCGGCCCGGAGCGTTCGCCGATCGCGACCGACCCGGGCCGGTTCGCCGACACCCTCGCCGCACTGGTCGAATCGGGCCACCGCCCCGTGGACCTGGACGATTGGGTCGCCCACGGCCGACCCGACGTCCCCGGCGGGTTCGCCCTCACGTTCGACGACGGCCTGCGGTCGATCCTCCGGGTCGCCGACGTCGTGGCGCGGCATCGCGTCCCGGCGACGGTCTTCCTCGTGTCCAAGCGGGTCGGCTCCGACAGCGCCTGGCCCGGCCAGCCCTCGAACGTCCCGACCGAACCGCTTCTCGACCGTTCGGAGATTCAGACGCTCGCCGCATCGGGCTTTCGGTTCGCGTCTCATGGACAGACCCACGCCCGGTTCGATCGGCTCGATGACATCACGCTCGACGGCGAACTCCGCGGAGCCCGGGAGACGATTGAGAGCATGACCGGACGGCCGTGTCGACTCCTCGCCTACCCGTACGGCCGCTCGTCGGCCCGGGTGCGCCTCGCCGCCGCGCGGCACTACGACGCGGCGTTCGGGACGACGCTCGACTACGCGAACCACAGCCAGGACGCCTACGACCTGGCGAGGGTCGACGCCTACTACCTCCGCGACCCTCGCGTGCTGGCCGCCTTGATCGAAGGCCGCGCGGAAGGCTGGCTCCGCCGGCGCAGGGCCCTCCGCGCGGTCCGCCGCCGCGCCTCGTCGATCTTGGATTGGAGGAGACGGGCGGCATGACGACGGCCGTTGCGGCTCAAAACAACGGCGCGGCCCGCCACCTCCCTGGTCCGGTCTGTCCGGCCTGCGGGGATCGGCTCGTCGCCGCCGATGCGGGAGAGTTCGCGTGCCGGTCTTGCCCACGGTCGTTCGCGGCCGTGGCGGGCCTGCCCGACCTCCGGCTCGAATCCGACCGCTATTTGAGCCTCGCCGCCGAGCGGTCGAAGGCCGAGCGGCTGGCCGCCGTCGGGGCCGCACCGGGGGCCGACGTGACGCGGGTTGCCGAAGCCTATTACGCGATGACCGACGACGTGGTGGACCACCGCCGCGACCGATTCCTCCGCCACATTGCCGGGGCCGTCGTCCGCGGCGAGGCGTTGGCCGAGGCGTTGCCGCGCACGGGCCTGACCCTGGAAATCGGCTGTGGGACCGGGGGCTTGCTGGTCGCCGCGGCGCGGTCGGGCAGGGGGGTGGTCGGGGTCGACATCGCCTCGCGCTGGCTGGTCGTCGCCCGCCGGAGGCTGGCCGACCAGGGCCTGAACGTCCCGCTCGTGGCGGCCGACGCCACGCGGCTCCCCTGGCCGGACGAGACGTTCGACGCGGTCGCGGCCGATAGCGTCCTGGAACACCTCGACGACCCCGCCGCGGCCTTGCGCGAGTGGCGTCGGGTGCTCAAACCGGGCGGGTCGCTCGTCCTCTGGTCCCCGAACCGATTCACGTTAACGACCGACCCCCACTTGAACCTCTGGGGCGTCGGCTGGCTCCCGCGGGCGTGGGTCCCCGGCTACTTGCGTCGGCGAAGGCGGACCGACTGGCCGCCGCGGACGCTCTCGGCGTTCGAGGCGCGGGCGTTGGCGAAGCGCTGCGGGTGGTCCAAGGTGACGGTCGAGCCGCCCGCGATCGCCGAAGGTTGGGCGCGCTCGCGGTCGGCGTCGGAACGCCGCCTGATCCGGGCGTACACCGTGGCGCGGCGGGTGCCCGGAATGCGGGGACTCCTCCGCGCGGTCGGGCCGCTTTGGGAACTCCGCGCCGAGGCGGGACGATCGGAGGGGGCATGACCGTCGCGTTGAAGCCCGCGCGGAAGCGGGGGTTCCGCCTTACCCGGGCGAGACGACACGAGGGGCCGTCCACCAACGGCCTCCCCTGGACCGTCGGCGCGGAGGCGTTTGCGACCGCCTTGGGGTTTGTCGCACTGGTGTACCAGGCGAGGCGGCTCGGGCCGGTCTCGTTCGCGCGGGTGGAGTACGCCGCGGCGGTCGCCGCCTGGCTGCTCGTGCTGGTCCGCGGCGGGTGCGACGCGATCGTCTATCGGGAAGCGGCGCGACGTCCGAGATTGATCCGCCCGTTAACGGACCTGCTCGTCGGCCTGCGGCTGCTCGCGGCCGTGGTCGGCTATGGAATCGTCTTAACCGTTGCCGCCTTGATCGGGCCGGACCGCGGCGGGGCGGTCGCGTTGGCCGGGCTCGGCCTTTTCGCCTCGGCCTGGGCGACGGACGTCGGGCCGAGGGCCGAGGGCCGCCTCGGTTGGATCGCGCTGGCACAAATCGTACGGGCCTCGGGGTTCGTGGCGGCCGTATTGATGCTGGTCCGCGGCCCCGCGGACGTCGCCCGCGCGGCGTGGTGCCTGGCACTCGCCGAGGCGTTTGCGGCGGGCGTTCCGCTGGCGTTGCACGCGAAGGAGTACGGATTCCCCCGGCCGAGATTCCGGCGGCGGGCGACCGGGGTCTTGGCCCGCCGGGGTGCCATCGCGGGGCTTTCGCGGTTCGCACGGGTGACGCTCTACGGGATCGACCTGCTGGCCCTGGGGTGGTGGGCCGGCGGCGGGCTCGGGCCGTATGCGGCCGCGCGGCGGGTGGTGTACGCCCTCGCGGCGCTCGGACTGGTCGTCCCGGCCGTCCTCGCCCCGTCGATCGCCCGGTCGTGGGCGCTGGGGGTCGGGCCGGCACGCAGACGAGTGGGCGAGATTTCGACCGGCCTCTGGTCGCTGAGCCTCCCGGCGGCGGTCGGACTCGGCCTGACGGCCGACCGCTGGATGCCCTTGCTGTTCGGCCCGGACTACCGGGACGGCGGCCCCTGGCTGGCGCTGGTCGCCGCCAGACTACCGTGGCTGCTGGCGGCCGGGTTCGCCCAGGCGGCGCTGGTGGCCTGCCGGCGGGAAGACCTGGGGCTGAAGTTGGTCATGGTCCAGTCGGCGGTCGCGGCGGTCGCCGTGCCGGTCGCGGTCGCGGCGGCGGGACCGTGGGGTGTGGGCTGGGCGGCGCTGGGGGTGGAAACGGTCGGGGGGGTCGTGGGCTGGGCGATGTTGGCGCGGCTCGGAGTCGCCCCGGGTTGGACCGAACAAACGGCGCGGGCCTTAGCGGGCTGCCTCGGGCTATTTGCCGCCTGCCAGTGGACCCGGGGGGAACCCCTCGGGGCGGTCGTCGTCGCGGGCGCGCTCGGATACGCCGTCGCCTGGCGGGCGGGGGCGCGCTGGCTCCGTTGCGACAACCCGTGGCCGAACGGGAGGGTTTTCCGATGACAACGGCCCCCCTCTGCATCGACGACCCCGCCTACTTCGACCGGCTCGCCGACGTCGAGGCCCGGCACTGGTGGGCGCTCGGCATGTGGCGGCTCGCGTCGTACTGGCTTGATGGAGCGCTCGTCGGACGCTCGGACGTCCGAGTGCTTGACGTCGGCTGTGGGACCGGCTTGACCGCCGCGCGGCTCTCGGGGCGGCCCGAGGTCGGCGAGGTCGTCGGTCTCGACCCGAGCCCCGAGGCGCTCGCGCTCGCGGCCGGGCGGCACGACGGCCGGCTCGTTCTTGGGAGCGCGTTGGACCTCCCCTTCGACCCCGGCCGGTTCGACCTCGTGACCTGCTTCGACGTGCTCCAACACCTCCCGCCCGGGGGCGACCGGCAGGCCGTCGGCGAACTGAAGCGGGTTTTGAGCTCGAAGGGACTCGCTCTCGTCCGGTCGAACGGCCGCGGCTGGGGCGGAGACGGTTCCGCGTACCGGCTCGCCGACGTCGTCCGCCTGTTCCAAAACGCGGGATTTCGAATCCGACGCGCCAGCTACGCCAACGGCCTTCCCGCACTCGCCCAGGAAGTGAGGGGCCGGCTCGCCCGCTGGACCCGCCCCGGACACGACCGCGAGGCCCCTCTCAGCCATCCTTCGGGGGGCGGGCTCCGCATCCGGGTTCCGCACCCGCACGTCAACCGGCTGATGGGGAAGGTCTCGGGGGCGGAGGCGTGGCTCGCGGGGCGGATCGGGGTGCCGCTGCCGTTCGGGCACAGCACGCTCGTCCTGGCCGAACGTCTCGGCTGAGTTGGCCGTGACAGAATCCCCGGTTTTTGGTCTGGTACGCGCGGACGGACGAGGAACCCGGCCGGGGGGACGGTCCGTCGGGAGTGGCGCGTCATGCGGATCGGGATCGACGGGGGGTGTCTGGCGAACCGGCGGGGTTTCGGCCGTTTCGCGCGACAGACCCTCCAAGCCCTCGAACGGGCCGGCAGCCCGCACGACTTCGTCGTGTTCGTCGACCGCCCGTCGGCCGACCAGGTCGCGATCCCTGACGGGTTCGAGCGGGTGGTCGTCGACGTCGGCGAGGCCCCGAGCCGGGCGGCGTCGAGCACCGGGCGGCGGTCGCTGGGCGACCTGTTCGCGATGGGCCGGGCGGCCTCGCGGGCGAAGCTCGACCTGATCTATTTCCCGGCGTCGTACAGCTTTTTCCCCGTCTGGGGCGTCAAGCGGGTCGTCGTGACGATGCACGACACCCTCGCGCTGGCCCACCCCGAACTCGTCTTCCCGACCCGCGCGGGGCGGATCGCCTGGGCGATCAAGGAACACGCGGCCGTGCGGCTGGCCGACCGGATCGTCACCGTTTCCGAGGCCGCCCGGCGCGACCTGGCGGCCTGGTTCCGGCTCCCGGGCGACCGAATCCGGGTGGTCAGCGAGGGGCCGGAGGCGGTCTTCGGCCCCCGGCTCGAAGGGGCCGAGTCGGACGAGGCGCTGCGGCGGTACAAGGTCGCGCCCGGGACGCGGTATTTCCTCTACGTCGGCGGCCTCAGCCCCCATAAGAACCTGCCCCGGTTGATCGAGGCGTTCGCGCGGTCGGGGCTCGACCGCGAGGGGTATCACCTCGTGCTCGTGGGGGACATCGGCGACGTCTTCCACACGCACGTCCCCGAGTTACAAGCGGAGGTCGCGCGGCACGGCCTGGAAGGCCGGGTCGTTTTCACCGGGTTCGTGCCCGACGACGACCTCGTTTTCTTCTACAACCGCGCGGTGGCTCTGGTCCAGCCGTCGCTACTGGAAGGGTTCGGGCTGCCGCCGGTCGAGGCGATGGCGTGCGGGACGGCGGTCGTGGCGAGCACGGCGGGGTCGCTCCCCGAAGTGGTCGGCGACGCGGGCGTCTTCTTCGACCCGGCCGACGCCGGGGCGATGGCCGGAGCGCTGCGGAAGGTGGTCGATCAGCCCTGGCTGCGTCTGGAACTACGGGCGAAGGCCCGGAACCGCGCGGGCCGGTACACCTGGGACGGCGCCGCGCGTGCGATGCTCGACTGCTTCGAGGAACTCGCCCCCGCCCGGAGGAAGTCGGCATGAAGTTCTGCATGCTCAGCACGTTTTTCGGGTCGCACAGCTTCGGCGGCGACGCCGCGTTCGTCGACCGCCTCTCCCGGGCCCTCGCGCGGCACGGGCACGAGGTCCACGTCATCCATTGCGTCGACGCCTTCGAGGTCGCGCGCGGCGACCAGACGCCACGGCCCTACGAGCCCTTCCCGGGGGTGGTCGTTCACCCGCTGAAGAGCCCGTTCGGGACCCTCTCGCCGCTCGCGACCCACCAGACGGGCCTCCCCCTGTTCAAAGCGGGGGCGGTCCGCCGGATCTTCGACGAGGTCCGGCCCGACGTCGTCCACTTCCACAACCTTTCGCTGATCGGCGGCCCCGGACTGCTGGGCCTGCCGGCGGGGGGGGCCGTCAAGCTGATGACGGCCCACGAGCACTGGCTCGTCTGCCCCTTGAGCGTGCTCTGGAAGTTCGACCGCGAGGTCTGCGAGACGGCGGAGTGCGTCAAGTGCTGCCTGAAGGCGGGGCGCCCGCCGCAGCTCTGGCGGAAGTCGCCGATGATGGAGCGTTCCCTGCTCCACCTCGACGCGCTGATCTGCCCGAGCCACTCGACCCGCCGCGAACACGCCCGCCGCGGGCTCGCCGCGCGGACGGTTCACCTGCCGTACTTCCTCCCGCACGACTACACCGGACGGCCGCCGGCCCCCACGCCGAACTACGACCGGCCGTACGTCGCCGCCGCCGGGCGTCTGGAAAAAATCAAAGGGTTCCAGGACGCGATCGACGCCGTCCGCCACCTCCCGGAGATCGACCTGCGGATCGCCGGCTCCGGGCAGTTCGAGGCCGAGTTGCGGGAGCACGCGCGGGGCCTGGGTAACGTCCACTTCGAAGGCCGGCTCGACGCGGCCCGGGTCGCCGCTCTCTTCCGCGGGGCGCGGGCGGTGGTCGTCCCGTCCCTCGTCTATGAGACGTTCGGTTACGTCGTGCTCGAAGCGTTCGCCGAAGGGACGCCGGTGATCGTCCGCGACCTCGGCGCCTTGCCCGAACTGGTGGCCGAAAGCCGGGGCGGGCTCGTCTTCGACTCACAGACAGGGCTAGTCGAGGCGATCGATCGGATCGCGGGCGACCCGTCCCTGCGACGCCGGCTCGGGGCCAACGGCCGCGCCGCCCGCGACGACGTCTGGTCGGAATCGGCGCACCTCGACCGCTACTTCGAATTGATCGACCTCCACCGGCGGAGCCGCCGGCGACGCGGCGAGCGGCCCCGGCCGTCGGCCGAAACCACCCCGTCTCGGTCGGCCCGAACCGCCGACCCGCTGGAGGTCTCCGCGTCAGGCGCGGGCGGCCTCGCGCCCTGACCGGCGCGGCCGCCGGCCGGAACCCGCGGCCACCTTGCGGATCTCCTCTTTGACCCCCTGCGCGAACGCGCCGAGGCTGAACCGGGCGACGTTGGCCAGCCCCCGCGCGGCGAGTTCGTTGCGCAGCCGGGGGTCGGAGCCGAGGGCGTCGAGGGCCGACTCCAGGTCGTCCGCATGGGGCGCGTCGAGATACCAGGCGGCGTCGCCCGCGGCCTCCGTCAGCGCGCTGTTCCGCAACGTCACGACCGGGCACCCGCACGCCTGGGCTTCGACGACCGGGAGGCCGAAACCCTCATAGTCGGACGGGTAGAGCAGGGCGTCGGCCGACGCGAGCAGGCCGTGGAGCACGTCTTCCGAGACGTGGCCCGCATCGATCACCCCGAAATCCGGCCCGGGGATCGGTTCGCCGCCGCCCGGGCCGACGAAGACGAGACGGCAGTCCGGAAACCGGGTGCGGTGGCGTGCGAACGCCTCCAAAACGGCGGGGACGTTGCGGCGTTTCGACCGCTTGCCGACGAAGAGAAAGAACGGCGAGTCGCCGACGCGAGTCGCCTCGCGCGCGGCACGGACCTCCCGCGCGTCCGCGTCCAGCGGGCGGAAGCGCGGCTCGGGTCCGGGGTAGACGACCGTCACCCGGTCCGGCGGGAGGCCGTGGACCCGGACGACGTCGCGCGCCGACGACTCCGACGGGACGACGACGCGGGTGGCCCGCCGGGCGGCCAGACGGTAGCGCCAGCCGAACCGGAGGCGGACGTGCCAGGGGAAGTTCGCGGGGACCGACCAGGGGAGCGTGTCGTACAGGACGGCTACCGTCGCCCCGCGCCAGGTCCACGGGACGAGGTTGGCGGGGGCGAACAGGAGGTCGTCCGGGCGCAAGACGCGCCCCAGGCCGAAGGTCTCCCAGACCAGGCCGGGCCAGTTCTCGCCGACCACGACGGGGGTTAACCCCGGGGACTCGGGCACCCGGTCGAGCCCCCGGCGGTCGCGGACGACGAGGACGACCTCGTCGAGCGGCCAGCCCGTTTCGGCCCAGTCGGCGAGCAGGCCCTCCAGGCAACGACCGACCCCGGTCCGCCCCGCCGTCAACCGTTGGCCGTCGATCACCAAACGCACCGGCCTGTCCCCGACAACGCCCCGCGAGGCCGCCCCGTCCGTGCACGCTCCGCGCCGGCATTGTAGTCGGCAAACCGGGTCTGACCAGGCGAACCAGGCGGCGGCCGGCGTCGTACCAGAGTCGTGGCGGAAATTCACCGCGAATTCACGGCGAATCGGGAGGATTGGCGTTCGCCGTCTTGCCCGGGCGTGCTACAATTAGTTCGTCTTCCAGCCTGAGTGGTTTTTTGAGGAATGCACCCCCGCCGGCTTGAGGCCGAAACGAACCCCTCGCGAGCCGTTTTACTGTTGGTCTTCGTGCGCTGACTCTTCCTTCCGCGTCCGGTAATGGACCGGGCCGGACCCCTTGGCGCGATCAGACCGACACCCACGCGAGCTGAAGCCGCGTCCGCGTCTGGTTTTGGTGCGGTCGACCCGTACGGTCGGCCAGTTTGCGCCACGAGTCGGGGGAATCCAAGGAGTTGAGTTTGCAGACGACGACGACAGAAGAGCAAGAGACCCCGGTTCTCGCGGGCTTCGGCGAGATGGGCCTCCGAGACAGCACGCTGGCCGCCCTGGCCCGCGCCCAGTACCGTGAGCCGAGCCCGATCCAGGCCCGATTGATCGCCCCGGCGGTCGCCGGACGCGACTGCCTGGGCAACGCCCCGACGGGGACCGGCAAGACCGCCGCGTTCCTCGTCCCGGTCCTCGAAGCGGTCGACGACCGCGACCGCCGCCCGCAGGCCCTCGTGCTGGCCCCGACCCGCGAGCTGGCCCACCAGATCGGGATGGAGTTCGACAAGCTCTCCCTCGGCCGGCGCGCCCGGGCGGTCGGGGTGGTCGGCGGCGAATCGATGGTCCGCCAGCAGCGGATGCTCGGGGCCGGCTGCCAGGTGATCATCGCCACGCCGGGCCGGCTGATCGACCTGCTGGAGCGCCGCTGCGTCCGGCTCGACGCGGTCAAGATGGTCGTGCTCGACGAGGCCGACCAGATGCTCGACATCGGGTTCCGCCCGGCCGTCGAGACGATCCTGAAGTCGGTCCCGAACCCGCGCCAGACGCTCCTCCTGTCGGCCACCATGCCGCCGGGGGTCCGCGAACTGGCCCAGACGTACCTGAACGACCCGGTCGACGTCCGCCTCATTAAGGAGGACGAAGACGCGACGGTCCCGGCGATCAAGCAGTCGTACCTGATGGTCGACCCGGAACGGAAGTTCGAACTCCTGGTCCGGCTCCTCCAGCGCGAGCGGCCGCAGCGGGCGATCGTCTTCTGCCGGACCAAGCGCGGCGCCGACAAGGTCGGGACCATGCTGCGGTCGCACGGCCTGCCGGCCGAGGCGATGCACGGGAACCTCAGCCAGGCGCAGCGGAACCGGGTGCTACACGCCTTCCGCTCGGGCCGGCTGAACACGCTGGTCGCGACCGACGTCGTCGGCCGCGGGATCGACGTCCGCGGCGTCTCGCACGTCGTCAACTTCGACCTGCCCGACGACCCGACCCACTACGTCCACCGGATCGGCCGGACCGGCCGGATGGGGAGCGACGGCGTCGCCTTCTCTCTGGTCCTCCCGGACCAGGGCAAGCTGCTCGACCAGATCGAGCGTTGCATCGCCCGGGCCCTGGAGAGCGACGCGGTCGAGGGCATCCCGGCCCCGCCCCGCCCGGTCCTCCGCCCGCACCGCCCGGCGGGCGTCCGCAGGGCCCCGGCCCGCGGCGGCCGCGGCCCGAACCACGGACACGGGCACGGCCACTCGAACCACCGGGGCCGTCCCCCGTTCGGCGTCCGCCGCCAGCGCGACCGCGACGCCCAGCCGTCGAAGCGGTCCTGAACCGCACTTCGACAACCGGCCAAACGACGAGCCCACCCGAATCCGCTTCGGGTGGGCTTTTTTCGTCCCCGAAGGGGATCAAACCGGCCGCGAAGGCACGCGGGTCCAACCCCTCTTTAGCCGAAGGAAACGCCGCTCGAACCCGTAATACGACCCGGCCGCCAGCCCGACCGTGAGCGCAAAGGCGAGGATCGGGAGGAGGTACTGGTCGTTCGGGAACCACCCGACCGCCCGCGCGAAGCGGTCCCTCAGCCAGAACGCAACTTCGTGGAACATGTAGAGCCCGTAGCTGATCTTCCCCAGCCAGACGAGCCTCGGGTACGCGAGCGCGGCACGGAACCACCCGGGGACGGTGACGGCCACCGCCACGACCCCCGCCCCCGCGACCCAGACGGCGACAAACTCCCAGGTCTTCCTCCAGACCGCGCCGTGGGCCAAGTTGGCACGCCAAAGCACCCAGAGCGCCAGGGCGTAAATCGGCCACTGGAGCCAGGCGAGCCAGGCCCCCGCGCGGCTGGCTCGCGGGTCCCGCCCCAATAGGAGGGCAAGCGCGACCCCGCTTAAGAGCGTATCGGCCTGGGCGAACGTGTTGAAATGGACGGCCAGGTGGCTGGGGTGCGTCGAGGAAATGTACGCCCGGGTGGCGATCGCGGCCCCCATCCCCGTCAGAACCAGGGGGAGGCGAAGCCCGGGGCGGACCAGGGCCACGATCAGGGGAACGGCCAGATAAAACTGCTCCTCGACGCAGACGCTCCAGAGGATGCTCTGCGCGTCGTAGTTCACCGGCCCCCGGATGATCATGGACCAGTTGCCCAGGAACACGAGGAAGCTCGGCAGGTAACGGCCCACCATGTTCCGGCCGTCGGGCGTGCTGAACTGCCCGTCGAGCCAGGGCAAGAGCCCGAAACTCACCGCGACGACCAAATAGTAGAGCGGCCAGATCCTCAAAACCCGTCGGGTCCAAAACGCCTTCAGGTCGACCCGGCCGTACGCGGCCTCCTCGCGGAGGAGCAGGGTGGTGATCAAGAACCCGCTCAGGACGAAAAAAAGTTCGACGCCGACCCAGCCGTTCTCGCGCAGGCAGCGCCCCACGGTCCGGCCCACGACCCGGCTCAGGACCAGCGGCGGCACCCCCTGGTGGAACAGGAAGACCAGCAAGAAGGCGATGAACCGGAGGCCGTCCAGTTCGGGGAAATAGACCCGGTCCCCGGATTCCGCCGGGGCCAAGGGTGGACCGGCCGGGGCCTCTTGGACGGTGATCTCGGCCATTCGCGGGTCCCGGCGGGTTTGGGTTTCAGGCGCCCGCCGCGGGGGCAGGGGGGAGCCGGTCGTGACCGGCTCGGCGGGCCCGGGCGAGGGCGAAGACCCGGTCGACCAGGGCGTCGGCCATCCCCTCGCCCGGCCCGAACGGCTCGGGCGCGGCGCCGGGGCGGACCAGGGTGACGGCGTGGCGCCCCGCGCGAAGGGTTTGGAGGTCGTTGGCGACGGTGGCGTCGGCCCGGTTCGTCCGGCAGGCCGACTCGGCCGCGCCGATCAGGTCGGCCGGGTCGGCCCGGGACAGGAGCTTGAACCCGACGAGAAAGACGCCGGGCGCCCGGTCGCGGACCGACTGGATCACCTTGGGGGCGCGGTGGGCGCGGATCGTGATCGTGTCGGCGTCGGAGTCGATCTTGCCGACGACCGGTTCGGGCTCGTAGTCGGACACGGCCATCGCGAGGAAGGCCACGTCCACCGGCCGGCCGGCGAGCACCGCGTCGAGCGACGCGGCGTAGTCGGCGACAGTCCCAGAGGCGAGGGGGACGAGGTGGAGGCGGTCGCGGACGCCGAGCCAGCGGTC
>Ga0164243_10004362_pt1 | contig 22204 bp, 24 predicted proteins | sample OricompcompostOP_FD_108781 | JGI IMG/M metagenome (GOLD analysis project Ga0164243, IMG submission 108781) | Organic Plus compost microbial communities from Emeryville, California, USA - Original compost - Organic plus compost (OP) | ecosystem: Engineered > Solid waste > Mixed feedstock >...
CGGGAGTTCGTACTCTTCGCCGGTGCGGTTGTCACGCACGGTCAACGTCTGGTCGGTCACGTGGATCTCCTGTGCCGTTCGATTCGCGCTCCGTGGGTCGTGGAGCCGACCTTCAACGTAGTCTGCGTCACTTCACGACGACAGGGCGGGTCCGCAGCGCGGACATCGACACGTCGCTGACCTGCGACAACTTTTCCACCCTCCGCGGCATCAGGATGAATAGATTGAGAAATGCGAGCAGGGGAGCAGACCATGAAGCGCAGCACGGTGGCACTGCTGGTCATCGCGACGATCGTCCTAGGTGCGGGCGTCGGATACGGGGCCAGCCAGGTGCTCGGCGACGATGCCCGGAGCCGACACCGACGAGCAGCGGATCGGCCGGGGGCGCCACGACCCCGGATCCCGAGCCGACGTTGCTGGACTACTCGGACACCGGCGATGCCGGCGAGGTGTTCATCGACGATCCGGACGATCTGTCGGCCATTGCCGACGCGCCGCAGGACTTCCAGGACTTCGCCCAGACGGTCGTGCGCGAGCTGATCGAACAGAATCAGAGCAGCTGCCCCGACGGTGCGATCGGCATGGGCGTCTCGCGGATCGTGCCGACCGCAGGATTCGCGGTCGGGGGCATCAATGCCTGTGGTGGCTACGTCGCGATCTGGAAGCGTGAGTCCACGGGCTGGAAGGAGATCATCGGCACGCAGGATGCCTTCAGCTGCGATGAACTGCACGACAACGGGGTACCGGTCTCCTTGTTCTCGGATCCGTCGTGTGTCACGGAGGACTCGGGCGGACGGCTCGTGGGATATGCCGGATGAACAGCGTCGACCCGTTTTGACCCGTCACCACCGGTCCGGTTACTCTTGTGTGTCGGCTCCACCACCGGCCGGGCCCTTGTGCGGCCCGCCAGTTGGACCCCACCGAGCATCACATTTGTCTAGTCCATCGAGAACAGAAGGTTCTTGCCGTGCGCACGTTCAGCCCGAAGCCTGCTGACATCGACCGTCAGTGGCACGTCATCGACGCCGAGGACGTGGTCCTGGGTCGTCTCGCAGTCGAGGTCGCGACCCTGCTGCGCGGTAAGCACAAGGCGACCTTCGCCCCGCACGTCGACGGTGGCGACTTCGTCGTCGTCGTCAACGCCGCGAAGGTCTCCCTGTCGGGCAAGAAGCGCACCGACAAGATGGCGTACAGCCACAGCGGCTACCCGGGCGGCCTGAAGTCGATCGCGTACGGCGATCTGCTCGAGAAGGACGCCCGCAAGGCCATCGAGAAGTCGGTCCGCGGCATGCTGCCGAAGAACCGCCTGGGCGATCAGCTCATCACCAAGCTCAAGGTCTACGCCGGCCCCGAGCACCCGCACGCCGCCCAGCAGCCCCAGCCGTTCGAGATCACGCAGATCTCCCAGTAAGGAAATCTTTCACCGTGCCTGAGACCACCGAAGAAGTCGAGTTCACCACGAACGACGAGGGCGTCGCCTACACGTCGGAGAGCGCCGGTAGCACCGCCGTCACCGACCAGCCGTCCGTCATCGCTCCCGGCGCCGCCACCGGCCGCCGCAAGGAGGCCATCGCGCGCGTCCGCCTGGTTCCCGGCTCGGGTGTCTGGACCGTCAACGGCAAGCCGTTGGAGGAGTACCTGCCCAACAAGCTGCACCAGCAGATCGCCAAGGAGGGCCTGGCGGCTCTCGGACTGGTCGACCAGTTCGACGTCGTGGCTCGTGTCACCGGTGGTGGTATGACCGGTCAGGCCGGCGCCCTGCGTCTGGGTGTGGCCCGCGCGCTCAACGGCATCGACGAGGAGGTCAACCGCCCGGTCCTGAAGAAGGCCGGTCTGCTGACTCGCGACGCCCGCATCAAGGAGCGCAAGAAGGCCGGTCTGAAGAAGGCCCGTAAGGCTCCGCAGTACAGCAAGCGCTGATCCTCACGTGGGCCGTATCTTCGGCACCGATGGGGTTCGCGGTCTGGCGAACCGGGATCTGACCGCCGAGATGGCGGTCGATCTGTCGGTCGCTGCCGCGCACATCCTGGGCGAGGTCGGCGCCTTCGCCGATCAGCGGCCCACTGCTGTGGTGGGTCGGGACCCACGCGCTTCGGGTGAGTTCCTGGAGGCCGCCGTGGTCGCGGGCCTGGCGTCTGCCGGTGTCGACGTGCATCGCTTGGGCGTCGTGCCCACACCAGGCACGGCCTATCTGACCGCGACGCTCGACGCCGATCTGGGCGTCATGATCTCGGCCAGCCACAACGCGATGCCCGACAACGGCATCAAGTTCTTGGCCCGGGGCGGTCTCAAGCTCGACGACGAGCTGGAGGACCAGATCGAGCGGCGGCTGGAGGAACCGTGGCAGCGTCCAACGGGTGCCGGTGTCGGCCGTGTCGGGGACAGTCACTCGGGCGTCGCGACGTACATCTCCCATCTGGTCGCGACGGTGCCGCACCGTCTCGATGGCTTGAAGATCGTGCTGGACTGCGCCAACGGCGCTGCCTATGAGGTCGGGCCAGCGGCGTTCCGCGAGCTGGGTGCCGAGGTCGTCACGATCCATGCCGAACCCGACGGTTTGAACATCAACGACGGCTGTGGTTCGACCCATCTGGAGGATCTGCAGGCGGCGGTCGTGGAGCATGGCGCCGACGCCGGATTCGCCTTCGACGGCGATGCCGACCGGTGCCTTGCGGCCGACGCGGCCGGAACCGTGGTCGACGGCGATCAGATTCTGGCGCTCCTGGCGCTGGCCGCGCGCGATGCCGGGCGGCTGGTCGATGACACGGTGGTCGCCACCGTGATGAGCAATCTGGGATTCCGTCATGCGATGGAGGCTGCGGGCATCACGGTGGTCTCGACCGCGGTCGGCGACCGTTACGTGCTGGAGGCCATGCGTTCGGGCGGGTTCACGCTGGGCGGCGAGCAGTCCGGTCACGTGATCATGGCCGATCACGCCACCACGGGGGACGGCGTCCTCACCGCCTTGCACATCGCGGCGCGCATGGCCGACTCCGATTCACCGCTGGCCGAGCTGGCCGGCGTCATGAGCCGGCTGCCTCAGGTGCTGGTCAACGTGCCGGACGTCGACAAGGCCAAGGTCGACTCCGAGCCGGTGCTCCAGGGTGAGGTCGCTATCGCGGCCAGCCGTCTGGGTGATCGCGGCCGAGTGCTGCTGCGTTCGTCGGGCACCGAGCCGCTCGTGCGGGTCATGGTCGAGGCACCTACCCACGACGAAGCCACCCAGGTGGCTGAACACCTGGCCGCCGTCGTGCGCCGCACCCTCCCACTCGACTGAATCCCGGTCGCCAGCCGGGAGGCCGTCCACGGCCGAGCGGCGGGAAGGCGCTGGTGAGATGCATTGCTTGCTCAACGTCTCACCTACGATCGTCTGATGGCAGCAGACATCTCGGTACTCGACCCAGACGGGCCCGACTTCGACGAGTGGTACGCGGTGTACGTCGCCGCCTACGACCGGCCGTTCGATTGCCCGTGGCTGGCGGTCGAGAAGCGGGTGAACCTGACCGACGACGCCTACAACCTCAAGACTGCTCTGGTGGCTCGGGCGAATGGGCGCGTCGTCGCTGGTGGTGTGGCGGTGCTGCCGCTGCAGGACAACACGAACCTGGCCTACCTCGACGTGTTCGTGCACCCGGACGAGCGGCGCCGTGACCATGGGCGCACTCTGCTCGACGCGTTGTCGTCGGTGGCGCGTGACGCCGGTCGTGAGCGCTTGTTCATCGAAGGCATGTGGGCCTTGGGTGAGGAGACATCTCCGGCGCGCGAGTTCCTGACGGCCCTCGGTTTCGAAGTGGACCTGATTGATGCCGTCCGCCAGCTCGACCTGCCGCACGAGCCGCCCGAAGCACCGGTCGCCGACGGCTACACGCTCCACACCTGGCGCGGAGCGTGCCCCGAGCAGTGGGTCGACGAGTACGCCGACCTGCGCCGTCGTCTCATCTCCGAGGCGCCCAGCGGTGAGGTCGGCCTGGAGGATGAGTACTGGGACGCCGAACGGGTGCGCTCGGAGGAGGCCGACGCCGAACGATCGCATCGACAGATGCAGATCGTCGTGGCCCGGCACGACTCCGGCCACATCGTCGGCCACACGCAACTGATGTTTCCCGACGACAATCCCGAGGTCTACCAGTGGGACACGCTGGTACTGCCCGAGCATCGTGGCCACGGACTCGGCCTGTCGCTCAAGAGCGCCGCGATGCGCGCCAGTGCCGATCTATTGGACGGCCGCCGCCGCATCATGACCTACAACGCCGCCTCCAACGGCCCCATGATCGCCGTGAACGAACAGCTGGGCTTCCACCAGGTCGCCTGGTGCGGCGAGTTCATCCGTGACATCTGAACAGCACGCGGTCAGTCCGCGTGCGTCCGGTCGGGTGGGACGAGCGCGATGACGACGGTGCCGACGGACAGTTCGGTGCGGTCGGTGACGACCTCCAGGCGATGACCCGACCGAACCGCCACGAGCATGACCGCGTCAGGGCCGTGGACGCCGTCGAACTCATCAGGTCCGAACTCGTCGGTCAGTCGGGTCCGGGTGATGCGCCACCCGGTTTCCATGCGCTCGTTGAGCTGGTCGTGGGTCAGCGGTGGAACGAACGGCACCCTCGCCGTCAGATGTCCGGCGGGGGCGCGTCGGCGCTCGGCCTCGGCACCGGTCGTGTCGGCGACGTCGGATCGCAGGAGCGCGAACACGTTGACCCGGCCCAGCACGTGGGCGAACTCGCGGGCCGCGGTGCTGTTGACCTCGTCGTTGTCCGTCGTGGCGATCAACCGGCCGATGCCCGCCAGATCCATGTCGCGCACGGCGTAGTCGCTGAGGATGTTGGTGGCGACCGTTCTCAGACCGGCGTTGCGCGCACCGGTCAGGTCGCGGTAGTCACGCTCCACGACCAGCGGCTCGAAACCCATTTCGGTCAACCTGCGCGCGGTCTCGACCACCCACGGATCGCCGCCCACGAACAGCACGTCCTGGGGCGTGGATTTGGCCAGCCCCAACCGCTCCGCCAGGTGTCCGACGCCTAGACCGTAGAGCGCCACGGTCGCCACGATGACGAGGAACACCAGGGGCACCAGGTCTTGGGCTCCCTCGGCCAGGCGGGCCAAAGTCGGCGCGCGATCGTCGCCGATGGACGCCGCGTGTTCGGCGACGTGGGCCAGTTCGAGGGCGAAGATGCTCGTGACGGCCGCGGCGACGATCCCGCGCGGCGCCATCGCGGCCAGCAGGGTCCGCTCGGCGCGACTGGTGTCGGTGCGTGCCAGCCCGACAAGGACGGAGACGGGTCTGACGATCAGCACCAGCAGGGCGACGAAGACCGCCGCTTGCGGTGCGACGTCGCCGAGCTGTTCGGCCTGGACGCGTCCGGCCAGAATCACGAACAGGACACCGACCAGGAGCACCTGCAGGTGCTCGGTGAACTCGGCGACGTGCCGCAGGTGGAGCCGTGGCCGGTTGCCCAGGACGACACCCAGGACGGTGACCGTCAGTAGCCCGGACTCGCTCTGCAGTTCGTTGGACAGCGTCTGTGAGCCGATGGCGGCAGCGACGCACGCGACACCTTGGAGATGGTCCGGTATCACGTGACGGACGAACAGCAACTCGATGAGCAGCGCTACGGCCACGGCGATGCCGAACGCGATCAGCACCGTCAGGGCCAAGGTGGCGGCGAGTCCGCCGAACGTGCCCTCCCGGCCTCCCGCGACCACGCCCTGGAACACCAGGACCGCCAGGATCGCTCCGAGCGGATCGACCACGATGCCCTCCCAGCGCAGCAGGCTGGCGACTCGCCGGGTGGGCCGTAGCGTCCGCAGGATCGGACCGATGACCGTGGGGCCGGTCACGACCAGGACCGCGCCGACCAGGAGGGCCAGCTCCCACGGCACGCCGACCGCCCACGCCGATGTCGAGGCCAGCCCCCAGGCGATCAGCGGCGTCACCGAACACAGCCGCAGCACGGGCCGTCCGACGTCGCGCAGGTCGCCGGCGTGCAAGGACGACGCTCCTTCGAACAAGATGATGCCGACCGCGAGACTGACGCCGGCGAACAACACATCGCGACTCAGCACCTCGTCGGGGGTGACCGCCTGACCGAGGGCGAACCCCACGAGCAGCAGCACCAGGATCGACGGCACCCTGATTCGCCAGGCGAGTGTCTGCGCACAGACCGCGAGCAGCACCACGAGGGCCAGATACGGTGCGGGAGTCAGGTCGGCGAGTTCGCTCAGCGGGCCCGGCATCGCACTACCGTAGCGAACCCGCGGAGGGGTCCTCAGTCGTTGGCGTCCAGCGGGTTCAGCACGCGGAGGCGTTCGAAGCGGCCGAACCCCCGGTCGAGTGTCACCAGCGTTGCGCCTTGCTCCAGGGCCAGGGCCGCGAGGTAGGCGTCGGGGACGTCGTTGCCTCGGAGACGGTGAGTGGTGACGAGGTCGCGGAAGATCGGCCAGTGGCGCGGCCCCGGCCGTAGAACTTCGACAGACGGGGCCCCCAGTAGCGCATCCGCGAACTGCATGCACTGCGTGGGTGTGAGCGGGTTCTCATAGATCCTGTGGTGGGTGACGATACGGGTCATGGCCGACAGGACCAGTTCGCTGACGCCGACCGGCTCGTCGTCGACGATGCGGGCGTCCAGCCACCTCTTGATCGTGGGCGAGTCCGTGTCCTGGTCCGGCTTGATCGCGTGGATCAGGATGTTGACGTCACAGAACAGCATGCGGTGAGTCGTCCATCAGGCCCTCGAGGTGATCGCGGTCCAGCAGGTCGACACCGGGCCGCAGGCCGCCACCGGTCGGGTACGACGGCAACTCATAGCTGGCGGACTCACTCCTGCGTGCCTCGTGGTCGGCGATCAGTCTGCGCAGCGCATCCTCCAGTACCGAACCGATGGTGCGGTGGCTGCGCGCGGCGATCAGCTTGACCTCGGCCAGCAGGTGATCGTCGATGGTGACAGTGGTGCGCATGCTGCATCATATCATCATTCTGTACGCATCATGATGCAGTGGGCTGATGGTCACTCTGGTCCCACCGGGCTCAGAAGTCCCAGTTCACGGCACTTCCAGGGGTAACCCAGCACTTCCAGAGGCAAACTCACCCCTGGAAGTGCTGGGTTACCCCTGACACTGTGACGACAGTGACCACTGGTGCCGGAGAGACAGCGTGACCGCCCGACCAGCTCACTCCGTCGTCCTCGCCGGTTCGGTGACCAAGAACCCCACGTCCGAGGCCTCTCCCCAAAGTGGTGATATTCCCACTTGGCCCGATGTGGGCATTTCACCACAATCTGGTGGTCAGAGCTTGCGGAGGCGGACCCATTTGACGGTGTGGTCCGAGCCTTTGCGGAGCACGAGGGAGGCACGGCCGGTGGTGGAGGCGATGTTCTCGCGCAGGTTCGGCCAGTTGATGGTGTCCCACAGCTCCTCGGCGCGCTGCACGGCCTCCTCGTCGGTGAACTCGCTGTATCGGTGGAAGTAGGAGGCGGGATCGGCGAACGCGGTCTTGCGCAGTTTCAGGAAGCGGTCGACGTACCACTGCTTGATGTCACGGCTTGAGGCGTCCACGTAGATCGAGAAGTCGAACAGATCGCGGATCGCCAGGCCGGGACTGCCGTCGGGCCGCACCTTGGCCGAACCGAGGACGTTGAGGCCCTCGATGATCACGATGTCGGGGCGCTTGAGCGTCAGCTCCTCATCGGTGCGGTCATATGTCAGATGTGAGTACGTCGGCGCCGTGACGACCTCGACCCCGGACTTGAGCTCCATCACGAAGCGCAGCAGTGCCTTGCGGTCGTAGGACTCCGGGAAGCCCTTGCGCTCCAGGATGCCGCGCCGCTCCAGTTCGGCGTTCGGGTACAGAAAGCCATCGGTCGTGACCAGCTGGACGTTCGGATGCTCGGGGGAGCGGGACAACAGTTCGCGCAGCAGGCGAGCGATCGTGGACTTGCCGACCGCGACCGAGCCGGCGATGCCGATCACGTACGGAACCCGTTGGGGCTGGGGCTCCTGCAGGAACTTCTCGGTGGCCCGCCACAGCTCACCGGCCATCCGGTGTCGCATGCTGAGCAACTCGGTCACCGGCAGGTAGACCTCGCGGACCTCGGTCAGATCCAGCTCGTCGCCGAGCCCACGCAGGCGCTCGATCTCGTTCGGTTCGAGGGGAAGGGAGACACCTTCGGCGAGCTGGGCCCAGGCGGGGCGTTCCAACTCGACGTACGGCGACGGCTCTCGCGACATGACCCCCATTGTCTCGGTCGTGTTCGGCCGCGCACACCCGGCACCCTCTGGGAGCCCTCCGCCGCTTTGCTAGCGACCGGTGATCGCGGTGGGGACGGTAGGCTGAAGGCTATGTGCGGCATCGTCGGGTACGTCGGTCAGAGGTCGGCTCTCGACGTCATCATGGGAGGTCTACGGCGGCTCGAATACCGTGGCTATGACTCCGGTGGCGTCGCCCTGGCGGCCGCCGACGGCACCATCGAATGGGCCAAGAAGGCCGGCAAGTTGACCAATCTCGACGGAGAACTCGCGGCCCACCCGCTGGCACCGTCCACGACCGGCATCGGTCACACCCGCTGGGCCACCCACGGCGCGCCCAATGACGCGAACGCTCACCCCCACCTCGACGCCGCGGGCCATATCGCGGTCGTGCACAACGGCATCATCGAGAATTTTGCCGAACTGCGCGCCGAACTCGAAGCCGACGGCGTCGAACTGACATCCGAGACCGATACCGAAGTCGCGGCTCATCTGGTGGCGCGTGAGGTCGAGAACGGTGTCGACCTACCCGAGGCGGTTCGCCGAGTCTCGCGCAGGCTCGAAGGCGCGTTCACACTCGTTTTCTGCGATGCCCGCACGCCCGACGTCGTCGTGGGCTCGCGCCGCAACTCGCCCCTGGTCGTCGGACTGGGCGATGGCGAGAACTTCCTCGGTTCCGACGTCGCCGCGTTCATCGAGTACACGCGTGAAGCGGTCGAACTCGGTCAGGACCAGGTGGTCACCATCACCCGCGAGGGAGTGGACGTCACCGACTTCGACGGCAATCCTGCTGAGACCACCCAGTACCACGTCGACTGGGACGTGTCGGCCGCCGAGAAGGGCGGCTATCCGTGGTTCATGCTCAAGGAGATCGATGAGCAGCCTCACGCGGTCGCGGACACCCTGCTGGGCCGCAAGACTCCCGGCGGCGCGCTGCAACTAGACGAGATGCGGCTGTCCGATGACGAACTGCGCGAGGTCGACAAGATCATCGTCATCGCGTGCGGCACCGCGATGTACGCCGGTCTCGTGGCCAAGTACGCCATTGAGCACTGGACTCGTATTCCGTGCGAGGTCGAACTGGCCTCGGAGTTCCGCTATCGCGATCCCATCATCGACCGTTCGACGCTGGTCGTGGCGATCAGCCAGTCCGGCGAGACCATGGACACCCTGATGGCCATCCGTTATGCGCGTCAGCAACGCGCACGGGTGCTGTCCATCTGCAACACCAACGGCTCGACGATCCCGCGCGAGTCCGATGCCGTCATCTACACGCATGCCGGTCCGGAGGTCGCGGTCGCGTCCACCAAGGGCTTCCTGAGCCAGGTCGTTGCCTGTTATCTACTCGGCCTCTACATGGCGCAGGTCAAGGGCACCAAGTTCGGCGACGAGATCGACCAGATCCTCGACGAGATCGATCAGGTGCCGGCCAAGATCCAGCGCATGCTCGACACAGGCGAACAGGTGCGCAAACTGGCTGCAGATCTGGTCGAAGCGCGATCGTTCCTGTTCCTGGGGCGTCACGTCGGCTATCCGGTCGCCCTTGAAGGAGCGCTCAAACTCAAGGAGCTGGCGTACGTGCACGCCGAGGGCTTCGCGGCAGGCGAACTCAAGCACGGACCCATTGCGCTGGTCGAGCAGGGCCTGCCGGTCTTCGTCGTGGTCCCTCCGCGCGGTCGCGATCAGTTGCAGGAGAAGATCGTCAGCAACATCCAGGAGATCAGGGCCCGCGGCGCCCGCACCATCGTGCTGGTCGAGGACGGTGATGACGACGTCGTGCCGTACGCGGACGAGGTGATCCGGCTGCCCCAAGTGCCGACGCTCCTGCAACCTCTGGTGGCCACCGTGCCACTGCAGATCTTCGCGTGCGAGTTCGCCGAACTGCTGGGTCATGACATCGACCAGCCCCGTAATCTGGCCAAGTCTGTGACGGTGGAGTGATCATGGCTTTCATCAAGGGCATCGGCGTCGATGTCGTCGACATCCCGCGGTTCGCCGAGACGCTGGAACGCACCCCGACGCTCAAGGAGCGCCTGTTCACCCCCGGCGAGCAGGGACTCCCGCTGGAGTCCCTGGCGGGCCGGTTCGCCGCCAAGGAGGCACTGGCCAAGGCCATGGGTGCCCCTGCGGGGCTGTCGTGGCAGGACTTCGAGGTCGTCAACAACGCCCAGGGCGCGCCCCAATTCCTCCTGCACGGCTCAGCGCCCGAACGGCTGCGTGATCTGGGCATCGAGACGATCCACTTGTCGATCTCCCACGACACCACCGTGGCGTCGGCGTTCGTCGTGGCAGAGTCCGCGTCGGACTAGGAGCACGGTGCTGACGGCCCACACGGTCGAGCAGATCCGCGCGGCTGAGAGGTCTCTCGCCGAGCGGACGGGCTGGGACGCCCTGATGCAGCGAGCCGCCCAGGGCCTGGCCGATGCGCTGGACGACATCCCGGCCGGTGAGGTGGTGATCGTCCTCGTGGGGCCGGGCAACAACGGCGGCGATGCGCTGTTCGCCGCCGCTCACCTGCTCGATCGCGGGGTCCGTGTCGACCTGTGTCTGCTGGACGCGGAGCGCGCCCATCCAGCTGGCTTGGCCGCCGCCCAGGCTGCGGGTGCTCAGGTCGTCGAAGCACCGACACGACAGCGGTACTGCATCGACGCCCTGTTCGGCATCGGCGCGCGGCCCGGTCTGGAGGGGCGCGCGGTCGAGTGGGCCGATTGGATTGCCGAGCAGCGGCCCTGGACGGTGGCCGTCGATGTGCCGTCTGGCCTCGACGTCGACGGTGCGACGGCCAGCGGCGCCCACGTCGTGGCTGATCTGACGGTCACCTTCGGCACGTACAAACCCGCGCTGCTGATCGACCCTGCCGCATCGGCATGCGGCGAGGTCGTGCTGGTCGACATCGGCCTCGACCCATATCTGGACGACCCGGTCCTGCGAGTGGTCGAACCGCTCGATGCCGATCTGCTGCTGGCGGCACTGCCCGATGCCTCGAGCCACAAGTACAGCCGTGGCGTGCTGGGCGTGCGGGCCGGGTCGGCGCAGTATGCAGGCGCCGCGCACCTGTGCATCGCCGGAGCCCAGGCCGGGCTCACGGGCATGATCCGGTTCGTGGGTGACGATGATCTGGCGACGCGTGTCGTCGATCGCGCCCCCGAGGTCGTGGCCGGAGCCGGACGGGTCCAGGCGTGGGTCGTCGGGCCGGGCGGCGGAGGCGCCGCGGCCTCTGCTCTACGCGAGGTGGTGCAGGACGGAGTGCCGGTCGTCGTCGATGCGTCCGCGCTGGACCATCTGCCCGAATCGTTCGATGTCCCGGCCGTGCTGACCCCGCATGCCGGAGAGCTGGCCCGGATGCTGGGCACCGACCGCGAGTCCGTCGAGGCGCGTCCCTGGGAGCATGCGCGCCGTGCCGCGGAGCAATGGGGTGCCACGGTCCTGCTCAAGGGTCCGCGGACGCTGGTCGTGCGGCCCGACGGAGGAACGTCGGTGAACCTGTCGGGCACGCCGTGGCTCGGCACCGCCGGCGCGGGCGATGTCCTGGCCGGATTCATCGGCTCGCTGCTCGCGGCCGGACTCGAACCGTTCGACGCCGGCTCGCTTGGCGCGTTCCTGCACGGGGCTGCCGCGGTTGCCGCGAATCCGGGCGGCCCGATCACCGCCTCGGATGTGGCCGCGACCCTGCCCGGCGTGGTCGCCGACTTCCTCGCAGGCGACCTGCTCGACGTGCGCCGGGAGGACTGGGCATGAGTCATCCGCAGGCGGAGGCCGTCATCGACCTGGATGCGTACCGGGCCAATATCGAGGCCATCACGCGTCACGTCGGCGATGCCCAGATCATGACCGTGGTCAAGGCCAACGCGTACGGCCACGGATCGGTCCCGATGGCGCGGGCGGCGCGTGACGCCGGCGTCGACTGGCTAGGAGTCGCGACGGTCGATGAGGCCATCGCGCTACGCGCGGCAGGCGATCGCGGGCCACTGCTGTGCTGGCTGGCCGCACCCGGAGCCCAGTTCGCGGCGGCGATCGAGTCCGACGTCGAGGTCACCGCCTCGTCGGCCGATCAGCTCGACGAGATCCTGGCCGCCGCACCGAGCCGCCCGCGGGTGCAGCTCAAGGTCGACACGGGTCTGTCCCGCAACGGTGCACGCGGTGAGGACTGGTCGCGACTGGTCGAGCGAGCAGCAGCCGAACAAGCAGCCGGACGCGTCGAGGTGACCGGGGTGTGGTCGCACTTCGCATGTGCCGACGAACCTGAGCATCCTACGAACGATCAGCAGGAGATGGTTTTCGCTGCCGCGATCGAAGAGATGGCGGCGACCGGGCTCGAAACGGGTCTGCGACATCTGAGCAACTCGGCCGCCGCGCTCACACGTCCGTCATCGCGCTTCGACCTGGTACGCCTGGGCATCGCCACCTACGGCATCAATCCGACGCCCGGCCTGGAGCACCCGGTGCCCCTGCGTCCGGTCATGGCCCTGCGGGGGCGGCTGGCGGCGGTCAAGCGCGTGCCGGCTGGCAGCGGCGTCTCGTACGGTCACACGTTCACGACCGACCGCGAGACCACGCTCGGGCTCGTGCCGCTCGGCTACGGCGAAGGTGTGCCGGTTCGCGCCTCCAATCAGGTGGGTGTGGGCTTCGGCGGCGAGCGCCTGTCGCAGGTCGGACGGGTGTGCATGGACCAGTTCATGGTCGACCTGGGTGACCGTCCGGCGCGCCGTGGCGACGTCGTGACGTTGTTCGGTCCCGGCGACGACGGTGAGCCCCTGGCCGAGGACTGGGCCGTCGCATGCGGCACGATCGCCTATGAGATCGTCACCCAGGTCGGCGGGCGTGTGGTCCGCACCTACACCGGAGGGCCAGCGTGAAACGGCAGATCGCGACACGGGCGGCCGTCACAGCCGGTGCGTTCGTCGCTGCCGGAACCGTCGCCGCCCTCCTGAATGACCGTCGCCGTACCCGTCGCCGGTTGCGACGCGGTGAGGACGTCGAGTTCGGCTCCGTCCACTCCACCCCTTTTACGGTGACCGGTCACGACGGCGTACGGATCAACGTCGAGGTCGACGAAGCCGACGCACCCGGCCCGACCGTCGTGTTCCTGCACGGCTGGATGTGCACGCTCGACACCTGGCACTACCAGCGTCTCGCTTTACGTGGCCGTGTGCGCATGGTGTTCGTCGACCATCGATCGCACGGCGGTTCGGGGCCGACCCGCGCGGCCAACTCGACGCTGGTCGACCTGGCCCGGGACCTGCGGATCGTTCTGGATCAGGTGGTGCCCGACGGTCCCATCGTGCTGGTGGGTCATTCGATGGGCGGTATGACGATCCAGCAACTGGCCGTCGACGATCCGTCGTGGTTCGGTGATCGCGTCAGGGGTATTGCGCTGGTGGGCACCAGCGGCGGACGGCTGTTGCGCTCGAGCCCCGTGCTCCGCCGTCTGATTCCGCTTCTGCGGGTCGCGTCGCCCGCGATGGATTGGGGACGTGCGTTCAACAGTTACTCGATCATGCGTCGCTGGGCGGTCGGGCCGACGGCCGAACCCAAGCACGTCGATATGGTCGATGAGATGATCCTGCGCGCTCCGTCACACGTGATCTTCGACTTTCACCGGATCTTCGTAGGACTCGACCTGACGCCAGGCCACGAAGCGCTCGGGCGGGCGCGCACGGTCGTCATCGGTGGCCGGCACGACCAGTTGACCCCCTACTCCCACAGCGAACGTCTCGCCGAATCCATCCCCGGTGCCGACCTCGTGACGGTCGAAGCCGGCCACATGATGATGATCGAGGACCACGAGATCGTCACCGAGGCCATCGAAAAGCTCATCGAGCAGGTGCGTGAGGACGCATGACCGAGCTCAATGTCATCGACGCTCGCCCTGAGCACGCTCCGCAGATCGTCGAGGTGATCCACCGTTCCTTCGGTGCACGGCCCGTGCTCGATCCGCCCTCGACCGCACTGGATGAGACGGTCGACTCGGTCGCGGCCGCGCTGAGGGACTCCGGCGGTCTGCTGGTCGAACGACGTGGCGCCGCCATGGGTGCGCTGCTGTTCGACGAGTCGCGGCCCGGGCTGCTCGGCCTGCGCCGGGTCAGCGTCGATCCCGATCTGCAGGACCGCGGCGTGGCCTCGGCCATGGTCGGCGTCGCCGAGGACACCGCTGAGGAGCGTGGGAAAGACGGCATCTGGCTGCACGTGCGTGAGGAACTGCCCGAGACCGTGCAGTTCTGGACCCGGCGCAAGTACCTGCCGTTCACACAGGACGGCACCACCATCACGTTCGGCAAGACGCTGTGGCTGGCCAAGGAGGTACCCACGGCCGAGCACATGCAAGAGCTCGCCTCCCGCCTGGCTGCCCTGGTGGTGCCGGGCGATCTGCTCGTCTTGTCCGGTGATCTGGGCGCAGGCAAGACGACGTTCACGCAGGGGCTCGGCGAGGCACTGGGCGTGCGCGGACCCATCACCTCGCCCACGTTCGTGATCGCTCGTACCCATCCTTCTCTGGTCGACGGTCCGCCCCTAGTCCACGTCGACGCCTACCGACTGGGCGGTGCCGCCGAGATCGACGACATCGATCTGGATGCCACGACCGATGACGCCGTGACGGTCGTCGAGTGGGGTGACGGGCTGGCCGAGCAGTTGTCCGACAGTTGGCTTCACATCCGCATCGAGGTGCGTGGCGCGCGACCTATCGACCCGCTCGGCACCCCCCACGACGAGGACGAGGTCGACGACACCGCCGACAATCAGTACCGCGTCGTCACGATCAAGCCGCACGGCACGCGGTGGCTGGACGTCCCGCTCCGCTCGACCCTGCTCGACGTCTGAAAAGTAGGCTCAGCCCGTGCTGCTTCTGGCGTTCGACACCGCGACCCCCGCTGTGACGGTCGCTGTTCATGACGGATCGCGAATCGTGGGTGAGGCCGACGGTTCAGGCGCGATGGCGCACGGTGAACTACTCGCTCCGGCCATCCGGGACGCCCTCGCGGCGGCCGGTGCTCAGATGCCCGATCTGACCGACGTGGCGGTCGGCGTGGGTCCGGGACCGTTCACCGGCCTGCGTGTCGGTGTCGTCACCGCGCTGACGCTGGGGCAGACGCTCGGCATCGCGACGCACGGCGTGTGCTCGCTGGACATCATTGCCGCGGCGGTCGATCCGACGAACGACTTCCTGGTCACCACCGACGCACGACGCAAAGAGGTCTACTGGGCGCGGTACTCGGCAGGGGTGCGGGTCGAGGGACCGGACGTCCTCGCTCCGGCCGATCTGGCCGCGCGATTCCCCGACCTGCCGGTGCACGGCCCCGGAGCGGGGCAGTACGCCGAGGTGCTGCGCGGTCTCAGCAGCCAGACGCCGCGCGCCGCCGATCTGGCCGAACTCGTGGTGTCCGGCCGGGCCGATGAACTTCCGCTGGAACCGCTGTACCTGCGGCGGCCTGACGCTGTTCCTTCTGTCGCGCCCAAGCGCGCCTGACCCGATCATGGTCCGCGCCGCGACGTCAGCCGATCGGGACGGGCTCGTCGACCTGGAACAGACCTGTTTCGGCTCCGACGCGTGGAGCCGCGCGCTCGTCCAGACGGCACTGGCCGATGATGTGGTCCTCGTGACCGGCGACCTGACCGGGTATGTCATCGTCCGAGTGGTCGACGGGGTGGCCGATCTGGATCGCATCGCGGTGCATCCGGACCACCGGGAGCGAGGCACAGGGCGAGTCTTGTTGTCGGCGGCGATCGGCTGGGTCCGAGGCCGTGCGGATCGGATGCTGCTGGAGGTCGCGGAGACCAATGCATCGGCCGTCGCGCTGTACTCGTCGGCGGGATTCGACGTGATCCATCGCCGCCGCGGTTACTACGCGGGCGGGACCGATGCGCTGGTCATGGAGTTGTCCCTGGAGTGACGGGCCGCGCCGTGGCACGGTGGGGACATGACCGAGATGACACCTGAGGACCTGCCCGATCAGTCCGAGGCCCTGGATCAGTTGCAGCCCGACGACACCTTGGACGACCGCGGCGTCGAGGACGTCCTGGACGAGGGGTATTCGCCCCCGGAGTCCTATCGCGGTGAGGGATTCGGCACGACCGCCGACGAGGCGCTGGAAGGTGAGTCGTTCGCCGAACGTGACGCCCAGACCGAGCCGGATCCCGATCCGTACGCACCGGAGGGGGAGAACGTCGGCGGTGAGGTCGGCCGCGAACGCGCCGGCCGGCTGGTCGATCCCGATGAAGGTTCGGGGGAGGACACCGAGTCCGACCTGGTGGGCGAGGACGTCGGCATCGACGGGGCGGGCGCCAGTGCTGAGGAGGCGGCGGTCCATGTCGTCGACGACGGCGACTGACGCGCCGCCCGTCAGACTTTTCAGTGAACACGTGTGCACCTAGACTGATGCGATGCGCGACATCATCTATCCGCCGACGCTCCTGACGGCCAAGACCCTCTTCCGGGTCCTGGGCATGAAGTTCCAGATGTCGGGCACCGAGCACGTCCCTCGCGAGGGTGGTGCGATCCTGGCCGCCAACCACATCGGATACGTCGACTTCGTCTTCGACGGTCTGGCCGCTCATCCCAGCAAGCGTCTGGTCCGGTTCATGGCCAAGAAGGACGCCTTCGACCATCCGATCTCGGGTCCCCTGATGCGCGGCTTCCACCACATCTCGGTCGACCGCGAGAATGGTGAGCAGTCCTATCACGATGCCGTGGAGTACGCGCGCAACGGCGAGGTCGTCGGCATCTTCCCCGAGGCCACCATCAGCAGGTCGTTCGAGATCAAGGAACTCAAGACCGGCGCCGTCCGCATGGCCGCCGAGGCCGGCGTCCCGTTGATCCCGATGGTCACCTGGGGGACGCAACTGCTCAAGACGAAAGATCATGACGGCGACATGTGGGGCCGTGGCAAGACCATCGCCCTGCACGTCGGCGCGCCGCTCGAAGTGACCGGCGAGGACCCGGTCGCCGAGACCGCGAAGCTGCGTGAGGCGATGACCGTCCTGCTGGACAAGGCCATCACGGAGTATCCGATCAGCCCTGAGGGCCAATGGTGGGCCCCGGCTCGCCACGGCGGCACCGCTCCCACGCCCGAGGAGGCCAAGCGCCTCGATACCGAGGAGCTAGCCGCCCGCGCCGCCCGGCGTGCCGCCAAGGAGTCCTGACCAACCCGCTGAGCCTGACGTTTTGACGACCCATGGCGGCGTGTCGCAGTCAAAAGGTCAGGCTCAGCGCGTTCTGAAGGCTGCCACAATGGTGAGGTGAGTGTTGCTGAGCCGATCGTGATGGGCATCGAGTCGTCGTGCGACGAGACGGGTGTCGGCATCGTGCGCGGGACCGAGTTGCTGGCGCACGCGCTGAGCTCCAGCATGGAGGAGCACGTCCGGTTCGGTGGCATCGTCCCCGAGGTCGCCAGCCGCGCGCACCTGGAGGCGATGGTGCCCACGCTTGAGCAGGCGTACGCCGAGTCCGGGGTGCGGGTGCAGGATGTCGACGCCATCGCGGTGACGTCGGGCCCCGGACTGAGCGGTGCGCTCCTGGTGGGCGTCGCCGCCGCGAAGGCCCTCGCGTTGGCCCACGACAAGCCCTTGTACGGCGTCAACCATCTGGCCGCGCACGTGGCCGTCGATCAGCTCGAGCATGGGCGGTTCGAGGGGCGCGTCGCGGCACTGCTGGTCTCCGGTGGGCACACCGAGCTGCTGATGGTCGACGACATCACCCAAGACATCACGATGCTCGGCCAGACCATCGACGATGCGGCCGGCGAAGCGTTCGACAAGGTGGCCAGGTTGCTCGGTCTGCCGTATCCGGGCGGCCCGCACATCGACCGCGCGGCTCGAGAGGGTGACCCGGCGGCCATCGCCTTCCCGCGTGCCTTGACCGGTGCGAACGTCTCGGAGGACCACCGCTGGGACTTCTCGTTCTCCGGCTTGAAGAGTGCGGTCGCGCGCCACGTGCAGCATGAGCAGCGCATGGGCCGCGACGTCGTGGTGGCCGATGTCGCGGCGTCGTTCCAGGACGCCGTGTGCGACGTCCTGACGGCCAAGACCATCGCCGCGTGCCGCGAGAACGGGGTCGAGACCCTCATCATCGGTGGCGGGGTCGCGGCCAATCAGCGGCTTCGGCACTTCGCCGAGGAACGGGCAGCGAAGGCGGGCATCGAGGTCCGGGTCCCGCGCATCGGGCTGTGCACCGACAACGGCGCGATGGTCGCGGCGCTGGGCGCCGAGGTCGTCCGCCGCGGTATCGCACCGTCGGCGCTCGACCTGCCGGTCGACTCCAGCATGCCCGTCACCCAGGTCGTCGCCGCCTGACGATCAGGCCCGCGTGAAACGGACCGTGTCGCCGGGTCCCAGTTGGGCCAGGCGGTCGGTGTGGGCATCGATCACGACTGCCACTACCGGGTAGCCGCCGGTCACGGGGTGATCGGGCCCGAAGACGATCGGCGTGCCGTCCGACGTGATCTGGATCGAGCCGCGCACGCATGGCTCGCTGGGCACCTCGGTGGTGATGGCGCGCTCCAAGGTCGGGCCCGATAACCGCAACCCGATGCGGTCGCACTGTCCGGTCACGGTCCACGGTTCGCCCAGCAGCCGGCGCAGGGCGTCGCCCGTGAGATAGGAGTCCCGGGGGCCGAGGACCACCTCGACGGTCGTCTCGCCCAGGCGCGGCGCCCATGGCAGATCCAGTTCGGCACCCTCACCGATCGGCGGACCGACCGGCAGCTCGGTGCCCGGAGTCAGTCTGTCCGGACCGAGAATTGCCAGCGTGTCGGTGGAGCGTGAGCCGAGGACGGGGTCGACCGTCACGCCTCCTGACACGGCCAGATACGTGCGTAGCCCGTGCGCGGGGACGCCGACGCGCAGCCTCGATCCGCTCGGGAGATGGAGCGCGCGGCCCTGTTCGACCGAGCGATCATCGATCGTGAGGTCCGCGACCGCACCCGTGACGGCGATCAGGTGGTCGGCGGAAGTGTGCAACTGCAGGCCTCCGCGCAGGCATTCGATCCCCGCGGCCGACGCGTGGTTGCCCACGAGCGCGTTGGCTTGGCGCAGTGCCGGGCGATCGAATGCCCCCGACGGGGAGACGCCCAGATGGCCCAGGCCGGGACGTCCGAGGTCCTGGACCGTCGCCAGCAACTCGACGCGCTCCACCAGCAAGCTCATCTGCCGGCCTCGATGAAGCGCACACGGGTGCCGGGGGAGAGTAGGGCGGGAGGGTCGCGATCGACATCCCACAGCACCAGATCGGTATGGCCGATCAACTGCCATCCACCGGGGGAGGGCCGGGGGTAGACGCCACTGAACTCGCCGGCCAGACCCACCGCGCCAGCGGGGACCGATGTTCGTGGAACGCGGCGTCGGGGTACCTGCAAACGGGGGTCTCCACCGACCAGATAGTTGAATCCCGGTGCGAAGCCGCCGAACGCCGCGGTCCAGTCGGTGCCGGTGTGCGCGGCGATGACATCGGTCGTGGTCAGACCGGTCAGGTCGGCGACCTCGGCCAGATCCTGGCCGTCGTACACGACAGGAATCTCGACGAGCGGAGCGTCGGCCGTGTCGATGGGCCGCGGTGACGCCTGACCGATCAGAGACCGTAGATCGGCCGGTGCGCCGCGCAGCAGGACCGTGCGAGCACCTAGGACTGCCTCGTCGACCTGGTCGGCCAGGGCCGCGTACCAGCCACGTGCCTCGGCGAGGCTCTCGCAATCGATCAGGACAGCCCGATCGCCGTACGGCAGGATGTTCATCGGTGCAGGCCGGTGAGGGTGGCACCGGCGCCCTCGATCGCCGCTCGAACAGCGCGAGCGATGTCCAATGCGCCGGGGCTGTCGCCGTGCACGCATATCGATCGCACGGTATCGAGCAGCCCGGCCACTTGCGCGGCGGCAGCTTCAGGCGAGTCCAGGACTGCGCCGGGCTCGGACCGGGGCACGAGAGTGCCGTCGGCGGCGTACGCGCGGTCGGCGAATCCTTCGGCGATCGTCTCGAGACCTTCGCTGGTCGCGATGCGCAGCACTGCGCTGCCCGGCAGCCCCAGAAGTGGCAGTCCGTACGGTGCGACAGCCTCCACCACGGCGGCGGCTTGACGTTCGTCGTGCACGATCGTGTTGTAGAGGGCACCGTGTGGTTTGACGTACGAGACGGTCGTGCCCACCGCATCGGCGACCGCTGCGAGCTGGTCGATCTGCTCACGGACCCCGGCGATCAGGTCGTCGTCGGTCGGCTCCTGCGGGCGACGACCGAACCCCTCGCGATCGGCGTAGCCGACCTGCGCGCCCACCGCGACTCCGAGGTCAACGCACGCCTCGGTGGTCGCCAGCATCAACTCGACGTCACCGGCGTACGCGCCACAGCACACATTCGCGCTGGTCACGATCTCCAAGAGCGCCCGGTCGGCGCCGGACTCCCACTGTTCCCAGGATTCGCCCAGGTCCGCGTTCAGATCGATCCGCATGCTCCCAGTGTGTCCCAGGCAGTCAGTGCGGCTCGACCAGGAATGCCTTGGCCTTGTCCTGGACCCGGGTCAGGATCACGATGGCGGGGTGAGGACCGTCGAGATGCAGGCGTTTGATCAGTTGCTCGGGCACCACGTCGACGCCGCGCTTCTTGACCGTCAGCGTGCCGATGCGGCGGGCGCGCAGTGCGGCTCGCAGTTGCTTCTCGCGGAACGGCAGTTCGTCGACGACCGAGAATCCGCGGGCCAGGGGTGTGGAGACCTGGGCCTCCGTCGACAGGTAGGCGATCCGCGGATCGATCAGCCAGCCGCCGATCTGCGCCGCCAGCTCGCTGACCAGCCCCGCGCGGATCACGGCATCGTCGGGCTCGTACAGGTGTGCGCCGATCCCGGCGACCGCCGGTGGCTCGCCCGATGATGTGAGCGTCGCACCGGCAGGCAGCACGGAGGCGCGGCGAGCCGCACCGGCGAATGGTGCGCCCCACAGACAGGCCTCGACCAGGTCGCCCCGATGGCTGACCCATTCGGCCTCGACCCCAGGTGGGACGTCGGTGTGAGCGAGTCCCGGCATGACCTTGGCGACCGCGTGCCCCTCGAGCAACCGAGTCACCCATGGCCACGGGGGACGCAGATCATCGATCGACCAGGTGCGGCCGCGTGCATCACGCCGAGCCGGGTCGACGAAGGCCACCTCCTCGCCGGTGATGGACGTCGCAGTCGCGTCGCCGGTCTCGACCGACCCTTCCAGTTCGAGCGCCGCGAGATTGGCGCGGGCGATCGCGGCCCGGACCGGATCGGCCTCGATGCCACTCACCGCGAGCCCAGCTCGGGCGAACGCGATCAGATCGCCGCCGATGCCACAGCCCAGATCGACCACCGCTGTCGCGCCCGTTGAGGCGAGACGCTGCGCCCGGTGATCGGCGACGGCCGTGCGCGTGGACTGCTCCAGCGCCTCATGCGTGAAGTAGAGACGCTCCGCGACTTCACCGAACTTCGCGACCGCCTTGCTGCGCAGATGGTTCTGCGTCACCGCCGCCGCGACCAGTTCGGGCGCCCAGGTCCTGCGTAGCCGGGTGCCGAGCGCCAGATCGGACTCGACGCCGGCGCGCTCGGCGACCTCGGCCAGCAGCGACTGCCCCGAAGGCGCCAGCAACTGCTCGAAGGTCTCCAGGTCCACCGCAAGATTCTGTCAGAATCACCGGTCGCCAGCTGATGCGAGCCCTAGCGAGCAGCACGGGAAGGCGTAGGTGAGATGCAGCGCTTGAGCAACCAGTTCGTCTCACCAGCGCTCGTTCATCGCGCCTGGCGACCGAGGGATACGTCCGCCGAGAGCGAACGGATTAGCACTCTCTTGGGGCGAGTGCCAGCCGCATGCTAGTTTCTGGGGTGGCGGATCATTCCGTCAGATAGCCACATTCATTCGTTCGAAAGGGGAGGTCGACATCGTGTCGGTCACCATCCAGCCGCTCGAGGATCGCGTCGTCGTTCAGACCGCCGAGGCCGAGCAGACCACCGCTTCAGGACTCGTCATCC
>Ga0164243_10004363_pt1 | contig 22200 bp, 23 predicted proteins | sample OricompcompostOP_FD_108781 | JGI IMG/M metagenome (GOLD analysis project Ga0164243, IMG submission 108781) | Organic Plus compost microbial communities from Emeryville, California, USA - Original compost - Organic plus compost (OP) | ecosystem: Engineered > Solid waste > Mixed feedstock >...
CGGGTGAGCGTCAGCGTGTCGCCGGCATGCAGCGTGAGGTACCGCGCGACCGGCGGGAGCGGGCCGACGCGGGCGTCGTCGCCGCCGGGCGCGCGCAGCACGCCGCCGGTCCGCACGTACGCCGTCCGGTACGTCGCGGCGCGCACGCCCGCCGCGTCGCACGCCTCGACCAGCAGCCGCCGGTCCGCGCCGCGCGCGTCGCGCAGCCCGATGGCCTCGCCGGGCCGGCGGCGCGCCAGCCACGGACGCGGCACGGGCACGTTCGGCGGGCCCGGTACGGGACCGGCGTCGTCCGGGACGAGCAGGCAGTGCGCGGGCGCGGTCACCTCCCCCAGCGTGCTGCGCACCGGCCGGAGCCGGACCACCCGCGGGCCCTCCTCGAGCGGGCCGGTGCGCAGCTTCGGGCCGGCCAGGTCCATCGCCACCCGGCACGGGCGGCCGGTGACGGCGGTGGCCCGCCGTACCTTGGCGATCATCGCGGCCCACGTCGCCGCGTCGTCGTGCGCGCAGTTGACCCGGGCCAGGTCCATGCCGCCGGCCACGAGGTCGCCGATCAGGTCCGGGTCGGTGGCCGCCTCGGTGGGCAGCGTCGCCATGATCCGGGTGGACCGCCGCGGGCCCTCGCCCAGGAGAGCGGCGGCGCGCCGGCGCAGCAGCCGCCCGCCCTGGCCGAAACGCACCGCGGGCCGGGGGTCGCCGTCGGCCGGGGCGCCGCTCAGCGCCCCGGCCGCCGCGGCGATCGCCGCGAGGCCGGCCTGGACGTGCGGCTCGCTGCGGCCCAGCGACGACAGCCCCAGGCGGGCCAGCCGCCGTTGCAGCCGCCGCAGGTCGTACTGCCGTACGGCCCAGTAGTGCGCGAGGTTCACCGCGCTGCCGTAGTTCGCGAAGTCCACCCGGCCGATGTGCGCATCCCACAGCGCCTCGGCATCGCGTAACGCGGCCTGAAGCGCGCCAAGCTCCTCGCCGACCCGCCGGGCCTCCGCACGTACCTGACCGCCGCCCACACCCCCATCCTTGTCACCCGGGCGGCCGCCGCCAGCAGCGTCGGTCCCGCGGCCGGGGACCTCCGGCCGGGCCGAACACCGGCTGTTCACCGGGCGGCCACGGAGGCGGACCGCCGGCGGGACCTTCGGCCCTGCGGATCGGTACGGGCCGGTGGTGTGCTGGCAGTCGACACCCGCCCATCCTTCACACCCGGAGGCCGACATGCGGCACCAGCGGGTCGCGGACCGGATGACGACCGACGTCGCCACCGTCGACGCGAACGCGGGATTCAAGGACATCGTCGGGGAGATGACCGGGCGCGGGGTGACCGCGCTGCCGGTGGTCGACGGCACCGGCCACGTGCTGGGGATGATCACCGAGACCGACCTGCTCCGCAAGATCGAGTTCTCCGAGGACCAGGACGTCGTGCCGCTGTTCGAGCGCCGCGGCCGCCGCCAGGCGCGGCACAAGGCCGAGGCGGTCACCGCGGCCGGGCTGATGACGTCGCCGCCGGTGACCGTCTCGCCGGACGCGAGCCTGGTGACCGCGGCGCGGGAGATGAGCCGGCACGGGCTGCGCCGGCTGATCGTCACCGACGAGTTCGGCGCGCTCGTCGGCCTCGTCGGCCGGGGCGACCTGCTCGAGGTCTTCAACCGGCCGGACGCCGACATCGCCGCGGAGGTGCGGGACCGCGTCCTGCGCCGCGCCATGGCCATCTCACCGGAGTCCATGCAGGTCCGGGTGGTCGACGGCGTCGTGGACATCGGCGGCGCGCTGGAGCGGCGCAGCCAGGTGCCGCTGCTGATCGAGCTGGTCCGCGCCGTCGACGGCGTGGTCGGCGTCGAGCCGCACCTGACCTACCGGACCGACGACGCGCCTCCCGTGCAGTTCGCCGGGCCATGATCCGTACGGCGGGTCACGCCGCCTTGACGTGGTCGGCGGTCTCGCGCGTACGGGTCAGCTCGGCCGGCTCGTCCGCGTCCACGACCGGGCGGTGGCGCCGGAGGACGTCCGGCAGCACGGCGACCGCGTAGGCGGCCAGGCCCGTCAGCAGGACTCCGGCCAGGACCACGAGAATGACCGGCACCCAGGGAATGGTGGTCATCTCGCTCACCTCCGTTCGTGCTTTCCTCACTCCTCATCATTACCGATGAGTAACCTGAGGCACGGGCGATACGTCCCCGGCAGAAGGGCGAACGTCCATCATGAGCGACGACCCGCCTCGGACCGGGGACCGGCCGCCGGGGTACCCGGCCGAGCTGGAGCGGCGGATACGGCTGCGGGACGGGCGCGAGGTGGCGGTCCGGCCGATCCTGCCGTCCGACGCGCCCGCGCTGGCGTCGGCGATCCGCGCGGCCGACCCGGAGACGCTGCGCCGCCGGTTCCTCGGCGCCCCGCCGAAGCTCACGCCGGCGCGGCTCGCGCACCTGACGACGGTAGACTACCGGCGGCGGCTGGCGCTCGTCGCGCTCGACCCGGAGACCGGGCAGGGCGTGGCGATCGCCCGGTACGAGGGGCTGGACGACACCGCCGCCGAGCCGTCCGTGGCGGTGGACCCCGCGTGGCGGCGCGCCGGGCTGGCCACCGCGCTGATCGAGATGCTGGCGCACGCCGCGCTTGAACGCGGGTACCACACGTTCTCCGCGCTGTACCTGGCCGAGAACCGGCCGATCGCGTCGCTCGTGGCGCACGGCGTCGGGCGTACCCGCATTCAGGAGGGCATCGCCGAGGCGGGCGTCAGCCTCGACCGGCCTCCTGCCCGGTGAGGTACGCGGCGGTGCCTCCCGGGGTGGCCAGCTCGGGGTAGTCGTCCTCGTCGATGCGGCGGCCGGTGCGCTTGCTGAGCGCCTCGACGAAGTTGAGGAAGTCCAGGGAGTCCAGCTCGAGGGCGTCCCGGATGTCGGCGTCGGCGGCGAGGCCGGCGGGGTCGTCCATGCCCGGCGCGATCTCGCGGAGGACGTCGTCGATCAACGTGCGGGCGTCGTCGGTGGTCATCACAGGTCCTCCGGTCGTTGGAGAAGCCGGGCGACGGCCTGCAGGTAGCGGCCGCCGGTGTAGCCGTCGGTGGCGCGGTGGTCGGCGGACAGCGTGGCGGTGACCAGCGGGCGGACGCCGAGCATGCCGTCCACCGCCCAGGGGCGCTCGGCGACGCGGCCGAAGCCGACCAGGGCCACCTGGGGCGGATAGATCACGCCGTACACGGCGTCCACGCCCTGGTCGCCGAGGTTGGTCACGGTGATCGTGCCGTCGGTCAGCTCACTGCCGCGCAGCCGGCCCCGGCGGGTGCGCTCGACCAGGTCGCGCAGGCCGTGCATCAGGTCGGGCAGGGCGAGCGCGTCGGCGTGGCGCAGCGCCGGGGCGATCAGGCCGCCGTGCCGCAGGGCGATCGCGACGCCCAGGTGGATGCCGTCGCCCGGGACGAAGCGGTCGTCGGCCCAGGTGCCGTTCAGGGCGGGTTCGGTGCGCAGAGCGAGGGCGGCGGCCTTGAGGAGGAGGGCGGACGGGACCAGGCGGTCGGATACCGCGGCGCGCCGGTTGTGCTCGCGCATCCAGGCGAGGGCGCGGGTCAGGTCGATGGTGGCGGAGAGGTAGTAATGCGGGATCTCCCGCTTCGACCGCGCCATCGCCCGGCCGATGGCACGGCGCATGGCCGCGTCCTTGTCCGCCTCGGCGGGCGCCGCGCGGGGATTCCCCGGGGCCGCCGCGGTGGGCGCCTCCTGGGCCGCCCGCGTGGGCGCCGCGGTGGCCGCCCCCAGGGCGGGTGCCTCCGCCGAGGCCGGGCCGGGCGCGGACTCGGTGCTGGCCGGGGCCGCGGGTGGCGTGGTTCGCTGCGCCCGGGGTCCCGGAGTCGTGGTCGCGGCGCGTACGTCCGCGGCGTGCAGGGCGCCGTCCGGTGCGGAGACCGGCAGCGCGGCCAGGTCCACCCTGGCCTCGGCGGCGAGCCTGCGTGCGTACGGCGACGCCCGGACCCGGCCCGGCGAGGCCCGCTCCACGTCGCCGCGGGTGATCGTCCCGTCGGGCCCGGTCCCGTGCAGCCGGGCCAGCGGCACTCCCCGCTCCCGCGCCAGCCGCCGTACCAGCGGCGACGACACGGCCGCGGGCCGCGCGGGCGCGGGCTTCCCCGAGGCGGGCCGCACCCGCTTCGGCCGCGGCCGAACCCGCACGGGTTCCGGCCGCGCCGGCTCCACCGCAGGCTCCCCCGGCTCGGTCCGCCCCGGCTCGACCTTCACGGGCTCCGGCACCCCAGGCCCCCGCGGCACCGTCTCCGGCGCCCCGCCTTCCCGCTCGGCGCCCTCCCTCGCCTCGCTCCCCCGCCCCGTACGGGGCGGCATCGCGGCCACCGGGGCCGTCTCGGGTACCGCGCCCGGTTCGAGGATCGTTGCCAGGGGTGTGCCGACCGGGACCTTGGTGCCTTCCTGGATGAGGAGGGTGCCGACGGTACCCGGCGTGAAGCACTCGGCCTCGATGGTGGACTTGTCGGTTTCCACGATGGCGGCGATGGTGCCGCGGGTGACCTCGTCGCCGGGGTGGACGAGCCATTCGGTGACGGTGCCCTCGTCCATGTCGGCGCCGAGGGCCGGCATGCGGAACTCAGCCATCCTCGCCTCCCAGGACCGTCCGCACGGCCGCGACCACGTCGGGGACCTGCGGCAGGGCGGCTTCTTCCAGGTGTCTGGCGTACGGGACCGGGACCTCGGCCGAGCAGACCCGCGCCACCGGCGCGTCGAGGTCGTAGAAGGCCTGCTCGACAAGGCGCGTGGTGATCTCGGCGGACAGGCTCCCGGACCGCCACCCCTCGTCGACGATCACCGCCCGATGCGTCCGCCGCACCGACCCGACCACCGCCGCGTCGTCCAGCGGCCGCAGCACCCGCAGGTCCACGACCTCCGCCTCCACCCCGGACACGGCCAGCTCATCGGCCGCCGACAGCGCCTTGCCGAGCGTGCCGCCGTACGCGACCAGCGTCACGTCACTCCCGGCCCGCCGGATCGCCGCGTGCGCGATGTCCACCGGCTCCGGCTCGTCCGGCAGCTCGCCGGCCACCCCGTACAGCGCGCCGTGCTCGAAGATCAGCACCGGGTCGGGGCACTCAAGCGCCGGCGCCAGCATGCCGCGCGCGTCCTCAAGCGTCGCGGGCGCGAGCACCCGCAGGCCCGGGATGTGCGCGTACCAGCCCTCCAGGCTGTGCGAGTGCTGCGCGGCGAGCTGGCGCCCGGCGCCGGTGGTCATCCGGATCACCAGCGGTACGCGGAGCTGCCCGCCGGACATGTGCGGCAGCGTGGCCGCGTTGTTCATGATCTGGTCCAGCGCCAGCAGGCTGAAGTTGACCGTCATGATCTCGACGATCGGCCGTAACCCGGCCACGGCCGCGCCGATGCCCGCGCCCACGAACGCCGACTCCGACAGCGGCGTGTCCCGGATCCGCTCCGGCCCGAACTCCTCGAGCAGCCCCAGGCTGACCGCGTAGCAGCCGCCGTACCGCCCGACGTCCTCCCCCATGAGGAACACCCGCTCGTCCCGGGTGAGCGCGTCGCGCAGCGCGGCCCGCATGGCCTCCCGGTACGTGGTCTTCGTCGTCCCGCTCATGACGCGGCCTCCTGGTATACGAAGCGGGTCAGCTCCTCGACTGGTTCGAGCGGCGCCGCCTCGGCGAACGCGATCGCTTCGTCGAGCTCGGCCGCGATGTCCTTCTCGATGGCCGCGATCTGCTTCGCGGGGACGTGCGCGGCGGCGATCAGCGCGTCGATCGGGTCGTGGTGCCGCCACTCCTCGATCTCCGCCTTGTCCCGGTACCGGTCCGGGTCGTACATCGAGTGCGCCCGGAACCGGTACGTGCGCAGCTCCAGGAAGTGCGGCCCGCCGCCCTCGCGTACGGACTCCGCGGCGTGCCGGGCGGCCTCCTCGACGGCGACGACGTCCATGCCGTCCACCGGCCAGGCGGGCATCTCATACGTCGAGGCGCGTACCGCCAGGTCGGTCTCCTTCTGCGCGCCCTCCAGCGCGGTGCCCATCGCGTAGTGGTTGTTCTCGCAGGCGAACAGCACGGGCAGCGACCACAGCGCGGCGAGGTTCAGGCACTCGTGGAACTCGCCCTCGGCCACCGCGCCGTCGCCGAAGAAGCACGCGGTGACGCGGTGCTCACCGCGCAGCTTGTCGGCCAGCGCCAGGCCGACGGCCACCGGCAGCCCGCCGCCGACGATGGCGTTGCCGCCGTAGAACCGGCGGTCGGTGTCGAACAGGTGCATGGAGCCGCCGCGGCCGCGGCTGCACCCGTCGGCCCGGCCGTACATCTCGGCCATGATCGCGGTGGCCGGGATGCCGCGGGCCAGCGCGTGGCCGTGCTCGCGGTACGTGGACACCACGTTGTCGTCGGGCGTGAGCGCCTGGAACGCGCCGGCCGCGACGGCCTCCTCGCCGACGTACAGGTGCAGGAACCCGCGGATCTTCGCGGCGCTGTACAGCTCGGCGCACTTCTCCTCGAAGCGGCGGATGCGCAGCATCTGGCGCAGCAGCTCCACCCGGTGGTCGGCCTTGGCGCGGGTCATGACGTGCCTTCCAGCGTCGACACGTCGCCTTCGGGCAGGCCGAGCTCGCGCGCCTTCAGCAGCCGGCGCATCACCTTGCCGCTGCGCGTGTGCGGGAGGTCCTGGTCGAAGGCGATCTCCTTGGGCGCCACCGCGCCGAGGCGGCGGCGGCCGAACGCGGTCAGCTCGCGGCGCAGCGCGTCGCCGGGCTCGTAGCCGGGCTTCAGCGCCACGAACGCCTTGACCACCTCGCCGGCGACCGGGTCGGGCTTGCCGATGACGCCCGCCTCGGCCACCGCGGGGTGCTCCATCAGCACGCTCTCCACCTCGAACGGGCCGATGAGGTGCCCGGCCGACTTGATCACGTCGTCGGCGCGGGCCACGAACCAGAAGTAGCCGTCCGCGTCGCGACGGGCGACGTCGCCGGTGAGGTACCAGCCGCCGGCGAACGCCGTGGCGTACCGGGCGTCGTCGTGCAGGTAGCCGCGGAACATCGACGGCCACCCGGGACGCAGCGCCAGCTCCCCGGCGCCGTCCTCGATGACGCGGACCTCGCCGTCGGTGACCTGCGCCCGGCCGTCCGGCCCGCGGGCCAGGACCGCGGCCTCGACGCCGGGCAGCGGGCGGCCCATCGAGCCGGGCCGGATGTCCATCGCGGCGAAGTTGCCGATCATGATCGCGCCGGTCTCGGTCTGCCACCAGTTGTCGTGCACCGGCAGTCCGAGCGCGCGCTCGCCCCACGTCACGACCTCGGGGTTCAGCGGCTCGCCGACGCTGGCGATGAAGCGCAGCGCGGACAGGTCGTACTCCGACGCCGTCTCGGCGCCGTGCCGCATGAGCATCCGCAGCGCGGTGGGCGCGGTGTACCAGACGGTCACGCGCTGCTCGGACAGCACCCGGTACCAGCGGCGCGCGTCGAACTCCCCGGCGTCGGTGACCAGCGTCAGACCGCAGACCAGCGGGGCGATCACCCCGTACGACATGCCGGTCACCCAGCCCGGGTCGGCGGTGCACCAGAACACGTCGTCGTCGTGCAGGTCCAGCGCGTACCGGGCGGTCGTGTGGTGGGCGACGACGGCCTGGTGCACGTGGACGGCGCCCTTCGGGGTGCCGGTCGTGCCGCTGGTGAAGTGCAGCAGCGCCATGTCCTCGGGGGCAGTGTCCGGGATGTCGAACGTGTCGCCGCACGCGGTCAGCGCGTCGTGGAAGGAGACGGTCCCGATGGGCGGGTCGTCGCCGACCACGAGGACGTGCTTCAGGCCGGGCAGCCGGTCGCGCATGCCGGCGATCTTCCGCAGGTACAGGTCCTCGCTGGTGACCAGCACGCGGGCGTCACCGATCCGGAGCCGCTCGAAGATCGGCTCGGGGCCGAAGGCGGAGAACAGCGGCGACAGCACGCTGACGTTCTTCAGCGTGCCCAGCACCGTCACGTACAGCTCGGGCACCCGGCCCAGCAGCGTGAACACCCGGTCGCCGCGGCCCACGCCGAGCGCGCAGAGCAGGTTGGCGAACCGGTTGCTCTGCGCGGCCAGCTCCCGGTACGTGACGGAGGTGACGTCGCCGCGGCGGCCCACGCAGCGCAGCGCCTCCCGGTCCCCGGCGCCGGCCCGGACGTGCCGGTCCACCGCCTCGTACGCGATGTTCAGCCCGCGTCCGCCGGGCAGTCCGGACAGTTCGGCGCCGGCACGGTCCCAGGAGAAGTCACGCCGCGCCGCGTCGTAGTCGCGCAGGTTCGGTGTCACCTGCGGGTCGGGCCTCTTGTGGATCGGATCCCACGGCATGACGGGCCTCCGTTCTGCTCACGAGACCTTCAGCGTCCACGCCGGGCCGGAGGCGGCCCAGGGGCCCTTGGACGGCGCGGCCGGGGGCCAAGGTCCCCGCCGGCTCACGAACCGGTGGGCGCCTGGTGGCCGCTCGGCCGGGGGCGGTCGTGGGTGACCGCCTCCAGGTCGGTGGCGGCGGTGTCGAGGAGCTTGTGGCCCAGGTCGACGAGCGCGCGGGCGACGGCGATCTCCTCGCCGATCTCCTGGATCTTCGGGTCGGCGGGGTTGCGCCGCGACGTGCCGATGCCGGTGAGCCATTCGGTGTCGGCGGTGACCAGGCGCGCCTGGGCGCTGGTGTGGCCGTCGCGCGCGGCGATGAACAGCTGGACCTTCCAGTGGTCGATGGTGTCCATCGGGACCTCCTGCTAGTGGGGATGGGGGGCGCGGGTCACCGCGACCGGGCAGGTCGCGGCGGCCAGGACCGTACGGGTGACGGGGCCGAACCGTTCGGCCGGTGCGGTGCCGAGGCCGTGGTCGCCGAGGACCAGCAGCACGGCGCCGGCGGACCGCCGCAGGAGCGCGTCCTGCGGCGGTTCGGTGACGAACACCCGGTCCACGGCGACCTTCGGCCGGCGCGCGGCCCACGGCGCGATCTCCTCGGCGAAGCGGGTCTCCGCGATGCGCCGTTCGCGGTCGTCCTCGGTGAACGGGCGGCCCTCACGGCCGGGGCCGGGAACGCTCCACCAGCCGCAGACCGCGGTGACGGCCGCGGCCCGCAGCCCGGCCTCGGTGAACGCGAGCTCCAGCGCCGTACGGCTCGCCGGCGACCCGTCGACGCCGACCACGATCCGGTCGCCGGTCGCGGCGGAGTCCGGCGGGACCACGATGACCGGTGCCGTTCCGGCCGTGCCGAGGAGGTGCTCCACCTCGGAGCCGGTCAGGGCGTCGGGGGCGGGGCGGCCCAGGACGATCAGGGCGGCGGTGGGGGCCGCGTCCACCAGGCGGCCGGGGGCCGCGGTGACGCGGACCCCGGCCGCGGCCTCCCCGGCGCGGTGGACGGCGGCGTCGGCCGGTTCGCCGGACGCTCCCTCGGGCCGGGACGGGGAGGGCCGGTGCAGGACGGGGCCGACGGCGAGGGCGAGCCCCCGGAGCCGCGCCTCGTCCACCGCCCAGGCGAGCGCGCGTTCCCCGGCCGCCGTCGGCTCGTAGCCGAGCAGGATGTGGCCGGTCATGGCGCGGTCAGCCCCGGCCGGCCACGTACTGGACGACGTCGGCGAGGCGGTTGATATAGCCCCACTCGTTGTCGTACCAGCCGAACGTCTTGGCCACGGTGCCGGCGGCCTGCGTGAGCGGTGCGTCGAACACACAGGACGCGGGGTCGCCGATGATGTCGTGCGAGACGATCGGGTCCGTGCTGTACCGCAGGATCCCGGCGAGCCCGCCGGCGGCCGCGGCCGCGAACGCCTCGTTGACCTCCTCGGCCGTCACCTCGCGGCGGAGCACGCAGGTCAGGTCGGTGAGCGAGCCGTCCACGACGGGCACGCGGACCGCGACGCCGTCCAGCCGCCCGGCCAGGTCCGGGATCACCAGGCCGACCGAGCGGGCGGCGCCGGTGCTGGTCGGGATGATGTTGGTGGCGGCCGAGCGGGCCCGGCGCAGGTCCTTGTGCGGCCCGTCGATCAGCATCTGGTCCGCGGTGTAGGCGTGCACAGTGGTCAGGTAGCCGCGGTCGATGCCGAACGCGTCGTGCAGCACCTTGACCATCGGCGCGACGCAGTTCGTCGTGCACGAGGCGGCGGAGACGACGTGGTGCCGGTCCGGTTCGTAGGTGTCGTCGTTGACGCCCATCACGAGCGTGGCGTCCACGCTCTTGCCGGGCGCGGAGATGATCACCTTGCGCGGCCCGGACGTCAGGTGCCCGGCGGCGGTCTCCCGGTCGCGGAACCGGCCGGTGGCCTCGACGACGATGTCCGCGCCGACCGAACCCCAGTCGCACTTTTTGGGCGCCCGCGCGGCCAGCACCGGCACGGCCGCGTCGCCGGCCCGGATCGTGTCCCCGTCCAGCTCGACGGGCACGGGGAAGCGGCCGTACGTCGAGTCGTACCGCAGCAGGTGCGTCAGCGCGGCCGGGCCGGCCACGTCGTTGACGGCCACCACCTGCCAGCCCCGTTCGACGGCGCACCGGAAGAAGCCCCGCCCGATACGGCCGAACCCGTTGATGCCAATGCGAAGGTCCATGTTTCCTTCCATCCTCGTCATGCGTGGGTCAGTACTTGCGGTTCCACCGCGGGGCCAGGACCGCCCACTGGAGCTCCCAGCGCGCGGACTCGCGGCGGTCCACCCAGCGGCGGAACAGCCAGGCCGGGAGGCCGATGACGACGAGCGTGCCGAAGCCCGCGACCGCGCCCATGGCGGCCACCCGCCCGTCGATCTGGGACGGCGTCAGCGGCGCCGGAGACGGCCGGCCCTGGCCGTCCACCCAGATCGCCATGCGCTGGCCGGCGGCCATGCGCCGGGTCACGTCGATGGTCTGCCGGTGCACCCGTCCGTCCGGTCCCGTCCACCGGGCCGGGACGCGGGCCGGGCCCGTCTCGCCGACCGTGTACGTGACCGGGACCGCGTCGTCGAGCAGCACCGCGGACACCCGGTGCACCTGGGCGGCCCGCGCCTGCGCGTCGTGCACCGCGACCGGGCGCGCGAGGTCCATCGCGGCCCGGGCCGCCAGCGGCGCGGCCAGCACGACCAGCACGGCCGCGGCGATCGTCACCCAGGTACGGAAGCGCTCGGCCCAGGTCCACAGTGGGTTGCGGTCGACGGCGAGACGCCGTGCCGCCACCGTCGCCATCCCGCGCAATCTGCCCCGCCCCGTCGCTGCCATGACCGCCACCTCCACGCTGAGGCCGACCTGGCCTCTGCTTAGAGCCTCCGTCGCGGACGGGGCGGTGACCTCCGGCGAACGTCCCCTCGACCGGGACCGACGGCGCCGGATCCGCGGGACCATCGACGCCCGCGTACGGGATCACTGGAAGACCTCGTGGATGTCCTTCTCGGTGGCGGTGTGCGTGACGATCAGGACGGTGTCGCCGGGCTGGAAGCGGTAGCCGGCGTCCGGTACGAGCGGGCGGCCGTCGTGCACCACCGCGGCGACGACCGTGCCGGAGGGCAGCGTGAGGGCGGACAGCGGTCCCCCGGCGGCCGCCGAGCCCGGCCCGATGCGGGTCTCGATGACGGTGATGCCCGCCGCGGCCAGCCGGACCAGGCCGATGGTGTCGGCCAGGCCGGCGGCCTCCTCGATGAGCGACATCAGCGTCGCCTCGGCGGGCAGCGCCACGTCCACGCCCCAGTCCGGGCCGAACAGCCAGGCGTTGTCGGGGTCGTTGACGCGGGCCAGCACCCGGGGCACGCCGAACTGGCGCTTGGCCAGCAGCGCGATGACCAGGTTGTCCTCGTCCTCGCCGGTGGCCGCGAGCAGCAGCCCGGCGGCCCGTACGCCGGCGCTCTCCAGGACGTCGGGCTCGCAGGCGTCGCCGTGCACGAGCCGGTCCAGGTGCTCACCGCCGAGGCGGTCGAGCCGCGCGCGGTCCTCGTCGACCAGGATCACGTGGTGGCCGGTGGCGCTGAACAGGTGCGCGGACTGCTCGCCGAGGCGGCCGCCGCCGACGATGAGGATCTTCATGTGCCGAGCTCCTTGTCGAGGAAGGACCGCAGGCGGCCGAGGGCGGACGCGGCGACGGCGAAGCTCACCTCGTCATCGGCCCGCGCCGGTGCGTCGCGGCGCGGTACGAAGGAGTGCCCGGCGCGGGTCACCGCGACCACGCGGATCTGCCCGTCCACCTCGAACCCGTCGTACGGGCGGCCGTCCAGCCAGGGCGGCACGGTCTCGCGCACGAGCAGCGTCTCGCCGTTGCCGAACACGGCGCTGGGGCGCAGGTCGCGGTGCAGCAGCATCTGCTCCATGCGGGTGACCGTCCAGCGCACGCTGGTGACGGTCGGGATGCCCAGGTCGCGGTAGATGTCGGCGCGGCGCGGCTCGTAGATGCGCGCCACCACCTTCGGCACCCGGTAGTGCTCCTTGGCGATCCGCGCGCCGACGATGTTGGTGTTGTCGCCGGAGGTGACCGCGATGAACGCGTCCGCGGTGCCGATCCCGGCCTGTTCCAGCATCGCCCGGCTGTATCCGTTGCCGACCAGGAACCGCCCCGGGTACGCGGCGGGCAGCAGCTCACGGGTCTCGGCGTCCCGGTCGATCACGCACACGTCGTGGCCGCCCGCGCCCAGATGGCCGGCGAGCGCCGCGCCGACGCGGCCGCAGCCCATGATGATCGCCTTCATGCCCGGTCCTTTCCGCCGTCCGGCCGGAACCGGCGCAGCACGGCCTTACGGATCTCGTCCGCGACGAGCAGCACGACGCCGAACCCGGCGAGCAGCGCCCAGTCGGTGAGGCTCAGCGGCGCGGTGTGGAACAGCGCCTGCAGCGGCGGGGCGTAGCTGATCGCGCACATGATCGCCACGCCGACGCACTCGGCCGCCACGAGCTGCGGGTTGGACAGCAGGCCGAGCCGGAACACGCTTTGCCGCCCGCTGCGTACGGTCAGGCCGTTGAAGAACTGGCTGACCACGATGGCCGCCTGCGTCATCGTGATCGCCTCCCGGTACACGGGGGTGTCGGCGGTGAACGCGTCGAACGGCAGCCCGCTGGCGAGGACGGGCCAGAAGAACGCCGCGGTGGCGCCGGCCGCCTGGATGGCGCCGAGGAACAGGAAGCGGCGGACCAGCGCGCCGGAGAACAACCGCTCGGTGCGCCGCCGCGGCGGCACGTCCATCACGCCGGGCTCCGGCGGCTCCGCGCCGAGCGCCAGCGCGGGCAGCACGTCCGAGCCCAGGTCGATGGCCAGGATCTGCACGGCGGAGATCGGCACCAGCGGGAACCCGGCGAACGTCGCCACCAGGATCGGCACCAGCTCGCCGACGTTGTGGCTGAACAGGTAGACCAGGAACTTGCGGATGTTCGCGTACACCGACCGGCCGAGCCGTACGGCCGCGGCGATCGACGCGAAGGAATCGTCGAGCAGCACCATCACCGACGCCTCGCGGGCCACGTCGGTGCCGGACTCCCCCATCGACACGCCGAAGTCGGCGCGTTTCAGCGCGGGCGCGTCGTTCGCCCCGTCGCCGGTGACCGCGACCACCTCGCCGAGGTCCTCGAAGGCCGCGACGATGCGCATCTTGTGCTCGGGCTTGACCCGCGCGAACAGCACGTCCGCGGGGTCGGCGAGCAGCGTGCGCAGGCCCGCGTCGTCCAGCGCGTCGAGGTCGGCGCCGGTCACCGTACGGGGCGCCGGCCCGGCGATGATGCCGACGCGGCGCGCGATGGCCTCGGCGGTGAGCGCGTAGTCGCCGGTCACCATGACGATCCGGATGCCCGCGTGGTGGCACGCGCCGACCGCGTCGACCACCTCCGGACGCGGCGGGTCGAGCATGCCGACCAGGCCGAGCAGGGTCAGGTCGCGCTCGGTCGCGTCCTGTCCATACGGCCGGGCGCCGGGCACGTCCCGTACGGCGACGGCCAGCACCCGCAGCGCGGAGCGGGCCATCGCGTCCCCGGCCTCCCGGACCCCGCGCCGCGCGTCCTCGTCCAGCTCGGCGTCGCCGTCGGGGGTGCGGATGCGGGCGCAGCGGGTCAGGAGCTCCTGCGGGGCGCCCTTCACGTACGCGCGGGTGCGCCCGTCGACGGTGTGCAGCGTGGTCATCAGCTTGCGCACGGAGTCGAACGGGAACTCCGCCGTACGCGGCTCCGCCTCGCGCTCGGCCGCCACGTCCACGCCCGCCTTCGCCGCGGCGACCAGCAGCGCGCCCTCCGTGGTGTCGCCGAGCACCCGCCAGCCGTGCCCGTCGTCCGGCGGCAGCAGCCGCGCGTCCGAGCACAGCGCGGCGACCCGCAGCACCTCCCGTACCGGGCCGGGGTCCTCGACGGTGCCCTCCGGCGCGTACCCGACGCCGGAGACGGCGTGCGTACGCCCCGCCGCCCACACCGTCTGCACGGTCATCTCCGCGCGGGTCAGCGTGCCGGTCTTGTCCGTACAGATGACGGTGGTCGAGCCGAGGGTCTCGACCGCGACCAGCTTCTTGATCAGCGCGTGCCGGCGCGCCATCCGCCGTACGCCGATGGCCAGCGCCACCGACAGCGTCGCGGGCAGGCCCTCCGGCACGCACGCCACCATGACGCCGAGGGAGAACACGAACGTGCCGACCAGCGAGTCGCCGGCGGGCAGCCGTACGGCGAACAGCAGCGCGCCGAGCGCGAACGCGGCCAGCGCCACCCGCCGCGCCATGATCACGATCTCCCGCTGGAGCGGGCTGCGCCCGGCCTCGGTCCCCGCGGTGAGCCGGAAGATCCGGCCGAACTCGGTGCCGGACGCGGTGCCGGTGACCACCGCCGTGCCCGTACCGGCGGTCACCGTGGTGCCCATCCAGACGAGGTTCCCGGCGTCCAGCCGCGGCGTGTCCGCGGCGACCGGCTCCGCGTGGCGCACGGCCGGACGGCTCTCCCCGGTCAGCGGGCTGTTGTCCACGGCGAGGTCGTGCGCGGCGATCATCCGGGCGTCGGCGGACACCGCGTCGCCGGCCGCGAGCAGCATCAGGTCGCCCGCGACCAGCTCGGCGGCGGGGATCTCGGCGGGCTCGCCGTCACGCAGCACCCGCGCCCGGTGCGGCACCATCGCGCGCAGCGCCTCCGCGGTGCGCTCGGCCATGTACTCCTGCCCGAAGCCGATCACCGCGTTCAGCAGCACCACCGCGAGGATGGCGATGGCCAGCTGCAGGTTGCCGACGTCGCGCGGCCGGCCCAGCAGGTACGCCAGCGCGGTGATGACCGACGCGACCAGCAGCACCACCGCGAACAGGTCGGTGAACTGGGCCAGGAACCGGCGGACCGGCGAGCCGCGGCGGGGGTGCGGCAGCTCGTTCCGCCCGTTGGCGGCCAGCCGCTCCCCCGCCTCGGCCGCGGTCAGCCCGCGGACGGACGTCCCGTACGCGGTGAGCACGTCCGCGGCCGTACCGGTCTGGTCCGGTCGCGGAGCGGTATCCCGGACGGGCGTGTCCGTACGCACGAGCCCGACGCTCCCGCCACCGGCCCACCGTCCGGAAGGGATGACCGGTCCGTCCTCCGGGACCATCGGCTCTCCCCTCGCCGGCCGAGGCGGTCCGACGCTGGAGCCGATGACGCGGAAGGGAGCGGCGATGACCCGGCACACGGTGCGCGAGGTGATGACCGAGTCGGTGATCAGCGCCTATCGGGGCGCGCGGTTCGCCGACATCGTCCGGCTCATGATCCGCCGCCGGATCAGCGCGATGCCCGTCATCGACGAGGACCGGCACGTGATCGGCGTGGTCTCCGAGACCGACCTGCTGGCCAAGGAGGCCGGCAAGGACCCCGTACCGGCGGGCGCGGCACTGGCCGCCGCCAAGGCCCGGGCGGAGACCGCCGAGGAGCTGATGACCGCACCCGCGGTCACGGTCCAGCCCGACACCCCCATCGCCGAGGCCGCGCGCCTCCTGGACGAACACCGCATCACCCGCCTGCCGGTGATCGACTCCGGCGGCCGGCTGCTCGGGATCGCGAGCCGCAGCGACCTCCTCCGCGTGTTCGTCCGCACGGACCAGCAGATCCACGACGACGTCCTCGACGCCCTCCAGCCCGTCCTGACGGACGACGTAACGGTCCGCGTCCGCAAAGGCGTGGTGACACTGAAAGGCACCGTCACCCACCCCGGCCTGATCCCCACTGCGGCCCACCTGGCCGAGTCCGCCGACGGGGTGACCCAGGTGATCAACGAACTGACCAGCGCGGTACGGGCTTGACGTGGCACGCACTCTGCGCGCCCTGCGAGGCCTTCACGCGCGGAAGCGGAACCTATTCCGGCAAGCGCAAGCCCCGGGACCAAGGTCCCGGGTGATCGGGCCTTGATGGGGCTTCGGGTTCCGCAGTCAACGGGAGAGCCTGGATGGGTGCCTCGGATCGGCGAGTTCCTGGAGCGGTTCCGGCCTGCCGGAGTGGCGGGGGCGGCTACGCGTGCGGGGGTGCCCGCCGACCGCGCCGCCGAGTCCGAGGCCGAGTTGGACGGCGTCTTGGCGGCCCTGGCCGACACGCAGCAGAGCTGCGCGGACATGATCGCGGCGGCGGAACGGGACGCCGCGGCCATCCGGGCCCGGGCCGCCACCGAGGCCGAGACCCTCGTCCGCCAGGCCCGCGACGCCCGGCAGAGCGTACGCGCCGACGCCGCCGCACAGGTGGGCGACCCGGTCAAGGACGACGTCACACGCCTGCTCTCCACCGCCGACGACCGCGCCTCCGCCGAGCGAGCACGCGCGGAGCAGCGCATCCCCGACCTGGTCGCCCGCGCGGTCGCCGACGTACAGGCCATGGCCGGCGGAACGGCCCCGCACACACCGCACCGGCCGGGGACGACACCGTGAGCGCGCCACGCGCCGACGGCGCCACGCGGCGCCCCGCCCCGGCCGGGGGCACACGACCGCCGGCCGCCGCACCCGGGACGGCGCCGTGAGCGCGGGATGGGCCGGCGGCGCGGTACGGGCCGTGGGCCTGGTGCGGCGCCGCGCCGGGCGGGCCGGGGCCCGGCGGGTGGCGGCCGCCGGGTCGGTGGCCGGAGCCCTCGCCGCGCTGCGGGGCGGGCCGTACGGGCACGCGGCGGCCGCCGCGACCGTCGCCGAAGCCCAGCGCCTGGTGGCCGGGACCGTGCTGTGGCATCTGCGCGTCCTGGCCGGGTGGCTTCCCCGCGACGGCGTACGTACGCTGCGCACGCTCGCCGCGGCCTTCGAGCTCGCCAACATCGCCGAACACCTGCGCGCCCTCACCACCGACGCCCCCGCCGCGTACTTCCGCATGGGCGCGCTGGCCACCGCCTGGCCGCGGCTGGCGGAGACCCGCACCCCGGACCGGCTCCGCGCCGCCCTGGCCGTCTCCCCTTGGGCCGACCCCGGCGACCGGCCGGACATCGTGCGCACCCTCCGCTACCGCTACGTCGCCTGGCTGGCCTCGGTCCCCGCCCCCGCCCCGGCCTGGGCCGCCGCCGCGACGGCGCTCCTCGTCGCGGGCGACCGGTTCGCCGGTGGCCGCGTCCCGCCCCGCCGTACGGTGACCGCGCTGCTCGGCCCGGCCGCGAACGACGCCGCGTCCCTCCCGGACCTGGCCGCCGCCCTGCCCCGCGCCGCGCGCTGGGCGCTCGCGGACGTCGCGACCCCCGACGACCTGTGGCGGGCCGAAGGCCGCTGGTGGACCCGCCTGGACCACGACGGCCGTGCCCTCCTCGCCACCGCCGGCCTCGGCCCGAACGCCGCACTCGGCGCCGCCGCCCTCCTCGCCGCCGACGCCTGGCGCGTCCGCGCCGCCCTCACCGCGGCATCCGGCGGCCCCACCGCCCTGACCACGTACGACCTCCTGGTCAACGACGCCCCGACCACCACCCGCGGAGCGCCCGATGCGGCGTAACGGACCCGCCGCACGCGGCCCCACCACGTACGGAGTGTGCGATGCGGTGGCGTGACCGGATGCTGCCGGTGCGGATGACCCGCGTGGCGGTGGTCACGCCCGGCTGGCTGTTGCGCGACACGCTCGTCGAGCTCGCCGACGCGGGTGACGTCGAGCTGGACACGCTCGGCGACGGGCGGGACACCGGGCCGGCCGGGCGCGTGCTGCGGGCGAGCGGGCGGACCGGGACCGCCGCGGTGCTGTCCGCCGCGCCGCCCGACCCGGCCGCGTGGGCCCGTGACGGGCGGGACGATCTGCTGGCCGGGGAGGCGCGGCTGGAGGAGCGTGCCACCGACGCGGTGACCCGCGGCGACGTGTCCGCGCTCATCGGCTGGGCCCCGGCCGCCGCGCTCGATGACGTGTCCGCCCGCTTGGAGTCGCACGGCGCCGCCATCGTCCGCCTCCCCCGTCCGCCCGGCCAGGACGTGCCCACCCTGCTGCCCGCGCGCGGCGTGCGCCGCGCGGTCGCGCCGCTGGTCGGCACGTACGGCACGGTCCCGTACGCCGACCTCGACCCGACCTGGCCGGCCTGGGCCGCGTACGTGCTGATGTTCGGGATGATGTTCGGCGACGCGGGCCACGGCCTGATCCTGCTCGCCGCCGGGCTGCTGCTGGCCGCCGGGCGCCCGGCGCGGCTGCGGCGGTTCCGGCGCGCCTGGCCGTTCGTCGTGGGCGCGGGCGTGACGAGCATCGGCTTCGGGCTGCTGTACGGGGAGGCGTTCGGCCCGACCGGCCTGGTGCCCACGCTGTGGCTGAACCCGATGGACGCGCCGGTCACGCTGCTGGTCGTCGCGATCGGCCTGGGCGCGGTGCTGCTCGCCGTCGCGTACGCGCTGGGTGCGGTGAACCGGTGGCGCGAGGGCGGCTGGCCGGTGGTGCTGTACGCGCCGTCCGGGGTGGCGGGCGCCGCGGTGTTCCTCGGCGTCGGGCTGGCCGCCGGGGCCCTCTACCTGCGCTCCCCTCCGCTGGCCGCCGCGGGCGGGACGCTGGCCGCGATCGGCCTGGCGCTGGCGTTCACCGGGTTCATCAGCGAGGCGGGCGGCGGCGGTACCGGCGTCGTGCAGGCCGTGGTGGAGCTGTTCGACCTGGTGATCCGGCTGGCCGCGAACGCGGTGTCGTTCGCGCGGCTGGCCGCGTTCGGGCTCACCCACGCGGCCATCGGCTGGATCGTGTGGCAGGGCACCACCGGCGCGTGGCGGCACGGAGGGATCTACCTGCCGCTGGCCGTGGTGCTGTTCGTGGTCGGCAACGTGCTCGCGTTCTCGCTGGAGGCGCTGGTCGCGGCCGTGCAGGCGCTGCGGCTCGAGTACTACGAGCTGTTCTCCCGGATCTTCGCCGTCGAGGGCCGGCCGTTCCGGCCGTGGCGGATCCCGGTCGTCCGTCCGTCCGAACCTACGGAAGAAGGTGCGCCGTGTCCGTCTGGTTGATCGGCCTGCCGTTGGTCGCCGCCGCCGTCGTGGCCGCCGGCGTGTGCCTGCGGCGCGGGCGGCGCGGTACGTACGTGCTGCTCGGCGCGAACGGGCTGCTGCTGGCCGGCGCGCTGGCGGTGGTGGTCGTGGCGCTGACCGCGGACCCGGCGCACGCCGCGGCGGCCGCCGCGCCCGCGGCGGCGTCCGGTGCGAACTGGGCGCCGCTGCTGGGTGCCGCGCTGGCCGTCGCCGGGTCGTCGATCGGCGCGGGCATCGCGGTCGCCTACACCGGGGCGGCCGCGCTGGCCGCGATGAGCGAGCGGCCGGAGCTGTTCGGCCGGGCCATGGTGATCGTCGGGCTCGCGGAGGGCATCGCGATCTACGGCCTGATCATCGGCATCATCCTGATCGGCAAGGGGTGAGCGCGGTGCCGTCGATCGCCGTCATCGGCGAGACCGCCCGGGTCCGCGGGTTCGCCCTCGCGGGCGCGACGGTGTGCCCCGCCGACGACGCCGAGCGGGTGCGTACGGCATGGGACGCGCTCACCGATGCCGCCCTCGTCGTCCTCACCCCCACGGCCGCCACCACCCTGGCCGACCGCCTGGACGACGGCCCGCTCGTCGCGGTGATGCCGCCATGACGCAGGCCCACGACGAGAGGCCCGAGCGGGAGGCGCTCGCGTCGGTGCGGCCCGACCCGCCCGTACGGAACGGAGGGCGGGCGGCGCGAGATGACGCGCTCGCGCCGGTGCGGTCCGCGCTGTTGGAGCGGGCCGCGGCGCGGGCGGCGGAGATCCGGGCGGCGGCGGAGGGCGAGGCGGAGCGGATCCGGGCGAAGGCGCGGCGTGAGGCCGCGGCGATCCGGGCCGAGGCGGCGGCGCTGGGGCGGGCCGACGGGCATGCCGCGGCCGAGCTGCGGCGGACCCGGGCGCAGGCGGCCGCCCGTACCGTCGAGCTGGGCGCCCGCAGCGACGTCTACGCCGAGCTGCGCCGCCGCGTCCGCGCCGCGGTCCTGGCCCTGCGCGACGACCCCGGCTACCCGGACCTGCACGCGGGCCTCGTCGCGCTGGCCCGCGACGCCGCCGGCCCGGACGCCCGCATCGACGACGCCCCTTCCGGGGGCGTCCGCGCCGAGGGCTCCGGCGTCGTCGTCGACCTGTCCCTGGACCGCCTGGCCGAGCTCGCCACCGACGTCCTGATCGCCGACGTCCCCGGGTTGTGGGCGCCGTGACCGCGGGCCGGGTGACCCGGGTGAACGGCGCGCTGGTCCAGGCCACCGGGCTGACCGGCGCCGGCGTCGCGGACGTCGTGGAGATCGGCGCGGAACGCCTGGCCGGCGAGGTCGTGGCGATCCGCGACGACACGGTCACCGTACGGGCGTACGAGTACACCGGCGGCATCGCCCCCGGCCACCCGGTCCGCACCCGCGGCGCGCCGCTGACCGCACCGCTCGGCCCGCACCTGCTCGGCGCCGTCTTCGACGGCCTGCTCCGCCCGCTCAGCGGCGCCCCGCCCTGGCTGGCCCCCTCCGGCGGCGACCCGCAGCCCCCCGGACGCTGGACGTTCACCCCGACCGCCGCCGCGGGCCAGACCGCCGAACCCGGCACCCCGCTCGGGTGGGTGGACGTCGCCGGCGCCGTCCCGTACCGGGTGCTCGTCCCGCCCGACGCCCGCGGCCCGGTCACCGCCCTGCATCCGAAGGGCCGGGTCACCGCCGGCACGGTGGTGGCCACGGTCGCGGGCCGCGACGTCCGGCTCACCGAGCGCTGGCCGGTCCGCCGCCCCCGGCCGTACCGCACCCGGCTGGACGCCGCGGTGCCGCTGGCCACCGGGCAGCGGGTGCTGGACACGCTGTTCCCGGTCGCGCGCGGCGGCAGCACGGCGGTGCCGGGCGGGTTCGGCACCGGCAAGACCGTGCTGCTCCAGCAGATCGCCAAGTGGTGCGACGCGGACGTGATCGTGTACGTGGGCTGCGGCGAGCGCGGCAACGAGCTGGCCGACGTGCTGGCCGAGTTCGCCGAGCTGAGCGACCCGCGTACGGGCGGGCGGCTGGCCGACCGTACGGTCGTGCTGGCGAACACCTCGAACATGCCGGTGATGGCACGCGAGGCGAGCGTGCACGGCGCGGTCACCGTCGCCGAGCACTTCCGCGACATGGGCCTGTCCGTCGTGGTGATCGCCGACTCCACCTCGCGCTGGGCCGAGGCGCTGCGCGAGTTCGCCTCGCGCGGCGACGAGCTGCCGGTCGAGGAGGGCTACCCGGCGAGCCTGGCCTCGGAGCTGGCCGCGTTCTACGAGCGGGCCGGCCGCGTCGTCACGCTGGCCGGGGACGAGGGCGCGGTGACCACCATCGGCGCGGTGTCCCCGCCCGGCGGCGACCTGACCGAGCCGGTCACCACGCACACGCAGCGGTTCACCCGGGCTGTGTGGTCGCTGGACCGCGACCTCGCCTACGCGCGGCACTACCCGGCGGTGTCCTGGACCGGCTCGTTCGCCCGCGACGCCGACGCGATCGGCGCCTGGCACGCCGCGCACGGCGACCCCGACTGGGCCGGCCGCCGCGCCCGCGTCGGCGGCCTGCTCACCGAGGCCGACCGGCTCGGCGCGCTGGCCGAGCTGATCGGCGCGGCCGCGCTGCCGGGCCGGGAGCGCATCGGGCTGCTGGCCGGGCGGCTGCTGCGCGAGGGCGTGCTCCAGCAGAGCGCGCTCAGCCGTACGGACGCCTCGTGCGACGCGGACCGCGCGGCCGCGCTGACCGAGGCGGTCCTCACCGTCGTCGAGCGGTGCCAGGACCTGGTGGCCGCCGGTACGCCGGCCGCGTCCGTGGAGGGCGCGGACTTCGGGCCGATTCTGCGGGCGCGCGAGGAGTGCCCGGACGCGGCGGCCGTACGCGCGGCCCGCGACACCGTGCTGGCCGGCCTGGAGGAGGCGCGATGAGGGCGGAGCCGGAGTTCACCGACGTGCGGGAGCTGC
>Ga0164243_10004364_pt1 | contig 22200 bp, 22 predicted proteins | sample OricompcompostOP_FD_108781 | JGI IMG/M metagenome (GOLD analysis project Ga0164243, IMG submission 108781) | Organic Plus compost microbial communities from Emeryville, California, USA - Original compost - Organic plus compost (OP) | ecosystem: Engineered > Solid waste > Mixed feedstock >...
ACGGACCGTCGTCGGTGACGGTGCTGTCCGGGGATGTCCACCACAGCTACGCCGCGCGGGCGGGCTTCTCCGAACCCGTCGCCGCGGCGGTGTGTCAACTGGTGTGCTCGCCCGTTCACAACGCGATCCCGCCGTACATGAGGACGGTATTCCGGCTCGGATGGTCGTCGAGAATCGCCGCGCTCACCCGCCGCTGTGCGCGCTGGTGCGGGTCACCCGACCTGCCGGTCACCTGGCACAGTGCCCTGGGCCCGTTGTTCGGCAACACGATGGCGACCCTGGCACTCGACGGCCCGCACGCGACGGTGGTCTTCGAACAGCCGGATCCGGACGGAGCTCTGCACGTCGCCGGACGTCTCCCGATTTCGTAGCAGTTGGCGGGGCATGGCACCGCTTTCTGCTACGAAATCCCGTCAGTCGAGGCAGAATTCGTTGCCCTCGGGGTCTTGGAGGACGATGTGTCCGGCCTGCAGCGGCGGCTGCGGATCGTGACGCGCGACGCGGGTGGCACCGAGCCCGACGAGCCGGGCGGCCTCGGTCTCCAACGCCTCCATGCGCTCGTCGCCGGAGAGCCCCGGAGCTGCCCGGACATCGAGGTGCACGCGGTTCTTCACTGTCTTGCCCTCGGGAACGCGCTGGAAGAAGATGCGCGGCCCGTGTCCGTCCGGGTCGATCACCGCCGATGCGTCGTTGCGACGCTCCTCGGGGATGCCGAACGCCTCGAGCGCGGCGTCCCAGGAGTCGAATCCCGGCGGTGGTTCCTGAAGCCGGTAGCCGAGCACCTCGGCCCAGAACGCGGCGAGCGTAGCCGGATCCGCACAGTCGAAGGTCACCTGGAATTCAACGGTCATGCCGATCACTGTGTACCCCTATGCGGACGACGACGGTCCTCATTGGCGAATTCGCAGCGGATCAGCGCAGTTTCTCGCCGTAGACGTGGGTCACCCTCATGACCATGAGGACGCGCCGATCGGAGACCATCACGCTGCGGTACTCGTCCCAGTCGGGGTGTTCACCGGCGGCTTTGCGGTAGTAGTCGACGAGCGCCTCCACCTCGGGACCGTACGGATCGGTGCCCGGCCCGATCAGGGAGACCTCACCCTCGGCGGTCGCCCAGGTGTAGCCGTCCGGGCCGGTCACCTCGAGGGCGGCACGCGGGTCGCGCCGCAGGTTCCGGGTCTTGGCCCGACCGTCGGTCATCGACACGTAGATCGAGTCGGTGGCGCGGTCGTAGTGGTGGGTCACCGGAGACAGTTGCGGCAGGCCCGACGACCGGATCGTGGCCAGGACGCCGATCCCGGTCTGGGCGAGGAGTTCGCGCGGGTCGTATTCGGTGGAGGTCATGCACTCGGCAACCCGACGCGACGACGCGCTATTCCGTGTCGAGGGGGCCAATCCTTGCCATGCCTGCTGCGCGACTACGCATCGCCTCGTCGGATTGGCTACGTTCATTCGGTGTTCACGATCGGAATCATTGCGGCCACCCTCGCAGCCGTGGCCTACGGTTTGTCGACGGTGTTGCGCGCGATGGGCGCCCGGAATGCAGCCGCGCCCTCGGACGCGGCGGCGATCACCACCGAAGGCGGACCTTCCCTGAAGTCGACGGTCGACACCTTCCGCGACCCGACGTTCCTGATCGGAACCCTGATGGTCGTCCTGGGCTTCGGCGGCGGCGCCATCGCGGCACGACTGCTCCCTCTCTTCCTGGCGCAGACCATCGTCGCCGGGAACCTCATCGTCACGGCGTTGCTCGGCAGCGCGCTGCTGGGCAACAAACTCAGCGGCCGAGAGATCGCCGCGATGGCGGCCGTCATCGTGTCGCTGTGCATGCTGGGCGCCTCGGCCTCCCACGAGGCCGCGACGAAGCACGACATGGCCTTCCACTGGGCGCTGTTCGGGATCTCGACCGCGGTGGCGGTCATCGGGGTCGTGGTCGTCCGGTCGCTGGGCCGACGCGGGGCGATCTTCGCAGGCGCTCTCTCCGGTGCGATGTACGGGGCGCTGGCGGTCGCGGTCCGCGTGCTCGACGGCGTCCACCCGGTCGAGTTCGTCACGATGCTCGAGGACCCCGCCGCATGGACCATCGCGCTCACCGGCGCGATCGCGTTCTACGTGCAGACGGTCGCCCTCCAACTCGGACCGGTCAACGCCGTCACCGCGGTGCTCGTCGTCGGGGAGGTGGGTATCCCGGCCATCGTCGGCGTGCTGTTCCTCGGGGACCATGCGATCGACGGTCTGGGCTGGCTCGCATACGTCGGTTTCGCCGGGGCGATCGCCGGAGCATTCGCCGTCGCGTGGCTGACGGAGGGGTCCGACTCCGGTGACAAGTCCGGCGACCCGGCGCCCGAGACCGCCGGCTGACGAATCTGCGACGGGTTGTCGCGGCGCGTCCGATTCAGACGAGTGACCACGATCCCCGCACCTATGCTTGGTCGGCCGCGTCCGCGCCCGACGCACCCGCCCAGAGCCCACCGGACGGGACCCCGACCGAACAGAAGTGATCGTGAAGAAGCTCAGCATCCCCGCCCTCGCACTGGCAGGCCTGACCACCTACGACCTGTTCCAGAAGGAACACAGCATCCTGCGCACCTTCCCCGTCGTCGGGCACCTGCGGTACGCGGTGGAATCGGTCGGTCCCGAGCTGCGGCAGTACATCGTCACCGACAACAACACCGAGCGGCCGTTCAATCGGGACCAGCGCCGCTGGATCTACGCCTCGGCGAAACTCGAGAACAACTACTTCGGGTTCGGCACCGACAACGTGATCGACGGCACCGACGGCTACCCCATCATCAAGACCCGCACGTTCAGCGACCTGCCTGCGCGTCCGCACACCGAGAACGCCTTCCTGCCATCGGCCAAGATCCTCGGCGGTCCTCGCGGCCGCCGCAAGGCGTTCCGCCCCACGTCGGTGGCCAACATCTCCGCGATGAGCTACGGCTCTCTGTCCGCGCCGGCGATCGAGTCGCTCAACGAGGGCGCCCGCCTGGCCGGGGCACTCCACAACACCGGCGAGGGCGGCCTCTCGTCCCATCACCGTCAGGGCGGTGATCTGGTCTATCAGATCGGCACCGGCTACTTCGGCTGCCGCACACCCGGCGGCGAGTTCTCGATGCCGGCGCTTCTCGAGACGATCGCCGACTCGCCGGTCCGCGCGATCGAGATCAAGCTCAGTCAGGGTGCCAAGCCCGGGCTCGGCGGCGTCCTGCCCGCAGCCAAGGTGACCGAGGAGATCGCCCGAATCCGCGGCATCGAGCGGGGCAAGGACTGCGTGAGCCCTTCGCGTCACACGGCGTTCGGCGACGTGGACTCGCTCCTCGACTTCGTCGAGACGATCGCCGACGCCACCGGCCTACCGGTAGGCATCAAGTCAGCCGTCGGCCACCTGCGCTTCTGGGACGACCTCGCCGACGCGATGGCCGACGGATCCCGCGGGGTCGACTTCATCACGATCGACGGCGGCGACGGCGGCACCGGTGCGGCACCGCTGGCGTTCTCCGACCACGTCAGCCATCCGCTGTTCACCGCGCTTCCCCTCGTGCAGAAGATCTTCCACGAACGCGGGATCGCCGAGAACATCACCTGGATCGCGTCGGGCCGGACGGGACTGCCCGACCGGGCGCTCATGGCGTTCGCGCTGGGCGCCGACATGGTCAACGTCGCACGCGAGGCGATGCTCGCGATCGGATGCATCCAGGCTCAGCGCTGCCACACCGGGCGGTGCCCCACCGGTGTCGCCACCCAGAGCACGTGGCTCATGCGGGGCGTCGACCCGGCCACCAAGAGCGGGCGCACCGCCAACTACCTCACCGCCCTGCGACGCGACCTGCTCAAGCTCTCCGATGCGCTCGCCGTCGCGCACCCGGCACTGGCCACGACCGACGACATCGACGTCCTCCGCGCCGACGGAACGTTCACGACGTTGACCGAGGCCATCGGATACGAACCCGGCTGGGGCATCCCCTCGGAGAGGGACCGTTCCGAGATCACCCGGATCATGTACTCGCCCGTGTGACGCAGAATGGGACGCAGTTCGAGATCTGTGTCTTTGCCCGTACCATCGGAGGCATGAACGCGAGCACGATCCTTCCCGCCGTCCCGACGACGACCGCCGATGCACTCGACCTGTTCGACTCGTCCGATGCGGTCGAGCCGGACTTCATGATCGGCACGTGGCGCGGCGCCGAGGTTCCGACCGGACACCCCCTCGACGGCTTCCTCGCCGCCAGCGGCTGGTGGGGCAAGCAGTTCATCGACGCCGAGAACGTCCATCCCCTGCTGTTCCCGACCCGCGACGGCCGCGCCCTGTGGGCGATGAACCCCGGGATCGCCTTCGGCGGACTCTCCCTGGCCGAGAAGGCGCCGCAGACCAAGAACATGTCGTTCGCGACGCCGATCGCGACGACCCGCCTGCTCAGCCAGACCCGGAAGTCGCGGGCCCGCCTGCGTACCACCCGGTACCGCGGAACCGACACCGCGACGATGATCTACGACCAGCTGCCCATCAACGACGTGTTCCGTCGGATCTCCGACGACGCGGTCATCGGCGCGATGGACCTCAAGGGATCTCCGGCGCCGTACTTCTTCGCGCTCAAGCGCGACGAGTCGCTCCGGGTGCTGTAGGGCTTCTCGCGTCGCGCGGGGGCGGTCAGTCGAGGTCCGCGAGTGCGGCGCGGACCTCACCGGCCTCGGCGATCGCCTCGCGCAACGCGGCCTTGGCCTCAGACCTCCCCCTCTCCGCGGCCGACAGCCTCTGACGGGCGAATCGCAACTCGTCCTCGACCCTGGACAGCTGTTCGCGGAGCTCCCGCACTCGCCCGGCGAGTTCGTCGACCTCCGAGGACACCTCGTCGACCGCTGACGACGCCTCGGTCAGATCGTCGCGGGCCTCCTGCTCGCCGCTCTCGGCCCGGGCGAGCCTCTCCTCGAGTTCACGACGCCGCGCAGCGGCCTCGTCGGCCTCCGCATCGTCGTCCTCCGCATCATCGTCCGGTGGGGTGTCGTCCGGTCCGGTGTCATCCGGGGCGGTATCCGTCGCCTCCGTGTCATCGGTGTCGGACGCCGGATCGGGCACCACGAACACTCCGGCCGGGCCGAAGCCGCTGTATTCGACCGACGACGTCAGGCGTCCACGACGCAGCAGGTCCAACGTGTCCCGGTCGGCGATCGCCGCCCGGAGCGTCTGCACGACCTCGCGGATCATGTTCTCGGACAGGGTCACTCCCAGACCGTCGGCGGTGTCGACGACCCCCCGGGCCGATGCCGCGACCACCTCCTTACGCCGCGTGGACAGGCTGCGAATGGCTCCGACGTCCGAACGGCGCTGGGCTGCAGTCAGATCCGCGGCGAGTTCGGCGATCAGCCCACAGCCGTCGGGATCGGCGCGCACCCATTGGTTGACCGCCCATGCCGACTGCGTCGGTCGCCGCAACCCGGAGACGGCCTTGGCCAGTTTCCGATCGCCCTCGGACCTGGCCTCCTTGGCGAGCTCGTTGCGTCGCGCGACGAACCGATCGGGGGTCAGCCCGTAGAGCTCGTCGGCGATCTCCTCGAGTCGCGACATCAGCGCACCTGCGGCGATCGGGTCATGCACCGATCCTACGTCCGGGGAGCTCCATGATCCGGAGCACAATCCGCGCCTAAACTTGAACAGTTCCAGAAAATGGCGCATACTCGGACTCATGCTCACCGACGACGCCTGCGCTGCACAGCTGCGGTCGGCACGCCTGCGCGTGACCCGGCCGCGAGTGGCGGTCATGCGTGCGGTGCATGCACACCCTCATGCCGACACCGACACGGTCCTCCGGCTGACCCGGCACGAGGTACCCGACGTCTCGCAGCAGACCGTCTATGACGTGTTGTCCGCGTTGACATCTGCCGGATTGATCCGTCGAATCCAGCCGGCGGGACATGTCTCGCGGTACGAGTCGCGGATCGGCGACAACCACCATCACGTGGTCTGCCGCAGCTGCGGTGCGATCGGTGACGTGGATTGCGCCGTCGGCGCGGCCCCGTGCCTGAACGCATCCGACGACCACGGTTTTGTCATCGACGAGGCCGAGGTCGTCTATTGGGGACTCTGCCCCGACTGCAGACGCTGATCTCTGTACATCCCCTTTCCACACACCACGACACCCTCCCCACAACCGCATCGTCGTACACCAGACACCGCTTCGCCTCGGCCGATCCGCTCGTGCGGACCGGGCGTGCTCCCACGTGGCCACAGGCCATTCACCGTTTCCCGAAAGGAAGAGTCATGGCACCACAACACCCGCCGATCGCCGAGGCGAACACCCGGCCGGCCGCAGGCGGCTGCCCGGTCGATCACGGCACCGCCAGGAGGCCGACCGAGGGCGGCGGCACCCGCGACTGGTGGCCGAATCAGCTGAATCTCAAGATGTTGCAGCACAATCCGGACGTCGTGAACCCCCTCGACGTCGGCTTCGACTACCACGACGCACTGAAGGATCTCGATGTCGAGGCCCTTCGAGCCGATCTGACCGCCCTCATGACCGACTCCCAGGACTGGTGGCCGGCCGACTTCGGCCACTACGGCGGCCTCATGGTCCGCATGTCCTGGCACGCCGCGGGCACCTACCGGGTGCAGGACGGCCGCGGGGGCGCGGGAGCCGGGATGCAGCGCTTCGCGCCGTTGAACAGCTGGCCCGACAACGCCAACCTCGACAAGGCCCGCCGGCTGCTGTGGCCGGTCAAGAAGAAGTACGGACAGTCGATCTCGTGGGCCGATCTCCTGGTGTTCGCGGGCAACGTGGCCCTCGAGTCGATGGGCTTTCAGACGGCAGGCTTCGCCTTCGGCCGCGTCGACGAGTGGGAACCCGACGAGGTCTACTGGGGTCCCGAGACGGAGTGGCTTGCCGATCACCGTTACCGGGGCGACCGGGAGCTGGAGAACCCGCTGGCCGCCGTTCAGATGGGGCTCATCTACGTCAACCCAGAAGGGCCCGAGGGAAATCCGGACATCCTGGGCTCGGCACGCGACATCCGCGACACGTTCGCGCGGATGGCGATGAACGATGTCGAGACCGCCGCCCTCATCGTCGGTGGACACACCTTCGGAAAGACCCACGGCGCGGGCGACGCGAGTCTCGTCGGCCCCGAACCCGAGGCCGCCGCGCTCGAGGACGCGGGCCTCGGATGGCGCAGCTCCCACGGCGCGGGCAACGGCCCCGACACCATCACCAGCGGCCTGGAGGTCATCTGGAACCCGACCCCGACCAGGTGGGACAACGCCTTCCTGGAAACCCTCTACGGCCACGAGTGGGAGCTGTACAAGAGCCCGGCCGGCGCCAACCAGTGGCGGCCGAAAGACGGCACCGGTGACGGCACCGTGCCGATGGCCTTCGGCGACGGCAAGACCCACCCGTCGATGCTCACGAGCGATCTGGCGATGCGGTACGACCCCGAGTACGGCGCGATCACCCGCCGCTGGCTCGATCACCCGGAGGAGCTCGCCGAGGAGTTCGCCAAGGCCTGGTTCAAGCTGCTGCACCGCGACATGGGCCCTGCGATCCGCTACCGCGGGCCGCTCGTCCCGACGACGACCTACTCGTGGCAGGACAACGTCCCCGTGCACGAGGGGCCGCTGGTGACCGAGGCCGACATCGCGCGGCTGAAGACCCTCCTGCTCGAATCGGGCCTGACCGTGTCCCGGCTGGTCAAGACCGCGTGGGCGGCCGCATCGTCCTTCCGCGGCAGTGATTTCCGCGGTGGCGCGAACGGTGGTCGCCTCCGTCTGCAGCCGCAGGCGAGCTGGGCGGCGAACGAACCCGAACAGCTGGCCGGGACAGTCGAGATCCTGGAGGGCATCGCCGCGTCGTTCACCGGCGAGGCCGGTGCGACGATCTCCTTCGCCGACCTCGTCGTGCTGGGTGGCGTCGCCGCCGTGGAGAAGGCCGCACGCGCCGCCGGTGTCGACATCACCGTGCCGTTCGCCCCGGGCCGCACCGACGTGGCCCAGGAGGACGTCGACGTCGAGTCGTTCGCCTACCTGGAGTCCAGGGCCGACGGCTTCCGCAACCACGTGGGCGAGGGCCTGGCCCAGCCCGCCGAGTTCGAGCTCATCGACAAGGCCAACCTGCTCACCCTGTCGGCACCGGAGATGACGGTGCTCGTCGGCGGAATGCGGGTCCTGGGCGCCACCTTCGGGGATTCGGAGCTCGGCGTGCTCACCGACCGTCCGGGAACGTTGACGAACGACTACTTCGTCAACCTGCTCGACATGTCCACCGCATGGTCGAAGACCGATGACGCCGACGTCTTCGTCGGCACCGACCGCGCAACCGGCGAGCAGGTCTGGACCGGCAGCCGCGTGGACCTGGCGTTCGCCTCGAACTCGCAACTGCGGGCGTTGGCCGAGGTCTACGCCTCCGACGACGCGACGACGAAGTTCGTGCGGGACTTCGTCGCGGCCTGGGACAAGGTGATGAACCTCGACCGGTTCGATCTCGACCCCCGCTGAGTCCGCCGGATCGACACCCCGCCCGGCCGACGGACCCCGGTGACGGCGGTCCCGGTCGCCCAGCCGTGGCGGTGGCACCCTTCGAGGGCGTCGCCGCCACGGCGCCGTCGGACGCGCCGCCGCAGGTCGTCCGGCGCTTCTCGCTTCGCCCGGCGGAACCGCCGCATCGTGACTATGCTGGCGCTTTCCCTCGAGGGGCGGGTCACCGCCCGGCGGAAGGAGAGCGCGATGTCCGGCGTGCACGAGTCCTTGGGCCACATCCGACTGACCTCGCACAGCGGCGGGCTCGACGCCCCGCCGATCCGGTGGGGAGCGCCCACCCCGCGCGAGCGCGGACCGGTGATCGGGACCACCGCAAACCGCTCGCACCGCAACGTGATCGGCACGCACAGCGGCTCTTACAGCGTGTACCGCGCTCTCGCCGTCGCGGCCGGCGCGCTGGCCCGCGATCACCGGGCCGACCTCACCAACACCTCCCCCACCGACCCGATCGGGCCGTATCCGCGGTGGTCGGATCCGACGGCGATCGCGTCGCTGGACCCGTGGGGCGCGACCGTCGCCGAGAACTGGCCCGACCTGCTCGCGCGGGGCCACGACATCCGGCCCACCATCGCGGTGACCAAGGCGCACGTCATCCTGCCCGAGATCACCGAGGCCATCGAGCGGGGACGCCTCGTCCCGGACGGCAAGGTGCTCCTGCCGAGCGGCGCCGCCCTGGTCACCAAGGCCGCCGTCGAACCCGTCTGGCACCTGCCCGGCGTCGCCGAGCGATTCGGATGCTCGGAGGCCGAACTACGCCGGACGCTCTTCGAGGAGACCGGCGGCATGTACCCCGAACTCGTGACCCGATCCGACCTCGAGGTGTTCCTGCCTCCGATCGGCGGACAGACCGTCTACATCTTCGGCGATCCGCGCGACCTCGCCGACCCCGCCGTCGAACTGACCGCGCGCGTGCACGACGAGTGCAACGGCTCCGACGTGTTCGGCTCCGACATCTGCACGTGCAGGCCATACCTCACCCACGCGATCGAGGAGTGCATCCGCGGCACGCAGCACGACGGGGTGGGCCTGGTCGCGTACTCGCGCAAGGAGGGACGCGCACTCGGCGAGGTCACCAAGTTCCTCGTCTACAACGCGCGCAAACGCCAGGAGGGCGGCGACACCGCCGACCAGTACTTCGCCCGTACCGAATGCGTGGCCGGCGTCCAGGACATGCGCTTCCAGGAACTCATGCCCGACGTCCTGCACTGGCTCGGCATCACCAAGATCCACCGGCTGGTGTCGATGAGCAACATGAAGTACGACGCCATCACCGGCTCCGGGATCGAGGTCGGCGAGCGGGTCAACATCCCCGACGAACTGATCCCCGCCGACGCCCGCGTCGAGATCGACGCCAAGACCGCCGCCGGCTACTTCACGCCGGGCCCGGTTCCCGACGCCGAGGCGTTGCGGAAGGTCAAGGGCCGGGGTCTCGAATGAGCAGCACGGTGACCGGCACCCCGACCCGTGAAGACGCCGCCGCGGCCGCCGCGGCGCTGCGTTCGGGTGCCGCGGTCCGCGAGCGATCCCGGCAACTCCTCGAGCGAGCACGCGCCGGGAGGTCGGCGTGGTTCGCGATCCACGACGATGCGCTCGAGTCGGCGGCCGAGGAGGTCATCGAGACGACCCGGGAGCGATACCCGAACGGGGACATCCCGTTCCACAGCCGATGGCGACATTTCGAGGCCGGTGGCGTCGACCGTCTGACAGCATTGGCTCCCGCGCTTCCCGCCGACACCGCCGAGCGCAGCCGGGCACTGATCGACGTCGTCGTGGTGAGCGTCCTGCTCGACGCCGGGGCCGGACCCGACTGGCGGTACCTCGAACCCACGACCGGCCACACGCTGACGCGGTCCGAGGGACTCGGGGTGGCGAGCTGGAACGCCTTTCGCGCCGGTCTGTTCTCCGCCGACCCCGCGGTCCCGCTGCGGGTGGATGCCGACGGGCTGCGGTCGATCTCCCCGGAGGCGTTGGAAGCGGCTTTCCAGGTCGGCGAGGACAATCCGCTGACCGGGACGGCGGGACGGGCCGAACTCCTCCGGCGGTTGGGTGAGACCCTCGCCGACGCCCCCGATGTCTTCGGCCCAGTCGGACGTCCCGGCGGACTGTTCGACCTGCTCGTCGGCGACGGGCGGACCAGCCTTGCGGCACCCGAGATACTGGCCGCCGTCCTCACCCATCTGGCACCGATCTGGCCGTCGGACAACCGGATCGGCGACGAACCCCTCGGCGACTGCTGGCGTCACGACGCGGTCGCAGGTACCGGCGCCACGGCGGGCTGGGTGCCGTTCCACAAGCTGTCGCAGTGGCTCACCTATTCGCTGCTCGAGCCGTTCATCTGGGCCGGGGTCCAGATCACCGACGTCGACGGACTGACCGGCCTGCCCGAGTACCGCAACGGCGGGCTGCTCCTCGACACCGGGGTTCTCACACTCCGCGACGACGCGTGGGCCGACGTCGAGTGGGAGGTCGGGGATCCGCTGATCGTCGAGTGGCGGGCGCTCACCGTCGCGCTGCTCGACGAGATCGCCGACCTGGTCCGCGCACGCCTGCACGCCGACCCCCGGTCGATGCCCCTGGCCTGCGTCCTCGAGGGCGGGACCTGGGCGGCCGGACGCAAGCTCGCCACCCGCCTACGACATGGTCTGCCGCCGTTGACGATCCGTTCCACCGGCACCGTCTTCTAACCGGCACCGTCTTCTAGAAGCCGCGAGAGAGGAAGCCATGAGCGCCGCAACGAGCACCGTCGTCGTCATCGACCACCCGCTGGTTCAGCACAAGCTGACCCTGCTGCGCCGGAAGGACACCTCCACCAACGACTTCCGCCGCCTGCTGACCGAGATCTCCACGCTGATGGCCTACGACGTGCTGCGGGACATCCCGATGCACGACGTCACCATCGAGACGCCGCTGGAGACCACCGCCGCCGGCGAGATCGACGGCAAGAAGCTCGTCTTCGCGGCCGTGTTGCGCGCCGGCGCGGGCATCGCCGACGGCATGCTCAACGTCGTCCCCGGCGCCCGGGTCGGACACATCGGCCTCTACCGCGACCCGAAGACGATGGTGGTCGTCGAGTACTACTTCAAGATGCCGTCGGATCTCGACGAGCGCGACGTGGTGATCGTCGATCCACTCCTCGCAACGGGGTTCTCGGCGGTGGCCGCGGTCGATCGCGTCAAGGAGTACGGCCCCAAGTCGATCAAGTTCGTGTGCCTGGTCGCGTGCCCCGAGGGGATCGCGGTCCTGCACGACGCCCACCCGGAGGTGCCGATCTACACCGCGAGCGTCGACCGTGAGCTGGACGAGAACGGTTTCATCCGGCCGGGCCTCGGGGACGTGGGCGACCGCGTGTTCGGGACGGCGTGACGGCGGGTGACCGCTCGCCCGGCAACCTGCTGCGGCGACGGGATCGGCGTGAGGTGACAATGGTCCGATGACCGGCCCCGCGACCGTCACCGACCGACTCGAACGGCATCAGGTCGCGCTGTATCTGCTGGCCATCGGTTCCGGCCTCGTGCTCGGTCTCGCGGCGCCGGCGGCCGCGGAGTCCCTCGACGTGGCGGTCACCCCGTTCCTCGCGGCGTTGCTCTACGTGACCTTCCTGCAGGTCCGCGCCGCGGATCTGGCCGCGGCGCTGCGCGACCGCGGATTCCTGGGCGCGGTGCTGCTGGTGAACTTCGTGCTGGGACCGCTCGTCGTCGCCGCGCTCTCTCCCCTGCTGCCGGCCGACGACGCGATCCGGCTCGGCGCCCTACTCGTCCTGCTGTGCCCGTGCGTCGACTACGTGGTCGTCTTCACCGGCCTGGCGGGTGGCGGGGGCCAACGCCTGCTGGCCGCGACGCCGCTGCTGTTGCTGGTACAGATGCTCCTGGTCCCGGTGTATCTCACGGTTCTGCTCGGTGACGGCCGCGAGGTGATCGACCCGGAGCCGTTCCTGTGGGCGTTCCTGGTCCTCATAGTCGTCCCCCTGGCCGTCGCGTGGCTGACACAGTTCTGGGCCGCCCGCAGTGCCGCCGGACGACGCGCGAGCGCCGCGGCGTCGACGACGATGGTGCCGCTGATGATGGCCGTGCTGTTCACCGCCGTGGGTTCGCAGGTGCCCCGGATCGATTCGCGGCTCGACGACCTCGCCGGGGTGATCGGCGTCTACGTCGCGTTCATCGTCGTCATGGGCGCCGTGGGGCTGCTCGTCGCCCGCGGTTTCCGGCTGCCCACCGAGTCGGGCACCGCCGTGGTGTTCTCCGGCGTCACCCGCAACTCGCTCGTGGTCCTGCCCCTGGCCCTCGCGCTGCCGGTCGGCGCCGAACTCGCCGCGGCGACGGTGATCACGCAGACGCTCGTCGAGCTGGTCGCGATGGTGACGATGGTGTGGGCGTTCACGCGCGCGGCGCGGCGGCGCTGACCGCGGGCTCTCTCAGACCTCCCCGGCGTCGTGCATGAGGATCGCGACCTGGACGCGGTTGGAGGCGTCGAGCTTGGTGAAGATGTGGGAGATGTGGGCCTTCACCGTCGCCAGGCTCATGTAGAGGCGCTCGGCGATCTCGGCGTTGGTCGCGCCCCGCGCCAGCTCGAGGGCGACGTCCTTCTCGCGCGCGGTCAGCGTCGCGATCCGGCTTGCGGCCGTGGCGGATCGGGCGCCGCCGCCGTCGACGACCTGCTTGATCAACGCGGCGGTCACCGAGGGGCTCAACGCGGGCCGGCCGGCCAGCACGTTGTGGATCGCGGCGACGATCTCGTCCGGCGGGGTGTCCTTGAGGAGGAAGCCGTCGGCCCCCATCGCCAGGGCGCGCACCACGAAGTCGTCGGCGTCGAAGGTCGTCAGCACGATCACCGAGGGAGGGTTGTCCAGGGACTTGAACCGTCCGGTGGCCGCGATGCCGTCGAGCACCGGCATCCGCAGGTCCATGAGCACCAGGTCGACCGGGGCCTGCCCGTGGTTGTCGAGGGCCTCCTGCCCGTTGGCGGCGTCGGCGACGATCTCGAGTCCGGGGTCGCCGCCGAGCAGCAACCGCAGGCCGGAACGGACCAGCGGGTCGTCGTCGACGATCATGATGCGCGCGATCATGACTGCCACGGTAACCAGACGTGCAGCAGGAATCGCTTGTCCTCGCTGACGGTCACCGACTGACGTCCGCCGGACAACGCAACCCGCTCAGCCACGCCGACGAGACCGAACCCCGGGTTCGGCGCGGTCGCCGGTGCGGACACCGGGAGGGGGTTCTCCACGAGGAGATCGACGCCGTGGTCGACCCCGCCGCGGATGTGCACGGTGACCGGGGTGTGCGGCGCATGCCGGCGCGCGTTGGTGAGGGCCTCCTGCACGCACCGGTACAGGGTGCGGGCGATGGCGGGCGGCAGCGCGTCGATGTCGATCTCGCAGGTGAAGTCCACCCGCATGCCCAGCGCGCGCGCCTCCGTCACCAGTGCGTTCAGATCCGGTAGTCCCGATTGCGGCTCCTCCGGCTCGGCGTCCCCCGGCCCTTCCCGGAGCACGCCGAGCACCTCGCGCAACTCGTTGAGCGCCAGCCGCGAGGTCTCCTGGATCGTCTTCGCGGTCTCGCGCACCTGTTCGCCGGTGAGGTCGGTGCGGTAGGCCAGTGCGCCGGCAGACATGCTCATCGCCGAGATCCGGTGGGCCAGGATGTCGTGCATCTCGCGGGCGATGCGGGCCCGCTCCATCGACCGGGCCTGCTGGACCTTCGCCTGTTGCTCGGCCTCCGACGCGAGGGCCCGGGCCCGCCAGCTCGCGAGAAGCTCACGGCGCGAACCGATGTACATGCCCCAGGACACCATCGCCGCGGTCACCGCGACGGTCACCGCGAACTGCACCAGGACGGGGTCGTCCGCCTCTGCGGGCGTCCCGAAGAACTCGATGGCGACGACGCTCGCGGCGACACACAGGACCGTCAGCGGGATGATCTCGCGCCAGCGACGTCTCGTCGACACCGACACCAGCGACAGCGCCGCCGGGCCCAACGACGTCGCCGACACCATGCCGACGAGGTTGGTGAAGGCGGTGACGGCGACCGGATGGCGGCGGCGCCACCAGATCACGGTGTACGAGAGGGTTCCCAGGGCGAGGTCGAGGAAGAACCACCACCGCACCTCGTTCCACAGGTATTCGGCTCGGCTGCCGAACGCCGCCGCCGAGACGAGCAGCATCACCGCCAGCCGCCACGCGTGACCGGCCCACGTCAGCCGGGGTTGGTACTGCTCGGGTTGCACACCGTAACCGTAGTCGGGCACCCCTGAGTCGACCTCCGACCTCTGTCCACGAGTCCCCTACGACTTTCGGCCGATGAACCTTCGGCCCCGCGACGGATGTGCCCGACCACCTGGTCCGATGACGATGGACGCCATGATCACAGTGCAGAACCTCACGAAGAGATACGGCGACCACGTCGCGGTGGACGATGTGTCGTTCACCTGCCGGCCCGGTCAGGTCACCGGCTTCCTCGGACCGAACGGCGCCGGCAAGTCGACGACCATGCGGATCATCGCCGGGCTCACCCCGGCCACGTCGGGCACGGCGCAGCTCTACGGCGTCGACTACCGGTCCATCCCCAACCCGGCGACCCAGGTCGGCGTGCTCCTCGACGCCTCGGCGCAGCACGCGGGCCGGACCGGCGCCGAGATCCTGCGGCTGGCCGCCATGACCATGGGCATCGGCACCGAGCGCGTCGACGAGATGCTCGAACTGGTCAGCCTCACACCGGAAGAAGCCGGGCGACGAGTCCGCAACTACTCCCTCGGCATGCGGCAGCGTCTCGGTATCGCGGCCGCGCTGCTGGGCGACCCGAAGATCCTCATCCTCGACGAGCCGGCCAACGGCCTCGACCCGGCGGGCATCCACTGGATGCGAACCCTGTTGCGGGACTACGCCGATCGCGGCGGCACAGTGCTGTTGTCGTCGCATCTGCTCCACGAGATCGAGATCATCGCCGACGACATCGTCGTCATCGGAGGCGGCCGGATCGTCGCCCAGGGCACCAAGGCCGAACTACTGGCCGGCGCGGGGAGCCGGGTTCGTTCGCTCGACGACGAGACTCTGCTGCGGGCGTTGACCGCAGCGGGGATCGTGGCCCGCCCCAACGCATCCGGCGGTCTCGACGTCGAGGCGGACTCCGTCGAGGTCGGCCGGGCCGCGGCCGCGGTCGGCGTCGTCCTCACCGAACTGCGTCCGGCCGACGGAGCCCAGCTGGAGGAGATGTTCCTGCAGCTCACCGCCGACACCCAGCGCGAAGCGCCCGTCCTGCAAGGAGCCTCCCGATGACCATCACCGATTTCCGGGCGCCGCTGCCGCCCTCCGCCGGGATCGACCTCGACTCGCCCGCAATCCCGTTCACCCGCCTGGTCCGGGTGGAGCTGCGCAAGCTCGTCGACACCCGTGCGAGCTTCTGGCTCACCGCCTCGATCGGGCTGATCTCCGCGACGATCATGGTCGCGATGCTCATCGCCAACCGCAACACGCCCGAGAACCTCGATCTCGGCGAGTTCTTCGGGATCATGAACATCCCGACCGCGATCATCCTGCCCGTCCTCGCGATCCTGCTGGTGACCGGTGAATGGAGCCAGCGGACCGCGTTGACCACGTTCACGATCGAGCCGCGCCGGGAACGGATCATCGGGGCGAAGCTCGCGACGGCGATGATCGCGGCGGTGGCCGCGGTCGCCCTGGCCCTGATCCTCGGCGTGATCGGCAACGGCATCGCCGCTGTCGCCTACGGCGATCCGGCAGGTGCGTGGGAGCTCGGTTCCGCGGGGTTCGTGAATTCGTTCGTGATCCAGGCATTCGGCCTCCTACTCGGATTCGGGTTCGCCGCGCTGATCCTGAACACCCCCGGCGCCATCGTCGCCTACTTCGCGCTGCCGACCGCGCTGTCGGTCCTGAGCGAGCTGGTCCCGTGGTTCAAGGAGAACCTCGGCCAGTGGGTCGATTGCACGCTCACCCAGATGCCTTTCCAGTCCAACGAGTGGGCGTCCGGCGGCGAGTGGGCCCGGTTGCTCGTCTCGGCGGTGGTCTGGGTCGCGATCCCGCTCGGCCTCGGCGTCGTGCGGGTGATGCGCTCGGAGATCAAGTAGGCAGACCCATCTCCCTGCACCGACGGCACCGCCGGCGACCCGCGTCGCCGGCGGTGCCGTGTCGTAGGCGGTGCCGTGTCGTAGGCGGTGCCGTGTCGTGGGCGTCGTCGGCGCGCGTGGATCCGATCGGAGCAATTTCGGTCGGGTCCGATGACCCGTCGCCGTTCCATACTCGATTCGTGACCAACTCCGATGACCGCCCGCCGGGTGACCGCGATCGGCTGCGTGAACTCCTCGACGCCGTTCTGGCCGACGAGCACACGACGCTCGACGAGATGGCGACCGGCGCGTACTCGTCGCCCTTCCACTTCTCACGCCAGGTCAGCCGTGGCGCCGGCGAGTCACCGGTGGCGTTGCGCCGGCGCGTTCTGCTCGAGCGGGCCGCATGGATGTTGCAGCGCGGACGGCCGGTGACCGAGGTGGCCTTCGACTCCGGTTACGAGTCCGTGGACGGGTTCGCCCGCGCCTTCACCCGCGCGTTCGGATTCAGCCCGAGCCGGGCCGCGACGGAGGGAGTCCGCCCCTCGGGCGGGCACAGCCACTGGCTACCCGCCCCCAACGGCATCCATTTCCATTCGCCCACCGTCCTCTACGTCGACAGCGGGACCCCGACCGTGGAGAGCTCCGGCGACGTGGTCATGCTGATGGTCCGTCACGAACTCGACGACATCGACGCGCTGCTCGACGCGGCGAAAGCGGTCTCCGCGGACGACTGGTCGCGGATCAGGCTCCCGGGTCATCGCAATCTCGACTGGCACGGTCCGGAAGAGTCCCTCGCGCAGGTGATGTCGCTGCTCGTCGCCGACCGGCAGCCCTGGCTCGCCTCCATCGAGGGCGCCGACACGCCGCCCGAGCCGCCCACCGACCTGCCCGGCCTCGTCGAGCTGCATCGGGAACTCACACCCCGCTGGCTCGCGGTCGTCCGCGACATCGACCGCCGGCACGCGTGGCAGGACCGGATCGTCGACGCCCTGTGCGACCCGCCCGAGTCGTTCCTGCTGTCGCAGATCGTCGCCCACGTCCTGACCTTCTCGGCGCATCGCCGGCAGCTCGTGCGCTGGATGCTGCGCGACGCCGGTGTGGATGTCGCGCACCTCGACCCCGACCCGATCATGTGGCACCGCAAGCACTCCGGAGGATTCTGATGGCATTCCGCTACTACACCGCGACCACCCTCGACGGGTTCCTCGCCGACGACCACGACAACCTCGACTGGCTGCTCTCCCAACCCATCGACGAGGACGGGCCGATGAACTACGGAGACTTCTTCGCGGATGTCGGGGTCGCGGTGATGGGTCACACCACCTACCAGTGGCTGCTCGACCACGAGGTCACCGACGGCAAGCCGTGGCCGTACGAGATCCCGTCGTTCGTCTTCACGCATCGGGGCATCAGCCCTGTCGCCGAATCGATCTCGGTGGTGAGTGGTTCCCCTGCCGACCACCGGGACCGGCTGCTCGACGCCGCGGGCGGCAAGGATGTGTGGATCGTCGGCGGCGGGGACCTCGCCGCTCAGTTCGCCGAGGCGGACATGCTCGACGACATCATCGTGTCGATCGCACCGGTCACGCTCGGGGCCGGGCGTCCGCTGTTCCCGCGGCGGTTCGACCTCGAGCTGCAGGAGTTCGATCGCAACAAGGCGTTCCTGTGTGCGCGGTACACCCTCGCCGGACCACGGGAGTCGCCCGCGCCGTGATCCCGCGGACGACGATCCCGCCGACGACGAGGCGCCCTGCTCAGCCCTCGCCCACCGACCGGCGCAGGACGTCGGACTTGTCCCCGCGGGCCCACTTGGGAAGGATGAAGATCCCCTCGGCCTCGGCGGTGACCTTCCCGTCGACCGAGATGGTTCCGGTGACGAACGTCTTCACGCCGTCCACGCGGTCGACGCGGGCCTCGCCGCGGATCCGGCCGAGCGGCGTCGCCTTGCGGTACCGCACGGTGAGTGTGCCGGTCATGCCCGGGACCTGCTGATACTCGGCGGTCGAGCCGAGGAGCTGATCGAGGATCAGGGCCAGCACACCGCCGTGTACCAGTCCGGCCGGCCCCTCGTAGGCGGCACCGAGCTCGACCTCGGTCCAGCTGACGTCGGGTTCGTGGTGGAGGACCACCGGCGGGGCGATCGGATTGCGTCGTCCCAGGACGGCGTTGCCCCACGAGCGCTTGGTGCCGTCGGTGTTGAACCGGATGCCGAACGGACCGGGCAGCTGATCCTTGCGGAGTATCGCCGTCGCGGCCTCGATCAAGCGACGCGCCTCGTCGATGTCGGCCTCGTCCACCTCGGTGCGCACGGTCGCGTCGATGAGGTCGCGCACGCTGCCCGCGATCGACGACGCGAGCCGAGCACGATGCGCGAGCTCCTCGGGAGAGAGATCCTCCTGGATGTATCCGCTCATGGGTCCATCTAACAGAGGGTTCTCCGGCGGTGCCCGCGAGGGTCTCCCCGGGCAAGAACACGTACGCGGTCCGGCCGCGAGACATACTGACCGCCGAGTAAGCTTCCTCGCATGACTGACCAAGCCTGGAACGACCGTGACTGGACCGCGTTCGACGTCACCGTCGCCGATGACATCGCCGAGGTCGCACTCAAGGGCCCCGGCAAGGGCAACGCCATGGGCCCCGACTTCTGGCGCGAGCTGCCCGAGCTGTTCGGCCACATCGACACCGATCCGGCGGTCCGGGCGGTCGTGCTGACGGGCACCGGCCCCCACTTCAGCTACGGTCTCGACCTCGTCGCCATGGGCGGCACCCTCTCCAGCGTCCTCGCCGACAACGCGAAGGCCGCGGCGCGCACCGAGTTCCTCGACTCGCTGCGCAAGCTGCAGGCCGCCATCACCGCGGTCGCCGACTGCCGCAAGCCGGTCATCGCCGCGGTGTCGGGCTGGTGCATCGGCGGTGGCGTGGACCTGATCTGCGCCGCCGACGTCCGCTACGCGAGCGCCGATGCGAAGTTCAGCATCCGCGAGGTCAAGGTCGGCATGGTCGCCGACGTGGGTACGTTCGCGCGACTGCCGTTCATCATCGGCGACGGCCACATGCGCGAACTCGCGCTGACCGGTCGTGACTTCAGCGCCGCACACGCCGAGAAGATCGGCCTGGTCAACGCAGTCGCCGACGACCAGGAAGCGGTACTCGCCCAGGCACGCGCGACCGCCCGCGAGATCGCCGACAACCCGCCGCTGGTCGTCCACGGGATCAAGGCCGTCCTCGACCACACTCGCAGCGCCGCCGTTCACGACAGCCTGCGCTACGTCGCGGCCTGGAACTCCGCCTTCCTCCCCAGCGAGGACCTGCAGGAGGCCATCACCGCGGTCTTCGAGAAGCGCAAGCCCGAGTTCAAGGGCCGCTGATCACGGGTCGCTGATTCCCTGACATCGCACGGTCGCCGCCTGCCGTCGCCCCGCGACACGACCGCAGGCGGCGACCGTGGTCTCTCCCGGGATGCCGCCTCGGGCATGCCGGCCGGTCGACGGTCCGCGTCACCGCCGGCTGCGGTACACCTCGACAGACAGCGGATGATCGGGATCGAGTTCGACGAGCCGGCGCACGCCGTCGAGCGGTTGCCCGTACGGCGCCGCGACGTCGACGCCGGGCGCGCGGTCGGAGACCAGCGCCGCGAACCGCTCGCGCAGGCGCGCGTTGACGCCCATCACGGTCCCCGTCCAGCTGATGCGCGCGGTCTCGCCTGGGCGGTGCCCGCTGCGTCCGAGAGCGGTCACCGCCGAATGCGCGAGCTCGCCGGCGGCCTCGTCGACGATCCGCTGCGCGACGGCGTCACCGGACCGTGCCGCCTCGTCCACCTTTCTCGCGAACCCGGCGACCATTGAGACGCGCGCCGGATCACCCTGCACGACCATGTAGAGCGCGGGCAACGGACCGAACACCTCCGCGGCCAGATCCTGCAGGACCGTCTCCTCGCCGCGACCGTCGAAGGCACGGAGGGCCGCGTCGATCCCGGCTCGGCCCATCCAGTAGGCACTCCCCGCGTCGCCGAACAGGTACCCCCATCCGTCGACCCGGCAGACGCCGGCGCCGCCGACCCCGAGGGTGACCACCCCCGTGCCGACCGCGGTGACGACACCGTGCGCCTCACCGTTCGCCGCAAGGTAGGCCGTCACCGAATCATGAGCCAGCACAACGGAATCCACGCCGAGGTCGCCGACCGAGGCCAGCAGCGCGGACGGTCGGGCCGCCTGTGGCGTGAGACCGGTGATGCCAGCGGCCAGGGTCCACCCCGCCCCGGGTGCCGGCTCGTCGGGCATCGCGGACACGACGTCGTGCACCGCCGCACCGATCTGCTCGACGACGGGACGGTCGGTGCGGATGGGCCCCAGTTCGCGCTCCTCGGCGCCGGCGGAGGTCTCGATCCGCAGCCGTGTGCCGGTCTGTCCGCCGTCGATGAGGATGCGTCCGCGAGTCTGGTCAGCCACGGGATGAACGGTATCGCCCATCGCTCGGGTCGAACGTCCGATCGCCGAGTGTCGACGCCCGACGGCGTCGTGTAAGACTAGGCGGATGAAGGTGCGGCGCAACCTCGCGATCAAGATCGGATCGATTTCCTGGATGCCTCGTTATCTCCCGCAGATCGTGATGGGTGACAACGCCATTCAGAAGATCAGCGGCGATCGGGTGACCCTGCTCGACATCGCCGACCTTCCCAACATCACCATCAAGGTCGCCGGCCGCAAGACCGGCGCCATCCGCACCACGCGTCTCCTCGCGGTCCCCGACGGCCGCGACTGGCTGATCGCCGGATCGTACTTCGGGGGCCCCAAGATGCCGGCGTGGGTGTACAACGTCCGCGCCGCCGACGAGATCGAGATCGTGGTCGGCGGGGAGCACTCCAAGGCCGTGGCGACCGAACTCGAGGGCGACGAGCGCGCCGAGGCCTGGCAGAAGCTGCGCGCGGTGTGGCCGAACTTCGACCTGTACGAGCAGCGGACCGACCGCAAGATACCGGTGTTCCGGATCCGGCCGGAGTAGCAGGTCAGGCTGTCGGCTCCGCCGTGAACGTCGGCTTCCCGGCGGTGAGGTCGACGTGGCCGACGAGGTACTGGTCGTCGGTGGTCTCCACCCGTGGGCCGTCCTTGTCGTAGTCGGGCGTGTAGGCCACCCGCCACCGCACGGCGCCCGCGACATCGACGATACCGAGGTCCTTCTCGTCGCCGCCCGCGGATTGTCGGAGCAGATACCTCAACCCCGACAGATCCGTCGGTGCCGTCCACTTCACGCTCCCGTCCACCGCCGACCGGAACAGTCGCTGAGTGCAACCGGGCACGCTCGAGCCGGCATCGGCCTGCGTGGCACCGGCGCACCGGGTGAGGTGGGCCGACACCGCGTCACTGACCGCCGCCACACCCGTCGGGCTGAGCTCGGCCACGACCCGCACCGACATCGGCGCGTGCGGGGCCACCGGGGCGTCGTCGAGGGACCTGGCGAGGAAATCGGTGTCGCGCGACCCCCACCGCTGCGGACCCGGGAACACGAAGACCGTGTCGCCCTGCTCCACCTCGGCACCGAACAGCGACGGGCGCGGCACCAGCAGCGACTCGATCCGCACCTCGACCGCGCCGTCGACGACCGCCCAGCCATCGCCGGCG
>Ga0164243_10004365_pt1 | contig 22198 bp, 19 predicted proteins | sample OricompcompostOP_FD_108781 | JGI IMG/M metagenome (GOLD analysis project Ga0164243, IMG submission 108781) | Organic Plus compost microbial communities from Emeryville, California, USA - Original compost - Organic plus compost (OP) | ecosystem: Engineered > Solid waste > Mixed feedstock >...
CATCCGAGGGCCTCCATGGATGCGAGCGGGTCGGGAACCCGTAGGTGGTGGTCGGTGAATCGCTGGTAGGCGTCGCCTGCCCGTAAGACGAGTGCCTCGTCGAAGGGTCGACCGGCGAGCTGCATACTCAGCGGGAGCCCGTCGGCGGTGAACCCGATCGGGAGCGCCAACACTGGATTGCCGGTGGTGTCCCAGTAGCCGGTGTAGGTGGTGGTGAAGAAGTCGTTGGTGACGCCGGCGCCGGCGAGCTCGTCGAGCGTGGGGGCGCCGGTCGCTGCGGTCGGGGTGGCAACCAGATCGACCTGCTCGTAGACCTGCGCGATCGCCTTCTGTCCCACCCGGCGGGCCCGCTGCGCCTGCACGTAGTCGGCGGCCGAGTAGAGGACCCCGGTGACCAGCGTCTGCCGCGTCGCGGCGCCGTAGTCACCCCACCGCTGCTGCAGATCGGGCAGGTGGTACGCCATCGCCTCGCCGAGGAACATCATCCAGTCGGCGACCGACATCTGCGTATAGAACGGCACCTCGATCTCGACGATCTCGGCGCCGCGGGCAGCAAGGGTCTCCACCGCAGCCGCCCACACCGACGGCAGCGCCGGGTCCTCCCGACCGCCGGCAATGCGGCCGAGCCGGTCCACCCCGATGCGCACCCCGGTCAGATCGCCGGTCAGACCGGCCGAGTAGGAGTCGACGGGTACGTCGAGGGTGGTGGGGTCGGAGGCGTCCGGACCCGCCATCACATCGAACATCAGGGCACAGTCGGCGGCCGAGCGCGCCATCGGCCCGATGTGGTCCAGCGAGTACCCCAACGGCGCGCAACCCGACTTCGGCACCCGACCGAAGGTCGGCATCAGGCCGGTGATGCCGTTGTACGCCGAGGGACAGCGGATCGAGCCCCCGGTGTCGGTGCCCAGCGCCCCGTAGACCGCACCCAGCGCCACCGACGACCCCGATCCCGACGACGAGCCACCGGCCCAGTGATCCAGCGACCAGGCGTTGCGCGGGATCGGGAACGGCTTGGCCGGGTCCGGCGCACCCACGGCGAACTCCATCGTGGTGAGCTTCCCGGCCACCAGACCGCCCGCGGCACGGAGCCGGGCGACGACAACGGCGTCGCCGCCGAACGAGGTCGGATCGAAGATGAGGGACTGACAGGTCGTCAGCCCCTCCCGCGTGGTGATGATGTCCTTGATCCCCAGCGGGATCCCGGCCAGAGGACCGACCGGGTCCCCGGCGGCGCGGACGGCGTCGACCGCCGCCGCAGCCTCGAGGACCGATTCGTCGTACCGATCGAGGAAGATCCCGACGGCCTCGTCGTACTTCTCCGCGACCGCGACGGTCTCCTCGACGAGGGCGACGCTGGTGGTCTCGCCCGAGGTCAGCGCCCTGGCGGCGTCGGTCAGTGTGCGCGCAGCCGTGGCGGCGACCGCCCCGACGACGGGCGCAGCGGCAGGTTGGGTCGTGGTCATGCGATCGCCTCCAAGGCGGGTCGGGGCACGCGGAGGTGCCAGTCGGTCTGCTGCTGGTAGGCGTCGCCTGCCCGTAAGACGAGCGCCTCGTCGAAGGGTCGACCGGCGAGCTGCATACTCAGCGGGAGCCCGTCGGCGGTGAACCCGATCGGGAGCGCCAACACCGGGTTGCCGGTGGTGTCCCAATAGCCGGTGTAGATGGTGGAGAAGAAGTCGCCGCTGATGCCTTCGGCATCGAGCCGCTCGAAGGAAAGTGCTCCGGTGGCGCAGGTGGGAGTCGCGATCACGTCGACCTGCTCGTAGACCTCCGCGAGCGCCCTCTGCCCCACCCGGCGGGCCCGCTGCGCCTGCACGTAGTCGGCGGCCGAGTAGAGGACCCCGGTGACCAGCGTCTCGCGCGTCGGCGCCCCGTAGTCGATCCACTTCGTGCGCAGGTCCGGCAGGTGGTAGGCCATCGCCTCGCCCATCATGATCACCCAGTCGGCGGTGGTCATCTCGGCGTAGAGCGGCAACTCGATCTCGACGATCTCGGCACCGCGATCGGCCAGCTCGGCGAGGGCGGCCTCGAAGGCGGGGAGCAGAGCCGGGTCGGCGTACTCACCGCCGACCCGGTCAAGGGAGTCGACGCCGACCCGCACCCCGGTGAGGTCCCCGGTCAACGCCTCGGTGTAAGACGGGACGGGCACGTCGAGAGTGGTGAGGTCGGAGGCGTCCGGACCCGCCATCACATCGAACATCAGGGCACAGTCGGCAGCCGAGCGCGCCATCGGCCCGATGTGGTCCAGCGAGTACCCCAACGGCGCGCAACCCGACTTCGGCACCCGCCCGAAGGTCGGCATCAGACCAGTAATCCCGCAGTAGGCGGACGGGAGCCGGATCGAGCCCCCGGTGTCGGTGCCCAGCGCCCCGTAGACCGCACCCAGCGCCACCGACGACCCCGATCCCGACGACGAGCCACCGGCCCAGTGATCCAGCGACCCGGCGTTGCGCGGGATCGGGAACGGCTTGGTGGCGTCAGGGGCGCCGATCGCGAACTCGCACGTGCTGAGCTTGCCCATCACGATGCCACCGGCAGCTTTGAGGCGATCGACGACGACCGCATCCGTGGTGAAGGAGTCCGGGTCGTGGACCAGTGACTGACAGGTGGTCGGACCGTCGCTGGTGGAGATGATGTCCTTGATCCCCAGCGGGATGCCGGTCAGCGGCCCGACCGGGCCCCCCGAGGCCAGTACGTCGTCGGCCCGCTGCGCGGCCGTCATGGCCCGGTCGAGGTATCGGTCGATGAAGACCCCGACCGGCTTGTCGTAGAGGTCGGCGACGGCGATGGCATCGCGGACCAGGTCCACGCTGGTCGTCTCACCGGCCCGCAACGCGGCGGCAGCATCAGAGAGCGTCAGCACCGGGCTGTCGGCCGCGGCGGCTCCCGTCTCCTGCGGGGCTGAGGTGGTGGTCATCGCCTCAGACCCGCGGATCGAAGGTGACGGCCGGCTCCTCGTACCGGACGCCCTCGAGGGTGTAGAGCGATTCGACGCCGGCGCGGGTGGTCGGGTAGGCCGCGATGAGCTTGGCGACCTCCTCCTCGCTCGGCGTGATCCGGTGCATCGTCAACAGCGCCTCGACGATCTCGCGGTCGGTGGGCGTCGTGGTGGTCTCGGACATAGTTGAGCCTTCCTAGGTGTGCGTTGGTTCCGGATCGAGATGGGCGTTCGATCGCCCGTGCGGTGGCAGGGTTCGGGCCTTGCCGGTCGGGCGTGGTCAGCTGACGGAGACGGTGGTCAGGTCGACGAACCAGGACTTGGGCTGGACGAAGCCGTGGACGTCAGGGGCCAAGGCGCGCGGATTGCGGTCGTTGACGACGACGAGCCACGGGCTGTCCTGGTCGATCAGCTTGACGGCCTGGGCATAGAGGTCCATCCGCTTGGTGAAGTCGAACTCGTCGAGTGCCTTGGTCAGGAGGGCGTCGACCTTCGGGTTGCTGTAGTGGCTCCCCTTGTTGAGGCCGCCCTCGGTGCTGAAGAACAGCGACCAGAACGCCTCTTGGATGAACGTCAAAGACACATTGACGGCCTGAGCGTTGTCCGGAAACTTGCCGGACTGGTAGGCAGCAGAGAGCGCGGCCCACTCCATCGGCTTGAGGCTCACCTTGACGCCGACCTTGGCCAGGTCGCTCTGCAGCTCCTGGTTCATCGGACCGGGCTGCATGTTGCCGGACCCCGAGGTCGGATAGGTGACGGTCATGGAGAACCCCTTGGGGTAGCCGGCCTGGGCGAGGAGCTTCTTGGCCTGGCCCGGGTCGTAGCGGTAGGCGTCGTCGTCCTTGCGGTAAGCACCGTTGGCCAGAGGCGCGACCTGGTAAGCGGGGTCGGCGGTGCCTTGGAGCAGATCGCTGGCCATCGTCTTGCGGTCGATGGCCAGATTGAGGGCCAGGCGGACCTTCGGGTCATCGAGTGGCTTGGCCTTGGTGTTGAAGATCCACGGCCAGATGTGGTCGTAGGAGTTCAGCTCGACCTGATAGCCGTCCTTCTTCAGACCGGGGATGTCGTCGGGGTTGGGAGCCTCGGCCCAGTTGACCTCCCCGGAACGCAGCGCGGCGAGACGCGAGGAGGTGTCGGGCATCGGTTTGAGGACGAGCTGCTTGAGCTTGGGAGCGCCGCCCCAGTAGTCCGGGTTGGCGTCGAAGACGACCTGCTGGCCACGGGTCTCGGAGTTGAACACGAACGGTCCGGTGCCGACCGGGTGGTTCGCGAAGTTCTTCCCGTACTTCTTCAACGCGGTCGGACTGGCGATGTAGAGGAAGATGAGGTCCGCGTCGAGATGGGAGTCGGGGCCCTTGGTGGTGATCGAGATGGTCTGGCCGTCGATCTTCTTGTACGAGCCGATGAACGCGTCGCTCAAGCCGGCACTGGCCGCCAGCGTCGTGTCGTACTGCGCCGCCTTGGGGTTCATGTACCGGTCGAAGTTGTAGATGACGGCGTCGGCGTTGAACGGCGTTCCGTCGCTGAACGTGACGCCCCGGCGCAGCGTGAACGTCCAGGTGAGCTTGTCACCACTGACCTTCCAGGAGGTGGCCAGGCCGGGGATCACCTTGGGGGTCTCGGTGCCCTGCTTGAGGTCGAACCTGGTCAGCCCGTCGTAGAGGGAGTTCCCGACGAACCGGTAGCCCTCGTAGCCCTGCTGGCTGGCCAGAACGGTGTCCAGGTTGGGGAGGTCGGCGGCGGTCATGGCGACAGTCAGTACGCCGGCCGCGCTTGCCGGCGCTGCGGCGCCGCCACCGCAACCGGTGGCGAGCGGCGCGAGCGCGAGCAGGGCGAGGCCGGCCAGGGTGGCCTTGGCTCGTGGCAGCTTCCCCGAGAAGCGGCGTGGCAGGAAGGTCATCGTGGGCCTTTCGGGCGTGAAGGGTCGACCGGCCGCACAGGTGCGGTCGGGTGAGCGTCCGTGGTCAGGAAGGTCGCGGCGCCGTCGCCGCATCGCGGGCCCGAGCCCGGTCGGGGCGGCTCAGCTGGAGCTGGCCGGATCGCGCATGAGGGTTACCGGCTCGTCGTGGATGCAGGAGGCGTAGTGGTCAGGGGTACGAACCATGAGTGCCGGCCACGCCGCAGCACACTCGTCGGTAGCGAGAGGGCACCTGGTTCGAAAGCCACAGCCGGTGGGCGGGTTCGCCGGGTTGGGCAGCTCACCGCCGAGCACGATCCGGGAGTGGTCCAGGCCAGGGGTGGAGGACAGCAGGGTTGCGGTGTAGGGGTGGCGGGGGTCGTGCCAGATCTGGTCGGCCGGTCCCTCCTCGACGACGCGGCCCAGATACATGACCGCGACGCGATCGGAGATGTGCTCGACGACCGCGAGATCGTGGCTGATGAACAGGTAGGCCAGGCCGAGCTCGGCCTGGAGGTCCGAGAGCAGGTTGAGGACCTGCGCCTGGACGCTCTTGTCCAGCGCGCTGACGGCCTCGTCGCAGATCACCACCTCTGGCTCGGTCGCCAGCGCGCGGGCGATCGCGGCGCGCTGGAGCTGACCGCCGGACATCTGGTGCGGGTAGCGGCGGGCGTAGGACGGGTCGAGCCCGACCCGGTCGAGGAGCTCAGGGATCCGGCGGCGGCGTTCGGCCGCGCCGTAGCCGTGAGCGGTCATGTTGAACGCGATCGACTGCTCCAGAGTGAGCCGCGGGTTCAGGCTGGTCTGCGGGTTCTGTGGGACCACCTGGAGCCGCCGGCGCAGCTCGGTGAGCTTGCGGCCCTTCATCCGGTGGATGTCGTCCCCGTCGAAGTAGACCCGGCCCTCGTCAGGGGTGAGCAGCCGGAGCAGCATCTTCGCGGTCGTCGACTTGCCACAGCCGGACTCACCGACAATCCCGAGCGTCTGGCCAGCGTGCATCGTCAAGCTCACATTCGAGACCGCTCGAACTCCGGTGCCGAACACCTTGACCAGACCCTGAGCGTCCAGCAGCGGACGCCCCGGCGCCTCGGGGACCGACTCACCAGCGGCGAGCAGTTGGGTAGTCATGCGCTCAGCTCCTCACTCGCGCCGGCCGAGAAGCCCGATACGGTGGCCGGGGACCCCTCGTCCGGGGCGTTGACCACCGGGCAGGCCGCCTCCCGGCCCGTCCCGACCCGGACCAGGGCCGGTGGCACCACGTGGCAGGCATCGGTAACCAAGGGGCAGCGGGCAGCGAAGGCACACCCGGATGCGGTCTCACCGGTCAACGGCGGCCTGCCCGGGATCACCTTCAGGTGACCACGCTCCACGCCCGGGCTGGGCAGGGAGGCGAGCAGGCCCTGGGTGTATGGGTGCTTGGGGGTGGCGAGAACCTCGCCGATCGGCCCGGTCTCCAGGAGGCGCCCGGCGTACATCACGCCGACCTCGCCACCGAGCTCCTCGGCGATGCCGACGTCGTGGGTCACCATGAGTAGCGACATGTCCGAGCGCTCCTGAAGCTCCCGGAAGAGCTCGATGACAGCGGCCTGGACGGTCACGTCGAGTGCGGTGGTCGGCTCGTCGGCGATCAGGACGTCCGGGTTGCACGCGATCGCGATCGCGATGACGGCCCGCTGCCGCATTCCGCCCGAGAGCATGTGTGGCTTGGCCTTGACGACCCGGCCCGGGTCGGCGATGCCGACGCGGTCGAGAAGCTCGACCGCGCGAGCACGGGCGGCGGCCTTGCTGTCCACGATCCGGTGGACGAGCAGTACCTCCATCAGCTGAGCGCCGATGGAGCGCAGCGGGTCGAGCGCGCCGGTCGGATCTTGGGGGACCATGCCGATCCGCGAACCGCGTAGCTCTCGCATCCTCCGCTCCGGAAGGGTGGTGAGCTCCTCCCCGCCGAGCGTGATCGACCCCGTGATGGTAGTGCCGCTCTGGTAGAGGCGGAGGATCGATCGGGCGGTCACGGACTTGCCGCTGCCGGACTCGCCGAGCAGGACGTAGGTGCCGGACGGCTCGATCTCGAGGTCGACGCCACGGACCGCGTGGACGGCCTCGTCGCCGCGGCCGAAGGTCGTGGTGAGGCCGGTGACCTTCAGGTGGCTGCTCATCGGGTCGACCTCCGGATGTCGAGCAGGTCGCGAAGTGCGTCGCCGAGTTGGTTGAAGATCAGCGAGGCGGCGAAGATGACGATCGCGGGTATCAGTGCGGTCATCGGCGCGGTGTACATGTTCTGCCGCTGCTCGTTGATCATCTGCCCCCATTCGGGATGCGGAGGCGCTACGCCGAGACCGAGGAAGCTCATCCCGCCGGCGAAGACGAGCGCCAGGCCGATCAAGCTGGTCGCGTAGACGAGCAGGGCCGGCATCACGTTCGGGAGCACCTGTCGGCCCGCGATCCGAAGCGTGGAGGCGCCGCTGGCGTGAGCGGCCTCCATGAAGTCCATGCCATGCAGCCGCATCGTCTCGGTCTCCGCGACCCGGGCGATCGGCGGGATCAGCACCACGGAGAGGGCGATGACGGTGGTGGTCGTGCCCGGTCCGAGGGCGGCGGCGATCGCGATGGCCAGCAGCACGGCCGGAAAGGCGTAGAAGACGTCGAGGATCCGCATGATCAGCGAGTGCAGCCATCCGGACGCCATGCCGGCGGCGATCCCGAGGCCGGAACCGAGCAGACCGCTCACCGCGACGGGCAGCAGCGCGGAGATCATGCTCGGCCTGGCCCCGGCGATCAGGCGGGCCACGACGTCGCGGCCCTGTCCGTCCGTGCCGAGCAGGTGTCCCCCGGCGCCCATGCCGAGGAGACGCTCGGAGAGATTGCCGCTGGTGACGTTCCCGGCGACCCACGGGCCGATGATGCCGAGCAGAACGAGTACGCCGGCGAGGCCGCCGTAGAGGTAGACGCCGAGCGGGATCCGACGACCGGTGGCGCGGGCGCGCCGGCGGGCCCGGACCGGCGGGGCGAGAGGCGAGTCGGCGGACAGGTCCGCCGTGGTGATCGAGGTCATGTGTTCCTCACTCGGGAGTCGATGAGGGCGTGAGCGCTGTCGACGACGATGTTGACGAGCACGAAGGCGGCGGCACTCACGAGCACGCCGGCCTGGATGACCGGGAGATCCCGGCTCGAGATCGAGTTGAACAGCAGCTCGCCCAGGCCGGGCCAGCTGAAGATCGTCTCCACGAAGACCACGCCGCCGAGCAGGTAGCCGACCTGGAGTCCGGCCATGGTCAGCAGCGACGGCAGGGTGTTGTGAACGGCGTGGAAAAGGATCCGGTTGGTGGAGAGCCCGCGAGCTCGGAGCGCCTCGACGAAATCCATGCCGAGCGCGTCGAGGAGGCTCGCCCGGAAGACGCGGCCGATCATGCCGGCCGGCACCAGTGCCGAGGTGAGTGCTGGTAGGAAGCCGTGCCAGAGCAGGTCGCCCACCCCACCGCCACCGGTGCCATGCATCCCCGAGACGGGGAAGGCTCCGGTGCCCAAGGAGATGAAGATGATGAACAGCAGGGCGACCGAGTACTGCGGCGCGGACACGGAGATGGAGCTGATCGCGGAGCAGACGCGACCGATGATGCTCCTCGGCTTCAGCGCGGCGACCCCGCCGAGCAGCATGCCGAGGACGACGGCGAGGATCATCGCGTAGGCGGCCAGGATCAGGGTGTTCCCGAATGCCGACATCACCAGCCCCGCCGTCGGGCGATGCTGAGCGATGCTCGTACCCAGGTTGCCTTCGAGCGCGTGGGTCAGCCAGGTCCAGAACTGGACCACGATGTTCTTGTCCAGTCCGAGGCTGTGCCGCAGGGCCGCCTTCTGGGCGTCGGTGGAGTTGATACCGGCCAACGTCGCGACCGGATCCCCAGGGATGATCTTGACGGTCAAGAAGACGATGATCGAGACACCGAGCAGCACCGGAACGGCGTAGAGAAGACGCCGGGCCAGGAACCGAGTCATGAGCTTTCCTCCTTCGACGCCCCTGGGGCCCGGCCCGCCCGGCTCGGGTTCAGGAGGCTGACTGAGCCACGCATCGCGCGGGAGAGAAGCGAGATCCGGTCTCCCCGGCTTCGCAGCAGCGCGTAAGCGTAAGGACGACCGGACTCGTCGCGGACGAGCTGCTGCATGCCGAGGAGCGGTCCGCCGACCTCGATGTCGGCGATCTCGGCGACCAGGCTGTCGGCAGGCAGCATCTCGATGAGGAGCTCGTTGTCGCCGATCGTCAGGCCAGCCTCCCGCAGCAGGGAGAACCACGATCCGCGGAACGGGACGCTCAACAGGCGCTCTGCTTCTGGGAAGCGGACGTAGTTGGTGTAGACCCCGAGCGTCTGGCCGTAGAGATAGCCGACGTACTCATAGAGGAGGCAGTCGACGCCGGCCCGCTCGCCCAACTGGGCGGCCGCGATCCGCGGCATCGGCACGACCTCCATCGCCAGGACACGGTTGGACATGCCGGCGAGGACCGCCTCGCCATAGCCGTCGACCCCGTGGAACTCGACGAGACGGGCGGACTGTCGCGGCGAGACGGCCAGCGTCCCGGTGCCCTGGATGCGCTCGACGAGGTGCTCGCGGCGCAGCAGGTTGAGCGCTTCCCGCACGATTGCTCGCGGGGCTCGGTAGGTCGCCATCAGCTCGGTCTCGCTCGGGAGGAGGCCACCCTCGAACCCGCCGTGCATGACCTCGGCGCGCAGCTGGTCGCGCAGCCGACGCACCGCATTGCCGCGGGCTTCTTCCCGTTGCGGGAGGACTGCTGTCGTCATGCCGACGAGTCTCCCGGCGCAGCGGTTTCAGGTCTGAGATCGCCTCGTAACGCCGAAGTTTCGCCGCGTTTCATCGGCCATTCACGCGGGGATCGACGCTCTTCTGCGGCCATAACGCCGACTTCGGCCCGATCCCGCCGGGCTACGCCGGACTACTCCGGACTACTCCGGACAGCGTCGACCCGGCGTGCGTGTGATCGCGAGTCCTGCGCCGGCCTCGGCCGCCGGGTGCGGCTTGCGAGCGGGCGGGCCCGCTACTAGGCGGTAGTACGACTGGCTCGGGAGAAGTACATCGAGCGCGGACTGATTCGGCATAGGGCGGCGTCGATCGGATGCCCATCGGGCGCATGGATCATCTGCTCCAGGCCGATGATCGGCGAGTCGGGTTCGACGTCGAGGAGGGCGGCGTCGTACTCATCGGCCACGCTGGCGTCGAAGAGGAAGGTGCTCTCGCCGACCTCGACGCCGCCACGGTGCAACAGCTCGTAGAAGTCGACGCGCATCATGTCCGGATCCAGTCCGGTCGCCTCGGGGTAGGTCAGATAGTTGGTCGCGATGCCGAACGCGACGTCGCCGACCCGGGCGACGTAGTCGATGCGCAGCACCGGGATACCCACGTCGATCTGCAGCATCCGCGCGATCGGCGGGGTGGCCGGGGTGTCGCTCCAGTCGAGGATCTTGGTGTTCATACGACCGTTGAAGAGGCTGTCGTCGGCCGGGTCGGCCACGCCGTGCGCTTCCTCGAGGGAGAAGCGGACGTGATCGTCGGTGACGAAGGTGCCCTGGCCACGGACGCGGCGTACGACCCCTTCGTCCTGAAGTCGGTCGAGGGCGTCCCTGACCACGGCCCGGGGCACGCCGAAGCTGGCCTGAAGCGCCTCCTCGGCCGGGAGAATGCCCTCGGAGAAGGTGTTGTCGATGATTTCGGCGCGCAGGAGGTCACGCACGCGGCGGGTCCGATCCTCGACCCGGCGGGGTACCTGGCGACGGGGCATCCCCACATGATGCCGCACGGCGACGCGCTGCGGGTCGAGATGCCGACTCAGCACGTCCGGACGCCTCCCTGCTCGTTGCGACGCCGACCAGCCGTGCCGGGAACGCCGCGAGCGAGGGTCCTGGTTGGGTGACCGGGACCCTCGCTCGTCATGGCCTGGACCTCGCCGTGTCGGGTGTCAACCGTCGATCGCGGCCGGGATCCGGCCGCTGAGGGCGTGGTACGTGTCGGGGCGCCGGTCCCGAACCAGACGGGCGCCCATGAGCAGGGCGTTCGCTTCGGCGATGCCCTCACTGATGTCGACCTCCGCGATCGCCAGACCCGGCTGGAGCGGACCGGTCGTGGCGACCACGCGCCCGAGGGGGTCGACGATCTGGCTCAGCCCGAGGAACGTGCAGCCGCCGAAGTCGCCGGCGAAGTTGGAGGAGATGAACCAGCGTGAGTTCTCCGCGGCCCGAGCCCGGTCGTAGAGCTGGTAGAGCTGGGACCACACGTTCGTCTCCGGGTCCTGCTCACCCGTCACCATCGGCCAGGCCGTCGACATGACGAGGATGTCGGCACCACGCAGCATCAGCTCGCGGGTGGACTCGGGCCACATCTTGTCGTAACAGATCAGCATGCCGATGCGGCCGATCGCGGTCTCGAAGACCGGCCAGTCGTCGCCGCGACGCCAGGTGAGCTGCTCGGTGATGCCGACGTGGACCTTACGGTAGGAACCGATGAAGCCTTCGGGGCCGGTCAGCACCATGGTGTTGTAGATGACCCCCGGAGAGTCGCCCGTCTCGTGCAGGCCGAAGATGGTGTGGATGCCGAGCTCCTTGGCGCGCTCAACGATGAGCTGGACGTGCGGCCCGCCCGGGATGGACTCGGCGCTGTCGTAGGCGTCTTTGATCCGTTCGGGATAGAAGCTGGTCAGGTCGCGCGGGTAGCCCTGAAGGCTGATCTCGGGGAAGACGACGAGCTCGGCGCCCGATGCAGACGCCTCCTCCATCAGCTCCAGGTGCCGTTTTGTGCTGAGGTCGACGTCGTAGCTCCCCTCCAGGGCGGCAGTCGCGATGACGGTCATGTGCTCTCTCCTCTGGTCTGGCGAACGTGATTGGTCTGGTTCGCTCAGCGTCAGGGACCGTCTCCGCATCGCCGGTTTCTGCTCGGTTACGCCCCGTTTTCGCCGCCAGCCAGCGGCATCGCGCGCCTCAACCAGCCACAAGAAGGGTTGAGAACGCCGAGATCTGCCGCGATCCGCCTCCTATCCGCCGGCCAGGGCGTTGCGACACCCCTGTGCCGGGCCATCGTCCTGACCGCGAGCCCGTTGACGCTCCGACTCGCAGAGCCCCAAACCGCTCGCCGCGGCTCTTGCGCGCCCCATAACCTCAGCCCGTGATCGAGTACGGCACCCGGACTAGGTCGATGCCCCCACCAGTCCACGTCCTGTTCGACGACCTCGCCTCACCGAAGGCCAGCGGGACCCGGTCCTGGCTCTACCTCCTCGACGACGAACGGTCGCCCACCGTCATCGAGTCCCAGCGACCCCATCGACTGGTCTGGTCATCACTGTGGCTGAAGCGCCCCGAGGATCGCATCGTGCTGGACCTCGCGCCTCACGTAGCCGGAGGCAGCGCACTCGGCTTCACCCTCCTGGCCGCGGGCGACCCTCTCGACCAGGCGTTGACGGGGCACATCCGCAAGCGCATCAACCAGCTCCTCTACGCAGACCTGCGCTACATCTACGGGCAATAGCGCTGGCCCGGCTGGCCGCCTGCCGTCGCAAGTCGGTGGCGTCCGAGCCGACGTTGTACACGCTGAGCCTGGCTTCGGAGTTGCTCATGCCCGCGCATTCGCAGTACGAGCGTGGAGCCAGCGTCGTCACACTCCGACGCCGAAGGGCATCTGATCAGCGTTTTCGCTGGTCAGATGCCCTTTTCGGAGCCGCCTGTCGGAATCGAACCGACGACCTGCTCATTACGAGTGAGCCGCTCTACCGACTGAGCTAAGGCGGCGTGCTGGCTCAGTCGAGGGACATGTGTCCCGGACTGATCAGCCCGGGAGAGTGTACCGACGCGATCCGCTCCGCGCTAAACCGCGGGTCCGCGGCGATGGGTGACGCAGTGGTGGCAGCAGGCCTGGCCACGCCGAGCAGCCGCTTGATACGTCGTACGCCGGCGCTCATGCCGCAACCTCGGAGGCCGACCGGCGCTCGGTCGGGCGGGCCTGCTGACGGGCGTTGCGGCCGCTGAGCTGCATCTGCTCAGCGCCGCACCAGCACTCGAACCGCAGCTCGATGCCGTGCTCAGTGTTGGCGGCCGAAAGGAGCATGCTCGGGAAGATCAGCTCGGTCCGGCCGCAGGCGGTGCAGTGGTGTTGGAACATGCTGACCTTCCTCGACTTCGTAGGGACAAGAGTGGGACGGTTCAATGATCAACGATCGCTTCTTATAGAGGTAGATGATCTTTCCTCAAGATGTCATAGGTTGTCCCTATGCTTTCCTTGCACCAGCTCCGGGTCTTCCTCTCGGTCTACGAGCACGGCTCCCTCACCGCCGCGGCGGAGGAGCTCGGCTACGCACAGCCATCCATCTCCGAGCAGGTCCGTGGCCTCGAGCGCACCCTCGGCGTCCAACTCTTCCGACGGATCGGCCGCGGCGTGGTGCCGACGACGGTGGCGGACACCTTGCGGCCCTACGCCGAGCGCACGATCGCCGCTGCCGAGGAGGCACGCAAGGCGGTCCAGGCGGCCAAGCAGTTCGAGACGGGCACCATCCGCTTCGGGATGTTCGGGATCGCGCGGCTCTATGGCGGCGCCGGGCTGGTCGCCGACGTACTCGACCGTTATCCCGGCGTGCGCGTCGAGCTCATCGGGCAGAACTCCACCGAGGTCCAAGACGACCTGCGCCGAGGGCGGCTGGAGGCGGCGATCCTCTCGGTCGCCAACCTGTCCGGTGAGGGGATGACGATCACACCGGTCGCGCGCGACGAACTCGTCTATGTGAGCGCTGACCCCGCCCGCCTCGCCACGCCGGTCACACCGCACCGGCTCGCGCTCGCCTCGCTGGTCATGTCCGACACGACCTGGCGCGCCGAGGACGCGACCCGGATCACCCTGCGCGGCTTACTCCATGAGACCGGCCGCAACCCGCCGAGCCGGATCGAGGTCGAGGACGTGGAGACCGCGGTCGAGCTGGTCGGGATGGGGTACGCCGACTCGGTGATCCCCAAGGGCGCCGTCGAGCAGCTCCTCCCCCGGCTCGCTCCCCAGGCCGGCTGGGTCTCGCTACGCCCGAGGACCTACGACACCTACGCCATCGTCCACCGCGCGGACGCCACCCTCTCGCCCGCGGCCCAGCTGATGATCGACCTCGCCACCAAGCGGATCCGCGCCGTCGCCGAGCCGGTCAACCCACGCTGAGCCGGCGACCGCTCCGGCTCAGCAGCGCAGCCCGTCCTGGGGAACGGTCCCATCGACCAGATAGCCCTCCACGGCGTCGTTCACGCAGCTGTTGCCCTGGTTGTAGCCGGTGTGGCCATCGCCGTCCCGGGTGACCAGGACGCCGGAGTCGAGCTCCTTGGCCAACGACTTCGCCCAGGCGTAGGGCGTGGCCGGGTCGCGCGTGGTGCCGACCACGACGATCGGATTGGCTCCGGGGGCACCCACGGGCGGCGGCTTCTCCGCGGCCTTGAACTTCTCGCTGGCGCAGCCACCCATCATCCACGCCACCGAGGCCCCGAAGGTCGGGGAGGCCTTCTCGAAGGTGGGGATTTCCTTCTTGATCTGCGCTGGAGACGCCGAGGTCGGATCGTCGAGGCAGTTGATCGCCCAGTTCGCTTCGACCGAGTTGTCCTTGAACCCCGACGGGCCCCGGTCGGAGTAGATGTCGGCCCAAGCCAGCAGCATGGTGCCGTCCCCGCGCAGCGCGCCCTTGAGACTCTGGTCGAGGTAGGACCAGTAGCTGCGGTCGTAGAGCGGCGTGATCACGCCGAAGAGGGCGAGCCCCCCGGTGAGCTCGCGACTGCCGACCGGAATCGGGTGGTCGTCGATGTCGGCAAGGATCTGCTGGATCTTCGTGACACCGGCGTCGACGGAATCGCCCAGGAAGCAGTCGCCCTGCTCGACGCAGTGCTTGACGTAGGCACGCAGCTCGACCTCGAACCCGGCCGCCTGGGCCAGGTTGACCTCGCGCGTCCCCACCTTCGGGTCGAGCGCCCCGTCGAGCACGAAGCGGCCGACGCGCGGCGGGAAGAGGTCGGCATAGGTCGACCCGAGCTTAGTGCCGTAGGACGCACCGAGATAGTCCAGCTGCTGCTCGCCGAGGGCCGCCCGGAGGATGTCCATGTCGCGGGCCGCTTCGACCGTGCTGACGTGCGCGGCGAGGTCGGGGGACTTCGTGGCGCAGCCCTCGCCCATCCGGGTCACCCAGGAGCTGTAGGTCTTGACCTCGGCAGGCGTCTCGGGATCCGGGTCGGTGGCGACGTACTTGTCCAGGTCGCTGTCGCTGAGGCAGTCGACGGGAGCGCTCCCACCGGTCCCGCGCGGGTCGAAGCCGACGATGTCGTAGTGCTGTTGGAGAGCCCTCCCGAAGCTGCCCGAGGCGGCATAGTCGGTACCGGGCGCACCGGGGCCGCCCGGATTGACCACCAACGACCCGAGACGCGCGGATGCGTCGCTGGCCGGCACCCGGAGCAGAGCGAGCTTGATCGTCTTCGCACCCGGATGCGCGTAGTCGAGCGGAACCTCCAGCTTCGCGCACTCGTCATGGCTGCGGCAGGAACTCCAGGTGAGCTGCTGGGAGTAGAAGCGCGCCAGATCCGGATCGGGCGGTGTGGTCGCGCCCTTCGGCGTACCTGCCGACGAGCTCTGTGGTGAGCTCGGCGGCTGTGGGGTCGCCGATCCTGACGACGCCCTGCCCGACCCCGCCGATGGTGTCCGGGCCGGGCCGGTGTGCTGATCCGACTTCTGCAGACCGAGGACGGCGCCGACCGAGCCGGCCGCCACGACCACCAGCACGACCAGGACGATCAGCGCGGTCCGCTGCGTACGTGCCACCTAGACATCCCCTCCCGGAGCCAGAGCGACCATCATCGACTCCAGCGCCAGCTGGGGCGACACGTTGAACTCCAGCAGTTGCTCGCGAGCCTCGAAGATCCAGCCGATGCGCTGGAGGTTGACCTCGGGCGTGGAGGTGCCGACCAGTCGCTCGATATCGGCTCGGATCTCCTCGTTGACCAGTTCGCCCGGTGCCCCCGAGGCGAGCGCGATCGCGTCGCGATAGACCGACACGAGATCCATCAGACCGCGGTCGATGACATCGCGGTGGCGACGGGTGGCACGGCTCTTCTGCTGCCTCTCGAGCTCGCGGAGTGCTGGGGTGTACTCCCGTGGCCGCCGGCCGCGATCGACGACGCCGTACGCCGCGTCTAGGTCGGCCTTCTCGCGGGCGTCGAGCTCCGCCGTGACCGCCTCGGACTCCTCCAAGGTGGCCTTGAACAGCTCCTCAGCGAACCTCAGCGCATCGGCCAGACCTCGCAGCCGAGCCGGATAGCCGACGACCTGCTCGCGGCGGCGGCGGGTGTCCTCGTCCCGGGCGAGCGCCTTCGCCCGGCCGATGTGGCCCTGGCTCGCCCGAGCGGCGTACGCCGCCAGCGACTCCTCCACGCCCATCGTCCGCACCAGGAAGCCGGCCACATCCTCGGTCGTCGGCGTGGAGAGGGTGACCAGCCGGCACCGACTGCGGATGGTCGGCAAGAGGTCCTCGACCGTCGGCGCGCAGAGCATCCAGACGGTGCGCGGATTGGGCTCCTCGATCGCCTTGAGCAGAGCGTTGTTGGCCTGCTCGGTGAGCCGGTCGGCATCCTCGACGATCACGATCTGCCAGCGCTGACCGGCCGGGGCGAGCGCCGCCTGGCGGACCAGGTCGCGGATGTCGTCGACGCCGAGGCTGAGCTTCTCGGTCCGGACCAGCCGGACGTCGGCATGGCTCCCCGCCAGCACGGTGTGGCACTCGTGACAGAGCCCGCACCCGCCCTGGGGGCACTGCAGCGCACCGGCGAACGCGATCGCGGCGTTGGAGCGCCCCGATCCAGGCGGGCCGGTGAAGAGCCAGGACTGGGTCATCCCACGGCCCGCCGCCGCCTCGCGCAACGTCGCGATGACATGGCGCTGACCGACGAGGGTCTCCCAGATCGACGTCGCTGTCGTCGTGGTCACGACCGCACCGCCTGACTCAGCAGCGGCTCGATCCGCGCGCGGACGGCCGCATGGATCTGCTCGACGGGGGCGCGGGCATCGAGCACGAGGTAGTGGTCGGGATCCGCCTTCGCGAGCTCCAGGAACGCCTGACGGACGCGTTCGTGGAACTCGACCGACTCCCCCTCGATCCGGTCGCGCCCCTCGAAACGGGTGAATCCGGCGGCGGGGTCGAGGTCGAGCAGAACGGTGAGATGGGGTCGAAGGTCAGCGGTCGCCCAGCGCGCGACCTGCTCGAGCTCGCCGACCTCGAGGGCCCTACCCGCGCCCTGATAGGCCAGGGTGGAGTCGACGTACCGATCGGTGATGACAACCTCGCCACGCTCGAGCGCCGGTTTGACGAGGGTGGCGACGTGCTCGGCCTTGTCGGCGGCGTAGAGCAGGGCCTCGGCCTTGTCGTCCAGATCGCCCGTCTCCGGGCTGAGCACGATCCGACGCAGCTCCTTGCCGACGGTGGTGTCGCCCGGCTCGAAGGTGAGCCGCACGGTGAAGCCGACCGCGGTCAACGCGTCGGCCAGCAGCCGCGACTGCGTCGACTTGCCCGAGCCCTCGCCGCCCTCGAAGCAGACGAAGACCCCCCGGCCGGCATAGGCGCCCGGCCAGCGCCACCTCTCGTGACTCACGGGGAAAACCTACGTGGTCTCCCGCAGCGGTGACCCCACCACCTCGAACCGATAGCCGCCGAAGGTCCCGGACAGCAACGGCCGCGCCTGCTCGATCGACTCCCGCACCACTGGCAGCTGCAGTGAGGCGTGGTGCGCCTGCGCCGAGGTCCACAACTCGACCACGTAGACGGTGTCCGGGTCGTCATTGCTCACGCCGACCTCATAGAGAAGGCAGCCGATCTCGGCAAGCTCGGGGCTGCGCCTGGTCAGATAGGCGACGAGCTCGTCCCGCTTCCCGGGGACGGCTCCCAAGGTGCCGACATTGGCGAAGGTCATGCCCACACCGTAGAGGGCACCGAGGACAGTCTCGGCCGATCCTCTTCGCGCGGGCGGCGTACGACTCAGCCCTTCTTGGTCGTCTTCTTCGTGGTCTTCTTGGCGGTCGACCTCTTGGCGGCCGTCTTCTTCGCCCCGCGCTTGCTCGTCTTCTTCGCCGGGCCGCGCTCGCGGCGCTCGGCGAGGAGGGCAGCGGCTCGCTCCAAGGTCAGCGACTCGATGGTGTCGCCCTGACGCAGCGTGGCGTTGTATTCACCGTCGGTGACGTAGTCGCCGAAGCGGCCGGACTTCACCACGATCGGCTGACCGGAGACGGGGTCCGGGCCGAGCTCCTTGAGCGGCGCGGCGGCCGCGGCGCGCCCGCGTTGCTTGGGCTGAGCGTAGATCTTCTCCGCCTCCTCGAGGGTGACGGTGAAGAGCTGCTCCTCCGAGGTGAGCGAGCGGGAGTCAGTGCCCTTCTTGAGATAGGGGCCGTAGCGGCCGTTCTGCGCGGTGATCTCCTGGCCGTCGGCGGCGACGCCGACCACACGAGGAAGGGTCAGCAGCTTGACCGCGTCATCGAGCGTGATCGTGTCGAGTGACATCGACTTGAACAGCGACGCCGTCCGCGGCTTGCTGCCTTTCTTGGCCTCCTCGGGCAAAAGCTCGGTGACATATGGACCGAAGCGGCCGTTCTTCGCGACGATCTCCAAGCCGGTCTCGGGGTGCTTGCCGAGATGGATCTCCTCGCCCGCCGGGTTGGCGAACAGCTCCTTCGCCTTCTCGAGGGTGAGCTCGTCGGGGGGAAGGTCGTCAGGAACGTTGGCGCGCACGGCGAACGGGGTGCCGTCGTCGCCGGGGCCCTCGATGTAGGGACCGTAGCGGCCGACCCGCAGGTGGACGCCACTGTCCGGGCCGCCGATCGGGAAGGTCGCCAACTGGCGCGCATCGATGTCGCCGAGCCCGTCGACCAAAGGCTTGAGCCCCTTGACCTTCTCGGAGCCGAAGTAGAACTCGCCGAGCTCGGTCTGCAGGTCGGCGCGCCCAGCCGCGATCTCATCGAGGACGTCCTCCATAGAGGCGGTGAACTCGTAGGAGATCTGCCGCGGAAAGTGCTCCACGAGCAGCCGCACCACCGAGAAGGCGAGCCACGCCGGGACCAGCGCGGTGCCCTTCTTGTAGACATAACCCCGGTCGATGATGGTCTTGATGATGCTGGCGTAGGTCGAGGGGCGACCGATCTCGCGCTCCTCGAGCTCCTTGACGAGGGTGGCCTCGGTGTAGCGCGCCGGCGGCTTGGTCTCGTGACCGTCGGCGGCCAGTGAGGCAGCGGTGACGGTGTCGCCCTCGCTGAGGTTCGGGAGCCGCGTCTGGGCGTCGTCGGAGGTCTGGTCGGCGGAGTCGGTGCCCTCGACGTACGCCTTCAGGAAGCCGTGAAAGGTGATCACCCGGCCGGTCGCGGAGAAGACGACGTCCTCCCCGGTGGCGGCGGTGGCGCCGAGCCTGATCGCCACTGACTGACCGACCGCGTCGCGCATCTGGGAGGCGACCGTGCGCATCCAGATCAGCTCGTAGAGGCGGAACTGGTCCCCGACCAGACCGGTCTGTGCCGGCGTACGGAAGCTGTCGCCGGCAGGCCGGATCGCCTCGTGCGCCTCCTGGGCGTTCTTGACCTTGCTCGCGTAGACACGGGGCGCATCCGGGAGGTATTCACCCCCGTAGAGCTCGGCCACCTGCCGCCGGGCCGCGGAGATCGCGGCGTCGGAGAGGGTGGTGGAGTCAGTACGCATGTAGGTGATGTAGCCGCCCTCGTAGAGCCGCTGGGCGACCGACATCGTCATGGAGGCCGACATGCCGAGCTTCCGGCTGGCCTCCTGCTGGAGCGTGGTGGTGCGGAACGGTGCGTACGGCGAGCGGCGGTACGGCTTGGACTCCACCGAACGGACGTCGTAGGTCGCCTCGGTGAGGGCACCGGCCAGCGACTCCGCCCGCGAACGGTCGAGGTGGACGACGTTCTTCGTCTTCAGCGCGCCGTCGGGGCCGAAGTCGGAGCCCCGTGCGACACGAGCGCCGTCGACCGAGGTCAGCCGGGCGGGGAACATCCGCGGCTCGTGGTCAGAGCCAGCATCGAAGGTACCTTGCAGGTCCCAGTACGCCGCCTGGCGGAAGTCGATCCGCTCCTGCTCGCGGTCGACGACCAGGCGGGTGGCCACACTTTGGACCCGGCCCGCGGAGAGGCCGGACATGACCTTCTTCCACAGCACCGGGGAGACTTCGTAGCCGTAGAGCCGGTCGAGGATCCGGCGCGCCTCCTGCGCCTCGACCAGCTCCATGTTGAGCTCGCGCGGGTTGGCGGCGGCCTCCTGGATCGCGGCCTTGGTGATCTCGTGGAAGACCATCCGTCGGACCGGGATGTCCTTCTTCGGCTTGAGCTCGTCGAGGAGATGCCACGCGATCGCCTCGCCCTCACGGTCCTCATCGGTGGCGAGGTAGAGCTCGTCGGCGTCCTTGAGCAGAGACTTGAGCTTGGTGATCTGGCTCTTCTTATCGCGCGGCACGACGTAATAGGGCTCGAAGCCGTTGTCGACGTCGACGCCGAGACGCGCCCACGGCTTGTCCTTGATCTTGGCCGGCGTGTCCGCCGCGCTCTGCGGCAGGTCGCGGATATGGCCGACCGACGACTCGACGACATACCCCTGACCGAGGTAGCCGCCGATCGTCTTCGCCTTGGCCGGCGACTCGACGATCACCAACTTGTGTGCCACTGACGTCCTTCGTCTCGCATCGAGGAGCCCGGTGATGACGGGCTCCGGCGAGACACGGTAGCGCGTACCCCCGACGAGAGGTGGTCGGGTCCCCGACTGTGGCCGGCCTCTCATCGCCCGTCCGAGAACTGTCGGAGGTCTCTGGCAGGGTCGTCATCGGACGACGAGACCAACCCACCGACTGCTTCGCTGGAGGTCTCTGATGAACACCTACGACTATCCCTACGACGACCTGATCCATCTATGCCCCGAATGCCGCGACCTGATGGCCGACGTGGTCCGGACGGTCTCGGCCCTGCCGAAACCCCCTCCCGAACCAGACTGGTCCTGCGCACTGCGCTGGCTGGACTCGCTGTGCGGCGACCGTGGCTCGGTCCTGGCGCTTGATGCCGCTGCGTTGGTCGACGACGGCGCGCCGGTGCCCGAAGCAGTGCCTGCGCACGAGCGCGAACGGCTCGAGTCGACACTCGCTTTCCTCGACGCGGTTGCTCAGCGGTACTTCGACGCCGAGGTCGGGTTAGCGCTGCGGCGCGCTCTCCTGATCGCCTTCGACCGTCGACCTGGTGTGGTCACCGGCGCCCGAAGCGGTGCGCTACTCGCGCTTGGAGTGATCTGGGCGGTGGGTCACGCCAACGGGCTGCTCCATCCCGTCGGGTCGGTGACAGACAAGGAGCTGCGCGGCTATCTGGGCGTCACCCAGCCCGGTTCGAGCGCTGGCGCCAAGGTGCGGGACGCGATCGTTGGGTCCTACCGCTGGCGTTCGGTCGAGCGCCCGTGGACCTACGCCGGCTACCGCTCGCGCGACCTGGAGCCGCTGGGTCGGGTCGAGCTCCTGGTCTCGGGCACGCGCGCCCAACTCATCGAGGTCCGCGACCGCGCCCTGGCGGCGCAGCATGCCGATCGGCCGCCATGACCCGGCCTCAGGCCAGGGTCAAGAACCCTTCGCGCACCAGTTCCTGGGCGACCGGCAGATAGGTCGCGCGGGTCTGAGCGGGGTCGCGGTCGAGCAGGTGGGCGAGCGCATCGAGGATCTGACCGGCCGCCAGGTCGCCGTCGCAGGCACCCACGAGGGCCGCTTCGATGGTGTCCACCTGACGCGCGCGCCGAAGGCCACGCTGCTGACGCAGCACCACGGTCGTCGGATCCTCCGCGCCGGGCTCGCCGAGCGTCTCCTGCTGGACGTCCGGCGAGCGCAGGAGAACACTGTCGAGGCTGATCTCCGTACGTACCGCATCGGCCCACGACCTCAGCGCCGGAGCAATCGGCTGCTCGACGTCGTAAGGCCAGTCGAGCAGCTCGCGGCGGGACTCCGCGCCGCCACCCCGGCGTCGGTGCAGATTGATCCAGCCGAAGCCCACCGCCTCGATCCGCTGCTCCTCGAACCACGCCAGCCAGGTGTCGTAACGGGTGAGGTAGTCAGGGCTGCCGTGGTGGCCGGAGTCCTTGAGCCAGAGTTCGACGTACGCCGCCGGGTCGAGGATCTCGCGCTGGACGACGAGGGCATCAACCTCGGGGGCGAGCCAGGACTCGAGCCGGTCGTCCCAGGGCCGATCGGCGCTGATGACCCAGTTGGCGAGAATCTGACAGCGGCCTCCCTCGGTGAGCCGATCCGGCACGGCCCGGACGATGTCCTCGACGACCCGGTCGCCCG
>Ga0164243_10004366_pt1 | contig 22192 bp, 22 predicted proteins | sample OricompcompostOP_FD_108781 | JGI IMG/M metagenome (GOLD analysis project Ga0164243, IMG submission 108781) | Organic Plus compost microbial communities from Emeryville, California, USA - Original compost - Organic plus compost (OP) | ecosystem: Engineered > Solid waste > Mixed feedstock >...
AGCCAACCCCGGCTCCAGCTCGCCCTCCGGGGTCCGGAAGACCAGCGGTTCGCTGATGTTGGCGTAGATGGCCAGCGCGTTGCCGTCCTGGACCAGTTGGGGGTCCAGACCGGACGGCTCGGCGGCGAGCACGACCCGCAGGGCGCGGGCCGCGCCGTCGGTCGGCTCGTCGCCGCCCGACACACATGCCGTGAGGCCGAGCGACAACGCCACGCCGAGCGCGACGGCGCCGACGACGCCTCTTCGATATGCCACGCCCTTCCTCCAGAAGTTTCGTATGCGAGCCTTCGTTCTCGATAGGCAGACTGACCGTAGGAACGTGACAGGTCCTCGTCAACCCCCCGGGCATCGTTGTTTACGTGCACGAAAAGAGATCCATAGCCGCTTGACCGGCCCTGTCCGCGGGCCACATCATGAGCGCGCAACCAGTCACTGTGTCTGGCATTTCAGACTGGAGGTCAGCTTGGGGCATCAGCATCGGTGCGGTCCCGCCACGGTCGCGATCGACGTGAGGTGGACGGCGGTCGCCGACCGGCACCCGGCCACGACCTACGGCTGGGTGGGCCACCTCGCGAGCGGGGAGGGCCCCGGCGCGCTGGTCGTCGCGGCGCCGCCCGCCGGCGAGCCGGCCGGCGGCCCGCTGATGGTGCCCGGCTGTGCCGTCCAGCCCGTGCCGGCCGGCCTCGACCCGGCGCTGGCCTGCCTGGCCGCGCCGCTGGCCGGCGCGCTCGCCGCGGTGTCGGCCGCGCCGCCGGGCCCGGGCGAGGCGTGGCTGCACGGGTACGACCTGGCCGCCGCGCTGACCCACCAGGTGCTGGCGCGGCAGCTGCCGGCGATCGAGGTCCACGTGGTGGAGCACCGGCGCGTGCCCCGGCTCGTCGCCGCCGCGTTCGACGGCCGCCTGCACGCGGCTGACCCGGACGCTGCCGTGCCGCCCGCGCCGCCGGCCGTGCCTGCCGCCGCCGCCCATCCGTTCCTGGCCGACGCCGTCGCCTTCGTCAGCGCGGAGAGCTGGCGGTTCCGGCCCCTGGTCACCCGCTCCTTCAGCGCGGCCGAGGCAAAGGCGCGCACGGACGCGGACGAGGGACTCGCCGCGGTGGTGCTGTCGTGACGCGCGACGGCGTGCTGCGCGAGCGGGTCCGGTCGCGGGTCGCGGAGGTGCCGCCGTACGTGCCCGGGCTGGGCGGCGCGCAGGGGCACGGCAAGCTCTCCTCCAACGAGGCCCCGTTCGGCGCCTCGCCGCGGGTGCGCCAGGCGCTCCGCGCTCTGCCGGACGTGGTCCACCGCTACGACTCCGGCCTGCGGACCAGGGAGCTGCTGGCCGCCGCCCTCGGTGTCAGCGCCGCGGAGGTGCTGCTCACCAACGGCAGCGACGAGCTGTGCTACCTGATCGGTCTGCTGCTGCTCGACGGGGGTGGGCGGTCGGTCGTGCTCTCTGAGCCCAGCTACGCCATCGACACCAAGGTGAGCGCCATCTTCGGCGCGCGGGCGAGGTTCGTCCCGCTCCGGGACGGCGGCCACGATCTGCCCCGGCTCGCCGCCGCGGCGGCCGACGCCGACCTGGTCTGGCTGCCGACGCCGCACAACCCGACCGGGGTCGCGGTCCCGCCGGCTGACCTCGTGGCGTTCGTGGAGGCCGTTCCGCCCGACTGCCTCGTCGTCGTCGACGAGGCCTACCGCGCCTTCCTCTCGCCCGACCTGGTCCCCGACACCGTCGCGCTGGTCCGCCGGCACCCCAACGTGCTGGTGCAGCGCACGTTCTCGAAGGACCACGCCCTGGCGGGCCTGCGCGCCGGGTACGGGGTGGCGTCCGCCGAGGTGGTGAGCGCGCTGGACGCGCTGCGGGGGCCGTTCAACGTCAACGCCGCGGCGCTGGTGGCCGTCGAGGCCAGCCTGGACAGCGAGGCGTGGCGGGCCCTCGGCGTCGACCTGGTCCAGCGGGAGCGGCGACTGCTCGAGGAGTTCCTGTCCACTCAGGACATCGCGTACTACCCGAGCCAGGCGAACTTCGTCGCGGTGCGCGTCCCGTACGCGGAGATCGCCGAGGCGCTCGGCCGGGCGGGCCTGTTCGTCCGGCCCGGCGAGGACCTGGGGCTGCCCGGGTGGTGCCGGCTGTCCATCGGCGAACCGGCGCACATGGCCGCGCTGCGGCGCGTGCTGGCGGGGTGGCGTGCGGCCGATGGCCGCTGACCTGGCAACCCCGGAGCGCCGGTTGGCGGCGCTGGGCCTGCTGCTGCCGGAGCCGCCCGGAAAGCTCGGCACCTACCTGCGCGCCGGCCGCGCCGGACGGCTGGTGCACGTCTCCGGGCAGACGCCGATGGTGGGCCTCGTGACGGTGGTGGCCGGTGCGGTCGGTGCCGGCGTCGACCCGGCCGCGGCCCGCGCGGGAGCCCGCTTGGCGGTGCTCAACAGCCTGAGCCAGCTCCGCGCCGAACTCGGCACGCTGGACGCGGTCGAGCGGGTCGTCAAGATGACCGGCTTCGTGGTGTGCGCGCCGGGCTTCACCGCGCTCGACCCCGTGCTGGACGGGGCTTCGGCACTGCTGGAGGCGGTGTTCGGTGATGCCGGCCGGCACGCCCGTACCGCCGTCGGGGTCGCCGGCCTGCCGGGCGGCGCGGCCGTCGAGGTCGAGCTGGTGGTCAGCGTGTCCGATATCCTCGCGGGGTCGGACGGGATGCCCGCGGAGGCGGGCCGTGGAGGACGATCATGACGACGAGCGTGGTGAAGTCCGCCGAACGAGCGCTGGCCGTGCTCCAGCTGCTCGCCCGCACCGACCGTCCGATGACGACGGTGGAGGTCGCCCGGGCCGGCAACATGCCCAAGTCCAGCGCGCACCACCTGCTCAACGTCATGCGGGACATGGACTTCGTCGCCTACCAGGACACCTCGCGGACGTGGAGCCTCGGCGTCGCGACGCTGGAGGTCGGCGCGGGATACCTGCGCAGCGACCCGCTCCAGGTCCAGGGGCAGCGGGCCCTCACCGAGCTGACCAGCCGGATGGGCCTCACGTCGCACCTGGCGGTGCTCCAGCACACCGACGTGCTCTACATCGGCAAGCAGGACGCCCCTGGCAACGGCGTCAAGCTGGTCACCGAGGTCGGCACGCGGCTGCCGGCCCACCTGACCTCGGTGGGCCAGGCGATCCTGGCCCACCTCACGCCGTCGGCGCTCACCGCGCTCTACGACGGGCACACCCTCGACCAGGTGACCGGCGCGGGCCCGCGCACCCTCGCCGAGCTGCTGACGCAGCTGGAGAAGGTGCGGGCGAACGGCCACGCGCTGGACACCGGCATGATCACCATGGGCATCTCCTGCCTGGCAGCGCCGATCCTGCGCCACGACGGTCAGCCGGCGGCCGCGATCGGCGTCACCTACCTGACCGCCCAGCTCGGCCCGGACCAGGTGGAGGACGCCATCGCGGCGGTCCGCTCCGCCGGCCGCCAGCTCTCGGCCGCCCTCGGCTACCGCAGCCGCTAGGCTAGCGCCGGCGTCCGCCAGAAGCCGGACGGCCGCCGGCGGAACCCCCGTCGTGGGGATGGGTGTGGGCCCGCGCGCTGGCGCGCCGGCTGTGCGCGAGCAGCGCCGGATAGTCCGTGGCGATGCCACGCATGACCGTCTCGACGGCCCGCTCGGCCTCCTCGTCGCTCACCGCCGCGTGGCCGAACAGGGCCCGGTAGTGCACGACTGACCCGAACAGGTCCAGCGTGAGGTCGAGGTCGGCGTCCGGCCGCAGGTCGCCCCGGGCCCGCGCGCGCAGGAGGACCTGCCGGACCGCGGCGCGCGGCGGGTCGAACAACGACGTCATGAAGGCCGCGCGCAGCTCGGGGTCGTGCACGCAGTCCGCGAGGAGCGGGCCGAGCAGGTCCGGGGGCATCCGCCGGAACGCGGCCACGAACACGTTGATGCCGTCGACGAGATCGCACAGCGTGCAGCCCGTGTCCGGCGGACGCGCCTCGCCCAGCCGGCGCGCCAGCGCGGCCAGCACCAGCCGCTGCCGGTTGGGCCAACGGCGGTAGATGGCGGGCTTGCTGGTGCCCGCGCGCCGGGCGACGCGCTCCAGCGTGAGGCCGCCGTACCCGGAATCGTCCAGTTCGGCGAGGGTCGCGTCCAGCACCGCGGCATCGATGTGACTGTCCCGCGGCCGTCCCCGGGGGCCCGGTTGCATGGCGTCCACCATACGGTTTATATTACGTGCCGTAACGTAATAGTAGGAGTGTGGATGGAGAAACCCTCAGCGCGCGCCGCCGGGAGTGGACCGGACTGGCCGTGCTCGCTCTGCCCACCCTGTTGATCGCGATGGACGCGACCGTGCCGCGGTGCTGGGCGGTTTCCCGCGACGCGTTCGTCTCAGGCCCGCGGGTCGCGGCCGCGCTCAACGCGGTCCTGGCCGCCGTGCTGAGCCTCCTCGCCGCCCTGGTGCTGCGGCGCGACGGGTCAGCCACACCATCCGACGAGAGGAGTAAGCCAGCATGACCATCGTGGTCACCGGCGCGACGGGGAAGGTCGGCCGGCACATCGTCGAGAAGCTCGTGGCGGCCGGCGAGCGCGTCCGGGCCGTGACCCGGCGGCCCGATCGGGCCCGGTTCCCGGCCGGTGTCGAGGTCGCCGGAGGCGATCTCACCACACCCCCGACGCTGGCGGCGGCCCTGCGCGGCGCCACCGGCCTCCACCTCATCACCACCGGCGGGTCGGACTACGCCACCCTGCGGACCGGTCGGGAACTGGTCGCGCTGGCGGAGCGGTCGGGCGTACGCCGGGTCACGGTGCTGTGGAACGGCGAGGAGGGGCCGGTGGAGGAGGCCGTACGCGCCAGCGCTCTGGATTGGACGGTGCTCCAGCCGGTCGAGTTCATGGGCAACGCCCTCACGTGGGCCGATTCGATCCGCTCCGAGGGCGTGGTCCGGGAGCCCTTCGGCAGCACGCGCAGCGCCGCGATCCACGAGGCGGACATCGCCGCCGCGGCGGTGGAGGTGCTGCGCGGTGGTGCCTACGCCGGCCGCACCTTGACCCTGACGGGCCCCGAAGCGCTCACCGTTCCGCAGAAGGTGCGCGCCATCGGGGAGGCGATCGGCCGCGAGCTCCACTACGTCGAGCTGTCCGAGTACGAGGCACGCGAGCGATGGCGCGGGCAGGGCTATTCGGCCGAGCTGATAGAGATGTTCGTGTCCTGGTTCGGCGACCCGCCGCCACAGGCGTACACCGTGCTGCCCACCGTCGAGCAGATCACGGGGCACGCGCCACGTACCTTCGCGCGCTGGGCCGCCGAACACCGGGACGCGTTCCGTGCGGCCGGGCTCACAGGTCGCGGCGCTGGAACACCACCGCCGTGAGGCCGAGCATCAGCGCGGTCCACACGCCCGTCCACGCGAGGTACCCCGGCGAGAGCGGCCCCTCGCTCACCACCTCGAAGCCGCTCAGCGCGCCGAGCATGGCCGGGTCCTGGAAGGACTGCACGGCCCCGCGCCACAGGCCGTCCGTGGGGAGCAGCATCCGGGAGACCGTGCCGACGCGGGCCACGCTCTCGTTGTCGAGCATCTCTCCCACCCCGCCGACCACGCCGGCGATCCAGGTGGCGCCGAAGAGGCCGACCGCCACGATCCCCGACGCCATCGGCGAGATGACGGTGGACAGCAGCAGGCCGAGCGTGACCAGCACGGTCGTCTGCGCCGCCAGCAGGGCGAGCCCGGTCGCCGGCTGCGGTGGCCAGTAGCCCACGGTGAACCGCACCACGAGGAACTGGGCGAGGCCCGCGACGGCGATGAAGCCGCTGCCGAAGACCACCAGCCCCAGCCACTTGCCCAGCAGCACCGCCCACCGGTGGACCGGCCGGGCGAGGACAGCCAGCGCCATCCCCGACTCGACCTCGCCGGCCACGGTGGGGCCGGCGAGGAACGCGGTGCCGAGCGCGGCGATCAGGCTCAGCCCGAACATCACCAGGTTGAGCACCTGCGCGGCGGCGCCGCGGGCCTCGCCGCTGGTGAGGCCACCGAACTCCGCGTCGACCCGGGAGAAGCCCCAGGCGCTGAGCGCGAGCAGCACCACCGTCAGCGCGACGAGGGCCCGCAGCACGCGCCGGCGGGCGACCTCCCGCAGGGTCAACGCGGCGACCGCGAGTACGGTGTGGACGGTCATGCGTCACCGCCCGCGCGCAGGATGTCCAGCAGCCGCTGTTCGAGGCTGATCCGCGCCGGCTCGACCGCGTGCACGCGTACGCCGAGGGCGACGAGGTCGGCGACCAGCTCGGGCACGCCGTCGCTGTCGTCCTGACCGGCGGGGAGCGCCACGGTGTACGTGTCTCCGGCGCGGGTGAGCTGCCCGGCCGCGGCGAGCCGCTCCTCCGCCGCCGGGCCCACGCCGGCGAGCCGCAGCCGCAGCTCCCGGCGGCCCAGCAGCTCCGCCAGCGTGCCGGCGGCGGCGACCCGGCCCTTGTCGAGGATGACGACCCGGTCGCAGACCCGCTCCACCTCGCCGATGAGGTGCGAGTTGAGCAGCACCGCGACCTGGCGGGCCTTCAGGGCGAGCGCCAGGTCCCGGACGTCGGCCCGGCCGACCGGGTCCAGCGCGCTCGTCGGCTCGTCGAGGACGACCAGCTCCGGGCGGGCGACCAGCGCGACGGCCAGCCCGAGCCGCTGCTGCATGCCCTTGGAGAAGCCGCCCACGCGGTCGTCCGCGCGGTCGGCGAGCCCCACGAGGGCGAGGGTCTCCCGCCGCTCCGCGACCGGCACCGCCACCCGCGCCAGCCGGACGTGCAGGGCCAGCACCTCGGCGGCCGTCAACCACGGCTGGTAGCGGAACAGCTCCGGCAGATACCCGACGCGGGCCCGGGCGGGCGGTTGCGCCGCGGGCCGCCCGAGCAGCATCACCTCGCCGGCGTGGGGGCGGACCAGACCGAGCAGCATCTTGATGACGGTGGTCTTGCCGGCTCCGTTCGGGCCGAGCAGTCCCACGACCTCGCCCCGGCCGACGGTGAAGGACACGCCGTCGACGGCGGTACGCCGCCCGTACCGCTTGCGCAGGCCCGAGCACCAGACCGCCGGGGACGGCGGCAGCTCGGCGAGCAGCCGCGCCGCCCCGGCGACGGCGGCCGTCACCGCGACTCCAGCCGGCGGGCCACCGCGAGCACCTCGTCGGCGCCGAGCGACCCGGCCACCGCGGTGACCACGCGGTCCCTGACCCAGACCACGGCCGCCATCGTGCCGGTCCGCGAGCGGAGGACGGTGGCGGGAACCCCGCCGACGTCGGCGGTGGAGGTGTCCATCCGGTCGGCCGACACGAAGAGCGGCAGCGTCGTCCCGTCGCCGGAGAAGCCGCGCAGTGCGGCCGCGACCTCGTCAGGCAGGAGGGGCAGGGACACCAGGTAGTCGCGGGCCGTCTCGAACGGGACGCCGGAGGAGTACGCCGTCGGCGCGGACGCGCGGCCCACGACGAGGGCCGGAACCGGACGGCCCCGCGACCAGACCGCGGCGACCCCGGGGCCGGCGACCAACCGGAACTGGCTGCCGTCGAGGCCCGGCGGCGGTGGCGGCAGCGTCTGGCCGGCCGCGGCGGCGGTGGCCGCGGCCTTCGCCGTCGAGAAGGTGAACACCGCGCTCGCCCGGCCGGCGACGTGGTACGTCGGCTCCCCGGTCACCCCGCGCGGCAGCTCGGCCACCCGGGGCACGGGCAGGCCGGTGGCCTTCTCCGCGGCGGCGGCGTCGGCGACCGCCCGTACGGCGACGGGCTCCGTCACGTCGAGCTGGCCGAAGTCCGACAGGTCGGGGATCGTGACCAGCTCGGCCTCGGGGGCGGTGACCGTGGCGATCCGTTCGGTGCGGAAGATCGGCAGCCAGTCCGCGGCCGCGGCGGCGCCGGCCCCGCTCAGCACGACGGCGACGCCGAGCGCGGCGGCCACCGGGCTGCGCAGCGCCGCGCGCCAACGGCGCGCCGGTGCGGCGGCGACTCCCCGTTCGGCGGCGAGCGCGCCGGACAGGCGCCGCCAGGCGGCGTCCACGTCCACGGTGGCCTCGACGGCCAGTGCCGCGCCGGCGGCCGCCGCGTCCTCCCGGGCGGCGGCCAGACCGGACAGGCACACGGGGCAGGCGGCGACGTGCTCGCGGTCGGCGTCGGCGACACCGGCCGGCTCGTCCACGAGCCGGCGCAGCGTGCCGTCAGTCGGATGGCGCATGACGTGTCAACTCCTCACGAAGGGCGGACTCGGCGCGCCGGACGGTGGTGCCCACGCTGCCGGGTGACAGGTCGAGAGCGGCCGCGACCTCGGCGTACGAGAGGCCGCTGTGCCGCAGGACGAGGGCGACGGCCTGCCGGCGGGGCAGCCGGGCCAGCGCCGCCCGGACGCGGCGGTGCTCCTCGCGCGCCACGACCGCGTCGGCGACGTCCGGCAGGACGGCACCGTCGGCGTGGACGGCGTTCTCCCGGGCCGCGCGCCGGCGGCCCGACCGGAGGTGGTTGAGCGCGGTGTGCGCGGCGGCGACCGACAGCCACCCCGGTGCCTCGGCCGCCGGCACGGACGAGCGTCCGAACGCCAGGAACACCTCCTGCGCCACGTCCTCGGCCTCGTCCCGCGAGCCGAGCACGCGGGCGGCGACCGCGACCACCCGTGGATAGGCCGCGCGGAACACCTCTTCGAGGTCCGCCCGGACCGCCCCGCGCCGCGGCGCACCCGTCACCGTCACGTCCACACCTGTAGAGCACCGCCGGCGTCCGCCATGTGACAGGGTCGTCCCGCGAGCGCGCCGGCGCCTACCCTGTGGCCATGCGACTGACCCATCTCGGCCTGCCGGTCGGCGACGTCGAGCGGAGCCTGCGCTTCTACGAGCGGCATTTCGGGTTCGATCCCGCGACCGCGCAGCGGTACCCGGACGGGACCGTCATCGTCCGCGACGCCCACGGTTTCGACCTCGCGCTGCACTTGGTCGACGCCCCGGGCGAGTCGCCGGAGTTCCTGCACTTCGGCTTCCGTGCCGCCGAGCCGGGCGACGTGCGCGCGCTGCGCGACCGGCTGGCGGCGGACGGCGCGGAGATCCTCGAGGCGTGCGACGAGCCCGCGTACGTGGCGTTCAAGGTGCCCGACCCCGACGGCCACCGGGTGGAGGTCTACTGGGAGCCGCCGGCGCGGCCGTCCTGACGCGGCGCTACCGCAGGGCGGGTGCCGGTGTGTTCCAGACCAGCGCCAGCTCGCCGATGAGCCCCTCGGCCACGAGGGACAGGAACACGTCGGCCACCTCGGGGTCGAACTGCGCGCCGCGGCCCTGGCGGATCTGCTCGCGGGCCGCCTCCTCGGAGAGCGCGGGGGCGTACGGGCGGTCGGCCCGCATCGCCGCCCAGGCGTCGGTCACCGCGACGATCCGGGCCTCGATGGGGATCTGCGCGCCGGCGAGGCGGTGCGGGTATCCCTGGCCGTCGTACCGCTCGTGGTGGGCGAGGGTGATCCGCGCGAGGTCGGGCCGCTGCCCCAGCTCGGCGAGGAGCCGTGCGCCTTCGTGCGGGTGGCGGCGCAGCTCCGCCCACTCCTGCTCGGTCAGCGGGGCCGACTTGCACAGGACCGCGTCCGAGACGACCACCTTGCCGATGTCGTGCAGCCGCCCGGCCGCGGCGACCCGGCGCAGCTCCGTGGCGCGCAGGCCCAGCCGCTCGCCGACCAGCAGGGACCAGCGCGAGACCGCCGTGCTGTGCTCGTGTGCGCTGATCTTGGAGTCGATGCGGTCGGCGAGCCAGACCAGCGCCGGCGGCAGGTCCGGGTCGGTGTCGAGGTGCGTGTCCGCCAGGGTGCGCGCGGAGACCACCTGGTTGCGGCCGTACGCCTTCGCCCGGTAGAGCGCCGTGTCCGCGTCGGTGACGAGCCCGTCGGTGTCGCTGAGCGGCCGGCCCGTCCGCGTGCCCGCCGTGGCCAGCCCGAGCGACGACGTCAGCCCGACGGTGGCGCCGTTGCCGACCGATATCGTCTGGCGGCTCACCGACTGCCGTACCCGCTCGGCGACCTCCACCGCGGCCTCCTCACCGGCGCCGGGCAGCAGGCAGACGAACTCCTCGCCGCCGTAGCGCGCCACGAGGTCGCTCGGCCGGACGGACCGGCGGATGCGGTCGGCCACCTGGGTCAGCACCGCGTCGCCGGCGGGATGCCCGTACCGGTCGTTGACCTCCTTGAACTCGTCGAGGTCGACCAGGATCAGGCTGAGCGGCTGCTGAGCGCGTTCGGCCCGCTCGGCCTCGATCCGCAGCATCTCCTGGAAGAAACGGCGGTTGTAGACGCCGGTGAGCCCGTCGGTGACGGCCAGCCGCTCCTGTTCGCGCAGCGCCGCCTCCAGCTGGGTGGCCAGCCGGGTCCGGTCGCGGATCACCAGCAACTGCCTGACGAGCACCCCCGCGAAGATCACCAGCAGGAAGGCGGTCGTGTTGGCGGTGAGGCGGCCGTTGGGCAGCTGGTCGGCCAGGAGCAGCCCGGCCGCCGCGAGCGACGCCACCACCAGCGGCCAGGCCGTGACGTCGCGCTCGAAGCTCCGTTCGCGGACGGCGCCGTCCGGGTTGCGGATCGCGGCGACCGCCGCCAGGCAGATCAGCACGGCCTCGACCTGCCAGCCGACGTTGAGCCAGACGCTCTCGACGTCGTGGACGGTCCGCAGCCAGGCGTACGCGGCGTCGGTCGTGCCGGCCACGGCGAACGACGCGCCGACCAGCACACCCCAGGTGGGAATGCGGTGGTTGCCGGCGAGGCCGACGGCCGCGAGCGTGGTGACGACCGCGACGCCGAGCGCCGGGTACGCGAACGAGACGAACGCCTCCGCCCGCGGCTGGTCCGGCAGGGCGGGGGCGACGGCCAGCTCCCAGCCGATGGCGCCGAGCCCGAGCGCCAGCAGCCCGGCGTCGAGCAGGCCCCGCAGCCGCCGCAGGTGGCTCGTGCTGCCGACGCCGACCAGGATCGCCGGCAGGGCGACCACGTACGAGGAGAGGTAGAAGAAGTCCGCGACGGACACGGCCGGCGGCCCGGCACGGGTGGCGTACGTGTAGACGACCCAGATGACCTCGCCGACGAGCCACAGGAAGTTGGACATGGCGAACAAGGCCCAGGCGACCCGCGTCCGCCCGCTCGTGGCGACGGCGGCGGACGCGGAAAGACCGACAGCGAGGACGATCGGGACGAGATAGACGAGGTCGACGGTGGCGGTGGAGAGGGTCGGATTCGCCTCGACCAGGACGGTGAGGGCCAGGAAGAGCAGCAGCCAGGCGAGACCGCCCACAGCCACGAGGCGCACGGCGCGGTCGTCCGGCCTGACCGACGCACCAACAGCAGTCTGCGGCACCACCAGCCCCCCTAGTGTCACCCGGTGTAGCCGTCGATCCCAGTTAACCGCCTTTCCTCTTCGCGATCTAGCCGTTCCGATCACGATCGCGGCGCGGCACCGTGCTGGCGCCGCGCCGCGACCGGGGGGTCTAGAGGAGGTTGGTGATGACCCAGTTGGACGGGCCGCCGTTCTCCGTCATGCCCTCCGGCGTGGAGCAGGCGGTCAGGTCGGCGGCGGTTTCGGTGACGACCTGGCGCATCTGCGCACCGGCGTACCGGCCCGAGGTGATCGGCCCGTCGGCGATCGCCAGGAGCTGGCCGTTGACGGTGTTGGCGATCTGGAACGTCCAGTGCCACAGGCTCGTCTCGCCGGTGTTCCACTGCAACGTCTGTGTCCCGGTGCCGCCCGAGAGCAGGGCGGTGCAGGAGGTGGTGAACGAGCCGGAGAACGGTGCGACGAACGAGAGCTGCCGCAGGGGCTGTGCCAGGTCGACGCAGACGGTCGCGTTGTCCTGGCCACTGATGGTGACGGTCTGGCTGGTGTTGGTCAGGCCGGGGCTGTAGTGGATTTCGTTGCTCCCGGTGCACACCACCGAGATGAGCGGCGCCGCCGCCGCGGCCGAGGCCGGCGCGGCGACGCTGGTGGCGACGAGCAGCACGGCCGCCCCGACGAGAGACAGGAGGACTTTCTTCACGGCACAGACTCCCTGGTGCAGGGCCGGACCCGGGGCAGGAGGTCCTGACACAGTGGACGATCAACGCCGGCCCGCCGCATCGACGGCGGTGCCGGCAGGCCGAGCGTATCGATGGCCGGCGCTTCTCTGGCAACAGTCGTTCGGGCTACCCCGGAAGGGTGATCACCTCGGCGGCACGAGAAACGCCACGACGAGCTTCTGGCGAGGAGCCGCGAATCTGACATATACGAACAGCCGCTTTTGCCCGGTCTGAGAGCAGTCCGTCCAATGTAGACACGAGGTCGTCGATGCCGGCCGGCAGCGACGGCATTTAGGGCCAATTCTCCCGATAGCCCGGTGTTTCCAGGTGCCACATTGGCCGGAACGGCAAACACCGGTACCCTGCGGGACGGTCACCGTGTAGACGAGCATCGACAGGAGACGCTGTGCCTCCCGCAAAAGCCGTTCCGATGTTCAGCCCCGAGCTCCGCCGCGGTCTCGGCCGTCTGCTCGCGCTCACGCTCCTGCTGACCGTCGGGCTCGTCGCCACGCCGGCCCACGCGGCGACCAACCTCGTGCAGAATCCGGGGCTGGAGCGGCTGGACGCCAACGGGTTCCCCGTCTGCTGGGAGCGGTCCGGGTTCGGCGACAACACGTACACGATCGGCGTCACGAGCGGCGCGCGCACCGGCAGCAAGGCCATGCGGGTCTCCATCACCCGGCTGGCGTCCGGCGACCGCAAGGCGATGATGCTGGAGAACGCGCAGTGTGCTCCGCGCGTCACCGTCGGTCGCCAGTACGACCTCTCGGTCTGGTACAAGTCGACGACGTCCGCCAACGCCGTCACGCTCTTCCGTCACGACACCAAGCTCGGCTGGCAGTACTGGATGGACCCGGCGACCCTCCCGGCCACCAGCACCTGGACCCGCAAAGTGGTGCGTACACCCCCGATTCCGGCCAACACCGACCAGATCACCTGGGGCGTGAGCCTCTACCGCACCGGCACGCTCACCACCGACGACTACTCCATGGTCGACGCCAGCGCGCCGACGCCCACGCCGAGCGGCTGCACCGACGCCACCGGCTGCACCAAGGGCAAGTGGCAGGTCATGCCGTACCAGTCGACGGTGCGCGGCATCCACGCGGTGATGCTGCACAACGGCAAGGTGCTGCTGGTCGCGGGCTCCGGCAACGACCCCAGCGCGTTCGCCGCCGGCACGTTCAAGACCGCGGTGTACGACCCGGCGAACGGCAGCTTCACCAACGTCGCCACCCCGGTCGACCTCTTCTGCGCCGGGCACGTGCAGTTGCGCGACGGCCGCGTGCTCGTCATGGGCGGCAACAAGGACTATCCGACCGCCGACGGCACCGTGGGCTACAAGGGCCTGAAGAACTCGTACATCTTCGACCCGGCCACCAACAAGTACGTCCGGACCAACGACATGCTCGCCGGCCACTGGTACCCGTCGGCGACCATCCTCGGCAACGGCGACGTGCTCTCGCTCGGCGGCCTCGGCGAGGATTCCACCGGCACGACCACCACCGACTACTTCAGCTCCGCCCAGCAGCGCTGGCTGCCGATGAACGAGGTGAAGCAGACCTGGTCCTGGTGGGGCCTGTACCCCGCGATGGTGCTGATGCAGGACGGCCGCCTCTTCTACACGGGCAGCCACACGTTCGGCAACGGCCTGCCGGGCAGTGGGGCCTCCATCTACGACTACGGCACCGGCGCCATCACCGACGTGCCCGGCCTGCAGCGCAAGGACGAGCGCGACCAGTCGATGAGCGTGCTGCTGCCGCCGGCCCAGGCCCAGCGCGTGCTGACGGTGGGCGGCGGCAACGGCGACATGGGTGCCACCGCGCACCGGCTCACCGACATCATCGACCTCAAGGCCGCGAACCCGCGCTACCAGCCCGGGCCGCTGCTGCCGCAGGGCACCCTGACCGGTGGCGTGCCGCAGACCGGCGAACAGGGCAAGATGTACGTCTCGCTCGTGCTGCTGCCGGACGGTACGGTCTTCGAGACCGGCGGCGCGCTGCACAACCGGGCCGACCCGGTCTTCGAAGCCTCGATCTTCGACCCGAACACCAACACGTTCCGTGCCGGGATGGCCACGGACCCGGTGCCGCGGACGTACCACTCGTCGGCGTTCCTGCTCCCGGACGGCCGGGTCATGGCGGTGGGTGACAACCCTGGCAACGGGTCGTTCGACACCCGCATCTCGATCTACTCGCCGCCGTACCTCTTCAAGGGTGCCCGGCCGCAGATCCAGACCGTCGCCAGCGCCAACTGGGCGTACGGCAGCACGCAGCGGATCACCGTCGACTCGGCGGTGACCCGGGCCTCGCTGATCCGCCCGGCGGCCGTCACCCACTCGTCGGACCCCAACCAGCGGTTCGTCGAGCTGCCGATGACCGTCAAGGGCAACACGATCGACCTCAACGTCACGAGCAACCCCAACCTGGCCCCGCCCGGCTGGTACATGCTCTTCGTCCACAACGCCAACGGCGTCCCGTCGACCGCCAAGTGGGTCAAGCTCGGATGAGTCGTTGGTACGGGGCCCTCGCCGGCCGGGTGAGGGCCCGTGGCCCCGGTGGTCGCGTCGCGATCGCCGCTGTGCTGGCGGCGCTCGTGCTCGGCATCGTCGGCGCGGCCGTCGTCGGCGGTCGCCACGGGACCGTCCTCTGGTTCGACGGCACTCCGGCGGCGGCGCCGGCCGGTGAGCCGGAGGAGGAGCCCGAGGAGGTGGAGCCGGAATCCGGTGTCGATCCGGACGAACCGGCCCGCGCGGCGGAACCGCCTCCGCCGTATGTCCAACCGTTCGCCCAGCAGCCGGGTGTCCGGCCGCGCGCGCCGCTGCCGTCACCGACCGCCGGCGTCGACTTCGCCGAGGGTACGGACGGCTGCGACCACGCTTATGGCGATCGCGATGTTTGCGTGCCATGGGAGTTTCCGTCCGATGTGACCGACAAGTGCGCTTGGTTGCGCGAACGGGGATTCGAACCACTCCCGATCACCGGGGGACGCGACCGGCACCGCCTGGACCGCAACGGCGACGGGACCGCGTGCGGCGCCGGCGACTGACCAAACCTTTGCCCGACAAGGGGATTTGTTTGTGGACAAGCCGGTCTATCCTGCTCCGGTGAACAGGGCCGCTCGCTCGCAACTCCCGGTGGCGACCCCCAACGGCGAGGTCCACATCCCGCTGCCTCGCCGCGTGGGTCTGCCGGACACGCCGGCTCCCGCGGCGGACGCGACCATCCTCCTGCCGAAGTCGCCGACCGAGGAGGAGGCGGAGCGCCGGCGGCGCCGGGAGGCCTGGGAACGCCGGATCGCGTGGATCGCGCCGGCCCTGGTGACGCTGGTGCTCTCGCTCGTCGGCCTGACCGGGCCGGGGCTGTGGGCCGACGAGCTGGCCACCTGGGGCATCACCACCGTGTCGTGGGCGGAGCTGTGGCGCCAGCTCGACGGCACCGACGCGTCGATCGGTCCGTACTACGTGCTGATCCGGGTCTGGGAGACGGTCTTCGGCGACTCCGACCTGTCGCTGCGGCTGCCGTCGGTCCTGGCGATGGCCGGCGCCGCCGCGGTCGTGGGCCTGATCGGCAACCGTCTCGGCTCGCACCGGATCGGCCTGCTCGCCGGGCTGACCTTCGCGATCCTGCCCATCACCACGCGCTTCGCGCAGGAGGCCCGGCCGTACGCGCTGGCCACGCTCGCCGCCGCGGTGGCGACGCTCCTGCTCGTCCGCATGCTGGAGGGGTTCACGCTCGGCATCGCGCTCGCCTACGCGGCCGCCGTCGCCGCGGTGGGCCTGATGCACCTGGTCGCGCTGCTGGTGCTCGCGGCGCACGGCCTGGCGGTGCTGATCCTCAAGCGAAAGCTGTTGTGGCGGTGGACACCCAGCGCGATCGCCGGCTTGATCCCACTTGTCCCGATCATCCTGATCGGACGGCGGCAGCAGGGCAACCAGATCGGCTGGATCCCGTTCACCGACCTGCACCAGATCGAGGCGTACGGCCTGGAGTTCTTCGGCGGCGCGCTGATCGGCGGCGCGGTCCTCGCCCTCGGCGTGGCCGCGGTGTCCCGCGAGCGCGGCGCCGTCGTGGCGATCACGCTGGGTGTCGTGCCGGTGGCGCTGCTGATGGCGCTCGGCGCCGTCACGCACATCTGGCAGCAGCGGTACGTGCTCTACACGATCGTCGGCTGGGCGGTGCTCGTCGGGCTCCTGCTGGCCCGGCGCGGGCTGACCGCGGCGGTCGCCACGATGGCCACGCTGGCCGTGCTCGCGGTGCCCGGCCACACCGAGGTGCGCAAGCCCTCCTTCCGCTACCAGGACACGAAGGCGGTCGTGGCGCTGATCGAGCGCGACTTCCAGCCCGGCGACGGCATCGTGTACGGGTTGCGCGACCGCGGCCCCGGCGTGCTCAACCGCGACATCATCGCCCACTACCTGCCGCCGGACCGCCGCCCTGTCGACCTGCTCATGGACCGTCCGATGCGCACCGACGGCTGGATGGTGGCGAGCGAACACCAGGACGTCGCGGCCCGCCTCGGTGACACGCGCCGGATCTGGGTGCTGCGCCTCGGGGAATACCCGAACCCCCTGGACGATCTGGACGGATCGAAGAAGGATGTCCTCCAGGACCGTTATGATGTCGCGCACAGCTGGTGGACAACGGGCTACACCATCGCGTTGCTGACCCGGAAGGATCCCGCGTGACGACGCACGTCGAGGCACCCCGTCGCGACGAGCCCGGTGAGCGGACCCAGGTCATCCCGCAGCCGCGCGCCGGCGAGACGCACGTCATGCCGGCCGTGCGCATGCCGATCACGCCACGTGCGGCCACCATGGCGCAGCGTCATGCCAGCTGGTTGCCGCGGATGTGGCCGCTCGCGGCATGGTTCGTGGTGGTCCTCGCGGTCACGCTGTGGCTGAGCGTCAAGTCGACCGGCCCGCTCGGTCCCGTGGTGACCATCGTCTGGACGTACCCGGTGATCGGCACGATCGTCGGGCTGGTCGGCGCGCTCGTCACGCGCCGGCGGCTGCGCCGCGACCGGCTCACCGCGGCCGACGACCAGATCATCACCTGCCGCGACCGCCTCGTGGTGGTGGTGCCCACGATCGGCCGGCACGACACCTATCCGGCGCTGGACCGGGTCGTCCGGTCGTACATCACGTACCTGCCGGAATGCTTCCCGAAGCTGCGGGTCGACGTCGTCATCGAGGAGGGCTGCGAGGCCGCGGAGAAGATCCACCAGCTGGGTGAGATCAGCCGGTACATCCGGGTCGTCACCGTGCCGCGGAGCTACCACACGGTCAACGGCACCAAGTTCAAGTCGCGCGCCAACAACTATGTCCACGAGCTGCGCATCGCCCAGCACGAGGACCGCGACGACGTCTGGGTGCTGCACATGGACGACGACACCGGCGTCGGGCTCGACACCGCGATCGCGCTGGCCCGCCTCATCGAGCAGCAGCGCGGCCTCGGCGACAAGGCGTGCCACCTCGCCCAGGGCATCCTGACGTACCCCCGCGAGCACGCGCGCAACCGGCTCACCTGGCTGGCCGACGCGAGCCGGCCGATCGCGGACGTGACGGTCTACTCGGCGTTCACCGGCGGCGGCCACCCGCTGGCCGGCGTGCACGGGGAGCTGCTGCTCGTCCGCGCCTCCGTGGAGGCCGAGATCGGCTGGGACTTCGGCCCGGAGGCGATCGTCGAGGACGCGCAGTTCGCGCTGCTGTTCAGCCGGCGGTACCCGGGCCGCAGCGCGTGGTTCGCGGGCCGCTGCTACGGCGCCTCGCCGGCCACCGTGCGCGACTTCTTCCGGCAGCGGGAGCGGTGGGCGTGGGGCCTGATCGGGCTGGCGCTCGACGAGCGGATCCCGCTGCGCGACCGGCTCTACATCGGGTACTCGACGTTCACCTGGGTGATCAGCCCGCTGCAGCACCTCGGCACGATCATGCTGCTCGGCTGGGTCCTCGGGTCGTTCGACACGGTGCCGATCACGCTGCTGGTGCTGCCGATCTGGGCCCTCAACATGGCGTACGCGATCTGGCTCTACTCCGAAGGACTGCGGATCAACGTGAGCGTCTCGCGCCGGGCGACGTACCGGTGGTGGGAGGGGATAGCGGTGATCCTGCTCGTCCCGATCTTCTCCTTGATGGAAGGGATCGGCGCGATCCGGGGCCTGATCCGCTACCTGCGCGGCGGCCAGCAGCAGTTCGTCGTGATCGCCAAGCCGATATGAGGATCGGCGGCCGCTCGCGCAGCCGCGTCGCCGTGCTGGCGGCGCTGGCGGCGCTGCTGGCGGCGGGCGGGTGTGCGGGAGATGACGGCGACCCGCTCGACCGCCTCTCCGAGCAGCCGCCGAGCGCCTCCGCGTCCGGCCAGCCCACCGAGCCGCCGGTGGTCGAGGTGCGCGAGCCCTGGCAGCCCGGGATGCGCCAGCACGGCATCGCGATCTACTGGGAGAACAATCCGGACGATACCGACCAGATCGTGCGCGCCAAGGCGCGCAAGGTGCTCGACCACGTCGTCGCCCTCGGCGCCAACGCGGTGTCGGTGTCGTTCTCGTTCGTGATGGACTCGGCGTACGCCAGCGCGGTGCGCACCGACCACCCGATCACCCCGTCACCGGCCCGGCTCGAGATCGTCCTCGAGGAGGCCAACGCGCGCGGGTTGCGTACCGCCGTCCGGCCGATGCTGAGCGAACGCAACCTAACGAAGGACGATCCGGACATGTGGCGCGGCGCGATCCGCCCGCAGAGCCGCACGAAGTGGTTCGCGTCGTACCGGGACATGCTGGTCGGATACGCGAAGGTCGCCGAGGCGGCGAAGGTGGCGACGTTCGTCGTCGGCACCGAGCTGAACTCGCTGGAGAGCAGCACCACGGGCTGGCGCACGGTCGCGACCGGCGTGAAGGCGGTGTACTCGGGCGAGATCGACTACAGCGCCAACCACGACCGGCTCCGCAAGACCGGCCCGGCGGCGGGCATCACGCTGTCGGTGGACGCGTACCCGCCGCTGGACGCCGGCGACAGCGCACCGGTGAGCCGGCTCGTCGACGGGTGGAACGAGTGGCTCGACGACAACCGCGGCGAGGGCCCGCTCCGCGACCTGGTCCTGGCCGAGGTGGCGATCGCCGCCCGCACCGGGGCGTACGCGGAGCCCTGGTCACCGCACGCGAAAGGCAAGATCAAGCCGGAGATCCAGCAGCGCTGGTTCGACGCCGCCTGCCAGGTGATGCGCGACCGCGACCTGGCGGGCATCTACTTCTGGATGATCAACCTCGACGCCGACCCGAAGGCGAAGCCGCCGGCCAGCTCGCCCATGGACTTCCTGGGCCGCCCGGGGGAGCGGACCATCGCCCGCTGCTTCGCCGAGGCCGCCAAGCGGCCCTGACCCGTCACGGCCGCGCCGGTTCCTCGGCGTCGTGCGGGCTATGAAGCTCGGCCTGTGCGATGGCGGTGGAGGGGCCGTGACCGTCGCGGCGGGGTCGGTTGCTCGGTGTCGTGTGGGCTATGAGGCTCGGCCTGTGCGATGGCGGTGGAGGGGCCGTGACCGTCGCGGCGGGGTCGGTTGCTCGGTGTCGTGTGGGCTATGAAGCTCGGCCTGTGCGATGGCGGTGGCGGGGCCGTGACCGTCGCGGCGGGGTCGGTTCCTCGGCGTCGTGCGGGCCACGAAGCTCGACCAGCGCGACCGCCGTGGAAGGGCCCTGACCGTCACGGCCGGGTCGCCTCGTGCCGGCCACGAAGCCCGACCAGCGCGACGGCCGGCGCGAGGAGCCCGGCCCCGATCAGCAGGACGAACCCGACCGCCATCCCGGACCCGGGAACGTCGCCGCCGCCGTGACCACCCCCGGTCCCGGAGGCGAAGACGTGCGCACAGGTGTGGCTGAGGGAAAAGGTCGCGGGCCCACCCCCGAACGCCGCGACGGTGGCGCTCCCACCCAGGAGCCGCCAGCCCGCGGGGGTGACGACAACCACGCGGCCGACGCCGCTCGTGGCGAGCTCCCGCGGCCCCTCACCCGGAACGTCGAACGTCAGGAGCAGATCGACGGTCCGCCCACCGGCGGCCTCCGGAAGGGTGAACGCCCACCCGTCGGTGGCGTCGCCGCCGGCGGCCCAGTCGTGACCGAAAGCCGCGATGTCCGCACAGTCCCGCTCACGGAGGACCGGATCCCGCCGCTCGAACGCGGCCGCGGTGGCCGGCAGCCCGCGAAGATCAAGCGGCACCGCGGTGTCAGCGAAGGCGGACCCCACCCCCGCGACCAGCGCGACCCCCATTGCGGCCCCGGCGACAACGCCCCCGACCCGCCAAAGCACGACCCCACCCCTCCGAACATGTGCGGACGACACATGCTTCTCGCCAGCACACACCCGCCGCATCCGCTGAAAGGCCGGCGTCTCCCACACGACGGCCCCACCGGGCCCCCAAGGGGATGCCGCCGCACGCTACGGGTGGGATCCCTGGTACTCTTTCCCGGTCACTGGGCCCCCGTAGCTCAGGGGATAGAGCACCGCCCTCCGGAGGCGGGAGCGCAGGTTCGAATCCTGCCGGGGGCACACAGAGCATCCCACCCGTCCGGCGATTCGTCGACTTCTCGCCGTCTCATGATCGAGCATAGGGTCGCACTGCCGTCCAAGTAGCTTCAGAGTGCAGACCGGGGCAGTCGCGAGTTTGTAGGGCAGCTGGCATCGACTCCCGCGACCGGTCCGACGAGACGGCGTGGGCTGGCGCGGCGACCCGAGCCTTCCCGGGCTCCCGAGGTCGGTGCATGGCCGCCGACCTTGGCAATCGCCTTCCGACGTCCGACGAGTCCTGAGCGTTCCGCGTACCGAAGTTCGGTTCGAATGCCTTGGCGGTGGAGGTGCGTTATGAGTCGGTCGCGGTCGGTGTGCGGTACGGCTAGGCCGAGGAGGTACCGTGCGCGGGTGACACCGACGTACAGAACCCGCAGCGCCTCGGCGACCTCCGGGTTGGGCACGGTGCCGGTGACCCAGGCCGTCATGGTGTGGTCGGAGGCGGTGCCGGGAGGTACCAGGAGCAGGACGGCGTCGGCCTGGTCGCCCTTGATTTGGTGCACGGTGCTCAGACGCGGCCGGGCGCCGGCCGCGGGGGCAGGGGGCAGGGGGCAGTGCGGTGATGGCACGGGCGGCGCGGCCGGCGTGATTGGGGGTACAGATCAGTCTGTTCTTGGACCGGGCTGCGCCGCTGGCGGGCGGATGCTGGTTGAGCATGTCGGCGGTGACCTGCACTCCCGTGGCAGCGACAAGGCGGGTGGCGGAGTCGTGGACGCGAAGGCTGGCGCCGGTGATGAGAAGGTGTGGGGTTCTGTCACCGATACCGGTCGGCCGCTAGCGCCGGCCAGCCACGCCGGCGGTTCCCCGGTGCTGTGCAGCACGACGACGGCCTGGTTGAGCAGCCCGCCTGCGCGGCCGAGTTGGGTGCGGCTCTGCATCAGCGCGTAGGCGACTTCGCGGACCTCGGCAACGTCGACGCCGTGCAGTTCGCCGCGGGCCACCGCCAAGGCGACCCGGGCGGCGTAGCCGGCCGGGGTCTCGCCGACCCGGGCCGCCGCAGCGGCCAGGTCGACCCGGTTGGTGCGGTGCCCACCGTCGCCGCGCGGGCGGCGCTGGCGGGCCGGCGCGCTGACGTACGACGGTTCCGGCGTCGTCGGCGACCCGTCCGACATGGCTGTCCCCGTTGGGCCCGTGAGGCTGACCGCGCCCGGTCAGCCGCGTTTGGGTTACCCAAACGCATATCTTGCTCCCAGCGCTGCGGGTTTCATCGGATAGCACCGGAATCAGATGGATCTGCAGCTTGTCTAACACGCCGGCCTCGATCGCTCGCTGCGCGGTGTGCGCACCGATGACGTGCACGTTGCGCTCACCGGGGGGCGACCTTCGCCTGTGCCATCGCGCTTCGATCCCGTCGGTCACGTAGGTCACCAGAGGAAGGTCCGCCACGGACGGGTCTGGTGGCCGGTGGCTGACCACGAAGACCGGAACGCCACCACCGTGATGAACACCGCCCCAGTGGTCAACCTGCTCAGCGGTGTTCCGCCCCGACACGACCGCGCCGGTCGCCAGGATCTCGCCCATCACCAGCCCGCCCAGCCCATCCGACCGGAGGGCCTGGCCGTCTGCGTCTAGGCCGTGTTTCGCGGGGCGTCGATGTCAGTGCGTGTCGGTGATCGATAACTGAAGAGGTCTCCGGTAGTTGGTTCAGCGAC